>OFCQ01000518.1_pt1 | contig 14263 bp, 8 predicted proteins | sample 1520861 | NCBI WGS metagenome assembly OFCQ01 (sample SAMEA2699036, study PRJEB24076) | metagenome | biome: Human gut stool | place: Spain | collected 2012-11-21 | reverse complement strand
TTATCCTACGATTGGGGGCCTTTTGTCATTGTCCGTTTTTTACGGACTTGTTCATGAAAGTGCGGCCTTTTTTTAACGCGCCAAAAGCTTTTTCATCCCCTCTTCCAAGCCGTCAAGGGTGAGCGGAAACATGGGGAAAAGTTTCGCGATCATATCGTAGCTTTGGCTCCAGTATTCTCCCCAATCCGGCCGCTCACCGGGATTGAACCAAACAGCATACCGGTACCGATCCCGAAACAAATAAAGCCAGTCCAGCCCGCTGGACGGCTTTCCTTCCTGGCTGCCATGATATTTGCCCTTTAGTTCATAAGGAGCCATTTGCGCATCCCCCACAAAAATCGTTTTATAGTCGCCGGAAAGATTCGACAGCAGCCATTCCGTGGGAACTGATTTTCTCGGATCGATCGTAGGATCGGTATACAGCTTTGTATAAATGCAGTTATGGAAATAGTAAGTTTTCAAATCATGAAAATGTGTTTTTCTTACGGCCTGAAACAACGCAGAAATCAACTGGGCGTAGTAGTCCATGGAGCCGCCGGAATCGATCAGCAGTAAAACCTTTATTGTATTCTGCCGCGGTCTTCGGTATTTTACGGTAAGCCGCCCCGCATTTTTCGCAGTATGTTGAATTGTGTCATCCACGTCAAACTCGGTAGCAGGGAGGTTTGCTGTGCCGGAGTACTGCCGCAGACGTTTTAAGGCCAGCTGAAACTGACGGGGATCCAACGTGCTGTCTTCCCGGAAATCGCGGAAACGGCGCTCGCCCGCCACCCGGATCGCCCTGCGGTATCCTTTGTCTCCCCCCACCCGGATTCCCCTGGGCGACAGCCCCGTGTTCCCGAAAACAGACATTCCGTGCGTGCCAATCCAGTAGCTTCCGCGGTTGTGCTGTTCCCTCTGCTCACTCCTGCGCTCCCGAAGCATTGTTTCCAGCTCTGCATCAGACAAAGATTCATTCCATTCCGCCTGCTGCTCATCATACAGACCCATGGGGATATCCTTGCAGCCCAACCAATCCAACAGCTCCTGAGAGACCTCCTGTTCCAAAGGAACCTTCTGAAAATACGCAAGAAAAATCCGGTCAAAAAGATCGAATTCCGCTTCGCTCTTTACCAGAAGCGCCCGGCACAGGTGGTAGAAGTCGGTAAAGCTGGAGCCATGCAGACCTTTGTTCAGAGCCTCTATCAAAGACATCCATTCTGTCAGGGACACATTCAGGCCGCTGCGCCGCAAAAGAAACAAAAATTCTTCAAACATTGGCTCACCGCCAATTCAGGCGCAGAGCGTCTATATCCTCGTTTTTCTTCAGCAGCACCCCAAGATAGGGCACTTCTTCCACGACCCTCTCAGGATTCACACCGCCGTGGATCAGGGCCTGAATCCAGTCGATCACCTCGCTGGTAGAAGGCTTCTTTTTGATCTGAGGAAGAGACCGGATGCGGTAAAACGCCTCCAACACCTGAGACAGCAGTTTATCATTTAAATCCGGGAAATGAACCCGGATAATTTCGGCCAGCAGCTCTTTATCCGGGAATTCGATGTAGTGAAACACACAGCGGCGCAGGAAAGCGTCCGGCATCTCCTTTTCCGCATTGGACGTGATGATGACCACCGGACGGTGCTTTGCCGTAACGGTTCGGCCTGTTTCGGGAATATGGAACTCCATTCGGTCCAGCTCCCATAACAGATCATTCGGAAATTCCAAATCCGCCTTATCGATTTCGTCGATCAGAAGAACCACCTGCCTTTTCGCAGTAAAAGCCTCACACAGTTTGCCCAATTTTACATATTTTTCGATGTTGTCAACGCCTTCGCTGCCAAACTGGCTGTCATAAAGGCGCTGGACGACGTCATAAACATACAGCCCCTCCTGAGCCTTGGTAGTGGATTTGATGTTCCAGAGGATCAGCTTCTTACGCAAAGCGTCAGAGACTGCCTCGGCCAGTTTTGTCTTGCCGGTACCCGGCTCGCCCTTGATCAGCAAAGGCTTTTCCAGCGCCACAGCAATGTTTACCGCCTGCATCAGCTCCTCTGACGCAACATAAAACCGGCTTCCCTTCCATTCGTTCATTTTCTGTTCCTCTCCAGTGGATTCCGTTCCACTTCGTAATACAGTCTTGTAATAAAAAGAAAGAATTTTTGTTTAATCTGAATTGACAAAAATGCCACCAGGAAGGATTTCAGATCCTTCTGTGGCGGCATTGTGCACCAAAGCATTGTCAAAGCAATTGATTAGGGCAATGGTAATAAAGGGCGAAAAGCCCGGCGAAAGCGGCAGGCAGAATGCCGCTCCGCCGAATTTTTCAGTAAAAGGAGAGAGTTTACCGTTTCAAAATGATCTCACCGTGTTTTACGACGGTTTCGATCAGGTAAATAGCAATATCATTCGATTAGAATGCAAAAACCGGTAACTAAAAATATTTATTCCTCATCCATGCCTTCTTTGAAGTAATCGCCGAACAGTTCCTGATTAGAGGGCATATCCTCAGGCAGCGGACGCGCCACCCAGGTTGTGTTCATGTAGTGTTTGAGAGTAATGTTCTCTGAAACGATGTTGCCGCCCCAGGTACCGCAGCCCATGGAGGACGTAGGGGGCATTCCATTGGTAGAAGAACCGGAATTTCCGCGGTTATTCGGCTGGGGGACCATAATCCGGGAAACAGGCGCAGCCATGCCCAGACGGTGAATGTGCTCATCGTTCCAGGAATAAATGCCGCAGGAGTGGCCCTTGCCCCCAACCTCAAAAACAGCGCGCATCATGTCCAGAGCATTTTCGAACTCACCCTCATACTTGAACAACGTCAGCAGAGTGGTCAGCTTCTCGCTGGAGAAAAAATGCTCCTTACCAACGCCTTCCTTCCCGCCGCCGGTGACAGCAATCAATTTGCGGTCTGCGGGAATTTCAAAGCCAGCGATCTCCGCCAGCTTCTGCGGGCTGATTGCAACGGTATTCGGCAGGCGATGACCGATTTCGTCCCACATCACATTCTTCAGCTTTTCGGCCTCTTCCTCATTGGCCAGATAGGCGCCCTCTGCCACAAGCGCCTGCACAAAGCCGTCATAGACGGACTCGTGAATCAGCAGGTTGCCGTCACAGGAGCAGCCGGAGCCAAAGTCGGACGTTTTGGAGATTCGGGTGTTCATCGCGGCTTCTCTTTGACGCTCCGGCGTATTGGCAGTATCATCGATAATAACAGTGGCGTTGCCGGCGCCGGAACCAAACGCGGGAACACCGGAGGAATATGCGGATTTCACCATAGGCCGGCCGCCGGTGGCGATAACAAGGTCGCAGCGCTTCATCAGCTCCTGAGTCAAAGAGATACTGGGCTCCTGAATGCCCTGAATGATATCCGCGGGAGCGCCCTCACGGACCAAAGCTTCCCGGATGATATTGATGCATTTATTGGTAACATTTTTCGCGCGGGGATGAGGGGAGCAGATCAATACGTCTCTGGCCTTGATTGCATAAACAATCTGACCGGCAGGAGTCAAACAAGGATTGGTGGTAGGCACCAGAGTGGCGATGACGCCCACTGGTTTAGCATACTTGACCAGTCCCTTTTCGGGAATTTCTTCAATGACGCCGACACTCTTGTTGCGCAGGCAATCACGAAGAATCAGCTTGATTTTGTTGCGCTTATTGCGCTTGGTTACTTTGTCGCCCAGGCCGGTTTCGTCTACTGCTTCATCACAGATGGGGGCCCAAACCTTCATATCGCACACAGCGGCGGCCACAGCCTGACATAGACGATCCACCCGCTCCTGATCATAAGTTGCAATGATGTCTGCGGCCGCCCGGGCCCGGGCCACCATTTCATCCAGCATCTGAATTTGCTCTGCAGAAACTTCTTTCGCCATAATTACAATCTCCTCACTAAACAGTTGTTTTTTTTGGGGGGTAAAGCTGTTTTATGATTTTATTGTAGGTCGCTTTGGGGTTTCTGTCCAATACCAGGTTTCTTTCTTAATTATAGAAACTGTCTATTAAAACTGCCAAATTCGTCTGATAATTACAAAACAAGTACAACATAAAACATTATTTATTGGCCTCTGAGAATCATTCCATGTTATAATAACCTCACGGCGCAAGCCGAAGCAAAAGCTTCGGGCGCCTGAGAGAACATTGAAACATGATTAGCCTCATCTGCCGAAATTCTTTTGGTAAAGCAAAAGCATCCGGAATCCATCATGTTATAATAACCTTACAGTGCAAGCCGAAGCGCCTGAGAGCTATGTCTTGCAGCGTGGCGGAAGGGAAGTGTTATAAAATGACACTGTTACAATTACAGTATTTCAAAGCGTTGGCACAAATACTTCACTATACCAAAGCGGCCAAAGAGCTGCATATCGCTCAGCCCAGCCTGAGCTACTCGATCAATGAACTGGAGAAGGAGCTTGGTGTGAAGCTCTTTGACAAAGAAAACCGGAAAATTCGGTTAACAGCGTATGGAGAACAATTCCTTACTTATGTGGAAAAGATTTTGGCATTGTTGGACGAGAGTGTCAGTGTTCTTCAGCAGATGGCGGGTTCTGCATTGCAGGTGGTCAACCTGGGGTACTTTCACTCTATCTCGACCTCTTTGATTCCCTCCATCATGGCGGGAATATACAGCCAGGAGGAAAATCGCGGGGTACGGTTCCAGTTCCTCGAGGCTACTTCCTTTGATATTTTTTCACAGCTGAAAAATGGGAAGCTGGATTTGGCCTTTTGTATGCACCGGGATGAGAATGTCGAGTCAATCGCCATCATGAAGCAGCCGCTCTATTTAACGGTACCCAACAATCACCCGCTGGCGGAGCGCAGCTTTGTCACCTTTGAAGAATTTTCTCAGGAGCCCATCGTTATGCTCGAAAAATCCAGCAGCCTGCGCGCCCAGATGGATCAGATTTTCGCACAGCACGAAATCATTCCAAACGTGGTATTCGAAGTGCGGGAATGCAATGCGGCACTTCAATATGTGGCGCTGCGATTTGGGATTTCGGTTCTTCCACAGGTTCCGGCGATGGAAAACGAAAAGGTGTCGGTCATCCCTATCATGGACGATCATCAGGCCTTTGTGAGAACGGTATATCTTTCTTGGGCAAAGAACCGTCCCCTTTCGCCTGCTGCTCTGAGGGTAAAAAATTACATAGTGGAACACTATGCCACGCCTTGACAGTAAAAAGCGAAAGCGGGAGTACCCGACATTCATGTCATAACTGTACCTGTCTGCCCAATATGTCAGAGCATTGTATAACTCGCGGCTTTTCTGACCCGTCTTTGATAATAAAAAAACAGCCATGGAAGCGCATTCTTCCATGGCTGACGTTGGCGGATTGAGCGGTGTAAAATTCGAATCTATCTACGGTGCAGCAGTAAATGATTATGATTCATTAAAAAAGCAAGTCGGACAAAATGTCCGACTTGCTTTTTTAATGAGGCAAAACGATAGAATGTTTTTTTCATTTCTGCCAACTTCTTTGCAATAATAAGCGAATGGCTTTCCATTATAAGAAAGTCCCAAAGCACCGTACAAAGAGACAGCCGATTTTATGGATTGGTGGCTATGAACAGTAAAACTTGATTTGAAGCTTTCCTCATTAACAGAAATATTAGGAGAATCAAGATGAAGTCGAGATAGATTCTTTTGGAATTTTGTGCTGACATAGTCGAGATGTACCTCAAGAAAGTCTAAAGTCCAAACAGGCATTTAAATACTACCGCTAAAATCAGAAATTGGAAACAGCTCTTTAAAGTATCTTTCCGTTGGGCGCGCAGCTGAATGGTGACAAAGCGGTGGTTTGGAAGGTCAGTCAGAATCGTATCCGAGCCCGCTCCAATGCAGGATTGCTCTCTATTTTCATTGATCCTTACTCCCTTTTCAATCCGCAAGAACTATGCTACAATGAAAAAAATGCAGCCGCGCCCCAATGGACGCGTATTTTCAGTTCATCCGCATGTTTTTATTCTCTCTTACGGCAAGAGAAAGGTGGGTCACTCCATGTATGACAAACCGATTCGTCAGGTAAACCGCGAGATTACCGAGGCTTTGGCCTCTCTCCGACTGGCTGTGCTTCCTAACCGAAAAACCACCCTGGATCAATTCAAAAATCCTGACTGGATCGAGGGACTGACCGCTCTGTTTCCCATTCGGGAACGGCTCCGCTGCACCCAGGTGCTGGATTTGTGCACCCCGGTGCTCAGTCAGCTGTGCCCCAACGCACCGGAGGAAGGCTGGCTCCGCTTTTCTTATCAATATATCTGCAGTCTGATGTTCCCGGAAAACGGGTTTGCGCCAAAAGCCGGCCGATATGCCCAGGGGGCCCGTATCTACCTGACCATTCTTCAAATTCTTCTGGATTATGAGCGTGCCGCCCTCCCTTTTGACCCAATGCTGGATTTTCAGTTCCTGTCGGAAGAGGAATACAGCCGCTGCGGCAACGCCAAAGAATACCGCCGCCTGATGAATGCCTGGCGGGAGGAATATCTCTACGAGCTGATGCGCCTTGGGATGGAGGTCACTCCCTATAAAACCCTAAGCCATATCGCCGGCGTCCACTACGTCGCTATGATCGCCGCCCGCGGACTAAAGGAAGCGGGGGTGGAAGTGGACTTGTCCCTGATTTCCGGAGCCGCCGCAACCCACGATTTTGGAAAATTCGGCTGCCGCCCCGGCGAGCGGGTTCCCTATCTGCACTACTACTATACCGACCAGTGGCTCCTTGCCCGAAAGATGGACGGGATCAGTCACATCGCCTCCAACCACTCCACCTGGGATCTGGAACTGGAGTCCCTGTCGGTGGAATCCCTGCTTTTGATCTACGCGGATTTTCGCTCCAAGCAAATCCGGGACGCGGACGGCAAAGAGGCTATTGTTCTTTACTCGCTGAATGAGTCGTATCAGGTGATATTATCCAAGCTGGACAATGTGGACCGGAATAAGCGCAGACGGTATGAATTCGTCTATGGAAAGCTCCACGACTTCGAGGACTATATGCGCAGCCTTGGAGTGGATATCGATCTGACAGGACATCCGCAGCCTTCCACTCCTCACAAAGACCCCGCGCTGATGAGCCCGGAGGAGACGCTGAACAGCCTGATCCTTTTGTCGGTGGATCACAACGTGCGGCTGATGCATATGCTGTCCAACGAGCAAAAGTTCGGCAATATCATCGAGGAAGCCCGTTCCGCCAAAAGCTGGCAGCAGCTGCGGGCCTACCTCAACGTTTTTGAGGAATATTTTACCTATCTGTCCGTGCGGCAGAAAACGCAGGCGCTGTCTTTTCTGTACGAACTGCTGGTTCACCGCGAGGGCGACATCCGACGCCAGGCCGGCAGCCTGATCGGCCAGCTGATCGCCCGCTTTTATCTGGTTTACCGCAAAGAGATTCCCGCCGACGCTCAGAATGACCCGGCGGAAGAAGTCCCTTTCACCCTGTGGGCGCAATATCTGGATCGAATCATTTTTCCGGACCATAAGACCACTCCCCAAGAGCGTTCTCACATCAGCTACGCTTTAAAGCTGGTGGTCGGAGCCATGCTCGATTACGCCCGGCCCGGAGATGTGCCCCGTTTTTTAGGCGCCCTGCTGAACTACTATGACAAGCCGGAGGAAATCGTTCCCGATACCGCCTTCACTCTGCTGGACGCTATCCGGTATCTGCCCCCCCGATATTATGGGGAGGAAACGCGGAGCAAACTGATTGATTTTGCCGCCTATTTTGCCGCTTCCGGAGAATTGCGGCTGATCATCGCCGCTCTGGAGTTTCTGCGGGAAGCCGAACGTTCCCTTTCCCGCAGCCACCCACAGATGGCCCACATTGTTCAGGTCGCCCGGAATTTGGAATCGAATCAGCTGACCACCATCTTCCTTCAGTACAAGATTCTGCGCCGGGCCGGAGAAGATGTCACCGCCCTCGAGCATACCCTGTACCACATGGACATCACCAGCGAGGTCTTTTTAGATAATCTGAAAATCGCCACTCCCTGGGTAGTCAAGGTGGCCGGCGTAGAGCTTTTGCGGGACCAGGTGGAACACGGTCTGAAAACGCATACGCTTCATATTGCCACCCACTTCTCCAATCTGGTAAAGGTATCTGAACGGGTGGTGGTTCGGCACACCGCAGGCTCCGCCCTGGTGCGTACTCTGCCAATCCTGCGCCGGGACCAACGCAACGAGGTGGTTGTGGAACTGGGCAAGGGTCTGGAAATGGGCCAGTACGAAATTTCCAAGTACATCCCTGAATATTTGGGCAAGACCGCCCTATACCTCTACCCGGAAGAACTGGATGAGCAGGTGCTGTGGCTGAAGGGATTGCTGGGTTCCCCCAGCAACTCCGCCGTTTCCGGCGCACTGAACACCATCGGGGTGCTGCTTCAGCACTATCCCGCCTATCGGGAGCGATTCTCCGAGTCGGAGTCCGCTTATGAAGCCCGGCGGCAGGAGCTGCTTGGCCTGCTGCTCCAGGGGCTGGCTCATTACCGGGAAGAGGTGCATCAGGAAGCCTTGCTGGTCATCGGCAAGCTGCTGTTCGAATCTCCCACGCTGAACATGGAAGAAAAAGGGCGGCTGTTTTCCCTGTGTTACCGCAAACTGCTCTTCCTGATGCAGGAGGTACCGGGCCACAACAGCCTGACCTTCTTCTACCGGGCTGCCGCCCTCGCCCATATCAACCGCTTTATTGCTGTGCGGCGGCTGGACCATGGTCCTTTCTCCTTTGACACGCCCCGGAATATTGCTTTTTTCCCCGGTACCTTCGATCCTTTTACTCTGTCTCATAAAGGCATTGTCCACGCCATTCGGGATATGGGGTTTGAAGTTTATCTGGCGGTAGACGAGTTCTCCTGGTCTAAAAAGGCCCAGCCCCATCTGATCCGCCGGCAGATCGTCAATTTGTCAGTGGCCGGGGATTTTCATGTTCACCTGTTCCCGGACGACATTCCGGTCAACATTGCCAATCCCGCCGACCTGCGGCGGCTGACGGAGCTGTTCCCAAAGCAGCAGGTTTATGTAGTAGTGGGGAGCGACGTGGTGCTCAACGCCTCCTCCTACCGGGCCCAGCCGGCCCCTTATTCCATCCATCAGATGAACCATATTATTTTCCGCCGGGCGGGGGAAGCCGAGCTGCCCCACAGCCTGCCCATCACCGGCAAGGTCATCCAGCTGCAACTGCCTCCCCATCTGGAGGACATCAGCTCAACCCGTATCCGGGAAAACGTGGATCTCAACCGGGATATCTCTACCTTTACTGACCCGGTCATTCAGGACTTTATCTATCAAAACGGTCTCTATCTTCGAGATACGCCAGACAAACCCCTCCTCTATGCCGGGGATCTGGAATTTCAGTGGATCGATACCCCTTCCCCGGCCCTTCTGATCAGCCTGACTGCCGGGCAGCCGGACGGAGAAGCGGTTTGCGCCGCGATCATCCGCCGGCAGGATCGCATCCTGCTGCTGCGCCGCACCGGACACCAAAAGCATCTGGGCTTTATCAGCTACCGCCTGCTGACGACCTCTCAGCTGTTCGCCGCACTGGAGGACCACGAGCTGGCCAACCGGATTCGTCTTCGTTCCGCCGGCAACGTGCTTTTCATCACCACCCTGAGCGCCGATACCTCTGAACGGCACAAGGATTACGGTCAGCTTCTTCTCAGTGAGTTGCTTGCCCGGGCGCTGGAGGAGGAGTGCGTCTACGCTGTTTTCCGCCCCCACGACGGCCGCATGTCCCCCTCTTTGGAGGACGCGCTGTCCCGACAGGGCTTTGTCTCGCGAGAGGGAGACGCCCCGATCCGGGAAGTGGATATGCATGCCCCCACGGTGCTCATTCAAAACCTGGAAACCACGATTCAGGAGCCGTTGTGCCGCAATTCCCGGGTGCTGTCCTCCATTCGCCGGGGCCACGAGCAGCTTCAGCGCGCCCTGACCGGGCTGTATCCGGGCTCTTTGGTTCTGACGCTGTCTGCCGACATCATTCACCATCGGCTGCTGGAGAAGATCACCGCCTACAACAACGTGCCTTCCACGTCCACCACTCCGCGGACACTCGGCGAAAATATGTGTGTGCCTTTCGGCAAGCTGCTCCGGGGCAAAAGCGTTCCGAACACGGTGACCAAAACCGTTCACACCGACAGGGTATTTTCTCCCGATCTGACCGAGACTACCATCGAGGCTTTCCCCTATTACGCCTCCATTCCCTGCCAGATTCGCACCATCAAATCCTTTAACCGGCCGGTGATTCTGGTAGATGACCTGATGCACCCCGGCCTTCGTATGGGGGTGCTGGATCCCATCCTGCGCGAGGAGGGCGTTCCCATCCGCATGGTGCTGGTGGGCGTGCTGTCGGGCTATGGCAAGGATCTGATGCATTCCTGGGATCGGCCGATCGACAGCGTATACTTCCTGCCCCGATTGCGGCAGTGGTTTGTGGAATCCACTTTGTATCCCTTCATCGGCGGCAACACGATCCGCAGGCCCAGCTTCCCGGTTCCCGGCCTGCTGCCGGGCATCAATCACATTCTGCCCTACGCGGCCCCCTCTAACCTGTCTGAGTGCGGTCGGGACGCGGTATTCCAGCTGTCCCGAACCTGCCTGGAGGCCGCCCACGACGTCATCTCTACTTTAGAGCAGGAATACCGGATTCTCTATGGCCGCAATTTGACTCTGTCCCGACTGCCGGAGGCGGTCATCCTGCCCCTGTGCCCCGACAAGGGCACTTGTCTGAGCTACGACCCCAACCTGTCCGCCTCCGTTTATCTGGAAAACGATCTGGAGCAGCTGCTGCGTGAATATCAATAAATCATACGGCACGTAAAGGATTGCTCTCCGCTTTTCATGTCTGTTTGTCCACAATTCATTTTTCTGGAAGGTGATGCTATGTATTACTATAGTTACAAGGGCGCTAACCTGGTGTCTCTCACCCCTCTGGACGGCTTCGGCCCGCCCATTGCTCCGGTGACGGAGGGAAGGCTTTTTGCTCCGGTTCCCGGGGACGCGGTTCTGGGCAGAGGTTCTTTTCGTGTAGGACACCCGGGACAGCTGCTGGCCCCCCATGGGCTGGAGGTATTGGACGCCTCTCGTCTGACCGAGGCAGAAGTCGACGACCCCACTCGGGCCGCCATCGCCGAGGGCCGGCTCACCGCTGTCAACACGGGCCGCCCCGGATGGGACGAATTGCTCACCGCCGCTCCGAAACCCGGCAAGCGGCGGGTCAATCTGCTGGCCATTGGGGATGTAGGCTCCACTCTGCTCACCGGGTTGAAGCTGCTGGGAGGGGACGTCATCTCTTCCATCGGTATCTGCGATCTGTCGGATCAGATCACTGCCCGCTGGGAATTTGAGATGGGTCAGGTCGCGTTACCCTGGGATTACGACGCCCTGCCCGAGGTGGAGATCGTCTCCCCCGACCACATCTTCGACTGTGATGTGTTTATTTTTGTTGCTTCGAAAGGCATTCCTCCGGTGGGGTCTCAGGTCAAGGACGTACGCATGGCCCAGTTCGAGGCGAACGCCTCTATTGTGAAGCATTATGCCAAAATGGCCCGCGATGCCCGGTTCCAGGGTCTGTGGTGCGCCGTGTCCGATCCGGTGGATCCTCTGGCCAAAACCGCCTATTTGGAAAGCAACCGCGATGAATCCGGCACGTGGGACGGCCAAGGTCTGCGCCCCGAACAGATTCAGGGCTTTGGCCTTGGCGTAATGAACGCCCGGGCTGCCTATTATGCCAAGCGGGATGCACGGTTGGCTTCCTTTCTGTCGGAGGGACGTTCCTTTGGCCCCCACGGCACCGGGCTTTTCATTGCCAACTCCATCCAGAACTATGACGAGGCGCTGTCTCAGGAGCTGACGCATCTCACCGTGACGGCGAATTTAAAGATGCGTGAGCTGGGCTTTAAGCCTTATGTGGCTCCCGCCCTGTCCTCCGGCGCTTTGTCCCTGCTGCTCGCCCTGCGGGGGGAGTGGCACTGCGGCTCTGTTTTTTTGGACGGCATTTATATGGGTGTGAAGAACCGCTTTACCCCCGCCGGCATCGAAACCGAATTGCTGTCTCATATTCCGGACGCCCTGTTCGGCCATATTCGTGAGGCGGCACAGCATCTGAAAGAAATTTTATAACTGTTTGAGAAGAAGGTTAATGGAATGTCCCTGATAGTAATCTGTCCTTATCCGGACGCCCAGGGAGCAGACATGCGTCTGGACGGAATTTTACATCATGCCCTGGAGGGGCGGGAGACCCGCACTTTGCGCCGGGCGGAGGATCTGATCGATCTGGCCGGCGAGCGTCTCCTTTTCGCCTTACCCCTTGGGGATACCGGCACAAATATAGAGTATGTCAAACTGCTGGCTCGTCTGCGCCGAGAGCCCGGGCTGCTGGAGGGCTGCACGGCCGGACTGATCGTAGACGGAACCTCCCCTTTCTATACCAAGTCGGCGGCGGCAGAATTGGCTCTAGCAGCCAATCTGGCCGGCTGTGCGTTTTTGGGCCGCCCACTGGTAGAGGGTACCGGTTCCCTCGTCAACTTTAAGGTTCAGGCCAAGCAGCTGAATACTGATTTTCTGGGAGCCTACCGCGCGGCTGCCCGGGAATTGGCCGACCGATTGGAGCGGGAAATCTTCCCCAAGCCGGAGAAGCCGGAGCTTTTGGTGCTCCACGCCTCCAGCCATCACACCTCCAACACCCTGGCGCTGTGGGAGGAAGTCAGGTCCCGCCTTGGCGACGCGTTCACTGTGACCGAAATCGGGCTGCGCAACGGCACCCTGTCGGACTGCTCGGGCTGTCCCTACACCATGTGCCTCCACTTTGGCGAACGAGGGGGCTGCTTCTACGGCGGCGTGATGCAGGATGAGGTCTACCCCGCCGTTCGCCGGTGTGCCGGAGTAGTGATGCTCTGTCCCAATTACAATGACGCGCTGTCCGCCAACCTGACCGCTTTTATCAACCGTCTTACCGCCCTGTTTCGCCAGACACGCTTTTACGACAAGGCGCTTTTCTCCATTGTGGTATCCGGCTACTCGGGGGGTGATATCGTAGCCCGGCAACTGATTGCCGGACTGAATATGAACAAGTCGTTCTTTCTCCCCGGCCGGTTTTCCATGCTGGAGACGGCCAACGACCCCGGCGAAGCTTTGGCCCTGCCGGGGATCGGAGAGCGGCTGGATGAATTCGCGGCCCGAATCCGTAACACCCTGCTGGATTAACTCATCACAATAAAATACCACCGGCTAGCCGGTGGTATTTTAGAAGCGGGTATAACCCGCTATTACTGGTAGCCATTGCAATGACTGGTACGGTCTGACATTTGCAATGGCTTGTTACTTGTTGCCCTTAAAAGGGTCCTGATATTCTCTAAATGTCAATTGATCCTCTAGCTTATCTTCTTCCAGTTAATTTTGGATGTATTCTACTATTCTTTTTGCATTCTTTCCAACCGTATCTACATAAGAAAATGCGCACTAAAATGTTAAGAACAATTTCAATACTGGCCGATAATGGAACTGAACTCAGGGAACCTTATTCTAAGCCTTTGGGTGATTGTATTTTCGAATTACGTGCTAAGGCTGGTTCAGATATTTCCCGCGTTTTATATTTCTTTTTTGTTGAACGGCGAGTGATTATTACGAACGGATTCGTTAAAAAACACAGAAAACATTTCCTGCTGAAATAGAACGAGCAAAACAGTACCGTGCCGAATACCTGAAGAGAAAGAGGCTTAAAGCATGAACACCAATTTTAACGATTTTTTAAAGGATCAGCTGAGCGATCCGGAAATAAAGGCTGAATATGATGCATTGGAGCCTGAATTTGCGATGATTCAGGCGATGATTGATGCGCGGAAAGGCACTGGTATTACTCAAAAACAGCTTGCTGAAATAACTGGTATCGCACAAGGTGATATTAGCAAGCTCGAAAACGGGAGCGCAAACCCGTCTTTAAGGACGCTCCAACGGCTTGCAGCTGGTATGGGTATGAAATTGAAGATAGAGTTTGTACCAACCACAAATAAATAAAGAAAAATCAAAGGCAGTCACCTAATTTGTGACTGCCTTTTTAGTTATATTAATAATACTAGCTAAAATACAAAATGAATTCAAATATTTTATTAACTGATGTCAGAATAACCTTACCTCTTCGCTTCTACAAATCATCGATCCACTATTAGATTTGATACAATTGTTCAAAAGTGTAAGCTTGACTTTTAATGTAAATAATATTATAATTTGCTCAAACGCAAATGAATATCGTTTGCATTTTAGTGTTTGGTCTTTTGCCCATACCAAGAAGGCCG
>OFCQ01000515.1_pt1 | contig 14355 bp, 7 predicted proteins | sample 1520861 | NCBI WGS metagenome assembly OFCQ01 (sample SAMEA2699036, study PRJEB24076) | metagenome | biome: Human gut stool | place: Spain | collected 2012-11-21 | reverse complement strand
GATTCAGTTGCCGGAGGAAGAGATTCGGGCAGCGTTTGCGGGGTTGAGGAAGTAAGGGGTTATGGGCCGGATAAGGCGCAGCCGCATCCGGCCTGATATTTCACTCAAAATAGTCCATATCCAGTTTCGGCACCTTCAACAAACGTGAAGAAACCCCTACTTCGTTTTCGATCATTAAGTGCACCAGGCGTTCCCCATCAACCAACACCATACCCTCGACGGATTGAGCAAAGTCACGCGCCTGAGACGTAAATCCAGAAGTGGTAATAAACACCCCACGTTTCGCCTTTTGCCCAGCCAGTGCGCCGTAAAATGCCTGTAATTCTGGCCTGCCTACAGTGTTCTGCCAACGTTTTGCCTGAACATAAACTTTCTCCAGGCCAAGTTTATCAAGCGATATCACACCATCGATGCCAGCATCTCCAGTACCGCCAACACGCTGCAAATCATCACGGTGGCCGCCATACCCCAGGCGATGCAAAACATCCAGAACAATGACTTCAAAGCGCGAAGGAGAAACCTGCAATAAGTTTTCCAGAACCTCATCAGCCACCGCATCACGAAGCTCTTTTAGCGCCTGATCTAACCGATCGTCCGGGCTGCTCTTTGCAAGTTCTTCATGATCGGGAGAGTCGGCTTTCGGATCTAAATCGACGGCATCCGGCCGTGACTTAAGTTTGACATTCACAAAATCGAAGGCCAGACGGTTCGTCTCCTGCTCCGTCATTGGCTGGGGATGAGACGCAACCCAGTCAAAACCCGCAGGAGTCAGGCACCATTTGCCACGCGACAAACTTTGCGACAACCCGGCACGTTTTAAACGGTCATGCGCCCAGCCTGCACGATTTTTATAAACAAGTTGTCCGCTGGTAATGACTTTCGCTCGCTGGCTGTCATCCAGTCCTAATGCATCCGCGGCAGCCTCATGAACATCACGCGCGGCTGCACCTTCCGGTTTTGTCGCCAGATAACGCAGAACAGGTTCAATAAATTTGTCATAAGTAGGAACCGTCATAGTACATCCTTGCAGAATCAGGTAGATGTTTTTCGGCTACTATAACACTACCAAAATAGACGAACACGTTAGAAATGAGTCAGTTGCTGTGACCGTGGTCATTGCCCGGAAAGGTACAGAAAGCTAAGATAAGGCGTTATGGGCCTTAAATATTTGGACAGGCCCACACAGCAATGGATTAATAACAATGATGAATAAATCCAATTTTGAATTCCTGAAGGGCGTCAACGACTTTACCTATGCCATCGCCTGTGCGGCGGAAAATAACTACCCGGATGATCCCAACACGACGCTGATTAAAATGCGTATGTTTGGCGAAGCCACAGCGAAACATCTTGGTCTGTTACTCAACATCCCCCCTTGTGAGAATCAACACGATCTCCTGCGCGAACTCGGCAAAATCGCCTTCGTTGATGACAACATTCTCTCTGTATTCCACAAATTACGCCGCATTGGTAACCAGGCGGTGCACGAATATCATAACGATCTCGACGATGCCCAGATGTGCCTGCGACTCGGGTTTCGCCTGGCTGTCTGGTACTACCGTCTGGTCACTAAAGATTATGACTTCCCGGTGCCGGTGTTTGTGTTGCCGGAACGTGGTGAAAACCTCTATCACCAGGAAGTGCTGACGCTAAAACAACAGCTTGAACAGCAGGTGCGAGAAAAAGCGCAGAGTCAGGCAGAAGTCGAAGCACAACAGCAGAAGCTGGTTGCCCTGAACGGCTATATCGCCATTCTGGAAGGCAAGCAGCAGGAAACCGAAGCGCAAACCCAGGCTCGCCTTGCTGCACTGGAAGCACAGCTCGCCGAGAAGAACGCGGAACTGGCCAAGCAGACCGAACAGGAACGTAAGGCTTACCACAAAGAAATTACCGATCAGGCCATCAAGCGTACACTCAATCTTAGCGAAGAAGAGAGCCGCTTCCTGATTGACGCGCAACTGCGTAAAGCAGGCTGGCAGGCCGATAGCAAAACCCTGCGCTTCTCCAAAGGCGCGCGCCCGGAACCCGGCGTCAATAAAGCCATTGCCGAATGGCCGACCGGGAAAGATGAAACGGGTAATCAGGGCTTTGCGGATTATGTGCTGTTTGTCGGTCTCAAACCCATCGCGGTGGTAGAAGCGAAACGTAAAAATATCGACGTTCCCGGCAAGCTCAATGAGTCGTATCGCTACAGTAAATGTTTCGATAATGGCTTCCTGCGGGAAACCTTGCTTGAGCACTATTCACCAGATGAAGTGCATGAAGCGGTGCCAGAGTATGAAACCAGCTGGCAGGACACCAGCGGCCAACAACGGTTTAAAATCCCCTTCTGCTACTCAACCAACGGGCGCGAATACCGCGCAGCGATGAAGATTAAAAGCGGCATCTGGTATCGCGACGTGCGTGATACCCGCAATATGTCGAAAGCCTTACCCGAGTGGCACCGCCCGGAAGAGCTGCTGGAAATGCTCGGCAGCGAACCGCAAAAACAGAATCAGTGGTTTGCCGATAACCCTGGCATGAGTGAGCTGGGCCTGCGTTATTATCAGGAAGATGCCGTCCGCGCGGTTGAAAAGGCAATCGTCAAGGGGCAACAAGAGATCCTGCTGGCGATGGCAACCGGTACCGGTAAAACCCGTACGGCAATTGCCATGATGTTCCGCCTGATCCAGTCCCAGCGTTTTAAACGCATTCTCTTCCTTGTCGACCGCCGTTCTCTTGGCGAACAGGCGCTGGGCGCGTTTGAAGATACGCGTATTAACGGCGACACCTTTAACAGCATTTTCGACATTAAAGGGCTGACGGATAAATTCCCTGAAGACAGCACCAAAATTCACGTTGCCACCGTACAGTCGCTGGTGAAACGCACCCTGCAATCGGATGAACCGATGCCGGTAGCCCGTTACGACTGTATCGTCGTCGATGAAGCGCATCGCGGCTACATTCTCGATAAAGAGCAGACCGAAGGCGAACTACAGTTCCGCAGTCAGCTGGATTACGTCTCTGCCTACCGTCGTATTCTCGATCACTTCGATGCGGTAAAAATCGCTCTCACCGCCACCCCGGCTCTGCATACGGTGCAGATTTTCGGCGAGCCGGTTTACCGTTACACCTACCGTACCGCGGTTATCGACGGTTTTCTGATCGACCAGGATCCGCCGATTCAGATCACCACCCGCAACGCCCAGGAAGGGGTTTATCTCTCCAAAGGCGAGCAGGTTGAGCGCATCAGCCCGCAGGGGGAAGTGATCAACGACACCCTGGAAGACGATCAGGATTTTGAGGTCGCCGACTTTAACCGTGGCCTGGTGATCCCGGCGTTTAACCGCGCCGTCTGTAACGAACTCACCAACTACCTTGACCCGACCGGGTCACAAAAAACGCTGGTCTTCTGCGTCACCAATGCCCATGCCGATATGGTGGTGGAAGAGCTGCGTACCGCGTTCAAGAAAAAGTATCCACAACTGGAGCACGACGCGATCATCAAGATCACCGGTGATGCCGATAAAGACGCGCGAAAAGTGCAGACCATGATCACCCGCTTCAATAAAGAGCGGCTGCCCAATATCGTGGTCACCGTCGACCTGCTGACGACCGGCGTCGATATTCCGTCGATCTGTAATATCGTGTTCCTGCGCAAGGTACGCAGCCGTATTCTGTACGAGCAGATGAAAGGGCGCGCCACGCGCTTATGCCCGGAGGTGAATAAAACCAGCTTTAAGATTTTCGACTGTGTCGATATCTACAGCACGCTGGAGAGCGTCGACACCATGCGTCCGGTGGTGGTGCGTCCGAAGGTGGAACTGCAAACGCTGGTCAACGAAATTACCGATTCAGAAACCTATAAAATCACCGAAGCGGATGGCCGCAGTTTTGCCGAGCACAGCCATGAACAACTGGTGGCGAAGCTCCAGCGCATCATCGGCCTGGCCACGTTTAACCGTGACCGCAGCGAAACGATAGACAAACAGGTGCGTCGTCTGGATGAGCTATGCCAGGACGCGGCGGGGGTTAACTTTAACGGCTTCGCCTCGCGCCTGCGGGAAAAAGGGCCGCACTGGAGCGCCGAAGTCTTTAACAAACTACCTGGCTTTATCGCCCGTCTGGAAAAGCTGAAAACCGACATCAACAACCTGAATGATGCGCCGATCTTCCTCGATATCGACGATGAAGTGGTGAGCGTAAAATCGCTGTACGGTGATTACGACACGCCGCAGGATTTCCTCGAAGCCTTTGACTCGCTGGTGCAACGTTCCCCGAATGCACAGCCGGCATTGCAGGCGGTGATTAATCGCCCGCGCGATCTCACCCGTAAAGGGCTGGTCGAGCTACAGGAGTGGTTTGACCGCCAGCACTTTGAGGAATCTTCCCTGCGCAAAGCATGGCAAGAGACGCGCAATGAAGATATCGCCGCCCGGCTGATTGGACATATTCGCCGCGCTGCGGTGGGCGATGCGCTGAAACCGTTTGAGGAACGTGTCGATCACGCGCTGACGCGCATTAAGGGCGAAAATGACTGGAGCAGCGAGCAATTAAGCTGGCTCGATCGTTTAGCGCAGGCGCTGAAAGAGAAAGTGGTGCTCGACGACGATGTCTTCAAAACCGGCAACTTCCACCGTCGCGGCGGGAAGGCGATGCTGCAAAGAACCTTTGACGATAATCTCGACAACCTGCTCGATAAATTCAGCGATTACATTTGGGACGAGCTGGCCTGACACGTATACACTTCATCCTTCAGGCTGCCTCTGCGTTGGCTGCGCTCGTTCACCCCGGTCAAGTACTTCTGTACGCTCCCGGGGATTCGCTCACTTGCCGCCTTGATGCAATCTGAATGATTTTGTGTATATTACCCTCGGCAATTTCTTCTTCTGCGGCCCCGAACATGCGGGCCGCTGCTTAATTTACGGAACTTACAATGAACAATAACGATCTGGTCGCGAAGCTGTGGAAACTGTGCGACAACCTGCGCGATGGCGGCGTTTCCTATCAAAACTACGTCAATGAACTCGCCTCGCTGCTGTTTTTGAAAATGTGTAAAGAAACCGGACAGGAAGCGGAATACCTGCCGGAAGGCTACCGCTGGGATGACCTGAAATCCCGCATCGGCCAGGAGCAGTTGCAGTTCTACCGTAACCTGCTGGTGCATCTGGGCGCCGACAATCAAAAGCTGGTGCAGGCGGTGTTCCAGAACGTCAACACCACCATTACCCAGCCGAAACAGTTGACCGAACTGGTCAGCAATATGGATTCACTGTACTGGTACAACGGCGCGCACGGTAAGTCACGCGATGACTTCGGCGATATGTACGAAGGGCTGTTGCAGAAAAACGCCAACGAAACCAAGTCTGGCGCGGGCCAGTACTTCACCCCACGTCCGCTGATTAAAACCATTATTCATCTGCTGAAACCGCAGCCGCGTGAAGTGGTGCAGGACCCGGCAGCAGGTACAGCGGGCTTTTTGATTGAAGCTGACCGCTACGTTAAGTCGCAGACTAACGATCTGGACGACCTTGATGGCGACACGCAGGATTTCCAGATCCACCGCGCGTTTATCGGCCTCGAACTGGTACCCGGCACCCGTCGTCTGGCGCTAATGAACTGCCTGCTGCACGATATCGAAGGCAACCTCGACCACGGTGGCGCAATCCGTCTGGGCAACACCCTGGGTAGCGACGGTGAAAACCTGCCGAAGGCGCATATTGTCGCCACTAACCCGCCGTTTGGTAGCGCCGCAGGCACCAACATTACCCGTACCTTTGTTCACCCGACCAGCAACAAACAATTGTGCTTTATGCAGCATATTATCGAAACACTGCACCCCGGCGGTCGTGCGGCGGTGGTGGTGCCGGATAACGTGCTGTTTGAAGGCGGCAAAGGCACGGACATCCGTCGTGACCTGATGGATAAGTGTCATCTGCACACTATTCTGCGTCTGCCGACCGGTATTTTTTACGCGCAGGGCGTGAAGACGAACGTGCTGTTCTTTACCAAAGGGACGGTGGCGAACCCGCATCAGGATAAGAACTGTACCGATGATGTGTGGGTGTACGACCTGCGTACCAATATGCCGAGCTTCGGCAAACGCACGCCGTTTACCGACGAGCATCTGCAGCCGTTTGAGCGCGTGTATGGCGAAGATCCGCACGGTTTAAGCCCGCGTAGCGAAGGGGAATGGAGTTTTAACGCCGAAGAGACGGAAGTTGCCGACAGCGAAGAGAACAAAAACACCGACCAGCACCTGGCTACCAGCCGCTGGCGTAAGTTCACCCGCGAGTGGATCCGCACCACGAAATCCGATTCGCTGGATATCTCCTGGCTGAAAGATAAAGATAGCATTGATGCCGACAACCTGCCGGAGCCGGATGTATTAGCGGCAGAAGCGATGGGCGAGCTGGTACAGGCGCTGGGCGAACTGGATGCGCTGATACGTGAACTGGGAGCGAGCGATGAGGCGGATGCACAGCGTCAGTTGCTGGAAGAAGCGTTTGGTGGGGTGAAGGAATGAGTTTCAACTCAACATCAAAAGAATTAATTGAGCAAAATATCAATGGGTTACTTTCAATCCATGATAGCTGGTTACGTATTTCAATGGATTCCGTAGCAAACATCACAAACGGTTTTGCTTTTAAGTCGTCAGAATTTAATAATCGTAAAGATGGTGTACCATTAATTAGAATTCGTGATGTTCTAAAAGGTAATACATCGACTTATTACTCGGGTCAAATTCCTGAGGGATATTGGGTATATCCCGAAGACTTAATCGTGGGAATGGATGGTGATTTTAATGCAACTATATGGTGCTCAGAACCAGCTCTGTTAAATCAACGAGTATGTAAAATTGAAGTTCAGGAAGACAAATACAATAAAAGGTTTTTCTATCACGCCTTACCAGGATATTTATCCGCAATCAATGCAAATACGTCCTCGGTTACTGTAAAGCATCTTTCTTCCAGGACACTTCAAGATACCCTACTTCCGTTGCCACCACTTGCCGAGCAAAAAATCATCGCTGAAAAACTCGATACGCTGCTGGCGCAGGTAGACAGCACCAAAGCACGCCTTGAGCAAATCCCACAAATCCTGAAACGTTTTCGTCAGGCGGTGTTGGCTGCGGCAGTAACTGGTAGGTTGACCAAAGAAGATAAAGATTTTATAACAAAAAAAGTTGAATTAGATAACTACAAAATCCTTATTCCAGAAGACTGGAGTGAAACAATTTTGAATAACATTATCAATACACAAAGACCATTATGTTATGGTGTGGTGCAACCTGGAGATGATATAAAAGACGGTATAGAATTAATTCGTGTTTGTGATATTAACGATGGTGAAGTAGATTTAAATCATCTTCGTAAAATTTCAAAGGAAATAGATTTACAATATAAGCGTTCCAAAGTACGAAAGAATGACATTCTTGTAACAATTGTTGGGGCTATAGGTAGAATAGGTATTGTTAGAGAAGATATAAATGTTAATATCGCTCGTGCCGTTGCCAGAATATCTCCTGAATATAAGATTATTGTTCCTATGTTTCTCCATATATGGTTAAGTTCACCAGTTATGCAAACATGGCTAGTTCAGTCATCTAAGGAGGTCGCCAGAAAGACATTAAATTTAAAAGATCTTAAAAATGCATTTGTCCCTTTACCGTCTATAGAAGAACAACACGAAATCGTTCGCCGCGTCGAGCAACTCTTCGCCTACGCCGACTCCATAGAAAAACAGGTCAACAACGCCTTAGCCCGCGTCAACAACCTGACGCAATCCATCCTGGCAAAAGCGTTCCGTGGTGAACTCACCGCCCAGTGGCGGGCCGAAAACCCGGATTTAATCAGCGGAGAAAACAGCGCCGCTGCGTTGCTGGAGAAAATCAAAGCTGAGCGCGCAGCCAGCGGGGGTAAAAAAGCCTCGCGTAAAAAGTTCTGATCATTATTTTCTGGCGCACCTTTCCGGTGCGCTTTTTATTATTTCTCGCCAATCATAACTCACATAAATATATTTAAATCATTCCGGAAATTGCCCATTTTATTCTATTTTTAGCTGGACTTTCCCTGTATTTACTGATGATATATCCAGGTATTTAGCGCGGTGCGGATGTGCGCCAACACACCCGCACCGCTAATCACAATCCCTATTTCTAAGGAATAGTAATCATGACTGACATGCATTCTATTGCACAACCGTTCGAAGCAGAAGTCTCCCCGGCAAATAACCGTCAATTAACCGTGAGTTATGCGAGTCGCTACCCGGATTACAGCCGTATTCCCGCCATCACCCTGAAAGGTCAGTGGCTGGAAGCCGCCGGTTTTACCACCGGCACGGCGGTAGATGTCAAAGTGATGGAAGGCTGTATTGTCCTCACCGCCCAACCACTCGCCGTCGAAGAGAGCGAACTGATGCAGTCGCTGCGCCAGGTGTGCAAGCTGTCGGCACGTAAACAAAAGCAGGTGCAGGCGTTTATTGGAGTGATTGCCGGTAAACAGAAAGTCGCGTAACAGCGTTTACTCCCGGTTAACCACCGGGAGCCTTCCACTGACTCAATAGAAACTTTCCCCCTCAGTAAATATTTACCCACCACCTTTTGCAGTAAAAATCTATTGTTTCAGTACGTTGCGAAAGCGATAATAGAGGCTTAGCAATGAGGAAGGCACATCTTATGGAATCAATTCAAGCCTGGATTGAAAAATTTATTGAGCAAGCACAGCAAAAAAGTTCACAATCCAAAGATTATCCAACGTCTTACCGTAACCTGCGAGTAAAAGTGAGTTTCGGTTATGGCAATTTTACATCTATTCCCTGGTTTGCATTTCTGGGAGAAGGTCAGGAAGTTTCTAACGGTATATATCCCGTTATTCTCTATTATAAAGATTTTGATGAGTTGGTTTTGGCTTATGGTATAAGCGACACGAATAAACCACATGCCCAATGGCAGTTCTCTTCAGACATACCTAAAACAATCGCAGAGTATTTCCAGACAACTTCAGGTGTTTATCCTAAAAAATACGGACAGTCCTATTACGCCTGTTCCCAAAAAGTCTCACAGGGTCTTGATTATACCCGGTTTGCCTCCATGCTGGACAACATAATCAACGACTATAAATTAATATTTAATTCTGGCAAGAGTGTTATTCCACCTATGTCAAAAACTGAATCATACTGTCTGGAAGATGCGTTAAATGATTTGTTTATCCCTGAAACCACGATAGAGACGATACTCAAACGATTAACCATCAAAAAAAATATTATCCTCCAGGGGCCGCCCGGCGTTGGAAAAACCTTTGTTGCACGCCGTCTGGCTTACCTGCTGACAGGAGAAAAGGCTCCGCAACGCGTCAATATGGTTCAGTTCCATCAATCTTATAGCTATGAGGATTTTATACAGGGCTATCGTCCGAATGGCGTCGGCTTCCGACGTAAAGACGGCATATTTTACAATTTTTGTCAGCAAGCTAAAGAGCAGCCAGAGAAAAAGTATGTTTTTATTATAGATGAAATCAATCGTGCCAATCTCAGTAAAGTATTTGGCGAAGTGATGATGTTAATGGAACATGATAAACGAGGTGAAAACTGGTCTGTTCCCTTAACCTATTCCGAAAACGATGAAGAACGATTCTATGTCCCGGAGAATGTTTATATTATCGGTTTAATGAATACTGCCGATCGCTCTCTGGCCGTTGTTGATTATGCCCTGCGCAGACGATTTTCTTTCATAGATATTGAGCCTGGTTTTGATACACCACAGTTCCGTAATTTTTTACTGAATAAAAAAGCAGAACCTTCATTTGTTGAGTCTTTATGCCAAAAAATGAATGAGTTAAACCAGGAAATCAGCAAAGAGGCCACTATCCTTGGGAAAGGATTCCGCATTGGGCATAGTTACTTCTGCTCCGGGTTGGAAGATGGCACCTCTCCTGATACGCAATGGCTTAAGGAAATTGTGATGACGGATATCGCCCCTTTACTCGAAGAATATTTCTTTGATGACCCCTATAAACAACAGATATGGGCCGACAAATTATTAGGTGACTCATAGTGGAACAGCCCGTGATACCTGTCCGTAATATCTATTACATGCTTACCTATGCATGGGGTTATTTACAGGAAATTAAGCAGGCCGACCTTGAAGCCATTCCCGGTAACAATCTTCTTGATATCCTGGGGTATGTATTAAATAAAGGGGTTTTACAGCTTTCACGCCGAGGGCTTGAGCTTGATTACAATCCTAATACCGAGATCATTCCTGGCATCAAAGGGCGAATAGAGTTTGCTAAAACAATACGCGGCTTCCATCTTAATCATGGGAAAACCGTCAGTACTTTTGATCTGCTTAATGAAGATACGCTGGCTAACCGAATTATAAAAAGCACATTAGCCATGTTAATTAAGCATGAAAAGTTAAACTCAACCATCAGAGATGAAGCTCGTTCACTTTATAGAAAATTACCGGGCATTAGCACTCTTCATTTAACTCCGCAGCATTTCAGCTATCTGAATGGCGGAAAGAACACGCGTTATTATAAATTTGTTATCAGCGTCTGTAAGTTCATCGTCAATAATTCTATCCCAGGTCAAAACAAAGGACACTACCGTTTCTATGATTTTGAAAGAAACGAAAAAGAGATGTCATTACTTTATCAAAAGTTTCTTTTTGAATTTTGCCGCCGTGAATTAACGTCTGCAAATACAACCCGCTCTTATTTAAAATGGGATGCATCGAGCATATCGGATCAGTCACTTAATTTGTTACCTCGAATGGAAACTGACATCACCATTCGCTCATCAGAAAAAATACTTATCGTTGACGCCAAATACTATAAGAGCATTTTTTCACGACGAATGGGCTCAGAAAAATTTCACTCTCAAAATCTTTATCAACTGATGAATTACTTATGGTCGTTAAAACCTGAAAATGGCGAAAACATAGGGGGTTTATTAATATACCCCCACGTAGACACCGCAGTGAAATATCGTTATAAAATTAATGGCTTCGATATTGGCCTGTGTACCGTCAATTTAGGTCAGGAATGGCCGTGTATACATCAAGAATTACTCGCCATTTTCGATGAATATCTCAAATAAGCGGTAAGTTTTATAGACAATACCGCTCCCGACACGACGTCGGGAGCGGCACATCATCAGGAGGCGATCACCTCCACCAGCACATCCGTTGCCCAGCTCTCTTCGCTGTTGGCCACATTCCCTTCCTTGCAGGCCTGAGCCATTTTGACTAACTGGAAAGAAACGTCATCGCGGAAATCAAAGTAATGCCATTGCGATGCAAAGTTGATGCGCCAGTAGCCCATCCCCTGATCGAAGCGGATCTTCAATACCTGACCATCCTCAAAAGTCACCGTCAGTTTACGATGGTGAGGGATATCGCGCGGCGAATCGAACACCGTCAGTTCTATCGGCCTGCCCAGCGCAGCAGCAAACCACTGATCAGCGAAATCCTGAAAATCCGCTATGCTCATCCAGTCATGGAAAGGCCGGTTACCGGGGCGATCTTTATCTTTAAACAGCGTATCCAGCGCCACTTCAGCGCCATCGGTCAGCTTTGTTTTTAGCGGTTTCAGAATTGATCCCAACAACGCCAGCGCAACCGGGTTTTGCAGATAGCGATCGGTATAGTGAACGCCGGTAATTCGCGTGTTTTTCATCAGTGACTGCGCTTCTTCATGGTCGTTAAACAGCACGTCCCAGAAGCGTTGCCCAAACTGCGAAAGTGGTCCATTCAACTGTTTGTGGATCTGAATGTCTTTAACCCGCTCGACAGCGTTGGCGGCTTTAGCGGGCAGAATAAACTCGTTCAGTTCTACCGTTTGATAACCGAGACTACGCACCACCAGTTCGTCATTCAGGTGCCACTCCGGCCCCGGAATCGTTGCCTGCTGACTGCGAGAGGCCAGCGTCATCACGCGATCGGCAAAGGTGACCTGGGCAACAATCGGTAATTGCAGCTCCTGCTCAACATGGCACAACCGCACACCCAGCGCAGTAAATTGCGATAGTTCATGCAACAGGTCTGGGTCATCCACTCCCGCAGGAATAACAAGATCGACCTCGACGTTGTCTTTTAGCCGATAGCTCTGAATAGCCGCGCGGAACTGACGGGCGTATAAATCCCACTCATTGGGCGCGCCAGTCATCCACAGGGTGAGCTTTTCAGCGCCTTCGTTAATCGCCCGGCGAATCGTATCGCCAATAGCGCCAGGGCAGTAGCGGGCATCCGGCAGCGAGAATGTCTCTTCATCCGGTAAACCGATGTAATACGTGAAGTCATCGCCAAGCCAAGCCAGCGCCACTTTGCGATCCAGCAAATCGTGATCGTGGCGAGTCTGGGAATCAAGCAGACATTCACTGCATGCAGTATCACAATGGCGGCAGCCTAACTGTTTCACCATTCCCTGCAATATAGCTTCAATATGTACCGGTGCGCTGGAGGCAAAACCAGCACCACCGCTGATCACATCATAAAGCTGAACGGCTAATACCGATTGCCCATCCTCCAGTCTGACCGGACGTACAGAATAGCCGAGTTCTGCGGCGGAGATACCCAGAACGCCTGCCAGCGCCTGACGCAGAGCAACCGCCAGAGTCATAGCGACAATCCGCCCCTCTTCTGTGTTATCTGGCAGATACTCGCCGTTTTGCGGTTTGCGCAGAACCATTTCAAAGACATCGGTGCGCGCCAGTGCGCCCAGGGTGACGTTCTTCATGAGTGCCGTCGAACCGGGGCAAATCAGACGATGATTCTGGCTGTCGCGGTCCGCTTTACCCGGACGCGGTGGATAGTGAGCTTCCATACTTTTCGGTGCATCATTTTCATTCAGCATCGACTCCGCACGGCCACAGCTCAGACACAATGCATAACCGTGTCCACCTTCCCCCAAACTTTGCTGGAAAACATGCCCATCAGCCCCAGAAGCCATATAACCCATTAGCGGGTTAGGCAACGGTACGGGCTCTGCTTTAACAAAGACCCACGCGGGGACAACCGGGACGAATTTCATGGTTTCAATATTGTTCGTTACCGGAGCGTGTGCATCGGTGACAAACCCGGCAGGCTGCAACACCTGACGGCGATTATCCATGGTTATTTTTTCGCCGCAGGCGCTGTTGGAGCAAAAGAGCATCCCGGAACTGCTCATCCCCTCTTCATAGCCAATGGTCCCGCATTTGTGACAGCGCCAGGCGCAATCCAGACGCTGGGCTTCATTGGTATCAGCATTAATGTTGTGCCAGTGCAGTGAGACACCGGCAGAGCGGAAGACACGACCATCAAGAATGATCTCTGCTCCCGGTGCATATTCACGAATGGCAACACCGAGGTTACGGGAAGGTAATCCTTTATAACGGGAGACGTTATCTTCACGGTCCTTTTTATCACGACTTTTCTGCGATTTTTCGCGGATATAATCTTCCATCGTGAAGTTATCAAACGTCACTACATCTGTCGGGAAACCGTATCCCGGCAGGAAGGTTCTGGCAGCCAGATCGCGCAGCAGATACTCGCCACAGTGCCGTTTCTTCTCCAGCTCTATGCGCTTACGATAAGGCGTTTGCGGCTGCGACTCACGCTCCTGGGTCACGAGATCGCGATAAACGGAGAGCCACCGCTGTTGCAGGAAGGTGATCGCATTGATTGTTTTATCCCGCAGATGTTCGGCTCTTGCGCCATGCAACGCCGTACCTTTCACCAGCCGTTCCAGCGCCGTGTCGATATCAAGAACCGGGCGTTCCAGCCAGACTTTAAAGCGTTCGCATTTTGACTGCCCGTCATCTTCACCGAAAAACCAGAGGCTATCGAGGCTGGTTTTCTCTTTATCGGTTTCGCCAATAACGTTACATAAAAAGTCAGACAGTAATAATGCATTGACGTGACGTTGCACCAGTCGGGCGGAGTTCATCGCGACCATGGGTGCCGGGATCATGGTTTCAAATGGCCAGAGTGGGTTGGCAAAAACCTGCTGGTCGTGTGGGTTACCTTTGCATAGGGTATAAGAGATCGCGCGTGATTCTTTACTACGCCCGGCTCGCCCGGCGCGCTGTAAATAGTTGGCCGGATGTGGCGGAACGTTGTTCATTACCACCGCAGTAATGCCCCCAATATCAACCCCCATTTCCATGGTGGTGGAACAGTTGAGAACATTTAGTTGCCCGTTCTTGAACATCTTTTCATAGCTTTGCAGGCGTTCTGACGACTGCTGGGCAGAGTGCTCGGCAGTGCGATAGTAGAAACCGCCTTCCACTACACGATCGTTGATGTCTGTCCAGACGTTTTCCGACCGCAATTGTGCGATCTGAACCGCCCCGGGAATCCTGGAGACTAAACTTCCTGAGAAAGAGGTAAACAGG
>OFCQ01000511.1_pt1 | contig 14498 bp, 10 predicted proteins | sample 1520861 | NCBI WGS metagenome assembly OFCQ01 (sample SAMEA2699036, study PRJEB24076) | metagenome | biome: Human gut stool | place: Spain | collected 2012-11-21 | reverse complement strand
GCGTATGGTACGGATTACGGCGGCGAATACCAGCACGTTTTACTGCTGCATTCCATCTCGCTCCCAAATAGTCGTAGTGAAATCTGATGGGAAAGCCTTGCTTAGCATGCTGGTGTTGCGCTACCCGTACAGGATGCGGTAACACAGGAAGAAATTAGAACAGAAACTGTGGCGGACATTGTGCATTCGTTGCCAGGCGGAGAAATAGAACGCTACAACAGGTGCAGAATATAATTTTTCGCGAGTGCCAGAATAGCGATATTATGCAGTGTTTTTTAGTTTTCTATCAGGGGATATTTTGTGAAACTTTTCGGTGAATAAAATAATTCTCTGTAATAAATGATGAGTATGGTTGGTGGTTATATTTGCGCATGGAAATATTACATTAGACATGAATGTGTTTCAAATGAAAGAGCCATGACACCCGAATGGAGTTAGGGATTCATTACGTATCTAATCTAAAGAATAAGAAAAATACTTAATTCATTGTGGGTGGTGATGATATCTTGATATGTGAAAATGGTTCTCTTAATAAGATGTAACTAGCTTATTACTTATCCATAGCACAAGAAATGGTCCTGTATCTGCGTTGCCATGAAATAAGATAGGCCTAAATGTAATAAAGAGTTGCATGACAAAATTACTAAAGTTCACAATAAAAAAGAATTAAGTTTTTTGTTCAGGTATTTTTTTAGTGTATTGTTTTGAAATGTTCTACGCTGCTCTAACCTTCAGTCTGAAGAGGGCTTGAATCGTGATGTCAGTTCGATTGACATAATGTTATTAATAATGTTTACGTTTGAATGTGAAATATGCTTAACTATGCCTTGATTGTTAATCACAGGGACTGACTATGAGAAAAATACTGATGTATTTATGTATTAGCATATGGATTGTTATATCATGCGTGCCTATCATATTAACTAGCGAGTATTTAACAGAGGCGAGTATAATGGCATTGATGTTTGGTCATGCCAATGCACTATGTATTGGGGTTTTTATTTCTATTATTTATATAGAATGCTGGAGGTAAATAGTGTGAACAGCATTAGTTTGATGATTTTATACTGAACTAAAGGGGGGAAGAGGTAACGAAAAAAGACCTCCACCAGGTACGAATCTGAGGCGGGCAGATGGAGGTCGATATCTACACGATTAAATTGATAAGTAAAAGCCCCATCAGGGATTGATTTTTTCGAGTCTAATTTAAAGTAATTTCAACGATTTGGCAGAATTTCTTAGAGTTAATGATTTTCAAGTTTTCGATTACCAGGAAAAAGGCTGGGTGCTGATAAAATAGTCATCTGCATTCCTTAAATTGTGTAAGGGTGAAAGGATAAAGTTCAATTTAAAGGCGGTGCAATATTAGCACCATCTTATATATGTAATGATTGATTTGCCTCTTTATTCTACTGTTGAGATTATTGTTTTCGAAAATTGATTATTATAAGCGCGAAAAGAAATGCTACAGCAAATAAGAGGACGATTGTCGGCGCTGGGGCTCTGTCGAGAAAATATAATAACCATACACCTGATATTGTTATTGATATCGTTACGGCGATAAGTAATGCCTTATGAAAGCGATGCGTGATGAGGACAGCAATAGACCCTGGAGCTATTAATAGTATATAGACAGAATAATTCCGACTGCTTTTAATGTGGCAAAAATGGTAGGCGATACCATGCAGAGTAAACCGTAATGTAATAATGATATCTGTAATCCGCTGACTTGTGCCTGTTGATAGTCAAGACAAAAATTCCTGAAAAAACGATACCTATAATGGTATCTTTCTTTATGATGCTATTATCTTTCAGATAGCCAGTTGCAATTGCACAAAACAGTCCTACAATAAATGCACCAATTCCCAGCGGCATACCTATAATCCAGGCATAGAACTATGCCAGGAAACATTGCGTGGTTCATTGCATCTCCTATTAGCGCCCAGTCTTTTAATACCAGAAAAACTGATAATAATGCACAGGGGAACGATATTATAATAGCGATTATCAATGCATAATTCATAAATTTAAATTGTAATGATTAGAGGGGAAAATGTCAGCACATTTGCGAAATAAATCAAAAAGCCCGCAGCAATGTGCGGGCGTTAGTGTCAGCGCACAACCAGCACGGAGCACTCTGCGTGACGCACTACAGCTGCGGCGTTAGAACCGAGCAGATAAGTGGTGATATCCGGTCGATGGGAAGCAATGATGATCATATGAGCGGGGATCTTCTTCGCCAATTCCAGAATGCGGTCTTTGGGCGAGCCTTCCTCAACATGGACATGCACTCTGTCGGTTGGCAGTTTAAATTTTTTAATGATCTCTTCCAGTTGCGATTTGGCTTCCGCTTTCAGGTCATCCATTGCCGGTAATTCTGCGGAATACGCTAAACCCAGAGAGGCATAGTAGGGCAGCGAAGGTATTACCGTCAGGAAATGAACCTCTGCATCATCAATCTTTGCCTCTGCCTCAACGTGGCTAATCACGCGTTGAGTTAATTCTGAATCGGAAATATCGATAGGGACAAGAATCGTTCTGTTCATAAAACCTCCTGTTTTAGTATCCGCATAAAGTGTAACGCCAGATGACACTTTTTGTGTAATGACGGAGTTCACATTTTTAATTTAGATCAAAGGAGGATGAATAGGCAGAAAAAGCCCGCCAAAACAGCGGGCAGGGGGATTTAGAACTGATAAACCAGACCTAAAGCGACGATATCATCGGTAGAGATGCCATTGGCAGCGTAGAAGCTGTCATCTTCATCCAACAGGTTGATTTTATAGTCAACGTAGGTGGACATATTTTTGTTGAAATAGTAAGTCGCGCCAACATCGGCGTATTTAACCAGATCTTTATCATCAACACCTGCTGGGTTGTCTGCACCACCGGCAGCGTGCAGGTCACGGCCTTTAGACATCAGGAAAGAGACTGCCGGACGCAGACCAAAATCAAACTGGTACTGTGCAGTGACTTCAAAGTTCTGGGTTTTGTTTGCAACAGCATAATCGCTGTCGCCAAACGGGGTCATATTACGCGTTTCTGAATACATGGTTGCCAGGTAAATATTGTTAGCATCGTATTTTAGCCCAGCAGTCCACGCGTCTGCTTTATCACCACCCGCCGCAGTATGGTTAACCTGGTCATTGGTGCGGTCAGAAGAGGTGTATGCCGCACCAGCGCTAAAGCCCATGCCTAAATCATATGTTGTGGAAAGACCCCAGCCGTCACCGTTTTCATGGCGAACATCACGTCCGTTGTTGGTGCCTTCCTGACCATTACTGGCACCTTCGTTGTTACCTTGATACTGCACCGCGAAGTTCAGACCATTTACCAGACCGAAGAAATCAGTATTACGATAAGTCGCGACGCCATTGGCACGACCAGTCATAAAGTTGTCTGCATTGGTATAAGAGTCACCGCCAAATTCAGGTAGCATATCAGTCCAGCCTTCGATGTCGTACATTACGCCATAATTACGTCCGTAATCGAAAGAACCGTAATCTGCAAATTTCAGTCCGGCAAATGCCAGACGGGTCCATGACTGGTTTGTTGAAGATTCGGTGTTGTTTGCCTGAATATTGTATTCCCATTGACCGTAGCCAGTGAGTTGATCGTTAATTTGGGTTTCGCCTTTAAAACCCAGACGAGCATAGCTCTGGTCGCCATCTTTCGCTGAATTATCAGAAAAATAATGCAGGCCATCAACTTTGCCATACAGATCTAATTTGTTGCCGTCTTTATTATAAACTTCGGCTGCATGTGCAGCACCTGCAGCGAGCAGGGCAGGAATTAAGAGTGCCAGTACTTTGCTTTTCATTGAATAAATCCTTTAGTTATTTTATTTGCCTTTCATCCCCATTTTGGGGAGTGAAAACATCCTAAAGGAGAAGTTCAGTTAGCCGATAAATATCATTTGTTACGCCTTAAGTAAAACCTTAATTAAATAATTCTTCAGAAATGATAATAAGTCTGGTGAATGTATTGGAAATAACACATACAAAATAAAAATTATACTTTTAATTTTCTATACGTTATTCTGCGCGGGTTATATGCCTTTATTGTCACAGATTTTATTTTCTGTTGGGCCATTGCATTGCTACTGATTTTCCAACACATAAGAAGACAAGCCCGAACAGTCGTCCGGGCTTTTTTTTAGAATTGGATAATCCTTATCCAGAGCATTTAATCGGTGTTGCTTTTTTCCGCTTTTCCGGCCATTTGTGCCAGGAAGTCATAGCGTTTTTGCAAATCAGCTGCAGCATCTTTCCATAACTGTTCTGCCACTTCTGGCTGCTGCGAATTCAGACGACGGAAACGCTGCTCGTGAAGTAACGTTTCTTCCAGTGCTTCTGACGGCGGGCGTGAATCCAGCGCCAGCGGCAGTTTGCCTTCATCGGCACGACGAGGATCGAAGCGATATAACGGCCAGAAGCCGGTAGCAGTGAGTTGGCGCATCTGATCGTGGCTGAGTGCCAGATCGTAACCATGCTCTTCACATGGGCTATAAGCGATGATCAGCGATGGCCCCGGATACGCTTCCGCTTCCTGAATCGCTTTCACCGTCTGGTTCAACTGCGCGCCGAGAGAAATCTGCGCCACATAAACATGACCGTACATCATCATACTGACGCCAAGATCTTTACGCGCTTTACGTTTGCCATGCTCGCCAAACTTAGTTACTGCACCCAGCGGTGTCGCTTTCGATGCCTGACCACCGGTGTTGGAATAGCATTGCGTATCCAGCACCAGAATGTTGACGTTTTCCGTCAAACTCAATACATGATCCAGACCGCCAAAGCCGATATCGTAAGCCCAGCCATCGCCACCAATCAGCCAGATTGATTTTTCCACCAGTGCATCTGCGTCACGCAGCAGTTCATGTGCTTCGGCAACATCGTTGAGTTGCTGGCGTAAAGCTGCAACCTGTGCACGACGAACCTCTGGCGTGGCGTCTGATTTCAACGCAGTCAGTAATTCCGTCGGGATTTTATCGGCAAATTGATCGAGCAGACGCAGCACGCGGACACGGTGTTGATCGACCGTCAGGCGGAAACCAAGGCCAAATTCGGCGTTATCTTCAAACAGCGAGTTCGCCCATGCCGGTCCACGACCATTGGCATCGGTGGTATATGGTGTTGAAGGCAGGTTACCGCCGTATATTGAAGAACAGCCAGTGGCATTAGCGATCAACATCCGGTCGCCATAGAGCTGAGTCAGCAATTTAATATACGGCGTCTCGCCACAACCGGAGCAAGCACCGGAATATTCAAACAGCGGTGTAATCAGCTGCGATGTACGAATATCAATACGTTCCAGTTTGCTACGGTCGATTTCTGGCAGGTTGAGGAAGAAATCGTAATTGATTTTCTCTTCTTCGACATGTTCCAGGCGCGACATCATATTGATGGCTTTAATCTCTGGATTCTGACGGTCTTTCGCCGGGCAAACTTCGACGCACAGGTTACAACCGGTGCAATCTTCCGGAGCCACCTGCAAGACATATTTCTGCCCGCGCATATCACGCGATTTCACATCCAGCGAATGCAGGCTGGCAGGGGCGTTTTCCATCGCTTCAGGCGGTACCACTTTTGCGCGAATAGCTGAGTGTGGGCAAGCGGCGACACAGTGGTTACATTGGGTACAGAGTTCCTCTTTCCAGATGGGGATCTCTTCGGCGATATTGCGTTTTTCCCAGCGCGTGGTGCCCATCGGCCAGGTGCCGTCTGGCGGCAGCGCCGAAACGGGGAGGGCGTCGCCAAGCCCGGCGAGCATCGCAGCGGTTACGGTTTTCACGAAATCAGGAGCGGCATCGGAAACCACTGGCGGTCGATTGGCGCTATGCGGATTAACTGGCTGCAGTGGAACTTCTTCTACGGATTCACGTGCCAGCGCCAGAGCCTGCCAGTTGCGTTCCACCAGATCCTGGCCTTTGCTACTGTAACTTTTGGCAATCGCACCCTGCAATTCTGCCAGGGCGCTATCGCCAGGCAGAATCTGCGTCAGATGGAAAAAAGCCATCTGCATGACGGTATTAATACGGGCCGCCAGGCCACATTCGCGGGCGATTTTCGCCGCGTTAATCACATAGAAGCGCGCTTTTTTCTGGTTTAGCACGGCCTGAACTTCCTGCGGCAAGCGCGACCACACTTCAGCTGCGCTGTACGGCGTGTTGAGCAGGAAAATGCCGCCAGGTTTTAAACGCTCAGCCATCTGATATTTATCGATAAACTGCAACTGGTGGCAGCCAACAAAATCAGCCTGGGAAATGAGATAAGCGGAACGAATCGGCTGTTCGCTCACGCGAAGGTGAGAAACCGTCAGGCCGCCCGCCTTTTTGGAGTCGTAAACAAAATAGCCCTGTGCGTACCACGGCGTGGAATTTCCGATAATCTTGATATTGTTTTTGGTCGCGGAAACGCTGCCATCACTACCAAGGCCATAAAACAAGGCTTCCAGTTTCGCCGAGTTTGGTAGGGTGTTTTCCGGCAACGGCAGTGACAGATTGGTTACATCATCGTAAATACCAACCGTAAAGCGCGCTTTCGGTTTAGCCGCGTTGAGCTCGGCAAATACCGCCAGTACACAGTCCGGGCCAAATTCTTTGGATGAAAGACCATAGCGCCCACCAATGACACGGGGCAGGGTTTCACGCTCGCCATTATTAAAGGCTTCTGCCAGTGCGGTCATCACATCCAGATAGAGCGGTTCTGCCTGGGCACCGGGTTCTTTGGTTCTGTCCAGTACCGCTACGTTGCGCACGGATCCCGGCAGAGCTTGCAGCAAGTGTTTGGCGGAGAAGGGGCGGTACAGGCGAACTTTCAGCACGCCGACTTTTTCGCCACGGGTCAGCAATTCATCAACCACTTCTTCACATGTGCCAATGGCTGAGCCCATCAGGATAATCACCCGTTCCGCTTGCGGATGCCCGTAATACTCAAACGGCTGATAATGACGACCTGTCGCGGCAGCGAAATCATTCATCGCCTGTTCAACATGGTCATAGACCGCGTTGTACCATGGGTTGGTGGCTTCGCGAGACTGGAAATAAGTGTCAGGATTGGCGGACGTACCGCGGATCACCGGATGTTCCGGGTTGAGTGCCCGGGCGCGATGAGCATCAATTTCTGCCTGCGGCATCAGTTCAAGAATCGTGTCATCGGCCAGCGGGACAATTTTATTGATTTCGTGAGATGTGCGGAAACCATCAAAGAAATGAATAAATGGCACGCGGCTTTTCAGCGTCGCGATGTGCGAAATGAGAGCAAAGTCTTGCGCTTCCTGGACGCTTGCTGCACACAACATCGCGCAACCCGTCTGGCGCACCGCCATAACGTCGGAATGATCGCCAAAAATAGAGAGTGCATGTGTGGCAACGGTACGTGCCGCAACATGCAGGACAAACGGCGTCAGTTCGCCTGCCAGTTTGTACAGCGTTGGGATCATCAGCAGCAAACCCTGCGATGACGTAAACGATGTTGAGAGGGCACCAGTTTGCAAAGCACCATGCACGGTAGCGATAGCACCCGCTTCCGACTGCATTTCAACCACGCGTGGTGTGTCTCCCCAAACGTTTTTCAAGCCGTTTCCGGCCCATGCATCAGCCTGTTCTGCCATCGTGGAACTGGGGGTAATAGGGTAGATGGCGATAACTTCACTGGTGCGAAACGCCACCGAAGCAACCGCGCCATTACCGTCAATAGTAATCATATGACACCCTTACATTGCGCAAATGAGGGGCGCACGAAATTGCTGCGCGCCCAGTAGTAATCGTTCAATTTTAGCAAATGGCTTTCTTCTGCATTTTCGCTTTTGTGTCCCCCACATCAGCGTAATGAATGTTTTGATCAAACAGAGGGCAAAAAAATAGCCATAAAAAAGTAAAAATGCGGGGCAACGCGCAGGACAGCTCTCGACGCCGCCCTCTGTGCTGCCTATTATTTATGGCGGTGTCGTTTGGCTTGAAGATCAGAGGAAGAAAAGATGCGAGCAGCGTTTTGGGTAGGGTGTGCCGCTTTATTGTTGTCGGCGTGTAGTAGTGAACCTGTTCAGCAGGCGACTGCGGCGCACGTAGCGCCAGGTTTAAAAGCGTCGATGTCCAGTAGTGGAGAAGCAAATTGTGCAATGATCGGCGGTTCGCTTTCTGTTGCCCGCCAACTGGATGGTACGGCGATTGGGATGTGTGCATTACCCAACGGCAAACGCTGTAGCGAACAGTCACTTGCCGCCGGGAGCTGTGGCAGCTATTAATTCATTAAATCCGCCAGCTTATAAGTTAATGTCTGTTTCGCGGTCGCCAGCGTTAACTGGTTCGCGGTCAGATCCACTTGTGCACCTTCTTTCAGCATTTCGCTAATGGTGTTATCGAGTTCATTTAGCTGCGGGTTAACGCACATCATACGGGTCATTGCCAGCCCTTTGGCGGTCAGTTCACCATTAGACAGTTTGCCTTCACCGCTAAAGCGGTTACACATGCTGCCGGAAATCATCATCTTTTCACCAAAGCTGATTTCTGGCGGATTTTTATCGCTGGTCACGGGCTTACCGTTTACGCTTTCCAGCACAAAGCGATGATGCTGTAGCTGTTCTGGCGTTACAGCAATTTTGTCACTACTTACACATCCCGCCATCAGCAGGCTTAGCGCAACAAGCGCGGCTACTTTCTTCATTGTGGTTCTCAATTACTGTTTCTGATTCAGGACTATTTTAAGAATAGAGGATGAAAGGTCTTTGGGGATTATCTGAATAAGCTCCCCTGGAATGCAGGGGAGCGGCAAGATTAAACCAGTTCGTTCGGGCAGGTTTCGCCTTTTTCCAGATTGCTTAAGTTTTGCAGCGTAGTCTGAGAAATACTGGTCAGAGCTTCTGCTGTCAGGAATGCCTGGTGCCCGGTAAACAGCACGTTGTGGCAGGCAGACAAGCGACGGAATACGTCATCCTGGATCACGTCGTTGGATTTATCTTCAAAGAACAGATCGCGTTCGTTCTCATACACGTCCATACCCAACGAACCAATTTTCTGATTTTTCAGCGCTTCAATTGCCGCCTGAGAATCAATCAATGCACCGCGACTGGTATTGACGATCATCACGCCATTTTTCATCTGATCGAAGGCGGCTTCGTTCAACAGATGGTAGGTTTCCGGTGTCAGCGGGCAGTGCAGAGAGATAACGTCTGATTCAGAGAACAGGGTTGGCAGATCGACATACTCCACACCGAGTTCCAGCGCCGCCGCACTTGGATACGGATCGAACGCCAGCAGACGCATACCAAAACCTTTCAGAATGCGCAGCATCGCCACACCGATTTTACCGGTACCGATAACGCCTGCCGTTTTGCCATACATAGTAAAGCCGGTCAGACCTTCCAGAGAGAAGTTAGCGTCACGGGTACGCTGATACGCGCGGTGAATACGGCGGTTCAGCGTCATCATCATACCGATGGCGTGTTCAGCAACGGCCTCTGGATCATAGGCTGGAACACGGACTACTTTGAGCCCCAGTTCTTTTGCCGCGTCAAGGTCGACGTTATTGAAACCGGCACAGCGCAAGGCGATATATTTAACGCCGTGCTTTTTCAGCTCTTCCAGCACCGGGCGGCTGCCGTCATCGTTTACGAAAATACATACCGCTTCGCAGCCATTGGCAGTTTTAGCGGTTTTTTCCGTCAGCAGAAAGTCAAAAAATTCCAGCTCAAAGCCAAAGGACTCGTTCACCTGTTGCAGGTACTTCTTGTCGTACTGTTTTGTGCTATAAACGGCGAGTTTCATAAGACTTTCTCCAGTGATGTTGAATCACATTTAAGCTACTAAAAATATTTTACAAAATTTCAAATATAATTGAAAGATATGGCGATATTGAAAAATTCATCAACAACTATGCTTAGTGTAGGCGCAACCTTCAACTGAACGGTTAAACATGCCACAATACCCGTATTGAATGCTTAATTTTTCGCTAAATCAGGATATTAACTACCCATGCTGGGTAAATATAAAGCCGTTCTCGCGCTGTTATTACTGATTATTCTTGTGCCGTTAACGCTGCTGATGACGCTCGGGCTGTGGGTTCCCACGCTGGCGGGCATCTGGCTACCGCTCGGGACACGTATTGCATTAGATGAAAGCCCACGCATTACGCGTAAAGGTTTAATCATCCCCGATCTCCGTTATCTGGTGGGAGATTGTCAGCTTGCGCATATCACCAACGCCAGCCTTTCACATCCCAGTCGCTGGTTATTGAGCGTCGGCACGGTAGAACTTGATTCTGCTTGTCTGGCGAAATTGCCGCAGACGGAGCAATCGCCAGCCGCTCCAAAAACCCTCGCGCAGTGGCAGTCCATGCTGCCTAACACCTGGATCAATATCGATAAACTGATTTTTTCTCCCTGGCAGGAATGGCAGGGAAAACTCTCTCTCGCATTAACCTCCGATATCCAGCAACTGTGTTATCAGGGCGAAAAAGTTAAATTTCAAGGCCAGCTGAAAGGGCAACAACTTACAGTCAGCGAACTGGATGTCGCCGCGTTTGAAAATCAGCCGCCGGTAAAACTGGTGGGGGAATTTACTATGCCGCTCGTGCCGGATGGACTTCCGGTAAGTGGTCATGCTACTGCGACGTTAAACTTACCGCAGGAGCCTTCACTGGTGGATGCCGAGCTGGACTGGCAGGAAAATAGCGGGCAATTGATTGTGCTGGCACGGGATAACGGCGATCCGTTGCTCGATTTGCCGTGGCAAATTACTCGTCAACAATTGACCGTAAGCGATGGTCGCTGGAGCTGGCCGTATGCAGGTTTTCCTTTAAGTGGCCGACTGGGTGTTAAAGTCGACAACTGGCAGGCAGGGCTCGAGAACGCTCTGGTCAGCGGGCGACTGAGTGTGCTGACCCAGGGGCAAGCGGGTAAAGGCAACGCGGTGTTAAATTTTGGCCCAGGAAAATTAAGCATGGATAACAGCCAGCTGCCTCTGCAGCTGACCGGTGAAGCGAAACAGGCGGACCTCATTTTATATGCCCGTTTACCTGCGCAGCTAAGTGGAAGTCTGTCTGACCCAACGCTGACCTTTGAGCCTGGCGCGTTACTTCGTTCAAAGGGAAGAGTCATTGATTCGCTGGACATCGATGAAATCCGCTGGCCTTTAGCGGGTGTAAAAGTCACCCAACGTGGTGTTGACGGACGTTTGCAGGCCATTTTGCAGGCGCATGAAAATGAACTGGGCGATTTCGTGCTGCATATGGATGGGCTGGCGAATGATTTTCTCCCTGACGCTGGCCGCTGGCAGTGGCGCTACTGGGGAAAAGGGAGTTTTACACCGATGAATGCCACCTGGGATGTCGCAGGAAAAGGTGAGTGGCATGACAGCACGATTACGCTGACCGATCTCTCCACCGGTTTCGACCAGTTACAATACGGTACGATGACGGTAGAAAAGCCGCGATTAATTCTCGACAAGCCCGTCGTCTGGGGACGTGACGCACAGCATCCCTCCTTCAGCGGCGCTCTGTCACTGGACGCCGGGCAAACGCTGTTCACTGGCGGCAGTGTGTTACCGCCATCAACCTTAAAATTTAGTGTCGATGGGCGTGATCCGACGTATTTCCTCTTTAAAGGCGATTTACATGCTGGTGAGATTGGCCCGGTTCGGGTAAATGGTCGCTGGGACGGTATTCGTCTGCGCGGTAACGCCTGGTGGCCTAAACAATCACTGACTGTATTCCAGCCGCTGGTGCCACCCGACTGGAAGATGAACTTACGCGATGGTGAACTGTATGCTCAGGTTGCATTTTCAGCTGCGCCTGAACAAGGATTCCGCGCGGGGGGGCACGGCGTATTGAAAGGCGGTAGTGCCTGGATGCCAGATAATCAGGTTAACGGTGTCGATTTTGTCCTGCCTTTCCGTTTTGCCGATGGAGCCTGGCATCTGGGGACTCGCGGTCCCGTTACGTTGCGAATTGCCGAAGTGATTAATCTGGTGACAGCGAAAAATATTACGGCTGATTTGCAAGGTCGTTATCCGTGGACTGAAGAAGAACCATTGCTGTTGACTGATGTTAGCGTCGATGTGTTAGGCGGTAACGTGCTGATGAAACAATTACGTATGCCGCAACATGACCCGGCGCTGTTGCGGCTGAATAATCTTTCCTCCAGCGAACTGGTTAGCGCCGTCAATCCGAAACAATTCGCCATGTCCGGGGCATTTAGTGGTGCATTGCCGTTATGGCTAAACAACGAAAAATGGATAGTGAAAGACGGCTGGCTGGCAAATAGCGGGCCGATGACCTTGCGGCTGGATAAAGACACCGCAGATGCGGTGGTGAAAGACAATATGACCGCGGGTTCAGCAATTAACTGGTTGCGCTATATGGAAATTAGCCGTTCATCGACAAAAATTAATTTAGATAATCTCGGTTTATTAACCATGCAGGCCAATATTACAGGTACCAGTCGCGTTGATGGTAAAAGCGGTACGGTAAATCTTAATTACCATCATGAAGAGAATATTTTTACGCTGTGGCGCAGTTTACGCTTTGGCGATAATCTCCAGGCATGGCTGGAGCAGAACGCGCGTCTGCCGGGAAATGACTGTCCGCAAGGAAAAGAGTGTGAGGATAAACAATGAAAATTTTACTGGCTGCGTTGACGTCATCTTTTATGCTGGTTGGCTGTACGCCTCGCATTGAAGTCGCTGCACCTAAGGAACCGATCACTATCAATATGAACGTTAAAATTGAGCATGAGATCATCATCAAGGCAGACAAAGATGTCGAAGAGCTGCTTGAGACCCGTAGCGATCTTTTTTGAGGTGATGATGAAAAGAACATTACTTCTTTGTGCATTTCTTGTTGGCTTGGTAAGCAGCAATGTAATGGCATTGACTCTGGATGAAGCCAGAACTCAGGGGCGGGTAGGCGAAACATTTTATGGTTATCTGGTTGCGCTGAAAACAGATGCTGAAACTGAGAAATTAGTAACCGACATCAATGCCGAACGTAAAGCGAGCTATCAACAACTGGCAAAGCAGAATAATGTGTCGGTGGATGATATCGCGAAACTCGCCGGGCAAAAGCTTGTAGAACGGGCCAAACCCGGGGAATATGTACAAGGGATAAACGGTAAATGGGTGCGAAAATTTTAATAGCAAAACCGCAATATCGGGATAACGCTACAGGAGAAGACGATTAATCTATTTTCCGGAAACATTTTTCTCTTTTAATTATAAGGATGAGTTATGTTTCCGCTCTAATTTATTTATTCGAGTATTGATTTTATACCCTTTTTTCATTAAATAAATATCTATGTGACGCATTTGAATTTATAATTTATATAATATACATAATTTGTATGTTTCGCGGGTTTATTTATTTCTCTGTATTATAAATCCAGATTGTCAGAGAATATGTTTGATTAGGTAACAATCTACTGGCAATATTGGACGTCCTCTATGTTTTAAATAATCAATTGGTCGGGTCAGGGTATCCGACCTTCTTTATATTCGCCAGAAGGATTTATTATGCAAAGGAAAACTCTATTGTCGGCCTGTATTGCATTAGCTCTGAGTGGTCAGGGTTGGGCGGCAGATATTACAGAAATAGAAACCACCACAGGTGAAAAGAAAAATACCAATGTGACTTGTCCAGCAGATCCTGGAAAACTCAGTCCAGAAGAGCTTAAACGCTTACCCTCTGAATGCTCCTCTGTAGTCGAACAGAACCTGATGCCATGGCTTGTCACAGGTGCTGCTACTGCGTTAATCACAACCTTAGCCATAGTGGAACTAAACGACGATGATGATCATCATCGCAATAATTCTCCACTTCCACCAACTCCACCTGATGATGATTCAGACGACACTCCAGTTCCTCCAACTCCTGGCGGAGATGAGATAATACCAGACGATGGTCCGGATGATACCCCGACGCCTCCCAAACCGATTGCGTTTAATAATGACGTTATCCTCGATAAAACAGAAAAAACGTTAACTATTCGCGATTCAGTTTTCAGTTATACCGAGAATGCTGATGGGACTATTTCTCTGCAAGATAGCAATGGGCGTAAGGCGACTATTAATCTTTGGCAGATTGATGAAACGAATAACACGGTTGCCCTTGAAGGGATGAGCGCAGATGGTGCAACGAAGTGGCAATATAATCACAACGGTGAGCTCGTTATTACGGGCGACAATACCACAGTAAACAACACTGGAAAAACCATCGTCGACGGCAAAGGCGCCACCGGAACTGAAATCGCGGGTAACAACGCGGTGGTGAATCAGGACGGCGAGCTGGATGTGAGCGGCGGCGGTCACGGGATTGATATCACCGGCGACAGCGCAACTGTGGACAACAAAGGCGGCATGACTGTCACCGATCCGGATTCCATCGGTATTCAGATCGACGGCGACAAGGCGGTTGTCAATAAGGACGGTGACAGTGCCATCAGCAACGGTGGCACCGGCACGCAGGTTAACGGCGACGAAGCCACCGTGAACAATAACGGCAGCA
>OFCQ01000510.1_pt1 | contig 14531 bp, 13 predicted proteins | sample 1520861 | NCBI WGS metagenome assembly OFCQ01 (sample SAMEA2699036, study PRJEB24076) | metagenome | biome: Human gut stool | place: Spain | collected 2012-11-21 | reverse complement strand
TGGTCCTCTCCAGGTTGTAACTTTTCATCAACCCACTACAGTTGACAAAGAGCCGAAATAAGCCATAAGTTGTTATAACCTATGGCTTATTTGTATCGTAAGGAAAGGACGGGATTTGAACCCGCGCGTGAAAAAAATCCACTTGCCGGATTTCGAGTCCGGTGCCGTACCAAGCTGAGCCACCTTTCCAAGATGCGGAGAAAGGGATTTGAACCCTCACGCCCGAATGGGCACATGCGCCTGAAGCATGCGTGTCTGCCGTTCCACCACCTCCGCATAGTTCTATTATACACTTTTTAGGAAAAATGCCAAGGAAAAAAAGGGAGGCTCCTTCTTCCCCTTTCTGCTCTAAGATATTCCATATCAGACACGTTAGTTTGCGACTTTATCCAAAAGGATCTTTCCATTTTGTTTTTCTTACGGACAAACCAACCTTATTTCTTATTTTTTGATATAATAAAACTATTAAGCAAAAAGGAGTACGATTTGCAAGGAACAATCGTCAAAGCCCTGGCCGGTTTCTACTATGTGGAGTCAGAGGGCTCTATCTACCAGACACGTGCTCGTGGAAATTTTAGAAAAAAAGGACAGACTCCTTATGTGGGAGATCAGGTAGAATTCTCCGCTGAAGAGAATTCAGAAGGCTACATCTTGAGCATCGCACCTCGCAAAAATAGCCTGGTGCGGCCTCCGATCGTGAATATCGACCAAGCAGTGGTCATCATGTCAGCCAAGGAGCCGGATTTCAATGCCAACCTGCTGGATCGCTTTTTGGTCCTTTTGGAGCATAAGGGGATTCATCCCATTATCTATATTTCCAAGCTAGACTTGCTAGAAGATCTAGAAGATATCCGTTATTACCAAGGAATCTACCAAGCCATTGGCTATGATTTTGTCTTGTCGATTGAGGAACTCTTGCCACTGTTGACGGCAAAAACAACGGTCTTTATGGGACAGACTGGGGTAGGAAAATCCACCTTACTCAATAAGATCGCTCCGGATCTGGAGCTTGAAACGGGTGAAATCTCAGATAGTTTAGGGCGTGGACGTCATACGACGCGTGCAGTCAGCTTTTACCATCTGAATGGTGGCAAAATCGCTGATACACCTGGTTTTTCCTCCCTCGATTATGAAGTGGCAAGTAGCGAAGATCTCAACCAAGCCTTTCCAGAGATTGCGGATGTGAGCCACGCTTGCAAATTTCGTACCTGTAGCCATACCCATGAACCAGCTTGTGCAGTCAAACCAGCTGTTGAAGCTAAGGAAATTGCGGCCTTTCGTTATGAGGATTACCTGCAATTTCTCAGTGAAATCGAAAACCGTCGTGAAACCTACAAAAAGGTTTCCAAAAAAATACCAAAATAGGAGACAACTATGAAAACAATGAAATTAGCACCCTCAATTTTAAGTGCAGATTATGCCAATTTTGAAAGCGAATTGAAACGCCTTGAAGCAGCTGGAGCAGACTACGCCCATATTGATGTGATGGATGGTCATTTTGTACCCAATATTAGCTTTGGTGCCGGTGTCGTAGCCAGCATGCGTCCACACAGCAAATTGGTCTTTGATTGCCACTTGATGGTGACCAATCCGGAACACCATATTGAAGAATTCGCCCGTGCCGGTGCAGATATTATCAGCATTCACGTAGAAGCAACCCCTCATATCCACGGGGCTCTTCAAAAAATCCGTCAAGCCGGTGTAAAAGCCAGTGTTGTCATTAATCCAGGAACCCCTGTAGACAGTATCAAACATGTCTTAAACTTGGTGGATCAAGTCTTGGTCATGACCGTTAATCCAGGTTTCGGTGGACAAGCCTTCCTTCCTGAAACATTGGATAAGGTCCGTGAATTAGCGACCCTTCGTGAGGAAAAAGGTTTGGCTTTTGATATTGAAGTCGATGGTGGTATTGATGGTCAAAGCATCTTCCAAGCAAAAGAAGCCGGAGCCAATGTCTTTGTGGCAGGTTCTTATGTCTTCAACGGAGATGTCAATGAGCGTGTGCAAACACTTAGAGATGCTGTCAATGGGTAACATCGCAATACTGGCAGGAGGTAACAGCACGCTCTTGCCAAGAGATCATGACGTTTATGTAGGCGTTGATGGTGGTTGTTTGAAGTTACTGGAACAAGGTCTGCCTCTGGATATGGCTGTTGGAGATTTTGATTCCGTCTCTGAGACCGATTTGAACAACATCAAAGCCCAAGCCAAGCAAGTAGTGCAGTCTGTTCCTGAAAAGAACGATACAGATTTGGAATTAGCCTTGAAAGCGGTCTTTGACGCCTATCCAAATGCTGCTGTCACTGTTTATGGTGCCTTTGGTGGCCGCTTGGATCATTTCTTGTCTAATATCTTTTTGCCGACTGATCCAGACCTAGCTCCCTATATGCAGCAGATCCAATTAGTCGATGGCCAAAATCGGCTGCTCTATAGGCCAGCCGGTTGCCACGAGATTCAGCCAGATCCTACAATGTCCTATGTGGGTTTCATGCCTGTTGGAGGGGGTCACTTAGAAATCACAGGTGCCAAATACCCCTTACATCCAGAGAATTATTTTTTGAAGGCCATGTATGGCTCCAATGAATTTTTGGATCAACCGATTCAAGTGAGTCTTGATCGTGGCTATCTCGTCATTGTTTATAGTAAAGACAGAGGTTAATATGAATATCATGCTGCTTCTGATTGGCCTGCTCAATCTGGGTCTCCTCATCTATCTCTTCCAACGGTCAGATGATACAAAGCCAAATATTGGTGAGATGCTGGAAGACCATGAGGATCATTTGACAGACCAGTTGGACTACCGTTTTGAAAAAGAAAGACAAGCAAGCCGGATTGCCAATCAGCAGTTAGAGATCGCCTTGACAGATCGCTTGACAGAGATGCGAGTGGAGATCCACCAGCAGACGACGGCTTTGCGCGCTGAGATGAATGAGCACTTTACAAAAAATCGGGATAAGACGGATGAGCGCATGCGCCAAATCCAAGAGTCCAATGAAGTGCGGCTTGAACAAATACGCCAAACAGTGGAAGAAAAATTGGAGAAAACCTTGCAACATCGCTTGCAGACTTCCTTTGAGACCGTTTCAAAACAATTGGAATCGGTCAACAAAGGACTGGGAGAAATGCAGACGGTGGCTCGGGATGTTGGAACTCTCAATAAAGTTCTCTCCAATACCAAGACCCGTGGGATTATGGGCGAATTGCAGCTGGGACAGATCATTGAAGATATCTTAACCCCAGCCCAGTATGAGCGAGAGTTTGTTACTGTTCCCCAGTCCAGTGAGCGCGTGGAGTACGCCATTAAGCTTCCAGGACAAGGAGAGGAGCCAGTCTATCTGCCGATTGACTCTAAGTTTCCTCTCGAAGACTATTACCGTCTGGAAGAGGCTTATGAATCTGGCGATAAAGAAGAGATCGAGCGTTACCGCAAAGCCCTTTTGAACAGACTCCAACGCTTTGCAAAAGACATCCAGCAAAAATATCTCTTCCCACCTGCAACGACCAATTTCGGAATTCTCTTTTTGCCAACCGAAGGCCTCTATTCCGAAGTGGTTCGCAATCCAGCATTTTTCGATCGCTTGCGTCGGGAAGAACAAATTTTAGTGGCTGGACCAAGCACGCTGTCAGCCCTTTTGAATTCCTTGTCCGTTGGCTTTAAAACGCTCAATATTCAAAAGAGTGCAGATGATATTAGTAAGGTTCTAGGATCGGTCAAATCAGAATTCACTAAATTCGGAGGTATTCTCGCTAAGACCCAGCGCCATTTGAAGAATGCTTCTAATAACATTGATGATTTACTAACCAGACGGACCAATGCGATCGAGCGGACGCTCCGCCAAATCGAAAGCAACGAGGACCTGCTAGAACTAGATGAAGAGACAACAGAGGGAGACGAGAATGATCAAAATTAGCCAAATGAAAAAGGATGAACTGTTTGAAGGATTCTATTTGATCAAAACAGCAGAGGTGCGCCAGACCCGTGCAGGGAAGAACTACTTAGCCTTTGTATTCCAAGATGAGACCGGAACCATCGAAGGCAAGCTATGGGATGCCCAACCTCATAATGTAGAGAGCTTCATAGCGGGACGCGTCGTCCATATGACTGGCCGCCGAGAAGTTTACAACAATACCCCGCAGGTTAATCAATTAATCATGCGCTTGCCCCAAGCAGGAGAACCAAGTAATCCAGCTGACTTCAAGGAAAAACCGCCTGTAGATCCCAAGGAACTACAAGATTATCTTTCAAATGTCCTTTTCAAAATTGAAAATCCAATCTGGCAACGAGTTGTTCGGGCCCTCTATAGCAAATACGACAAGGAGTTCTATAGCTATCCAGCCGCAAAAACCAATCACCATGCCTTTGAAGCAGGCCTCGCTTATCACACAGCGACCATGGTTCGCTTGGCAGATCGCATTGGCGACATCTACCCGCAGTTAAATAAGAGTCTGCTCTTTGCGGGAATTATGTTGCATGACTTAGCAAAAGTACTGGAACTTAGCGGCCCTGAAAACACCGAATACACCGTTCGAGGCAACCTCATTGGCCATATTGCTTTGATCGACGAAGAAATTACCAAAGTTCTTCAAGAATTAAAAATCGATGATCAAAAAGAAGAAGTCATTGTTCTTCGCCATGTGGTCTTGAGCCACCATGGTTTGCTAGAATATGGCAGCCCTGTTCGCCCCAAGATCATGGAAGCAGAGATCATTCACATGATTGACAATCTAGATGCGGAAATGATGATGATGACAACTGCTCTTGGCTTAGTCGGTCCTGGTGAGATGACTAATAAAATCTTTGCCATGGAAAACAGATCCTTCTATAAACCGAATCTCGATCAGTAAAGACAGCGATTTCTACGGGGAATCGAGGATCAAAAAGAAAAAAATCACGAAAAAACGACCTTCTTCCAATCAGAATGTTCGTTTTTTTCTGTTCTTATGGTATAATGATAAAAAAACTACATGGTGAAAATATGAAATTAAGAAGAAGTGAACGGATGGTTGTGATTTCAAATTACCTGATCAATCATCCTTATGAATTGACCAGTCTCAATACCTTTGCGGAAAAGTATGAGTCTGCTAAATCCTCTATTTCAGAAGATATCGTGATCATCAAGCGTGCTTTTGAAGAGATGGAAATCGGCCATATTGAGACGATCACAGGAGCAGGCGGAGGCGTCGTCTTTACACCCTCCATCTCAGATGAGGAATCCAAAGAAATCGTTGAGGAACTTTGTCAACAATTATCAGAAAGCAACCGGATTCTTCCAGGGGGCTATATTTACTTATCTGATTTGTTAAGCAATCCGAAAATTTTAAACAGCATCGGACGCATCATTGCCAAAGCTTTCCGCAATAAAAAGATCGATGCCGTTATGACCGTTGCTACCAAGGGCGTCCCTTTGGCCAATGCCGTAGCCAACGTTTTGAATGTACCATTTGTCATTGTTCGCCGTGATTTAAAAATCACAGAAGGTTCAACCGTCAGTGTCAATTATGTTTCCGGCTCCAGCGGGGATCGTATCGAAAAAATGTTCCTATCAAAACGTAGCCTCAAAGCAGGAAGCCGCGTCTTGATTGTCGATGACTTCCTCAAAGGTGGTGGAACCATCAACGGAATGGTCAGTCTCTTATCTGAGTTTGATTCCGAATTGGCAGGAGTGGCTGTCTTTGCGGACAATGCCTCGACTGAGCGCGAATTTTTTGAACACAAATCCTTGCTCCGCGTGACAAATATCGATGTCAAAGAAAATAAATTAAATGTCGAAGTAGGAAATATCTTTGATTAAGAGGCGAGAAAGGAGAAGCAAAAAGTGAAAAGAATCTTAGACTGATTTGATAACAGTCCTTTATGGATCCGTTTGCTGACTGTTTTGGCCCTGACCTTTATTTTAGTGGCAGGTATGTATACGGTGAAAAAGAATACAGCTGCTCAAGTAACAACAGAAATCCAGCCTGCTAAAAAAACAGGTTCTCTTCCCGTCAAAAAAGAAACAAAAGAAGAGAAAGAGAAAAAGGAAGAAAAGAAAAATACAGAAGCTGCAGAAAAAGCAGTTGTGCAAATGGAGACCAATCCTAGTCAAGACACTGTGAACGCGGCTCAAACTGCCGTCAAAAAAGTAAAGGATGAGACTCAAAAACAATCGCTCACAGCCCGTATCCAATACATTGCCAATTATTATGGTTTGACCTATGAAGGGGATGCTACAGCGACCCAACAAAATCAAACGGATGCCAATGCCAATGCAAATGGTGGGGCAGGTGTTGCAACAGTCCCTGCTCAGCAGCAACAGTCAACTCCAGCAGTAGATGGAGGAGCACAAGCGCCGGCTGAAACAGCTCAACAATAGAGTTTTTGAAGTTAGGGAAAATATAAAAAAAGATCTTGCAATCAAAGTGCCGTCGTGTTATAATAATAGACGGTACTTTTTACTTTTGGTCTCTCAAGAGTGTACAGGGACGTGCTGACAAATGTTGCAAAAGTACACGCAGATGATAGCTGTCACCAAGTGTATCATCACCAAAAATAAAAAAACACAGGAGAATGTAGATGCCTACAATTAACCAATTGGTTCGCAAACCGCGTAAATCAAAAGTAGAAAAACCTAAATCACCAGCTTTGAACGTTGGTTACAACAGTCATAAAAAAGTTCAAACAAACGTTTCTTCACCACAAAAACGTGGTGTTGCAACTCGTGTTGGAACAATGACACCTAGGAAACCTAACTCAGCCCTTCGTAAATTCGCTCGTGTACGTTTGAGCAACCTTATCGAAGTGACTGCTTATATCCCAGGTATCGGACACAACTTGCAAGAACACAGCGTGGTTCTTCTTCGTGGTGGACGTGTAAAAGACCTTCCAGGGGTACGTTACCATATCGTCCGTGGAGCACTTGATACTGCAGGTGTAAACGATCGTAAACAAGGCCGTTCTAAATACGGTACTAAAAAACCAAAAGCATAAGGAAAGGGGATAAAGAGAAATGAGTCGTAAAAACCGTGCGCCTAAACGCGATGTATTGCCAGATCCGCTTTACAATTCACAATTAGTTACTCGTCTTATCAACCGCGTTATGCTTGATGGTAAACGTGGTACAGCTGCTTCAATCGTCTACGGTGCCTTTGAACAAATCAAAGAAGCTACTGGAAACGACGCACTTGAAGTATTCGAAACAGCTATGGAAAACATCATGCCTGTACTTGAAGTACGTGCACGCCGTGTCGGTGGTTCTAACTACCAAGTCCCAGTTGAAGTTCGTCCAGAACGTCGTACAACTCTTGGACTTCGTTGGTTGGTAACAATCGCTCGCCTTCGTGGTGAACACACAATGCAAGACCGTCTTGCAAAAGAAATCTTGGATGCTGCTAACAACACTGGTGCAGCAGTTAAGAAACGTGAAGACACTCACCGTATGGCTGAAGCTAACCGTGCCTTCGCACACTTCCGTTGGTAAGATAGGATGCGAAAGCGTTAAGAAAGTCCAAGAGAAAATAGGGAATCGAAGCAGGTTGCGATTGCAACCAATGAGATTCATCTTTTTCTCCAGACTTTTAGCTTGAGCTCAACTAATCATGATGCTAGGAACGGTAAGGATGCAAAGTGAAAATAGGAAACTGACGCAGTATTCGACGAATACAAGGAAGTTTATCTTTTTCACACAGCATCCCGTTCCGGCTCAAATTGGCTAATTAACTTTAGCTCGGGTTCAAATCAGTTAACTTGAGCTTTTAGCCCGAGTTCAATTCAACTCATCTACAAGTTAAAACCAACAAAAACAAGATAAACACTGAGAACGGGTGGGTCCTGCCTATCCGTTTTTATTGAAATCGTGTTATAATAGAATAGAAATAAAAAATATAGGAGAAACAAACCTCATGGCACGCGAATTTTCACTTGAAAAAACTCGTAATATCGGTATCATGGCTCACGTCGATGCTGGTAAAACAACTACAACTGAGCGTATCCTTTACTACACTGGTAAGATTCACAAAATCGGTGAAACTCACGAAGGTGCGTCACAAATGGACTGGATGGAGCAAGAACAAGAACGTGGGATCACGATCACATCTGCTGCAACAACAGCTCAATGGAAAGACACTCGTGTAAACATCATCGACACACCAGGACACGTGGACTTCACGATCGAAGTACAACGTTCTCTTCGTGTATTGGACGGTGCGGTTACCGTTCTTGACTCTCAATCAGGTGTAGAACCTCAAACAGAAACAGTTTGGCGTCAAGCAACTGAATACAGAGTTCCACGTATCGTATTTGCCAACAAGATGGATAAAATCGGTGCTGACTTCCTTTACTCAGTAAGCACACTTCATGACCGTCTTCAAGCAAACGCTCACCCAATTCAATTGCCAATCGGTGCTGAAGATGACTTCCGTGGAATCATCGACTTGATCAAGATGAAAGCTGAAATCTATACCAACGACCTTGGTACAGATATCCTTGAAGAAGATATTCCTGCTGAATACCTTGAACAAGCGCAAGAATACCGTGAAAAATTGGTTGAAGCAGTTGCTGAAACTGATGAAGATTTGATGATGAAATACCTTGAAGGTGAAGAAATCACAAATGAAGAATTGAAAGCAGCTATCCGTCGTGCAACAATCAACGTTGAATTCTTCCCAGTTCTTTGTGGTTCTGCCTTCAAGAACAAAGGGGTTCAATTGATGTTGGATGCAGTCCTTGACTATCTTCCAAGCCCACTTGATATCCCTGCAATCAAGGGTGTAAACCCAGATACAGACGAAGAAGAAGAACGTCCAGCATCTGATGAAGAGCCATTTGCAGCGCTTGCCTTCAAGATCATGACGGACCCATTCGTAGGTCGTTTGACTTTCTTCCGCGTGTACTCAGGTGTCTTGAACTCAGGTTCATACGTCTTGAACACTTCTAAAGGAAAACGTGAACGTATCGGACGTATCCTTCAAATGCATGCCAACACTCGTAAAGAAATCGAAACAGTTTACTCTGGAGATATCGCTGCTGCCGTTGGTTTGAAAGATACAACAACTGGTGACTCATTGACAGATGAAAAAGCTAAAATCATCCTTGAATCAATCGAAGTTCCAGAACCAGTTATCCAATTGATGGTTGAACCTAAGACTAAAGCTGACCAAGATAAGATGGGTATCGGTCTTCAAAAACTTGCTGAAGAAGATCCAACATTCCGTGTTGAAACAAACCCTGAAACAGGTGAAACAGTTATCTCTGGTATGGGTGAGTTGCACTTGGATGTCCTTGTTGACCGTATGAAACGTGAATTCAAGGTTGAAGCAAACGTTGGTGCTCCTCAAGTATCTTACCGTGAAACATTCCGCGCTTCTACACAAGCACGTGGATTCTTCAAACGTCAATCTGGTGGTAAAGGTCAGTTTGGTGATGTTTGGATTGAATTTACTCCAAACGAAGAAGGTAAAGGTTTCGAATTCGAAAATGCTATTGTCGGTGGTGTGGTTCCACGTGAATTCATCCCTGCAGTAGAAAAAGGACTTCAAGAATCTATGGCCAATGGTGTTCTTGCTGGTTACCCAATGGTTGACGTGAAAGCGAAGCTTTACGATGGTTCATACCACGATGTCGACTCATCTGAAACAGCCTTCAAGATCGCTGCATCTCTTGCACTTAAAGAAGCTGCTAAGACTGCACAACCAGCTATCCTTGAACCAATGATGCTTGTAACAATCACAGTTCCTGAAGAAAACCTTGGTGATGTTATGGGGCACGTTACAGCTCGTCGTGGACGTGTTGATGGTATGGAAGCACACGGTAATAGCCAAATCGTTCGTGCATATGTTCCACTTGCTGAAATGTTCGGTTATGCAACAACACTTCGTTCTGCAACTCAAGGACGTGGTACATTCATGATGGTATTTGACCACTATGAAGATGTTCCTAAATCAGTTCAAGAAGAAATCATCAAGAAAAACTCTGGTGAAGCTTAATTAGCACATATAAAAGTTAAGGTACTTATGAAAGTAAGTGCCTTTTCTATTTGCAATTTTTTGAAAAAAATTATATAATATGACTGTTGAAAGGTTAGATTGAAAGCGCTCAAGTTAATCTTTTCACAATAGGGAGAGCTTGCTCTCAAAATTATATTTATTTGATTTTCATAAGGAGGAAATCACTAATGGTAGTTAAAGTTGGTATTAACGGTTTCGGTCGTATTGGTCGTCTTGCTTTCCGTCGTATCCAAAACGTAGAAGGTGTTGAAGTTACTCGCATCAATGACCTTACAGATCCTACAATGCTTGCACATTTGTTGAAATATGACACAACTCAAGGTCGTTTCAACGGAACTGTTGAAGTAAAAGAAGGTGGATTTGAAGTTAACGGTAAATTCGTTAAGGTTTCTGCTGAACGTGATCCAGAACAAATTGACTGGGCTAGTGACGGTGTAGAAATCGTTCTTGAAGCAACTGGTTTCTTTGCAACTAAAGCAGCTGCTGAAAAGCACTTGCACGCTAATGGTGGTGCTAAGAAAGTTGTTATCACTGCTCCTGGTGGAAGCGATGTTAAAACTATCGTATTCAACACTAACCACGATACACTTGATGGTACTGAAACAGTTATTTCAGGTGCTTCATGTACAACTAACTGTTTGGCACCAATGGCTAAAGCATTGCAAGATAACTTTGGTATTAAACAAGGTTTGATGACTACTATTCACGCTTACACTGGTGACCAAATGATCCTTGATGGACCACACCGTAAAGGTGACCTTCGCCGTGCTCGTGCTGCTGCAGCTAACATCGTTCCTAACTCAACTGGTGCTGCTAAAGCAATCGGTTTGGTTATCCCTGAATTGAACGGTAAATTGGACGGAGCTGCTCAACGTGTTCCTGTTCCAACTGGTTCAGTAACTGAATTGGTAGCAGTTCTTGACAAGAAAGTTACTGTTGATGAAGTAAACGCAGCTATGAAAGCAGCTTCTAACGAATCATACGGATACAATGAAGATCCAATCGTATCTTCTGATATCGTAGGTATGTCATTCGGTTCATTGTTTGACGCAACTCAAACTAAAGTTCTTGACGTTGACGGTAAACAATTGGTTAAAGTTGTTTCATGGTATGACAACGAAATGTCTTACACTTCACAACTTGTTCGTACTCTTGAATACTTCGCAAAAATTGCTAAATAATTCAGGCGTATGATGAGAGGAGGGCAACCTCCTCTTTTTTGTACCTTTTTTTCTACTAATGGAGATACCAATCAGGTAAAGCATAGGGAATCCTGCTCAATAAGAGGGGGAAATCATCAATTTTGCTATCTCTTTTACAGCTTTTGTGATATAATTATCATGTAATAAAAAAAGAAGGAGTCATATCCAATGGCAAAATTGACTGTTAAAGATGTTGACTTGAAAGGGAAAAAAGTTCTCGTTCGTGTTGACTTCAACGTTCCTGTAAAAGACGGTGTGATCACTAATGATAACCGTATCACTGCTGCTCTCCCAACAATCAAGTATATCCTTGAACAAGGTGGACGTGCAATCCTCTTCTCTCACCTTGGACGTGTAAAAGAAGAAGCTGACAAAGAAGGTAAATCACTTGCTCCTGTAGCTGCTGACTTGGCTGCTAAATTGGGTCAAGAAGTGAAATTTATCCCAGGTGTTACACGTGGTGCTGAATTGGAAGCAGCTGTTAACGCTCTTGAAGATGGACAAGTTCTCTTGGTTGAAAACACTCGTTTCGAAGATGTTGATGGCAAGAAAGAATCTAAAAACGATCCTGAACTTGGTAAATACTGGGCATCACTTGGAGATGGTATCTTCGTAAACGATGCATTCGGTACAGCTCACCGTGCACACGCATCTAACGTTGGTATCTCAGCAAACGTTGATAAAGCTGTTGCTGGTTTCCTTCTTGAAAACGAAATTGCTTACATCAAAGAAGCAGTTGAAACTCCAGAACGTCCATTCGTAGCAATCCTTGGTGGATCTAAAGTATCTGACAAGATTGGTGTTATCGAAAACCTTCTTGCGAAAGCTGATAAAGTCCTTATCGGTGGTGGAATGACTTACACATTCTACAAAGCTCAAGGTATCGAAATCGGTAACTCACTTGTAGAAGAAGATAAATTGGATGTAGCGAAAGCTCTTCTTGAAAAAGCAAACGGTAAATTGATCTTGCCAGTTGACTCAAAAGAAGCAAACGCATTTGCTGACTACACTGAAGTGAAAGACACTGAAGGTGAAGCAGTAGACCCAGGATTCCTTGGTCTTGATATCGGTCCTAAATCTATCGCTGAATTCGACAAAGCCTTGACGGGTGCGAAAACAGTTGTATGGAATGGTCCTATGGGTGTATTTGAAAACCCTGACTTCCAAGCAGGTACAATCGGTGTGATGGACGCTATCGTAAAACAACCTGGCGTTAAATCAATCATCGGTGGTGGTGACTCAGCTGCTGCAGCTATCAACCTTGGACGTGCAGACAAATTCTCATGGATCTCTACTGGTGGTGGTGCATCTATGGAACTCCTTGAAGGTAAAGAACTTCCAGGATTGGCTGCCCTTACTGATAAATAATCTAATTAGAATGAAAAGAGTTGGGTAACCAACTCTTTTTACGTTGTCATTTTAAAAATATTTAGTGAAGAATATGTAATCAAAATCATTTAGAATAGCCAAAAGTTTCATAATCATGTTAAAATAGTTGAATGGGATTGAAATTTGAACCGAAAAAATTTAAATTTGGTATGCGTACACTGAAGACGGGGATTGCTGTCTTTCTTGTTTTAGGCTTGTTTTCTGCTTTAGGGTGGGAAGGGCTTCAAATTGGTTGTTTAACTGCTGTCTTCAGCCTTCGTGAAAACTTTGATAGAAGTATTCAATTTGGGAAGTCACGTATTTTTGCAAACACGGTTGGAGGTCTGCTGTCTCTTTTATTTTATTTTGTGAATATGTTGTTTGATCATTCGGTTTGGGTGACATTGATATTGGTTCCAATTTTAACCATGTTAACTATTGTGATTAATGTGTCTTTCAATAATTCCTCTGGTGTTATTGGAGGAGTTGCGGCACTGCTAATTATAACCTTGTCTATTCCACCTAATGATACTTTTGTTTATGTTATTGCTCGGGTTTTTGAGACCTTTTGTGGTGTTTTTATTGCTATCCTCGTGAACTATGATTATAATTGGCTGGCTAAACACCTAAAATAAGAATAATAGAGTTCTCAGGGGCTCTATTTTTCTGTTTTCAATGACAAAACACCTCAATTTAAGTAAATAAATGATGAAATGTTCGGAAATTACTCATTATGTTAGAAAAAGTAACATAAACAGTTGACATGTAGAAATATTCAGAATATAATTGTTAGGAAAGGAGGATAATCATGGCAAGAGAAAAAGAACTGAGACGTTCCTTGGCTGTTTTTCCGATTGGAACAGTTATGAAGTTGACAGATTTAACTGCCCGTCAAATTCGTTACTATGAAGATCAAGGGTTGATTCAACCTGAACGTACAGCAGGAAATCGTCGTATGTACTCACTGAATGATATGGACCGTTTGTTGGAAATCAAAGATTTTTTAGATGATGGTTATAATATTGCAGCGATTAAACGTGAATACGAAGAACGCGAAGTTCGTGCACAACAAAAACAAGTGACCTTAACGGATGCAGATGTTCGACGTATTTTGCATGATGAACTCCTCCAGCAAGGCCGTTTTACGACCCCGTCACAACAATTTGGTAACTTGCGTATCTAATTACGCCTTGAACTTTTATTTTTTGGTTTTTTATAAAGGAGACCCCTATTATGGCAATCACAGCAGCTGATATTCGTCGCGAAGTCAAAGAAAAGAATGTTACTTTCTTGCGTTTAATGTTCTCTGATATCCTTGGAGTTATGAAGAATGTTGAAATTCCTGCGACAGATGAACAGTTGGATAAGGTACTTTCAAATAAAGCAATGTTTGATGGTTCATCAATTGAGGGATTCGTTCGCATCAATGAATCTGATATGTATCTTTACCCAGATCTTGATACTTGGACAGTTTTCCCTTGGGGCGATGAAAATGGTGCAGTGGCAGGTCTTATTTGTGATATTTATCCTTCTGCAGGAGAACCATTTGCAGGTGATCCACGTGGTAACTTGAAAAAGGCATTGCGTCACATGGAAGAAGTGGGTTACAAATCATTTAACCTTGGACCAGAACCAGAATTCTTCCTTTTCAAATTGGATGAACTAGGCAATCCTACACTTGAAGTAAACGATAAAGGTGGTTATTTCGACCTTGCTCCAACTGACCTTGCAGATAATACACGCCGTGAAATTGTTAACGTTTTGACAGAAATGGGCTTTGAAGTTGAAGCTTCTCACCATGAAGTAGCAGTTGGTCAACATGAAATTGATTTCAAATATGCTGATGTTTTGAAAGCATGTGATAATATTCAAATGTTTAAGCTAGTTGTTAAGACAATTGCTCGTAAACATGGTCTCTATGCTACATTAATGGTGAACGGTTGCTACCTGCCCATGCAATATATACAGGAGCTTCATAAC
>OFCQ01000508.1_pt1 | contig 14589 bp, 9 predicted proteins | sample 1520861 | NCBI WGS metagenome assembly OFCQ01 (sample SAMEA2699036, study PRJEB24076) | metagenome | biome: Human gut stool | place: Spain | collected 2012-11-21 | reverse complement strand
TCGCAGCAATATTGTCTTTGTTAGTAGCAATATCTACTGCATTTTTATCAATTGCCGTTTTATTGTCAGCTATTTTTTGCTTGTTATCTGCAATGGCATCAGCATTTTTGCCAATCTTATCTGTATTATCAGCGATATTGGCTTTATTTTCTGCTACTTGATCATCAACATGTTTCAATTGGTCTTCTGTGGCTGCACGACCAGATACAGGTTGTGTTTGACCTGGAACCCACGCAGTGTTCGTCAAGCCTGTTACTTGAGGTGTTTCAACTCCAGTTGTCGCTTTAACCTTTGGCGCTGTAATCGTTTGAGTAGCTGTTACCGTATCAAAGGTTACATCTTTTTTAGTAGAAATGGTGAAGTCCTTACCATTTTGAGTAATAGAAATGTTATCCCCATCGATAAACTTAACTGTATTACCACCTTCAACCTTTTCAGCCGTTTCATTATTAGCGACTACATTCCAAGCTGCTAAATCCTTAACTTGTTGTTTACCATCAGGAGTCAAATTGCTCAAATCTCGATCAGCTGCATTATCGATTTTGCCTTTAGTCGTATCATCGAGTTTAACAGTCACATCGTCGCCATTAGCAACAGTCGTAAGACCATTTTCACCTTTCACATTGAATTTCACATCACCTGTGCTCAAAGATTTTTCATCAGTCGAACCAGAGTTACCACCTAAAGAAATCTTACGACCGATAGCAGCAGTATTTTGGGCAATATTAGCTTTATTAGAAACAATATCCCCTTTGTTTGTAGCAATTTCACCCGCATTTTTGTCAATTGCTGTTTTATTGTCAGCAATTTTTTGCGTATTCGCAGCAATACTGTCCTTATTGGCAGCAATATCTGTTTTGTTTGTTGCAATATCACCTGCATTTTTAGCTATTGCAGTTTTATTTGTATCAATAGCAATTTTGTTAGCTTCAGCTTTATCATCAACTTTTTTCAATTGAGATACATTGACAGCATCTTTATCAGCAACACCATCTGCTACATTAGCAACTTTCAAATTCCCAGCATTGATACCTTTATCACCATCAATTTTAACAGTTTCATTACCGCCAGCATTATTGAAAGAAGCACTGTTTAATTTAGAAAGATCTTTTTTCAAAGCTACAGAGATTTTCTTATCATTTCTAGCAACCGCAACATTATCGTCACCAGAAAAATCTACTGTATTACCTTTTTCAACCGCTACTGGTGTAGCTTCACCATTAGCAGAAAGATTCCAACCATATTTGTTTTGATCAATCGCTTGATTAATCGCATTAGCTACATTAGCAGAATCCGCCATACCAGCCGAGGCTGTAGCGCTACCATTTGCTACAGTAATGTCTTGCTTTTTACCAGAAACTGTAATTTTCTTACCATTAGCTGTAGTGCTAATGTATGTATTATCACCATTTACAGCCAATTTACTATTAGCAAGGTTCACATCGCCTGTACCAGTATCACCTGTAAAAGCTAGATTAACACTCTTTAATTGCGCCACGTTTACTGCGTCTGTATCAGCAGTACCTGCAGCAACATAGTTAATTTGACGTGTTTGGTTTATCGTACCAACAGCAACACCACCTAATTTAGACGTTAGGGCGGCACCACTTAAACCAGCATATATATCTGTACGACTAGCATTAACATTATATCCCGCTACGCCTGAAGCAATATCAGCTATAGATTTTGAGCCAACAGCTACACCATCTACTACTTTACCTCTGGCGCCATCACCAACAGCCACAGAACGACTTGCAGATGCGTCTGTTGCGGCATTTGGGCCAATAGCAATAGAATTATCGGCCGTAGCACCAGTATTATCTTTATTAGCAACATCAGAAGATTTTATAGATATATATTTATAAGCGATTTGGTCTACAATAGCGCTAAGTTGAGAGCCATTAATTGCATCTGTGGAAGTAGCACTTACTTCACCAGGAGCCACATGTTTCAACTGACGTTCATACCCTTTAGAACCAAAAGATACAACGTCACCTGGCAATGTTTTATCACCACCAGCCCAGGAAGCAACAACGTTATTTGGCAATGTATAGCTAGATTGTTTTGTACCGCCTACATCAGTGTTAGAACCACCACCGATGGCAATAGCATTATCACGATTTGCCCTAGCCCCTGTGCCAATAGCAATAGCATTTGTTACATCATTATTGGCTTGACCAGAAGCCCCACTAGAAGTTCCTGATAAACGATCCTTCGCATTTGCACCTGTACCAATGGCAATGCCCACATTGCCTGACTGACCTTTCATCCCTAATGTGATACCAGATTCACCAGCCGTCGCCATTGTAAACATTGGGGTTCTCATATCAAAGCCAGTTAAGCTTTGAACAGCACTACGCAAATCCCCAATTTGAGTCGCTCCACCACTTGTAGTGTAAATAACTTTTACACCATCAGCTTTAACTACATCATCGCCACCAATAACAATAGAAGAATGTCCTTTGGCTAGTGTATTTCCCCCGATGGCAATTGCTTGTTCTCCAATTACTCTTGCACCTTCATTAGCAGTATTACCACCACCAATAGCGATTCCTTGTGGGCTACCAGCAGCAACACTAGAATTAGAACCAATAACAACAGAATTTCCACCAGCAGCTGCTGCATTATAACCAAAACCTACAGCTTTATCACCTTTAACAGAAGCATTAGGCCCCAAGCCTACTGCTGTTGCAGGCAGATTCGAAGGCACATCATTTGACGCCATAGAGATGCTAGCATTAGACATTGCTAATGCAGCAAAGATAGTTGCTACAACAATTTTCTTTTTTCCGCTATTATTCTTAGCGAACTCAGATACTACTACGTAACAATTTTTTGATTTGCTCCAAACCACTTTGAAAATCTTATTCATATTTTCTCCTATAAACTATATTAATGCTCCCTTTATGCTTCTTCATATGATAAATCATATGAGAATTTCAAATTTTTCAATATATTAAGTATATCAAAACCTTTAATATACTATCAAGCTTTTTCATTTATTTTTCACAATTATAGGTATTGCAAAAACAGCGTAGTAATAAGCTTTATAGTGATTCATGTCACAAATTTATATTAAATACGGGCTTATTTTATACCATACTAAAGAGATAAAATGAATATAAACTCATAATCAATTATTTAAACTTCGTTTATGAGATTATAGATACTAAAAAAATATCTTTACAGCTAGATATTACGGACTAAATCGCATATCATCACTACAGAGATAATTACTTCATTAAAATCATATAAAACACTAGATATTTCCCTTAGCCAATAGCTGATTTACTACAATTTTCAAAGAAAAAAGCTATCTCATAGAAATAACAATCTACAAGATAGCTTTATTGCTAGTTTATATAATTAAATAGGGAAAACCAATTAAGTTACATTAAAGGCATATACACTTTGCTCGTGTGCTAATTGTATACGCTTATGTAAGCGTTTCATATATGTACGATATATCGCTTGTGCTTCTTCGACAGATACGATATCAAAATGAATTCCATCCCCCACTGGTAATTGGCTTAACCTAGGTAAATCTGCCGTAATCACAGTGCCAATCTTTGTATAGCCACCTGTTGTTTGCCGATCTACCATGAGCACTATAGGGTTTCCATCAGAAGGAACTTGGATAGAACCAAATACAGCGCCATCGGAGATAATATCTGCACCATCTATATGCTCTATAACAGGGCCATCCAAGCGAAAGCCCATGCGATCACATTGTACAGTCAATGTATATATTTTACTACCAAAGGTCCTAATCCCTTTCTCTGTAAAATACTTTGCTTGATTTCCGAGAACAACACGCAAAGGTTCGTGACACTCACGACCGCCGCGGTTATATAAAGCAGTATTGAATAAGTTATGACCACCATAGAAGTCGCACACATTCACTTCGTCTCTAGTAAATGCTTTAATGCCAAACTGATCGCCCGCTTGTAATGAACGCCCCTCAAAACCACCTATTTTAGCCTTTGTATGAGTCGATACGCTACCGTTAATAGCAGGAACATCGATACCACCAGAGAAAGCAATATACATACGCACTCCACATTGGCTGAAGCCACCAGAAATGATATCCCCTTCGTGACAAATAAAAGGTATATATCTAGGCACGACTAAATTGTTAATGGTTGGGTGCATGTCGGCCCCTGTAAAAGCAACAATACATGTACCTTGAACAGTTAGCGTAGGAGGTAACACGGTACATTCTAAAGCACCTAGCGGTTCCTTGTTTCCTACTAGAGCCTGTCCCAAGAGATAGCTTTCACTATCCATAGGACCTGCCACAGGCATACCATATTGTTGAAAGCCAATACGCCCTAAATCTTGAATCGTTGTATACATACCCGGAGCATCTACGCGGATTAAAGCGCGTTGAAACTCATTTATATCCACGTAAATCACCACTTTCTATTTCATATATAGATGGAATATATTCCATACCCAAGGATTTAATCCTATGGAATTCGTTTTCATCGATAGGCACATAACGAACGTAGTCCCCTGCCCTTAATAATGCAGCTTGCTTTTTAGACATGTCATACATAGTCAAAGGTGTGCGTCCAATAATCTGCCAGCCCCCTGGAGAATCTGATGGATATGTGCCAGTCTGTTCTCCTGCAATACCTACAGACCCGGCAGGAATCAAAGTTCTTGGCGAAGACAAGCGCGGAGTTGCAATGCGAGGATCCATCCCACCTAAGTAAGTAAAACCAGGAATAAAACCTAACATATAAACCAAATAATCAGTACCACTATGAATGGATACAACTTCAGCTTCACTTATATGATTGTGAGAGGCTACAAAACCTAGATCTGGACCATACTCGCCACCGTATATGGTCGGGATTTCAACAATCGTAACACGTTCATTTCCGCTGTCTGTTACAGATTCTTGTAATATTGGATTAAGAGTTCCACAAATGTCGGAATACGTATATACCATTGCATCATATTGAACAAGCAATGCACAGTATGTAGGAACTAGTTCAATAATTCCATCTAGCTGTAAGAGTTTAATCTGCTCTATAACTTGTCGGATTTGTCGATTAATCTTTGGATCGATTGCTTGACCAAAATCAATAGAGATAGCGCAATCCCCTACAGGTGAAATTGTAGGTTTCATATGTACCTCCTGCTATAACTAGAAAGGACCATCACATTCAAGATGAACGTAATGGTGCTTTCACAGATAATTAATTAACCTAGTAACTTAGCAATACCTTTTAAAGATGTAACACCAATGTAAGATGTTACGAGCACTACAATCCACCCTGTATAATATAAAAGTTTATTGTGTTTATATGTTCCTACGATTTCAGATTTATGAGTTGCGACAAGCATAACTGCCAATGTAACAGGTAATATTAACCCATTTACAGAACCAGCTAAAATCAATAGAGATGCTGGTTTACCAATAAAAATCAGGATACATGTGGAAATAAAGATAAATGCCATAATAGTCAATTTTTCATTTCGTTCTACCACCTTAAACAATGTTTTTAAAAAGGATACTGATGTATAGGCAGCCCCTACTACAGAGGTCAATGCGGCACAGAAGAACACTATACCGAATAATTTATGCCCGATTTCACCAGCTCCTAAAAGAAAAGCAGAACCAGCTGGATCCTTAGCATCTAGTACAAATCCCATAGATACCACACCAAGAACAGCTAAGAATAATAATATACGAACTAGCGCATCAACAGACATGCCCATAATAGCTGCACGACGTACATCCTTTAAATGTTCTTGACCTGTAATACCAGCATCAATAAGGCGGTGACCACCAGAGAATGTTATATATCCACCTACGGTCCCTCCAATAAGAGTTATCGTAGCAAGCCACGGATAATTCGTAGGTACTATCGCATGAGTCACTGCTGTCCCTACTGGGGGATTCGTTGAAAATGCTACATAAGCAATGAGGACGAGCATAACCGTACCGAGTACTTTAGCCGTATTATCTAGAACACCACCCATCTTCTTAGATGTAAATAGTAAGATGCCCAAAATACCACTAATAGCGGCTGCTGTTGTTGTGTCGATACCAAATATAATATTGAGGCCCATAGAAGCACCACCAATATTACCGATATTAAAGGCTAATCCACCAAGGGAAATTAAAAATGCCACTATATACCCAAGGCCTGGTAATACCTTATTCGCAATATCTTGACCGCGCATTTGGGATACACCAATAATTGTCCACACATTAAGCTGTGCAATAATAGAGAAAATAACGGATATAACGATAGCAAATGCAAAGTCTGCTTTCAACTCATTTGTAAACGCTGCTGTTTGCAACATAAAGCCAGGCCCAATAGATGACGTGGCCATTAAGAAAGCTGCCCCTAATAGGACAGAGAAACTCGCTTTACCTGTAATTGGTTTCATAGGAACCTCCAAAATAATAATTAATCTATGTCATACTTATTGCTTAAAGCTCATACTTGCTTTTAATACTTATATTCGTATTTTCTGTTAGTATTAATTAAGCATTTATTTTAATGTTCTTAATAGTGTTATCGGTTTTGAAAATTCGCCACCGTTATACCAGCTTTTGATAGCTCTTCCCAAATATACTTTGTGAAAGCTATCGCTTCAGGATTATCTCCATGAACACATATGGAGTCAGCCACAATATCAATGGTCTTCCCCGTATTAGTAACAACCTTACCCTTTGTAACCATCATGAGAACTCGGTCTAAAGCCTCTTGCGGGTCTTTGATGAAAGCACCTACTTCTGTACGAGGGACCAATGTTCCCTCCTCTGTATAGCCACGATCGGCAAACACTTCCTGTATAACAGGAATGCCTCGTCGCTGTGCCTCTTGAGCAATATAGCTACCACTCAATACCATGGCCGCGATATTAGGATTTACCGCTTGTAAACCATCTAAAATTGCATCGGCTAGTACAGGCGTAACACAGGCTGTATTGTAAAAAGCACCATGTAATTTCATATGCTGTAAAGTAATGTCATAACTATCACAAAAAGCTTGAAGTGCACCTAGTTGGTACATCATATAGGCTTTTGCCTCAGCAGGACTTACTGCCATCGCACGACGACCAAATCCCATCAAATCTGGATAACCAGGATGCGCCCCTACGGCAACTCCTTTTTCTTTACATATGCGGACAGTCGCATCCATAATAAGAGGATCTCCAGCGTGCCAACCACAAGCAATATTAGCACTTGTTACGTGATTTAATACTTCACTATCCATGCCTAATGTATAGTTACCAAAACTTTCGCCTAAATCACTATTTAAATCTACATAATGAGACATATACTATTACCTCTTCATCTTCATTTATTTTATAAATTCTATAGAATATCGAATTTAATGATACGATTATACTAAACAAATCGATACGTTAGCAATGATTTTTATCATGTATACAAAATTCTTTTATAACCAAAAAAACCACAAGATTTTAATCTTGTGGTTTGTATGTAAACTCAATTTTTTATCTGACTCTACTATATCCAGTCATAAGCTCATAAACCGTATTTTGTATATTGTCCGACTCTGTTATTTCAGAAACGGCACAAATAAAATCGGGATGCGCTTGCCAAACGATATCAGTATTTGTCGTTTTAATCCCCCCCAATAGCAACAATAGGAAACTTACTAAATTGCTTTGCCCAATATACATAAGAAATTCCTACAGGATTAGCATTAGGTTTTGTCTGTGTAGAAAAAATAGGCCCTACCCCAATATTACCTATAGTAAATGTATCCAATATATCAATTACCTCCTACAAAGCTAACGATTTCTAATCTGTCAGCAGCCGTTAATTTAGTGGTTGTATATGCTTCCTTACTAAGAATCTCTCCATTAAGCTCAACTACAAAGTGTTTACCAGAATAGCCTAATTCATCAAGAATCAAATGAAGTTGCTCACCTACAACATACTTTGGCTCTCCATTAACAATCAAATCCATAATGACCTCCCATATGAAAAAGCTTATAAAATATCAATATATTCTTCTTGTAAAGCTTTATTCATACTGCGTACAGCACAAAACTTGCCACACATCGAACAGGTTTCACTATGGTCTTCCTCCGGTGCTCTACTTTCACGAATAGAACGAGCCCGTTCAGGATCAATGGCACAAGCATATTGTGCCTTCCAATCGAGAACTTGACGTGCCTTAGCCATGGTGTCATCTATATCTCTTGCATTAGAAATACCACGAGCAATATCTGCAGCATGCGCCGCTATTTTGAAAGCCATAATTCCATCTTTTACATCATCTGCATTTGGTAAGGCTAAATGTTCCGCTGGTGTAACATAGCACAAGAATGACGCTCCATGCATACCCGCTACAGCCCCACCAATGGCAGCTGTAATATGGTCATAACCAGGAGCAATATCTGTTACGAGCGGTCCCAACACATAGAATGGCGCTCCATCACACAAGGACTCTTGTATTTCCATATTCATTTGTATTTGATGTAAAGGTACATGCCCAGGTCCTTCAATCATAGCTTGTACACCATATTGTTTCGCTCGTTTTGCCAATTCACCAAGCCTTACAAGCTCTTCAATTTGGCATACATCAGTTGCATCCGCCAAGCAACCTGGACGACAAGCATCACCTAAAGACAAAGTAACATCATATTCTTTACAAATCTTTAAGATTTCATCAAAGTATTCATAGAATGGATTTTCATGGCCTGTCATGCTCATCCATGCAAACACCAAACTCCCTCCGCGGCTAACAATATTAAGCAACCGTTTATGACTCTTGATTTGATCTATTGTTTTCCTCGTAATACCACTGTGGATAGTAATAAAATCTACACCATCTTGAGCGTGCAATCGGATAGTGTCCAAGAAGTCTTGAGCCGTTAATTCACCCAAATCTTTTTGATGATGAATGACACTATCATAGATAGGCACCGTACCAATCATTACTGGCGATGTCTCGATTAATTTACGTCTAAAAATACGAGTGTCACCATGAGTGGAAAGGTCCATGATTGACTCTGCTCCAAGTCGAATAGCTCGATTAACCTTTTCAATTTCACTATCATAATCAGTAACATCTTTCGATGTACCTAAATTAACATTGACTTTCGTTCTTAGACGCTTACCAATCCCCTCAGGCGAAATGCTAGTATGCTGCTTGTTACAAGGGATAACAACCTTTCCTGCTGCCACTAGGGAACATAACACCTCTTCATCCATACGTTCTTTTTCCGCGACTACTTTCATTTCTTTCGTAACTACGCCAGCCACAGCCGATTCCAATTGTGTCATAAACATTTTTACATCCTCCTATATAAAAGACATATATAGTTAGGTATGCAAAAACGGGTATCGAACAAAATGATCGATACCCGTATTAAGTATTAGCGTGCTTCCTACGCGGGCATGATCCCGATCAGGTATAAAGGTCAGGTGCTCGCAGCCCTTTCTCAGCCTATATAATAGGCTCCCTTGCATACTCACTATATAATTATGCTTTTAATATTACTACTTTATTCAGATTTGTCAAATGATTATTCTGACACTTATACATCTATTGTTTATTTCTCAGCCTTATTTTGGTCTTTACTATCATCCGAATCTGCTTTTTCAGAGATTACAATATGCCCATCCTTAACATCAGCAAGCAAGTGTTTTACATCGATATTATCCAAGTAGAAATCTGTTACATTATCTCGGATTTCAGATTCCACAACACGGCGTAATGGACGAGCACCCATAGTTTTGTCATACCCTTGTTCCATCAACAATTCTTTAGCTGCATCAGTTACATCAAGAGTGATGTCTTTCTTAGCCAAAGTCTTATTAACTTGATCGAGCATCAAATCTACGATTTTTTTCAAATCTTCTTTACTCAATTGATTAAACTCGATAACTGCGTTGAAACGGTTTAAGAACTCAGGGCGGAAGAATGGAGCGATGCGTTCCATTACATCTACTTTATTTTCATCATCATTGTCACTGCCATAACCGAAACCTGCATTGGATGTAGCGATGATAACAGTATTTTTAAAGTTTACTGTGTTACCTTGACCATCTGTTAAGCGACCGTCATCCAATACTTGTAGAAGTAATGTGATAACTTGAGGGTCTGCTTTTTCGATTTCATCGAATAATACGATGGAATAAGGATTACGACGAACACGTTCCGTCAATGTGTTGGAGTTATCTTCGTAACCAATATAACCAGCTGTAGCACCTATCAATTTAGATACGGCTGTGCGATCACTGTATTCGGACATATCCAAACGAATGATTGCATCTTTGTTACCGAACATATCTAGAGCTAATTGTTTAGCTAATTCTGTCTTACCAACACCTGTAGGACCTACGAATAAGAAGCTACCGATTGGACGGTTGCCTTCATCAAAGCCTGCGCGGTTACGACGAATTGCTTTAGATACAGCTTCTACGGCTTTATCTTGACCAATTACATGAGCTTCTAAACGAGATTTCATGTCTTTCAAGCGCTCGATATCGGATGCACCCATTTGAGATACAGGGATACCAGTCATTCTTTCAACGGCTTCTGCTACGTCGTTTACTTGAGCTACCACCTTTTGATTTTCTGTATGGTTATCAAGCTCTGCTTGTAACTTTTGAATACGCATTTTTTCATTGATCGCAGATTCATAGTCTTCTTTTTGAGCATATTCCTCTTGTTTTGCTTTAGCATCAGCAATATCTGCTTCCAAAGTTTTAATATCTGTTACAGGATGTTGAGACGCCAAATGAGCTGCTGTTACATCAATTAAATCAATAGCTTTATCTGGCAAGCTACGTTGTGGAATATACTGTACGGAATAATCTACAGCTGCTTTCAACACCGCATCTGGCAATTCAATATTATGATGCGCTTCGTACAATGGACGAATGCCTTGTAAGATTTTGAAAGTATCCTCTGCAGATGGCGCATTTACCTTGACTTCATTAAAACGACGAGCGAGAGCCGCGTTTTTCATGATTGTATTACGGTATTCATCTTGTGTTGTAGCACCGATAACTGTCATTTCACCACGAGACAAAGCAGGTTTTAAGATATCTGCCAAGCCTTTGGAGCCTTGACCATCACCGGTAGAACCAGCGCCCAAAATTTGGTGAATTTCATCGAAGAACAAAATAATATTGCCAGCGGCTTTTACCTCTTTAATAAGGTTTTGAATGTTTTCTTCGAAAGAACCACGGTATTGAGTACCAGCTTCCAAGCCGGAAATATCGATAGAAATGATTTCTTTATTTTTAATAGCTGCTGGAACATCACCATTTACAATAGCTTGTGCCAAGCCTTCTACTACTGCAGTTTTACCAACACCAGCATCACCTACAAGTACAGGATTATTTTTAGTACGACGCGCCAAGATTTCTGCGGTTTCTTGGATTTCTTTGTTACGACCAATTACAGGATCGAGTTTACCATCACGAGCTTGTTGAGTTAAGTTTGTCCCCAAACGAGCAAGGATGCCATCTTGTTTAATTTTACCTTGTTGCGCAGCTTGAGCAGCTTGCATTTCTTCATTAGATGGTAAGCGACCAGTTTGACGGTAGTAAGCAAACTCCTCTGGAGTTACTTCACGACCATTAATTTTATAACTACGTCGTTCTGTAGAATAACCACCCATATTACCCATCAATTGATTAAATAAATCATTCATGCTAGAAAATTCATTACCAAAGTTGTTAAAGTTGTTGTTCATATAAATTACCTCACTTTTTTAACTACAAGTATATCAGTTTGACTTTTTAAGTCTGTTTAATTTCTTGCTTTATTTCTAGGTTTCTTCAACCTTATATCATTATAATAATCTGATTAAGTCAAAAAGTCAATAGGTCAAAGTAAATTTTTTGACTTTTTTTGACTTTTATTTTGACTAATTTGATTTATGTACCAAGAATGCAGATAAATACTGGGTTTATAGTGGGTAATTAATTTTGAACTTTTGAATTATTTCTTATAAATCAATCCCATTATTCCAAATATCATCACCCCTATAATTAATAATATAATAAAATCTAAAAACATACTAATCCTTAGACAACAGCTTTCTAAAGATGCCCTCCTTTTCTCCAGATCATTTAATTTATCTGTGACTTCTTCTAACTGATCATGTAAATCATCAATTCGTTGCTTTTTTAACATCTTAATTTCATTATCTTTACTAAATAAATCTTCAGAGTGCTTTTCAATAAGAGAATCTTTTTTATTAATATACTCTTTTATTTCTATATTTTCGCGTTTTATCTCTGCTAACTCTCGCTCATTTTCTACATATCGTGCTTGTAACTCTTCAATCGACTCTTCTTTAATCAAAAATAAAATATCATCCACGTTGATACTATCTATTTCATCGGGGGTCTTATAATTTTCCTTTAATGCAACAATATAACGCTTAACACCTGCTTCATCTAAATCACCACTATCAAAGCGGCTTTTTACCTTTCTATATTGTTCAGCAATAGACTCATCTAACTCAGTAGATAAAGCCAATTGTGACTTTATCCATATATCCATACTAGAAGGAATATCGTTACCCCCAAAGCCCTTATTAAGGTCAAACCATAAACGCCTAGTAATAGCCCCCATCGTAAAAGCTAGTGGCATCTTATTTTTTGAAGGTTCTTGTGAGCAAATTCGTTGACTTAAACTCAATATCTTTCGAGTTTCTGTAAGTAATATAAATTTTGCTTTTTTTAAATCTGTCGTCTCCGATCCTCTACGAAGTAGACTTATATTATTTAGATGCTCTATATATCTATAAGGAATCTGCTGTTGTTCTAACTCTCGTCCTAAATTTATATCAATAGCATTGTATTCCGTTAATTCTGAATTTGTTACATTAGATATATCTATTTCCGTAATACCATATTGACTTAGCATTTCAAAGAAATCACTCTGCTTTTCAATAATGTCTGCCTCTTCATTACATCCCAATAAAATATAATTCATGGCCGCTTGTTCTACAGTAGGATACGAATGATTCTTTAATTTTTTTATTGCAGCATAAAAAAAAGCTTGTATATCCGTTTTGGTATCAGGAAAATATGCTAGTTTTATTACATATTTTTTAGCCTTTTTGTTCATCTCGTTTATTAATTTAACTAAATCCTCAATCAACTTCTTGAATACATGCCCATTATACCCTGCTAAATAAAACAAAATTTCTTGTTCCAAACAAATGACTATTGGTTCTGACCATATCATACTATTAGATATATCAGCATTATAGTTTAATCCTGTATATAAAATACAACCCTCAGATAAAAGTTCAATATATCGCCTTACTTCATCATCATCTTTATTTTTCAAAATAAATGCACTTATATACTTAGAATAGTTATTCTTTCTATCATCATTAATAATAAAATCAGCAAATGCCTTAATAACACTATTTTGATCTACCGTATGTTCATGTTCTAAGATGAATGTATTTAATCGAGAGATTACAACTTCGCCAAGTCTTTTTGCTTCATCAAAATACTTAATAATATGAGTATCTTTTTTATTAGTAATCGTATCAGCGCTATAGTAAACTTGATGTGAAAGAGTTAGTAATTCACTTTTATTAAGACAAGTCTTAATAACGGCCTCAGGAAAATCAAATTCGAATTCATCTTTTAAAGCTTTTTGTATCTCTTCATAATATATTCTATAAATTTTGTAATAATTGAAAAAATCTCATTAGTATTACTCTTAAATAACTGTCTAAAAGTAACATATGATGCTAACGCATTTTTATTATCACTCATCATTCCCCACCTATATATCTTACCTACATATCTATAAATTAGTTAATTTAGTAATAAATAAGAGACCCCTCCTCTTACAAAAAATCCAATATAACTAGCCCTCAGCTCTAACTTTCACTTATCTAAAAAAAATATTCTATCCCATTACAACAAGCAACTCCTATTAATATAAAAACCTTTTTCTATATCATATTTTAAGGTCGAAAAAACTATCTTCATCCCCATTTTCCTACACACAGTAATCAGCTCAATAAAATCATTACTTTCCTCATTAAGAAAAAGTCTATTACATAAAGGGTTTAAGCTCACAAACCAGTAATAAACATTATGACCTTCTTCTAATAAGAGTTTAATTTTTTGTAGTTGAGCGATTACTCTCTCCATCTTAACATTTGGATAACTAGCAACTTTATCTTCAGATAATATTGTCTTACCTTCAATAATTATATCTTGACTAGATATATACAAATCAGCTCTATAACCATTCCCTAAAGTTTTTTCATAAGAAATCTCGCCTTTTAAATTCTCAAATTTTCTTTGTCTTCTTAAATAATCTCCAATTATAACATTTATTGCTTGCAATTCTAATAAGATAGGACCTCTCTCTTTTTTTACGGCATAAAGCATATATTTAAATTTACTTTTTTTCTTAATAGATTTTAACCATACTTCTTCCCCATTTAAATTGATAAGTTGTCCTAACTTACAATTACTGGCAATATAACAGTCTTCTATTTTATTATTTACTTTCACTGTACCAGAAAATCGAAATTTTCCTTCCTTAATAAACTCTCCAATAATCAAGTTTCTGTTAAAATTTATATTATCCA
>OFCQ01000500.1_pt1 | contig 14740 bp, 14 predicted proteins | sample 1520861 | NCBI WGS metagenome assembly OFCQ01 (sample SAMEA2699036, study PRJEB24076) | metagenome | biome: Human gut stool | place: Spain | collected 2012-11-21 | reverse complement strand
TCAATTGGAATTTAACATCATATCATTATGCTCATAAGGATATCAGGTTTAATTTACTTTTTAATCCACTCTATTGATCGGCTGTCCCTTGGAAAAAGCTCTGATATTATCTTGGATCAATGAAACCAAGCGTTGTCTTGTTTCTAATCCCCGCCATCCCATGTGCGGAGTAATGATAACATTATCCATTGTATACAACGGACTTGCATCATCTAATGGCTCTACTTCCTGCACATCTAATCCTGCGCCTGCAATTACATTATTTTGCAATGCGTCAATCAACGCTTTTTCATCAACCAATGCTCCCCGTGCAGTATTGACTAAATATGCTGTCGGCTTCATCATTGCCAATGTTTCTTTATTGATCATATGTCTTGTTGATTCGTTTAAAGGACAATTAAGAGAAATAAAATCACTTTGCATGAAAACTTCTTCATTTGTTGTAAAGTGAATATTCTCTACATCTGCTCTGGGAGTTCTGGTCGTTACTAAAATTTTCATTCCCAGTGCCTGCGCTACTTTGATTATTTCTTTCGCAATATTTCCATAACCGATGACTCCCAGTATTTTACCGTTTACTTCTACATGGTCCACCATTAAATGTTTATGGAAATTATCATGATTCCCTTCTGAAAGCATACGAATCTGTTTTTGCATTGAGCTTGCCAGATTTAAAATCATAAGGATTGCTGTATGGACCACTCGTTCACTGCTATACGCAGGGATGTTACATAATATGATTCCTTTTTCACGTACCGCGTCCAAATCGATATTATTATATCCGGTTCCGGCTTCACAAATCATCTTTACACTATCAGGGAATTTTCTGATAATGTCACCTGTGACTTTCATTTCTTTCGTTACAACGATCGTAAAACCGTCGACTCGCTCCAAAATTTTATCTTCGGACGTTTCATCATAGATTACCACTTCGGATGCAACTTTTGAGTAATCAACGTTCCCATCATAATTTACCAGGCCGGCATTTAATACCACAGTTTTATCATTCATAATTTTGTCTCCTTCATGTCATCTATATTTTCACCTATTTTTAGGAGGTAAAAAGCAGCTTCTTTAGCTTGTTTTTTACCTCAAAATCGTCCCTAATCCATAATATTTTGTGGTCATACTCTGGGCTTGCTTTCTGAACTACAACGCTGCAGCAGCACCACACATTCCACATGTTTTGTCCTCGGAAATAGGTCGACCGGCGTGATCAGTCCGGCGGCGTAACCAAGCTCGCGGAACAGCTTCAGATCGCGCGCAAGGGTAGCGGGGTCGCAGGAAACATAAACGATGCGGGAAGGAGCCATGTCAGCCACCGTGCGGATCAGCTCGGGCGCGCAGCCCTTTCTGGGGGGATCGAGCACCACAACGTCAGGGTGCTCGCCGCGCTGTACCAGCAGCTGCGCCGCCTCGGCAGCGTCCATACACAGGAATTCCGCGTTTTCAATATTGTTGAGCGCCGCGTTTTCGCGGGCGTTTTCTACGGCCTGCGCTACAGCCTCAACTCCGATGACCCGTCCGGCGCGGCCCGCCATCGAAAGGCCGATCGTACCGGTACCGCAGTACAAATCGAGTACCGTTTCTTTGCCGGTAAGTCCGGCGTACTCGCCCGCCAGCGCATACAGCCGCTGGGCCTGAGCATGATTCACCTGATAAAAGGACAGAGGAGAAATCCGGAACTGCAGGCCGCACATCCGGTCGGTCAGAAAATCCTGCCCCCAAACCGTGCGGAAACGCCTGCCCAGCACAACGTTGGTGTCTTCCCGGTTACTGTTGATCAAAACGCTTTTCAGGCCGTCCACTCTCTCGCGGAGCAGCGCCGCAAGAGAATCCTCTCCTTTGAGGCCGTTCCCATTGACGACCATGCAGACCATCACCTCGCCGGTACCTTCAGCCATTCGCAGGTATAAATGGCGCAGCTTCCCCTTATGCGTCGTTTCGTCATAGGCGCTCTCTCCGCTTTTACGCGCCCATTCCAAAAATGCATCCAGCGCCTGCTCAAACGGCTTTGGCTGCAAGGCGCAGCAGTCACACTGAACAATGCGGTGGCTGTGGTTCGCATAAAACCCCGCGATGAGATTGCCCTGCTTGTCCTGCCCGATCGGAATCTGCGCCTTATTGCGGTAACCGTCGGCATGCTCCGCCCCCACAATCGGGTGGATATCCGGATTCTGCAGCCCGCCGATCCGCTCGATGGCGTCGCGCACGCGGTTTTCCTTTGCCCGCAGCTCTTCCGCATAGGTAATGTGGCGAAACGCACACCCGCCGCACTGTTCAGAACAGGGACAGTCCGACTCGATCCGTTCGGGAGACGGCTCCAGAATTTCTTCTATCTTTCCAAAGGCATATGTTTTTGCCGTTTTCAGGATACGGACTTTTAAACGGTCGCCGGCCGCCGCACCGGGAACAAATACAGCAATTCCCTCTACCCGGCCCACGCCGCTGCCCTCAGCGGTCATGCCTGTGATTTCTATTTCAACTATCTCATTCTTTTTCAGAAGCATCGTTTTCTCTCCGATCGTTTTTTGCTCTGATACCGATCTCTAATAAAAACAACAAATCATAATCGTGATATCTCCCTCGCTTTCGGCGAGGGAGATATCACTGTTTTCACTTTTTGATCGCAAATAGATTCTTTCAAAAGTTTAGCATTTTCATGCTATAAATACAAGAAAAGAAAATTCTGTAAAAATTTTTTCCTTTTTGAATATTCTAATCTATTGTGTCAATCATAATAAATATTAAATCGCTTCCCCATGCAATTTATGAAAAAAGCAGATTCATTATTAACCTTTTGTTAATTTCTTGACTTTGCTGTATTTAGTGGTTTATACTAAGGATAAAGAAAAAAGATATTTCCATATCCAAATTTTATTTGCTTATAAGACCGCGGCGGATGCCGTACCTTTTTCAATACAACTCCTCCCCAAAAAGGCTGGAACCGGTAACTTTTTACCGGTTTCAGCCTTTTTATCATGCCATCTGTCGTTTTTTCCTGCGCCTCGCCGCTTTCGCTAAACAAAGGCACTGTATCTTGTACTTATTCTTTTTAGAAGAGACTTTGATAATCGATATTTTTTTGCATGAAACTTGACCCGTTTCCTGCAAAAATTTGCAAGAATAGGATTAATTCTCAAATTTTATCATCATTTGCACAATCCGAAACCGGGCAAACTGCAAAAAACAAACGATGACAACAGCGGCATGCAGAATTCACTCTGCATGCCGCGAAACGCAGTGACGAAGAAAAGCCACTTATTCCGGGGAAAGCGGCAGGCGAACCGTAAATGTGCTGCCTTTACCGACCTCGCTCTCTACGCTCACCTCGCCATGATACAGCGCTGCCAGGTGTTTTACAATAGAAAGCCCCAGGCCCGTGCCGCCGATTTCGCGCGAACGGCTGGTATCAACCCGATAGAAGCGCTCGAACAGCCGGTCCAGATGCTCCGGAGCGATGCCGATTCCTGTATCGCGCACGCGCACAATCGCCATATGCCGCTGCTGCCGGGCAGTTACAGTGACCTTGCCCTGCGGAACATTATACTTGATCGCATTTTCGATCAGATTAATGAACAGCTGCCCAATGCGCGTGGGAGAGCAATCGCAGTACAGCGACGGGTCTGCGTCCAGCTCCAGCGTAACCGAAGCCTTTTCGGCAACGGGATGCAGCCGTTCTATGGTGGCCATCAGCTCCTCCTTCAAATTGCAGCGGCGGGCGGATGGATCTTCTTTCGCGTTTTCGATCTGGGAAAGCACAAGCATATCGTCGATCAGATGGTGCAGGCGCTCTGCCTCAATATCCAGCACATCATAAAAGTACTGGCGGGTCTCTTCATCCCTGTCGCCGCTGCGCAGCAGCTCGATGCTTCCGCGGATCGAAGTCAGCGGCGTTTTCAGCTCATGCGTCACATTGGCCACAAATTCGCTGCGCAGCTGCTCCAGCCGGCGCATGCGGGTCACATCGGCAATTACGGCCAGCACCTCGCCATCCTCCCGCTTCCCGGGGATCGGCGCGATATACACGTTATACTGCTGCTCCTTGGGGCCTCCGGTCGTCAGCGTTTCACGGCGCGCGGCCTCCTCTTCCCCCTGCTCTCCTGCGCTGCGCATCCGGTCGGCAAGCTGGCGGATGAGCAGGCTTCCATCCAGAATACCGCCCTCCTTGAGATCGCGGGCATTCAGCAGCTCACGCGCGCGCTGGTTCAGGAATACGATCCGGTTATTGCGGTCAACGCACAGCACGCCGTCGTCCATTCCCTGAAGCACGCCCTCCAGCTGCTCCTGCTTCTTCTGCGTCTGCAGCACCGCCTGCTCGGTGCTTTCCGCCATGATATTGAACGAATGGGTCAGATCGCCGATTTCGCCGGTATACTGTCCCTGCATGCGTCCCGAAAGGTCGCCTTCGGAAATCCGCCGCGCCACCTTGGTCAAACTGCGGATGGGCAGGGTAAAGCGGTCTGCCATAAACCATGTGACAGTACAAATCAAAATCAGGCCCAGCAGCAGGCTGAGCAGAGAGCCGACCCAGAATTTCCGCGTTACACGGTCAAGATCTGCAATCGAAAGCGCCGCGCGCAGATATCCCTGATCCGGCAGCCGCACCGCCGCGTAATAAAAGCGCTCGCCGGCATTTTCAGAAAGGCGGACGTCGTAACCGCGCCCCGACTGATCCGCCTGAAGGATTTCAGGCCGGCTCAGGTGGTTTCCCTTGACGGTATCGTCGTCCACATCTCCCGGCTGTTCGCTGTCCCCGAGCACATTTCCTTTGGAATCAAGCACCGTAATGCGGATCTGCTGCCCCACAGCGGAAAGACGGTCGCTTTCCTCCCGGGCATATTTCTGGGGATTCGCCCAGATTTTACTGCCCTGCGTCTCCATAATCGCAAGGGAAGCGTCGAGCCGCTTGGTGAACTCCTCCTGATACTGCTTCTGTACCAGCAGCGCCACGAGCGCAAACGCCAGGCAAAAGCCCACACACAGGATGATGGAGCTCGACAGCATCAGCCGCTGCTTGACAGAGCCGCTTGAAAAATGGATACGAATGCGGTTCTTATGTTTCACCCGCAAATCCCTCCTTTTCTATTGGGAAAAGCATATCACTTTTCCCGAAAATATGCTATGATATTATTCAGCCGAAAGAGCGAAAGTATTTATTTTTCCCTTGCTGCCGGCAAGAGGAAAAGAGATACGGTTTTATGTGCGAATGACAATGAGAAAGGGTGGTCCGATGACTTCAGCCGAACGACGTGAAAAAATCCTACAGCTTTTGCAGCACAGCCGCCAGCCGGTCAGCGCCGGGGCCATCGCCCGGCAGTTTCAGGTCAGCCGGCAGATCATTGTTGGGGATATTGCCCTGCTGCGCGCCGCCAACGAAAAAATAGCGGCCACGCCCCGGGGCTATGTATTGGAATCTGATGTTCCGGCCGGGGAATACCGTGTGATCATCGCCTGCCGCCACAACGGCAGTGAGATGGAAGATGAGCTGACCACGATTGTGGACAACGGCGGCAGAGTGCTGGACGTAACGGTGGAGCACGCCGTTTACGGGCAGTTGAGCGGCCAGCTCCGCATTGGTTCGCGCCATGACGTACAGGATTTTATCAATCGCCTGAGCGCCAGCAATTCCGCCCCGCTTTCCGACTTGACCGGGGGCATCCACCTGCATACCGTCGCGTTTTCCAATTTGCAGGACCGTGACCGCACACTGGCCGCACTGACTGAAAGAGGGTATCTGCTTGAGCAGCGGGAATCCGACTAAATGATTTGAAAAACAAATTTTTTTGCAAAGGTGTCTTGACACCTTTGTTTTTTTGTTCTAGAATACTGTCAAGACACATGTATAGTCAATTGTTATGGAAGTGGCTATACGGGGAGGAAAGCAAACGCTTTTGGAAAGCGGCAACCCTGTAAAAACTTTTGAGGTGATTGAAATGAAACAAACGAATCAAAAAATTCTGACGATGGTGATCGCGGCGCTGCTTTGCGCGGTGGGTATTGTGATCCCCATGTTTGCGCCGAAAATCGTACTGGAGCCCATGTCGTTTACGCTGGCCAGTCACGTGGCGATTTTTATTGCGATGTTCATTTCGCCGCCGGTAGCGGTGGCGGTTACGCTCGGCACCAGTGTGGGCTTCTTCTTTGCGGGCCTGCCGCCGGTGATTGCGCTGCGCGCGCTGAGCCACCTCGGCTTTGTGGCAGTCGGCTGCCTGATTTTGAAAAAGCACCCCGATGTTCTTCTGCGGCCCGCGTCTACCGTGCTGTTCAACTCGATTCTGGCGGTCGTTCACGCCATTTGTGAGGCGCTCGTCGTCACACTGTTCTATTTTGGCGGCATGCTGAACAGCGGCTTTTACAACAAGGGCTTCGCGTTCTCCGTCCTTTTGATGGTCGGTGTGGGCACGATTGCACACAGCATGATCGACTTCGGCATCGCGCTGGTCGTGTGGAAGCCCGTCAGCCGTGTGATCCAGATTCCCGTCAGCGCCCCCATGGCTTCCTCTCAGAAGCGCGCGGCGCTATAAGGAACACAACCCCCAAAACAAAATATCTCGCCCGGTAAATCTGATTCCAAAGGATTTACCGGGCGTTTCTATTTGGGCAAAAGGGTCACTCCTGCTCCGTGAATTTATAGCCGACGCCGCGCACCGTCTGCACCAGACGGGGGGACTCGGGGTCTTCCTCAATTTTCTGCCGCAGGTAGCGAACGTGAACATCCACCGTGCGGGTATCGCCGTAATATTCCACGCCCCACACCTTGTCGAGCAAGGCGTCACGCGTCATCACCCGGCCCCGGTGCTTCATCAGCATGACGAGAAGATCAAACTCCTTCGCCGTCAGCTCGCGCAGCTCGCCGTTTTTGGTCACCGTGTGGCGTGCGATATCCACTGTCAGTCCGCCGCCGGTAAGTACCTCTTCCTCTACATCCTGCGCTGCGCGCTCGCTGCGGCGCAGCACGGCACGCACGCGGGCAGCCAGCTCTTTCATACTGAACGGCTTGACAACATAGTCATCCGCGCCGATCTCCAGCCCCAGCACACGGTCGAATTCCTCGCCCTTGGCGGTCAGCATCAGAATCGGCAGATGCTTGCCCTCGGGGCTTTCCCGCAGGATGCGGCATACTGCCAGCCCGTCCGGGGGCGGCATCATCCAGTCCAGAATCACGGCGTCGGGCCTCTTTTGCCGCACCGCCGCCAGCAGAGAGGTTCCGTCGGCAAATTCCGCGCTCTCGTACCCCGCGTCTCTCAGGCCAAAGGCCACCAGCTTGCGGATATTCGGTTCGTCGTCGGCGATATAAACCAGCGCCATTCCTTGTTCTCCTCTCGGTTTTAGGATAAATTCCGATACAAACTCATAACGGTTCCGCCCGTTTCCCGGAATCACGCGGCCGATGATCCAATGCTCTTCAGTCGCCCGAAAATACGATTCGGTTCCGTGGGTGATTCTATCTGTTATATCTTTTCATTTATATCTTTTCATTCAGCTCAGGGTGCACGCCGTTTTCGATGTAGATGACCCATTCGGCAATATTCGTGGCGTGATCCGCCGTGCGCTCAATATATTTCGTAATAAAAATCATGTCGACCTCACACATCACATTCCGGGGATTCTGCGTGATGATGTCGCAGACCTCCAAAATGATTTTGGAAAACATGGAATCCACCACGTCGTCGTACTGGCAGATCGCTTTGGCCTCTTCCACATCGCGGGAAATAAACACGTCGATCGAGCGGCGGAACATGCCGCGCGCCTCTTCCAGCATGCGCACCACGTGCGACAGCGCCAAGCTGTTGCCGTTGAAATCGCCGCCCGCGACAATCTCGCAGATATCGGCACACTGGTCGGCCACACGTTCCATATCCGTCAGGATTTTCAGGCACGCCGCGATCATGCGCAGATCGCCCGCGATCGGCTGCTGCAGGGCGATCAGGTTCAGGCACATTTTTTCGATCTGATGCTCCTGAATATCGATCTGTTCATCACTCTGCGCCACCTGCTGTGCTTTTTCCAGATCCAGCGTGCGCAGAGCCTCAATCGTTTCCAGCAGGCGGCCGTCCACGTCGTTTCCCATAGAGATCATTTCCTGCGCCAGCTCCTGCAGCTCGCGCTCAAACATTTTCCTCGCCATCTATTCCTCTCTTTCCGCCGCAGGCCGCCGGCGCTTGTCTCTTTTCATAGTATCAGACCGGCCTGGAAAAATCAACCGAAGCGGCCCGTAATATAGCGCTCGGTGCGCTCATCCTTAGGCTGCTCGAACATCAACTTGGTTTCGGTGAACTCCACTACCTCACCCAGCAGAAAGAACGCCGTCCGGTCCGAAATACGCGCGGCCTGCTGCATGTTGTGGGTAACGATAATCACCGTGTACTGGCCGCGAAGCTCGTCGAGCAAGTCCTCGATTTTCTGCGTGGAAATCGGGTCGAGCGCACTGGTGGGCTCATCCATCAGAAGAATGTCGGGGTCTACCGCAAGCGCGCGGGCAATACAAAGGCGCTGCTGCTGGCCGCCCGAAAGGCCGAGGGCCGACTTTTTCAGGCGGTCTTTCACCTCGTCCCACAAGGCGGCGCTGCGAAGCGACTTTTCAACGATCTGGTCGAGCTGGCTCTTGCTCTTGACTCCGTGCACGCGCGGGCCGTAGGCAATATTGTCATATACGCTCATGGGGAACGGATTCGGCTTTTGGAACACCATGCCGGCGCGCCGGCGCAGAAGGTTGACGTCGGTGCGGGGATCGTAGATATCCTCCCCGTCGATGGAGACCTTTCCCTCGATACGGCAGCCGGTGATCATATCGTTCATGCGGTTGAGTGTTTTCAGGCAGGTGGATTTTCCGCAGCCGGACGGGCCGATAAACGCCGTGATCTGATTTTCGGGGATTTCGAGTGAAATCCCGTGCAGCGCCTGAAAATCATTATAAAACAGATCCAGATTTTGAATCGAAATTTTTGTCGCCATATTTGTTGCCATAAATTATTCGGTTCCTTTCTGCAGAGTTTTCGATAAAAGCCCTGCCAAGCGATTGAGCAGAAATACCAGAATCAGCAGAACCGACGCCGTGGCAAAGGCGATGTTCATGGCGTCGGGAGTGGTGGCCTCGCGGGCCGTCTGGTACAGGTGCAAAGTCAGCGTGCGGCCGCTGCTGAAAATCTGCTGGAAAAAGCCCTTGGGCATCTGGTATGCAAGGCCCGAGGTAAACAGCAGAGCGGCGGATTCGCCGACGATTCGCCCCATGGCGAGAATGACCGCCGTCAGTACACCCGGCATGGCGCACGGCAGCACAATCCCGAGAATCACGCGCAGCTTGCCCGCGCCGAGCGCAAACGCGCCTTCTTTATAAGAGGACGGGACCGAAATCAGGGATTCCTCTGTGGTGCGCACAATTGTGGGCAGAATGCACAGCGTCATGGTCAGGCAGCCGGCCAGAATCGAAATCTGCAGCCGGAACAGGATGCAGAACACAGTATACCCAAACAATCCGAACAAAATGGACGGAATGCCGGAGAGGATTTCTGTAGTAAAGCGAATTGCCTTTACAAGCTTACCCTGCTTTGCGTACTGCGTGAGGTAAATCGCAGAGCAGATGCCGATCGGCGCCGCAATCAGCAGAGTGATCACGACAATGTACAGCGTATTGATGATCATGGGCAGGATGCCCTTCAAATTCGCTTTCGTTTCGGAATACGGGGTGGAAAGGAACTGCCAGCTGACATAACCGAGGCCGTTCACAAGAATATAGCCCAGAATACCGATAAGAACCACCACGCACAGAAAGGCTGCGCCGTTGATCAGCAGCTTCAAAACGACGTCCATGGGTTTGGAACGGCGGTTATAAAGGGATTTGCCTTCCATGACAAAATTCGCGTTTGGAGCGTTCTGCTCCAACACTCCGGATTTATTCGGCATGAATCTGCACCCCTTTCTTCGAAATATAGTTAAACAGCAGGTTGACGATCATAATGAACACAAACAGCACCAAGCCGATGGCAAACAGCGCCTCGCGGTGCAGGCCAGACGCATAGGACATTTCCATCGCAATACCGGTGGTGAGCAGGCGGACCGTGCCAAGCAAAGACGGCATATTGGCCACGTTGCCGGCCACCATGATGACCGCCATCGTTTCGCCGATGGCGCGCCCCACGCCGAGAATCACGCCCGCCAAAATTCCGGATTTTGCCGCGGGCAGCGTCACCTTGAAAATGGTTTCGGTCTGCGTGGCGCCCAGCGCCAGAGAAGCCTCGCGGTAGGCGCGCGGAACCGCCCGCAGGGAGGTTTCCGTCACGCTGACGATCGTCGGCAGAATCATGACCGCCAGAATCAGAATGACCGCCAGCAGGCTGTCGCCGATCGTATGCTCCGGGAACATGTTCCGGATCACCGGGACCACTACGAGCATTCCGAAAAATCCGTAGATGACGGACGGGATGCCCGCCAGCAGCTCCACAGCCGGACGCACCAGCATGGCCAGCCGGGGGCTTGCCGTTTCAGACAAAAACACCGCCGTCAGAATCCCGACCGGCACGCCGATCACAATCGCCCCGGCCGTACCGGCAATCGACGAGAGGATCATCGGCAGAATCCCGAAAATATCGGACGCCGGCCTCCAGCTTTCCCCGAACAGGAACTGTACCGCGCCGATCTGCAGAATTGCGGGCAGACCGGCGGAAATAATGTAAACCGTCAGCAAGATGACAGAACCGATGGAAACACAGGCAAACACCTGAAACACCGATTCCGCAAGCCGCTCCGTGCCCTGTGTGCGCAGCGCCAGAATGGACGATACAAACCCGCCCAGCAGCGTGCAGAAAAAGGGCCATAAAAACCGCATTTCAATCTGGCTGACATTCAGACTCGTCACCGCAGTCTGAATCGCCCCCGAAGTCGCCATGACGAGCAGCGGAGAAATTCCGGACAGCAAAAACAGCAGGCCGGCCGTGATCGGTTTCTTTTTCAGTAAGATCAAGACAAACCCGCCTGCCGCACAAAGCAATCCCAGCACAATGCTGGCCCGCACTGCCAGGGGGATGGTGACAAGGCCGCTTTGCTGCGGGCCCACCACCCAGAATCCTTTTACAAACGCCAGCTGAATCCCGCTGACGGTATATTTTAATCCACGGAACACAAAGGTGATATACGGTAAAAAGAAAGATAAAACCATTACCGCTCCCAGCCCGGCGGCGATCCACCGGTATACCGCGTTACGCCTTTTCTCCCGCTCCCGGCCCTCCTGGCCGTCCATCGTACGCTCCATTTGCACCCTCCTTCGCCTGATGCCAAAGCAGCCCGGGGTATCCGTACAGATACACCGGGTGCTTTTGTTTTCAATCAGGGTCAGTCATTTATTTGATTACCAGACCGGCGTCTTTGATGATCTGCTGTCCTTCGCTGGAGTCGATGAACTCGAACCAAGCTTTTACCAGCTCGTTATCGCTGCCCTTTTTGTAGATTTCAATAAAGGGTCTCTGGAGCTTGTAAGTACCGTCTTTGATGGTTTCTTCCGAAGGCTTTACATTGTCGACAGTGACAGCCTTTACAGACTGGTTCACAGAATCCAGAGAAACATAACCAATTGCCGCGGGGTCACTGCTGACCTTGGAAATCACTTCACCAGTGGAAGAGAGTTCAGCCGACAGCTTTGTTTTCTCTTTGATATTCAAGATGGACTCGAAGCCGTCGCGGGTACCGGAGGTCGCTTCACGGCCGATTACGGTGATCTTCTGATCTGCGCCGCCAACGTCCTTCCAGTTGCTGATCTCGCCGGTGTAGATCTTTGCGATCTGCTCGCTGGTCAGAGCATCAACCTTGTTCTCGGGGTTGATTGCAATGGCAATACCGTCGATCGCCATCTCTACGATTTCGAAGTCGGCGGGTTTTTCCTCGTCCTTCAGGTTGCGGGAAAGATCGCCGATCAGTGCGGTACCGTTGTTGACCGCCTTAACCGCGTCACCGGAACCCGTGCCGCCCTTTTCCACAGTAACCTGCGGATATTTCTCCATAAATCCTTCGCCCAGCGCCTGGCATACCTTCGCCATGGAAGTAGAACCGTTCAGTGTCAGCTTGCCGCTCAGGGATGCGGTAGACTCTGCATTGGATGCCGCGGACTGCGCAGGTGCGGTGGACGATGTATCACTTTTTCCTTCAACTGTGGAAGAACAACCTGTCGCCGCAGTGGCTCCCACCAACAGCATTGCAAGCAACGCCATCATTTTTTGTTTCATATTCTGATTTCCTCCTGAATTTCTCAATTTCTCTTTTGCACATTCTTATCTTAAATCACGATTGTTAAGTTTAGGTTAAACGCGATTTAGAAGTCGTTAAAAACGAAAAAGAGATTGATTTTGAGTATGGTCTCTTTTCAGGTGGATTGATCTGTCCCCCAAAAGGAAAAGAGGCTAAAATTTGTTTTTGATTTTTGAAGCATTTGACAAATAGCCAACTTGTATTTATAATATAAGTTGTTACTTGACAGGAATGACCAATTCACTGCCGGTCATTCTCAATCGCTTACGATTATTTTCAGAAAAAGGAGTGAGAGCATTGTTGAAGCAAGATACCGTGAACGTAGGAATTGGATTCGCCACAGGGCGAAAGAGCTTTCGAAAGGTTTTGAAAACCAACATACTGAGCTGGCAGGAATGCGGACTGACACAGAATCCGAAATTCAACCTGAATCTGTTTGTAGCGTATGACCTGAAATATGCGAATACCAAGGTAACGGACTACACCAGCATTCCTCCATACCTGCTCAAAGACCTTGACGGCACCTTTTTTCTGGGGAAGACAGCGCAGGCCCGCGAAATACGCAGCCTGGTGCGCGGCGGCGTTTTGTCGCCGGAAGAGGCAAACCTCTTCTTCTGCGCAGGCTATGCAGGGCAGCGCAACACCGTCCTTTACTGGGCGATGAAAAACCAAATGGATTATCTCTTGTTCCTGGACGACGACGAATACCCTATGGCGGTTACCAACACCCGCAACTGGGCCATTTGGAGCGGGCAGCATGTTCTGCTCTCTCACCTGCAGCAGATGATGGACACCGGAGCCAACATCACCCACGGACACCACTGTGGTTATATTTCACCGATCCCGTCCATAGAATTCAGCAGCTCGCTGACAAAAGAGGATTTTCGGACCTTTATTGAAGCGATCAGCAACGACATCATCAACTGGCAGTCGCTGGAATCGCTGATGCAGCAGGGCGGCGTTACTTACGCGGATACTGCCATACTGACCAGCAACGAGCCGCAGGAGGTTTTTCCGGTCAATCGCTGCAAATTCATCTCCGGCTCCAATCTGTGCATCAACTTAACGGACAGCGCCCGGGTCCATCCCTTTTACAACCCGCCCGGGGCCAGAGGCGAAGACACCTTTTTAAGCACCCTGCTGGAAGACAGCAAAGTGCTTCGCATCCCCTGCTACACGTTCCACGACGGCTTCTCCGCGTACGATCACCTGATGGACGGCGTGCTGCCGATTCGGCTTAAGCCCGTCTGCGCCGACCTGGACTTTGTGACAGACCGCTTCTGCCGTGCCTGCGTGGGCTGGGTGCGCTACAAGCCCCTGCTGCTTTACCTAACGCAGCGGGAAAATTACGAAAGCCGGATCGAGGAAATGCGCCGCCAGCTGGCGACGACTCTGCCGAAGCTGGCCGCCTATTTGGGCCGCGAGGAATTCCTGAGTATTGCGGACGAGCTGGAACGTTATCATCAAAACGTAGAGCTTCACGCCCAGCAGTTCCAGCAGACGATTGAAATCTGGCGCAAGCTGGTTTCTCATCTGGAAACCGAACGCAAAATGCAGGGATTCTCCGCTTCGACGAGCAATCTTCCGGCAGCCGATTCTCTTCGCAATGCGCTGTAAAAAATAAAAAACCTCCCTTTGTCCATCAAACGGCAGACAAGCCGTATTCTGTGACAAAAGGAGGTTTTCTCTTTGATGTGAAAACACCGTCTTTCTGCAGCCGTAGCAGAAAGACGGTGTTTTATTCGGCCTTCGCTTTCCAATAGCTGGAACCGTCCGCCTTACGGCACAAAAGGCCGTAATCGATCAGCTCTCTTCTGATCAGAAAGTAATCCCCGAACGTATGCGAGGCCTCGCAAATATCGTTGACCTCCCGCTCGGTATAGCTGCGTTCCGGCTCAAACTGCTGTGCCAGAACCTCCAGCACCGCGAACCGCACACTGCTTTTCTGGGGCAGCTGCGTAATCTTCCCCTCCGAATTCACGAAAGGGGCAATCTTTTTATTCTGTTCCAATGCGTTCCCTCCCATCATCCTGCTTTTCATTCCAAAGCTCCAGCAGAGCCGAAACATCCTCCGAAAATTCGCGCGGCGTCTGCGTTTCCTTTTTCTCGATTTCTTCCAATATCTCAAAGGTAAAGCCGACGGCTCCGTAACGCTTCCAGGCCGACGACATGGCTGCCTCGGGGCACAGATTGGTGGTGCACTGAAACGCAAAGCGGTTTTTGGCTCCCTGTAAATTTGCGCTCGCGCGAATCCAGCTTTCGCCCGCCTGATCGCAGCGGATTCGATAGACCCCGCCGATCTGCTTGCTGTTTTTATTCAATGTTATACGTAATACATTTTATGAAGTGATATGACACCTTACGGAATTTTATGGCAATGTGCATTGCTCTAATATGTGATCATTACTGCAATAAATAATTTCATCATCGAGATTTTAAAGGGCTTTTGTTTTGAGAGCGTATGACATTTTCGATCGTTGGTCATTGAGATCGCAGGCGA
>OFCQ01000495.1_pt1 | contig 14853 bp, 10 predicted proteins | sample 1520861 | NCBI WGS metagenome assembly OFCQ01 (sample SAMEA2699036, study PRJEB24076) | metagenome | biome: Human gut stool | place: Spain | collected 2012-11-21 | reverse complement strand
GCGCGCTAATGGTCTGCGGCGGTTCCCTGCTCTGCTGGCTGGCGACACGTCGTGGCTAAAATAATTGTCGGGTCTACGGCCCGGCAGTTAATCAGATAAATTCTGACAATATTAAAAAATAAATTTCAAATACCAGAAAGCCATTTTAGTTACATTTAGTAACACATATCTGTCTGTTTAATCCACATTCTGCCCCCGCAGTTACGCTTTCTTATCTATTCTTCTAATCAGCACTTCACCTGATTCATCCTTAATTCTAATAACTGGCTATTGCGCCTTACCTCCTGTTTTGTCTTTTTTTCATTACCAATGTGTGCATGTGAGGAACAATATGGCACTGCAAAATGAGAAAAATAGTCGTTATCTTTTACGCGACTGGAAACCAGAAAATCCGGCCTTCTGGGAAAATAAAGGAAAGCATATTGCACGAAGAAACCTCTGGATATCAGTCAGTTGCCTACTTCTTGCCTTCTGTGTCTGGATGCTATTTAGCGCAGTTACTGTTAATCTCAATAAAATCGGTTTTAATTTCACTACCGATCAACTCTTTTTATTAACCGCATTACCCTCCGTTTCTGGCGCATTATTGCGTGTCCCCTACTCCTTTATGGTGCCTATATTCGGTGGACGCCGATGGACGGTTTTTAGTACTGCAATCCTGATTATTCCTTGCGTCTGGCTCGGAATTGCCGTGCAAAATCCGAATACCCCTTTTGGGATATTTATCGTTATCGCTTTGCTATGCGGTTTTGCAGGTGCGAACTTTGCTTCGAGCATGGGCAATATCAGTTTCTTCTTTCCAAAAGCCAAACAAGGGAGCGCTCTTGGGATTAATGGCGGATTAGGAAACTTAGGTGTAAGTGTGATGCAGCTGGTTGCACCGCTGGTCATTTTTGTACCCGTATTTGCCTTTCTCGGCGTCAATGGCGTACCGCAGGCCGACGGTTCGGTGATGTCGCTGGCGAATGCCGCATGGATTTGGGTGCCATTACTGGCGATTGCCACGATCGCCGCCTGGTCAGGGATGAATGATATCGCCAGTTCACGCGCCTCAATTGCCGACCAGCTCCCTGTCTTACAACGCCTGCATCTCTGGCTGCTGAGCCTGCTTTATCTTGCCACCTTCGGTTCGTTTATCGGTTTTTCTGCGGGTTTTGCCATGCTGGCAAAAACCCAGTTCCCGGATGTGAATATTCTGCGCCTGGCGTTCTTTGGCCCATTTATCGGTGCCATCGCGCGATCGGTTGGTGGTGCTATTTCCGATAAATTCGGCGGCGTGCGGGTGACGTTGATCAACTTCATTTTTATGGCGATTTTCAGCGCCCTGCTGTTCCTTACCTTACCGGGCACAGGCTCCGGTAATTTCATCGCATTTTACGCCGTATTTATGGGGCTGTTTCTGACCGCGGGTCTGGGAAGTGGTTCTACTTTCCAGATGATCGCCGTCATCTTTCGCCAGATAACAATTTATCGGGTGAAGATGAAAGGCGGTAGTGATGAGCAAGCTCAAAGAGAAGCCGTCACCGAAACGGCAGCCGCTCTGGGCTTTATCTCAGCCATTGGCGCAGTGGGCGGCTTTTTTATTCCGCAGGCGTTTGGCATGTCGCTCAATATGACCGGCTCTCCGGTGGGCGCGATGAAAGTGTTTTTAATCTTCTACATCGTTTGTGTGCTACTGACCTGGCTGGTTTATGGTCGGCGGAAGTTCAGCCAAAAATAAGAGATCGATGCCTGACACGTCTTATCAGGCTACAACCGTGTCTCATCCGACAAGGCATCAGATCCCAATTCATTCCTGGAGCAGGAGTTATGTCATGAGTAAACTTTTGGATCGCTTTCGCTACTTCAAACAAAAGGGCGAAACCTTTGCCGATGGTCACGGACAGGTGATGCATAGCAACCGCGACTGGGAGGACAGCTATCGCCAGCGTTGGCAGTTCGACAAAATCGTGCGTTCCACCCACGGTGTTAACTGTACAGGCTCCTGCAGCTGGAAAATCTACGTTAAAAATGGTCTGGTGACCTGGGAAATCCAACAGACCGACTACCCGCGCACTCGCCCTGACCTGCCAAATCATGAACCTCGCGGCTGCCCGCGTGGCGCAAGTTACTCCTGGTATCTCTACAGCGCTAACCGCCTGAAATACCCGCTCATTCGTAAACGACTGATTGAACTGTGGCGCGAAGCCCTCAAACAACACAGCGATCCGGTACTGGCGTGGGCATCGATTATGAACGATCCGCAAAAGAGCCTGAGCTACAAACAAGTGCGTGGACGCGGTGGCTTTATCCGCTCCAACTGGCAGGAGCTAAATCAGCTGATTGCCGCCGCTAACGTCTGGACCATCAAAACTTACGGCCCGGATCGCGTTGCCGGTTTCTCGCCGATTCCGGCGATGTCGATGGTTTCTTACGCCGCCGGAACACGCTATCTGTCGTTGTTAGGTGGCACCTGTTTAAGCTTCTACGACTGGTATTGCGACCTGCCGCCCGCCTCGCCGATGACCTGGGGCGAGCAAACCGACGTACCGGAATCTGCCGACTGGTATAACTCCAGTTACATCATCGCCTGGGGGTCTAACGTACCGCAGACACGTACGCCGGACGCCCATTTCTTTACCGAAGTACGCTACAAAGGCACTAAAACCATCGCCATTACCCCTGACTACTCTGAAGTGGCCAAATTGTGCGACCAGTGGCTGGCACCGAAACAAGGCACTGATAGTGCCCTGGCAATGGCAATGGGCCATGTCATTTTAAAAGAGTTTCATCTCGATAATCCCAGCGATTATTTTATCAACTACTGCCGCCGCTACAGCGACATGCCGATGCTGGTAATGCTGGAACCTCGCGACGACGGCAGCTACGTTCCCGGGCGCATGGTCCGCGCATCTGACCTGGTGGATGGACTGGGCGAAAGCAATAATCCGCAGTGGAAAACCGTGGCAGTTAATACCGCAGGTGAATTGGTAGTGCCGAACGGTTCGATTGGTTTTCGCTGGGGAGAAAAAGGCAAATGGAACCTGGAATCCATTGCCGCCGGTACGGAAACCGAATTGTCGTTAACCCTGCTCGGTCAACATGACGCCGTTGCAGGCGTGGCCTTCCCCTACTTTGGCGGCATTGAAAATCCACATTTTCGCAGCGTAAAACACAATCCTGTCCTGGTGCGCCAATTGCCCGTTAAAAACCTGACATTAGCCGATGGTAGCACCTGTCCGGTGGTCAGCGTTTATGATTTGGTACTGGCGAATTACGGCCTCGATCGCGGGCTGGAAGATGAAAACAGCGCGAAAGATTACGCTGAAATCAAACCTTATACCCCTGCCTGGGGCGAGCAAATTACCGGCGTTCCGCGCCAGTATATTGAAACCATCGCCCGTGAATTTGCCGATACCGCCCATAAAACGCATGGGCGCTCGATGATTATTCTCGGCGCAGGTGTTAACCACTGGTATCACATGGACATGAACTACCGCGGGATGATCAATATGCTGATCTTCTGCGGTTGTGTCGGGCAAAGCGGTGGCGGCTGGGCACACTATGTCGGTCAGGAAAAACTGCGCCCGCAAACCGGCTGGCTGCCTCTGGCCTTTGCGCTCGACTGGAACCGACCACCGCGCCAGATGAACAGCACCTCGTTTTTCTACAATCACTCCAGCCAGTGGCGCTATGAAAAAGTCACCGCGCAGGAATTGCTCTCACCGCTCGCCGATGCCAGTAAATACAGCGGTCACCTGATTGATTTCAACGTTCGCGCCGAACGTATGGGCTGGCTACCTTCTGCGCCGCAGCTGGGGCGTAACCCGCTCTCCCTGAAAGCCGAAGCCGACAAGGCCGGATTGTCACCCGCCGAATTTACCGTCCAGGCACTGAAGTCAGGCGAATTACGCATGGCCTGCGAACAGCCGGACAACGGCAGCAACCATCCGCGTAACCTGTTTGTCTGGCGTTCAAACCTGCTTGGCTCTTCCGGCAAGGGCCACGAGTATATGCAGAAGTATCTGCTGGGTACGAAAAGTGGCATTCAGGGGGAAGAACTTGGACCGACGGAGGGAATCCAACCAGAAGAAGTCGAGTGGCAAACTGCGGCGATTGAAGGCAAGCTCGACCTGCTGGTGACGCTCGACTTCCGCATGTCCAGTACCTGCCTGTTCTCCGATATCGTTCTGCCCACCGCCACCTGGTACGAAAAAGACGATATGAATACCTCGGATATGCATCCATTTATTCATCCGCTTTCTGCGGCGGTCGATCCGGCGTGGGAATCACGCAGCGACTGGGAAATCTACAAAGGTATCGCTAAAGCCTTTTCGCAAGTGTGCATAGGGCATCTCGGCAAAGAAACCGACGTGGTATTACAACCACTGCTGCATGACTCCCCGGCAGAGCTTTCACAGCCGTGTGAAGTGCTCGACTGGCGCAAAGGCGAGTGCGATCTGATTCCAGGCAAAACCGCGCCGAATATTGTGGCGGTGGAGCGCGACTACCCTGCTACCTATGAACGCTTTACCTCACTCGGGCCATTGATGGACAAACTTGGCAACGGCGGTAAAGGGATTTCGTGGAATACCCAGGATGAAATTGATTTCCTCGGTAAACTCAATTACACCAAGCGTGATGGCCCGGCAAAGGGGCGTCCGCTGATTGACACCGCCATTGACGCATCAGAAGTGATTCTGGCACTGGCACCGGAAACCAACGGCCATGTTGCAGTCAAAGCGTGGCAAGCGCTGGGCGAGATCACCGGACGCGAACATACCCATCTGGCGCTGCACAAAGAGGACGAGAAGATTCGCTTTCGCGATATTCAGGCGCAGCCGCGTAAAATTATCTCCAGCCCCACATGGTCTGGTCTGGAAAGCGATCACGTTTCCTATAACGCGGGATACACCAACGTTCATGAGTTAATTCCGTGGCGCACGCTGTCAGGACGCCAGCAACTCTATCAGGATCATCCGTGGATGCGTGCTTTTGGTGAAAGTCTGGTGGCTTATCGCCCGCCTATCGACACCCGTAGCGTCAGTGAAATGCGCCAGATACCGCCAAACGGCTTCCCGGAGAAAGCCCTTAACTTCCTGACGCCGCACCAGAAATGGGGCATTCACTCAACCTACAGTGAAAACCTGCTAATGCTGACGCTCTCTCGCGGTGGACCGATTGTCTGGCTCAGCGAAACCGATGCCCGTGAACTGACCATTGTCGATAACGACTGGGTGGAAGTGTTTAACGCCAATGGCGCGCTGACTGCCCGCGCGGTGGTCAGCCAGCGTGTACCGCCGGGCATGACCATGATGTATCACGCTCAGGAACGCATTATGAATATTCCTGGTTCGGAAGTAACTGGCATGCGCGGCGGCATTCATAACTCGGTCACCCGCGTTTGTCCGAAACCAACGCATATGATTGGCGGTTACGCGCAGCTGGCCTGGGGCTTTAACTACTACGGCACCGTCGGCTCAAACCGCGACGAATTCATCATGATCCGCAAGATGAAGAACGTTAACTGGCTGGATGATGAAGGTCGCGATCAGGTACAGGAGGCGAAAAAATGAAAATACGTTCGCAAGTCGGCATGGTGCTTAACCTCGATAAATGTATCGGCTGCCATACCTGTTCGGTGACCTGTAAAAACGTCTGGACCGGACGCGAAGGCATGGAGTACGCATGGTTTAACAACGTCGAAACCAAACCGGGCATTGGTTATCCGAAAAACTGGGAAGATCAGGAAGAATGGCAAGGCGGCTGGGTGCGTGATGTGAATGGCAAGATACGCCCGCGTCTGGGCAGCAAAATGGGCGTGATTACCAAAATTTTCGCCAACCCGGTAGTGCCGCAGATTGACGATTACTACGAACCTTTCACCTTCGACTACGAACATTTGCATAGCGCGCCGGAAGGCAAACATATTCCCACCGCCCGTCCGCGTTCACTGATTGACGGCAAACGGATGGACAAAGTGATCTGGGGCCCAAACTGGGAAGAACTGCTGGGCGGCGAATTTGAAAAACGAGCCCGCGACCGCAACTTCGAGGCCATGCAAAAGGAGATGTACGGGCAGTTTGAAAACACCTTCATGATGTACCTGCCGCGCTTGTGCGAACACTGCCTTAACCCCAGTTGTGTAGCGACCTGCCCCAGCGGCGCTATCTACAAACGCGAAGAAGACGGCATTGTGCTGATCGATCAGGATAAATGCCGTGGCTGGCGTTTGTGCATTAGCGGTTGCCCATACAAAAAAATCTACTTCAACTGGAAAAGCGGTAAGTCAGAAAAATGTATTTTCTGTTATCCGCGAATTGAGTCCGGTCAGCCAACAGTCTGCTCCGAAACCTGCGTGGGTCGCATCCGGTATCTGGGCGTGCTGCTCTACGACGCCGACCGCATCGAAGAAGCAGCGAGTACCGAACGAGAGGTCGATCTCTATGAACGCCAGTGCGAAGTGTTCCTCGATCCGCACGATCCCTCGGTGATCGAAGAAGCCCTGAAACAAGGTATTCCACAAAACGTGATTGACGCTGCCCAGCGTTCGCCTGTCTACAAAATGGCGATGGACTGGAAACTGGCGCTACCGCTGCACCCTGAATACCGCACCCTGCCGATGGTCTGGTACGTTCCTCCGCTGTCACCGATTCAGTCCTACGCTGATGCGGGCGGCTTGCCGAAAAGCGAAGGCGTGCTGCCCGCCATCGAAAGCCTGCGTATTCCGGTGCAATATCTCGCCAATATGTTGAGTGCCGGTGATACCGGTCCGGTACTGCGGGCGCTGAAACGGATGATGGCGATGCGCCACTATATGCGTTCACAAACCGTGGAAGGCGTTACTGATACTCGTGCCATCGACGAAGTAGGCCTGAGCGTCGCCCAGGTCGAAGAGATGTATCGTTACCTCGCCATTGCCAACTATGAAGATCGTTTCGTCATCCCGACAAGCCATCGGGAAATGGCGGGCGATGCCTTCGCAGAACGCAACGGCTGCGGTTTTACCTTTGGCGACGGTTGCCACGGTTCGGACAGCAAATTCAACCTGTTCAACAGTAGCCGTATCGATGCCATCAACATCACCGAAGTGCGCGACAAAGCGGAGGGCGAATAATGCAGATCCTCAAAGTGATCGGCCTGTTGATGGAGTACCCAGACGAGTTGTTGTGGGAGTGTAAGGACGACGCGCTGGCGCTTATCCGCCGCGACGCGCCGATGCTCACCGATTTTGCACTCGACCTGCTCAACGCCCCGCTGCTGGATAAACAGGCCGAATGGTGTGAAGTGTTTGACCGCGGGCGCACCACGTCGCTGCTGCTGTTTGAACATGTTCATGCCGAGTCCCGCGATCGCGGCCAGGCAATGGTGGACCTGCTGGCGGAGTATGAAAAGGTCGGTCTGCAACTGAATTGTAGGGAACTGCCCGATTATCTACCGCTGTATCTGGAGTATTTAAGCGTACTTCCGGACGATCAGGCGAAAGAAGGATTACTCAACGTTGCGCCGATCCTCGCCCTGCTTGGCGGACGCTTAAAACAACGCGAGGCACCGTGGTACGCGTTATTTGACGCCCTGTTGCAACTGGCAGGAAGCCCTCTGTCAAGTGACAGTGTCATAAAACAGATTCGCAGTGAAGAGCGTGACGACACCCACCAGGCGCTGGATGCGGTGTGGGAAGAAGAACAGGTGAAGTTTATTGAAGATAACGCCACGGCGTGTGACAGCTCGCCGCTTAATCAATATCAGCGACGCTTTAGCCAGGATGTCGCGCCGCAGTATGTCGACATCAGTGCGGGAGGTGGGAAATGATTCAGTATCTGAACGTCTTTTTTTACGATATCTACCCGTACTTGTGCGGCACGGTTTTTATCCTTGGAAGCTGGCTGCGCTACGACCACGGGCAGTACACCTGGCGCGCCGCCTCCAGCCAGATGCTGGATAAACGCGGGATGGTGCTGTGGTCGAACTTGTTCCATATCGGCATTTTGGGGATTTTCTTCGGGCACCTGTTCGGCATGTTAACGCCACACTGGATGTACGCGTGGTTTCTGCCGGTGGCGGTAAAACAGCAGATGGCGATGATCCTCGGCGGAATATGCGGGGTATTGACGCTGATTGGCGGTGCGGGGCTACTGGTGCGTCGTTTAACAAATCCGCGTATCAGGGCGACGTCTTCTGGTGCGGATATCCTGATCCTCGCCATTTTGTTAATTCAGTGCATTCTTGGGTTAACCACCATTCCTTTTTCAGCACAACATCCGGACGGCAGTGAAATGATGAAGTTGGTGGGCTGGGCGCAAAGCATCGTCACTTTCCAGGGCGGTGCATCTACGCATCTTGATGGTGTCGCCTTTATATTCCGCGTTCATCTGGTGCTTGGAATGACCATCTTCCTGCTCTTCCCGTTCACCCGACTGGTGCATGTCTGGAGCGCGCCGTTTGAGTACTTTACTCGTCGGTATCAGATTGTGCGTTCGCGGCGTTAATTCTCACGCGGGCCGGATAGCCCTTCGCTCTCCGGCCACTTGCAGGCTATGATAGTTCTCCAGCCACAGGAGAACATTAATGAAACCGCAGGTTTACCACGTCGATGCTTTTACCTCTCAACCATTTCGCGGCAATTCTGCCGGTGTTGTTTTCCCCGCCGATAATCTCAGTGAAGCGCAAATGCAGCTTATCGCCCGCGAGTTAGGTCATTCGGAAACTGCTTTTCTGCTGCACAGCGACGACAGCGATGTGCGCATCCGCTACTTTACGCCAACGGTTGAAGTTCCGATTTGTGGTCACGCGACAGTAGCTGCGCACTATGTACGTGCAAAGGTGTTAGGTTTAGGAAATTGCACGGTCTGGCAAACATCGCTGGCAGGAAAACATCGTGTGACTATCGAAAAGCAAAATGATGATTATCGTATTTCGCTGGAACAAGGTACTCCAGGCTTTGAGCCACCACTGACAGGTGAAACACGAGCGGCAATTATCAACGCGCTTCATCTCACTGAAGACGATATTTTGCAAGGCTTGCCAATCCAGGTGGCTACCACCGGACACTCAAAAGTGATGATTCCACTGAAGCCGGAAGTGGATATCGACGCCCTTTCGCCTGACCTTGCTGCGCTGACCGCAATCAGCAAGCAGATTGGCTGCAATGGTTTCTTCCCGTTCCAGATCCGCCCAGGCAAAAGCGAAACCGACGGTCGCATGTTCTCGCCTGCGATTGGTATTGTGGAAGATCCGGTGACCGGGAATGCCAATGGTCCGATGGGCGCATGGTTAGTACATCACAACGTATTATCCCACGATGGCAACGTGTTGCGTGTTAAAGGCCATCAGGGGCGCGCATTGGGGCGTGATGGTGTAATTGATGTGACGGTGACAATTCGAGATAACCAACCGGAGAAAGTCACCATTTCTGGCGCGGCGGTGATTTTGTTTCATGCCGAATGGGCAATTGAACTCTGAAACCGTTGCCTGATGCGCTTCGCTTATCAGGTCTACAACCGGGCTAATGTAGGCCGGATAAGGCGTTTACGCCACATCCGGCAACCTGACATAAATTATTTTCCCGCCTCCGGGTGCGTATCAAACGCCGCCATCACCAGCGCTAACTCATCCACAGTAAAGCCATGTTTCGCATCATCTACGCCCAGACCAAACTGTTCCTGCATCACGGCATATAACGACGCCACATCTGGTAGATTTCGCTGCTCAACTGCGTGCCCATTTTCATAATGGGTAAAATGAAAATTGGTCAGCGTTAGCTTGCCACCGTCCGGCAAATGGCGACACATCAGCAAATGATGGCGAAAATGCGACTGCGGCCAGTGCGCCGACCAGAAATTGCCCATCACATAATCGCTTTGTTGCTGCTCGCAGAGATCAAAACGGTACATCGACTGCCAGTGCTGATGATGATTAAACTGCAATACCCAATCATCACCCTCTTGCAACAACCGATACTCTCCGTGTGGCGTGGTTTGCATGATATCCGGCATTAAACGAATCGGCGCGGTTAGCGTCTGCCCACCGAAACCGACATCAGCAATCCATTTTTCCCCTTCCAGTTCCACCAACAGCAAACGATGGGTGCGCGGCGGTAATGCTGGCGGATTTGATAACACTACGCGACCTAACAAGCTGCGAACGTTAAACCCCAGCTCGCGTAACACCCGCTCAAACACGCCATTCTGCTCAAAACAGTAACCGCCACGACGGGCTATCACCAGTTTATCTTCCAGCGATTGATCATCAAGCTGTATTTCCCTCGGCAGCAAAACGTCGAGATTTTCAAACGGAATGGTGCAATTGTGTTTCAGGTGCAATGCACGCAGCGTATCAATATTGGCCGCAGCAGCTCCCAACCAGTTAATACGGGCAAAATAATGATTCAGAATGGGCGTCATCAGGCGTTTCCCTTAGTGGTTTTCTCAACTTATAACCTGGAATAGACGCCGCACTGGCTATTTTGTGCGATCGCGGACATGCATCACGTTCGCAAATCGCCAATCCCGTTAATTTCGTTACTTATTGCGTTACGAGCTACGCTTTTAAAACACCCTTCATAGCGAGGCGATATCGTGAGCCAATTCATTCCCGTCGAATTACACCATGCCAGCCGTCTGTTAAATCATGGCCCAACTGTCATGATCACCAGTTTCGATGAGCAATCCCAGCGGCGTAACATTATGGCAGCAGCCTGGTCGATGCCCGTAGAGTTTGAACCGCCACGCGTGGCGATTGTGGTAGATAAATCGACATGGACCAGGGAGTTGATTGAACGTAACGGTAAGTTTGGCATCGTTATCCCGGGCGTTGCGGCGACTAACTGGACGTGGGCGGTGGGAAGTGTGTCGGGTCGTGAAGAAGATAAATTTAATTGCTACGGCATTCCGGTAGTGAGAGGCCCGGTGCTTGGTTTGCCGCTGGTCGAGGAAAAATGTCTGGCGTGGATGGAGTGTCGCCTGCTACCTGCAACTTCCGCGCAAGAAAAATACGATACGCTATTTGGCGAAGTGGTATCAGCAGCGGCAGACGCACGGGTATTTGTCGAAGGCCGCTGGCAGTTTGATGATGATAAGCTCAATACGTTGCATCATTTAGGTGCTGGCACGTTTGTTACCAGTGGTAAGCGAGTTACGGCGGGCTAAAGAATCATATGCAGCAACCAAGTTGTTTAAGCAATGTTTCCATATGAGTTAAAGCATATTTTATCTCACGATTGCATATTTTTAGTGAAGATTAATTTATCCTCACCAACATCATAGTAATTGCGTATTATCGCCTCATTGATAAAGCCCTGTTTTGTATAAAATGCGCGGGCGGCACTAAAATCGATATGGCTGGCGGTCTCTACTAATAGTAGTCTTGCCTGTTTAATTGTGAGCTCTTTTCTATTTCGTTAATCAGCAGATGTCTCACTCCCTGGCGCTGATGGGAAGGACTGATCCAGAGCATTAATAAATTTCAGACATCATTTGTCATCATTTCAGAAGCACAGTAGGCAATCCCTGCCAGTCCCAAGTGTTCTGCACTAAACCATAAATCGGCAGATTGACCTGAGAAATAATGTGTTAGTGTTTTTTGTACATGATGAAGGCCATCTTGATCAAATTGATCCCTGTCAAGCAGCATATCCATTAATGGTTCAACATCTGAAGGTTTGACTGGTCGTATAAACATGGAACTCCTTATTTATTGATGAATATTTGAAAATTGTTTGCATGGAACGCGGTTAACCTGAATTTTCAGCGGAAGTTTCACTCAAAGGCTTTATTAATCCGCTCCTTATGTCCTTTTACAGCAAATAAATAATTACCTCCCTGTTTTTGTATCTTCTCTGCAATATCTTTCTGGCAACCCATCGCATCAGTTGTGATAATTTCACCTTTAATATCCAACATGTTAGTATCAATTATTGAACATAAAATGTAAATTATTTAGTGCAAAAAAGCGGCGCACCGTGTTCTTTCCCATATTCCTAATATGGCAACTTTAAGTTATCGCCGTCTATACTTATAGAAATTTCATCAGGGGTGACGTAAATAGAATTTTTTTCATCCTCAATTGCCCATAACTGATTAATAAAAAAGTGTTTTTTTCATCCAACAACAAATTATTACATGTAGTAAAATTATTAATATCAAAAAAATCATCAGCACAATTAATTTTTAAATTTAAAAAATAAAGAAAAATATTATTGATTGATTTGAGTGTAAACCACTTGTCATTAACAAATTTATAGCCAGATGATTTTATAAAATAATAATTATCTCCTGGTATAAAGGCATACATATCATTTAAGGTTATACTCAACAAAAAACTACGACCTAGTTTAATAGTATTCCACCGTTCAGGATTCGTATTAATTTCAAAAGGACATGAACCACCTAAGTAGTCCAACGTGATATTCCCAGAGTTGATTCTGAATGGTTTTTTGCATATCGCATCATATTCATCTCCTTTTCCATCTTTTACTTTCATAGGTAGATAATATTTAGAAAAAAAATACGTGGTAGAGCTATTGTTAGTAAAGGTTATGTTAGCAAAAATCCTGTTATTTTTTTTACTCATAGCTAATTGAGCATTGACATCCGCTATATAATTCATATGATTGCATTTTTTCTTACACTCATCATAATTTTCGATAGGATAAATTAATGGCCTTCCTTTGATATCTCTCTCAAGCCCAAACCCGTATTTTTTTATTAAAACCATTTCATCCGCAGTCGATTGAAAGGAATAGAAAAATATAATATTTACGATTGTCATTATTATGATTTTTTTTATAGCTTGCAGCATTAATATATTTCTCGACTTATTAGTTAATGGAGAAGTGCTTTTTCTAATTCCGCTATTTTTTCTTAACTGAATTGCTTAATATTTCATCATCAATCGAGTCTATCTCACTTTCAATTAATCTTATTTCAAAATATCTTTCTATGTTATATGCATTCTCAAATATTTGATCTTTTTGTTTAGAGATCAGTTTAGTTGCAATACGGATATGTTCGTCATATGAAACTTCATCCTCTTTGCACGTTGAATATTTATCAGTAGTTGTATAATCCTGTGACCACATACCACCTTTTTTATTATCCCCATAATACCACTGAATATGAGACATTTCATGACATAAAGTAGCAACATGAGAATCCTTTCCCGTTACTGGATTTTTTTTGCCATCTCTATACTCAAATTTTGCGCCTATGTTAATTATATAGGGCATATCCTTACTTGGGCTGACGAATGCTGCAAATTCATTACAACCTGTATAATTTATAAAACTGCTCATTGTTAAATCATTAGCTATAATCATTAATCTTCTCACACCATCCATCATAAGAAATCTAGCATTCATGCGCCTACCTGTATTATGTCCATATTTTCTTATATTAACCTCCTTATTTCCTTTAACACCAAAGATCTTACTGAAATCATATTCCTCCTGTGCTCCCCATCTCAAAAGATCATCTGCTCTTTTTATCAAAACCAACTTTTGTGCCTTACGAGCCTTATCAATCATTATTTTAAAATGATCTGTTATTTTTTGCTCTTTCACACATTCTTCTGGCTCTGGCTTTGGTTGTCCAGAAGTTTGATTATTATCGTCCATAGTGTCCTTCCATTGAGAGAAAATCATCATTCGCAAATAGCAACTTCACTTTAATTTCATGTTTGCTAGATACAAAAAAACGCTCTGTATACCCCTCTTCATCCGTTTCTCCGTGGGTCTGCGTGCCATCCTCAAAGAAGGCAATGTAGCGGGTTTCTGAATACGGTATCCCGTCATCGTCTGTAAAATGGAACTGGAGAGTATATTTTTCAGGTTCATCCTCATCGTCACCTCGATCATCACCACCACTTCCGGTCACGCAGTTCCCTCCAGAGTCTTCATTTTCTTCTCCGGAATCACTGCCATCACCACTCTTCTCATCCCCCAGTGTCTTCAGCACCGTCGGTTGCAGCGCCGGCACCGGCGTCCCCGGACTACCGCCGCTATTGAGACTGATTTTCGGCCCGACGATGTCCACGCCCCCTGAATGGATGACCACAAACGAGCCACCCACCTTCAGGCTTATCCGGCTGCTGCTCTCCAGCACGATATCCCCGTCGACCTTTATCCCCAGCGCGCCACTCACCTTCCTCGCCAGGTCCCCCTTCACCACCAGGCTGTGCTTTCCCTCCACCAGGCTGACATGGTTCCCCGTCGTCTTATGCTCCTGCTTCCCTTCCACCGTCACTTTACGGTCATTTCTGACGTACAGGCCGTCATCATTACTCACGCTCACCGTCCGGTCATTCGTCACCTGCAGCGTCTGGTCATTACGTACCGTGATGCACCGGTCGTTCGCCACCGTGATACTCTGGTCGTGGCCCCCTTCTTTTCTGGTCCCGACCTGAACCGTCTGCCCCTTCACCACCGTTATCTTCTGGTCGTTCCCGATGGTCTCCGTATGGTCATGTTTCACATCCGTCGTCCGGTCGTTAAGTACCTCCGTGTCCATGTTCTTCTGCGCGTGGATATAGACCTGTTCCTTATCCGTCGCATCCTCAAAGCGCAACTCATTAAAACCGCTTCCTTTATAGGTCTTCGACCGTATCGTCATCTGCGTCTTCGTTCCCGGCAGGTCCCCCGGCGAACGGTTGTCCTCATGGTACGTCCGGCCCATGACCAGCGGCTGGTCCGGGTCCCCGTTCAGAAAATCAACAATCACCTCCTGGCCCACCCGCGGTATCGCCAGATTACCAAATCCCGGCCCCGCCCACGCCTGCGACACACGCACCCAGCACGAACTCTCCTCCGTCATCCCGTGATAACGGTCCCAGTGAAACTTCACCCGTACCCGGCCATGTTCATCACAGAAGATTTCCTCT
>OFCQ01000492.1_pt1 | contig 14951 bp, 19 predicted proteins | sample 1520861 | NCBI WGS metagenome assembly OFCQ01 (sample SAMEA2699036, study PRJEB24076) | metagenome | biome: Human gut stool | place: Spain | collected 2012-11-21 | reverse complement strand
GAGGTGGGACGACGAAATCGAATTCTAACGAATGACCGATTTCTGTCCCACCCTCTTTTTTACTTCTCAAAAACTACCTCTTGATGGGCAAAACGTGCCACTTACTGAAAAGCTCTTGTTTTGTTTTCAACAGCTGTTATAATGGTACTATCAAAACGTTGGGAAAGGAGTTTTATGAAAGTTAGAATCGAATTGGATCCATCAATGGACGAGCCTGAGATCTTGATTCGAGCTCCGCGCTTGACCCCGGAGTTGACCCTGCTACAAGAGAGAATCCTAGAACAAAAAGTCGCTCCATTAGCCTTCTACAAGGATCGAAGTGAGTATTTTCTAGATGTGGCGTCCATTCTCTTTTTTGAGACGGATGGGGAGAAGATTTTTGGACACACCAAGGATGAGGCCTATGAGGTCAAGCAGAAGCTTTATGAATTGGAGGAGCTGCTTCCTATCGCCTTTTGTCGGATTTCCAAATCCACCATTGTCAATGCGAAGCAGATCTACTCGTTGGAAAAGTCTTTTTCAGGGACCAGCACGGTCAACTTCTACCAAACCCACAAGCAGGTCCACGTATCCAGACGCTACTACCAACTCTTAAAAGAACGACTAAATGAAATGAGGTAATATCATGAGAAAAAAATTAATTGGAATCTTCTTAATCCTTTTAGCAGCCTTGGTGCTCTTACAGGGCTATTTTGTAAAATGGGAAATCAGCATTTGGACCTTGGCTTGGGTCACCTTGCTTGCAGTCCTGTCCCTATCTAGTTTCTTGAAACGCCATTTTGGTTGGGGCTTCATATATGGACTTTTAGCCCTCTTTTGTCTCAATGGGCAATACCATTTCCTTCCGGTATCCAATTCGGTGGTCATTCTTTCTTCCATCCTAGCTGTGATCGGTCTAAATATTTTGTTCAAGCCCTCTAAGAAGACAAAGGTACGTTTCGGATCTTCTTCCACTGGTTCGATGAGCAAGGTGGATGGCAACAATATTGATGTCACTTTTTCTACAGTAACCAAGTATCTCAATGATCAACACTTTACCCATGGAAGTGCAGACGTCAGTCTCGGAGAAGCATCGGTTTATTTTGATAATTGCCGGATTGAAGGACCGTCTGCCCAGTTTGATGTGGATGTTTCCCTTGGAAGTCTTAGCCTTTATGTACCAAGTGATTGGCGGGTTCATGTCAATGTAGATAATTCCCTCTCAGCCATCCAACACCAGGAAAATCCAAGTACCCTCACCAGCAAAGATTTCTATATTAGAGGAGAGGTTTCTTTGGGAAATCTGGAAATTATCTATGTTGGAGCGAATTCGTTTTCTTAAGATAGAAAATGAAAAACTTTCTCCAAAAGCTTGCCAAGAGAGATTTTTTTTGGTAATATAGTACGGTATGTGGTGCTAGCACATCCGTTATATTAGATCTAATAGGAGGAAACACAGAAATGGCTAAAGTATGTTATTTCACAGGTCGTAAGACTGTATCAGGTAACAACCGTTCACACGCGATGAACCAAACAAAACGTGCCGTAAAACCAAACCTTCAAAAAGTAACTGTCCTTATCGATGGTAAACCTAAAAAAGTTTGGGCTTCAGCTCGTGCTTTGAAATCTGGTAAAGTAGAACGCGTTTAATAAAGAAAGAAGGCTGGGCATAAAGTGTTCAGCCTTCGCTTTTTGATAGGAATAGTAGTATGACGCAGTGGTTGATTGGAACTACTCATGTTTGAAACATTCGTACTTCCTAATCAACTGTGCGGGGGTGGGAATACGGACTCTTTTGAACGAATCGGAGTCCTTTCCCACTCCCTTTTCTTTTTCTCTAGAGACAGCTGTCACAACGGGAGAAGAATAGTCCCTACCCTTTTACAGTTGTCTTCTTTTATGGTAAAATAGAATATAAAATACTTTTGAGGTAGAAATGATGACAGTAAAAATCAATACAAAGGACGGTCAAATTGAATTGACTGATGAGGTTATCGCAACGGTTGTAGGCGGTGCCGCTACTGAGATCTTTGGTGTGGTCGGAATGGCCAGCAAAAATGCGATCAAAGATAATTTTCAAGCCCTCTTAGGGAAAGAAAACTTTTCTAAAGGTGTTGTTGTCAAAACAACAGAAGCAGGTGCTATCGCAGTTGATGTTTACACTGTTTTGAGCTATGGAACAAAGATTAGCGAAGTCTCAAAAAATATTCAAGAACGTGTGAAATTTAGTTTGGAAAATCAACTTGGAATCACTACGGATACAGTGAATGTCTATATTCAAAATATCAAGATTGTGGGAGAATAATCGTGGCTAATATTACTACAAGTTTATTTCAAGAAATGGTCCAAGCGGGGGCTACGCGCTTAAATAAACAAGCGGAATATGTAAACTCTTTGAACGTCTTTCCTGTACCAGACGGGGACACAGGGACCAATATGGGAATGACCATCGAAAATGGGGCCAAAGAAGTATCTGACCGTTCTGCTTCAACTGTTGGAGAAGTTGCAGGGATCTTTGCGAAAGGCCTCTTGATGGGAGCGCGTGGGAACTCAGGGGTCATCACTTCTCAGTTGTTCCGTGGCTTTTCTCAAAGCGTCAAAGACAAGGATGAATTGGACGGAGCGGCTCTTGCGGCAGCCTTCCAGTCTGGTGTTGAAGTAGCCTATAAAGCCGTTATGAAGCCAGTTGAAGGAACTATTTTGACAGTTTCTCGTGGAGCAGCTATTGGTGCCAAGAAAAAAGTAGAATCTACCAATGATGCGGTAGAAGTTATGCGTGCGGCTCTTGAAGGTGCAAAAACAGCTCTTGCTAAGACCCCAGATATGTTGCCAGTCTTGAAAGAAGTTGGTGTCGTGGACTCTGGTGGTCAAGGTTTGGTCTTCATCTATGAAGGTTTCTTGTCAGCTCTTACAGGCGAATACAGTGCTTCTGAGGACTTTGTGGCCACTCCTGCAAATATGAGTGAAATGATCAATGCGGAGCACCATAAGTCAGTTGCTGGACATGTGGCAACAGAAGACATCAAGTTTGGTTACTGTACAGAAATCATGGTTGCCTTGAAACAAGGCCCAACTTACGTTAAAGACTTTGATTATGATGAATTCCGTAACTATTTGAACAACCTTGGGGATTCCTTATTAGTGGTGAATGACGATGAGATTGTCAAAGTTCACGTCCATACAGAAGATCCAGGTCTTGTCATGCAAGAAGGTCTTAAGTACGGAAGCTTGGTCAAAGTAAAAGTTGACAACATGCGCAACCAACACGAAGCGCAAGTTGAAAAAGAAGAGCGTCAAGCCAAACCAGTTGAAGAAAAAGAATATGCGATTATTGCTGTTGCAGCAGGTGATGGCTTGGCAGATATTTTCAAGGCACAGGGTGTAGACTACATCATCTCAGGTGGTCAAACCATGAACCCATCAACGGAAGATTTCGTCAAAGCTGTTGAAGGCTTGAATGCACGCAACATCATTATCTTGCCAAACAACAAAAACATCTTGATGGCTGCTCAATCTGCAGCAGAAGTGATTGATCAACCTGCAGCAGTTGTAGAGACCAAGACAATTCCTCAAGGATTAACCAGTCTTCTTGCCTTTGATGAAAGTAAGTCTATCGAAGAAAACTATGAACGCATGAGCGCTGCATTGGCGGATGTTGTTTCTGGTAGCGTAACGACTGCTGTTCGGGATACCACTATTGATGGTCTTGAAATCCACGAAAATGATAACCTCGGTATGGTAGATGGTAAGATTGTCGTTTCAAATCCAGACATGATGGAAACCTTGGAAGAAACCTTCGCTCACATGTTGGACGAAGACAGTGAAATTGTGACCATCTATGTTGGTGAAGAGGGTAGTGAGGAAGTGGCAAACGAATTGGCCCAAAGCCTCGCAGAAAAATACGAAGACGTAGAAGTGGAAATCCACCAAGGTGGCCAACCCGTTTACCCATACTTGTTTAGTGTAGAATAAATGAACAGAAGGTTCCGAAAGGGACCTTTTTATGTGCATAAATGTTTGCCTAAAACAGAGTTTTCAATGAAGAGAAGCCCTGAGGATGACAGGCCTTCCTGCGTTTGATGAGGAAGGAGAACATGGATTTAAAGCAAAACGAAGGTTGAAAATGGGAGAAAAGTATGTGAATTTTTTCAAAAAATGAAAAGGTTGAAATGAGTGGAAAAAGGTTTGAGTGATGGAGTTTTTAGACAAGAAAGATGCGATATGTTATACTGGTATTAGTATGTGAAAGGAGAGTTATAAAAATGAAGAAATTTTTTGTAACCCTTGGGCTAGCCATTTTGGTATTGACTGGTTGTTCGCAATCCCAAACAAAGAAAACTACAGCCGCTAGCTCATCTAGCAGTTCCACTGTTAAAAAAGAACCAAAAATAGAAGAAAAAACCACAACCTTGGTCGGGGATATCCATGGGACCAAGCACCGCGATATTATTCAGTCAAAAGGAGATAAGGTTGAAAACCTTCGTATCGAAGTAACTGCAGACCTACCTCAACAGCTCGGAGCAATTGCGGCAGAAAAGTCTCCAGAAGAGCTGACAGCTGCTATTCAGGCTTTGCTAGAACAAAATGAAGACTATAAAAAGCTGAAAACAGTTCCAGGTTTTAGTTTGGAGTATAGTGTCACACCAGAGAAGAAATTACTCTCAACCAGTGTGATTGACCTCAACAAAATTGATGCTAAATCTCTCGAGCAAATTTCCTACTTCAAAGATGCCGGTCTCAATGACTTGAAGAATATGAAGGCGGATGCCTTGGTGAAGGCCTTGAAATTGCACGGTATGAAAGAAGAAGGTCAGTAAGAAGACAAAAAAAGTCGAGTAAAGTCACTCGGCTTTTTTTAGTGACATTTGTCATGTGAGCCAGTGACAAAATCATCTAGTGGCATCTTTTGTCTTTCGCTATAATAAAGTCAGAAAGTGAGAGGTATAAAAATGAAACAGTGGTTCTATAAAGTATTTACGTTAACAGTTACTGGGATGGTCGTCTATTTGATCTTTTCAAAGGATGATAGTCTCTATTACCATTTCCCTTGGGAATTATTTGCGGGGATAGGCATCGTGAGCTGGGCAACTCAAGAAGGGCTGAAGCTCGTTAAAGAGGTCAAAAAGGAGTTTGAAAAATGAATAAGAAACTAGAAATTGGCTGGATGTTTGCTTTTTGTATGGTCCTCTGGCTAACTGAGCAGATGACGGGTTGGTTTTCTGCTCATTTCCCTAGCTGGTTTTTCCAAACGGTTTGGGGAGTTGCCTTGGTTGTCTTTGTCATCATTCCAGCTGGCCAGATCTGGTTGAAAGGAGAGCATCATGAGTGTCATTAGAGTTGAGAACTTGAAAAAAAGCATCAAAGGAAAGGTGATTCTAGAAGGTCTTTCTTTTGCGGTTGAACAGGGGGACTGCTTAGCCTTGATTGGGCCAAACGGGTCAGGGAAAACAACCTTGATGAATTGTCTGCTGGGAGATATGAAAGCGACTTCTGGAATCATTGAAGTAGAAGGGAAGGCTCCTGGTCATCCTCGATTAAAGGCTAGTGTGTCTTATCTCCCTCAAGAGAATGCCATCGTTCAAAAGTTAACCGTGCAGGAGCTGATCAACTTCTTTCGCTCCATTTATCCTAATCCCTTAACGATCAATGAAATCGATGATCTATTGCGTTTTAGTTCGGAGCAGAAGAGACAATTGGCCAGTAAGCTGTCTGGTGGGCAAAAGCGTCTCCTCTCCTTTGTGTTGACCTTTATTGGTCGTCCCAGTCTGCTGTTTTTGGATGAGCCAACGGCTGCTATGGATACGTCCACTCGCCAACGCTTTTGGGAGATTGTTAGGGATTTAAAAGATCAAGGTGTGACCATTGTCTATTCTTCCCATTACATCGAGGAAGTAGAGCATACGGCTGATCGGATCCTGGTCTTGCATCAGGGACATTTGCTTCGGGATACGACGCCACTCGCCATGAGAAGTGAAGAGGTAGAAAAACATTTTACCCTACCTTTACGCTACCAAGCTCTAGTGGCAGGGATGGACGGGATTGGTCAAGTGACGGTCAAACCCGATGCCCTTCAAGTTGTGACAGGTGATGCCAATCGCTTGTGGAGGCGATTGCAAGAAGAAGGCTGTTCGATCCAAGAGATCGAAGTGACCAATCGAAGTTTATTGGATTCTATTTTTGAAAATACAAAGGAAGTAGGTAGAGAAGATGAAACGCATGAAAGCTCTCGGCGTAGTTGAGTGGCATTTGACCAGTCGCCAAGCCATTTATTATTTATTATCAATAGGGATGCCCACGGCCTTTTATCTCTTCTTTTCAGGGATGTACCAGGACACACCCGGGGCGCCCGCTCACTTTATGAGGGATTATCTCCTCTCCATGACGGCTTTTTCCATGATGTCTACGGCTCTATTTTCCTTTCCAACGGTTCTTGAAACCGATCGACTCAACAATTGGCAAAAAGTCTTGCGCCATACCCCGGTATCTATGGTAGAATATTATTTAATAAAGGTTGTGGGTCTCTTTGTAGACTTTCTCCTATCCATTGGGGTCGTCTTTACTGTGGGCCATGTAGTGCGGCATGTGAACATGTCCATACAGGATTGGGTCTTAGCAGCCTTTCTTCTCATCCTAGGAAGTCTAGCTTTTGTAGCTATCGGTCTGGTCTTGACCCTGCTTCCTTCCAGTCAATTGATGTCGGTTGCGGGGAATCTCCTCTATATGGGACTGGCTGTCATGGGTGGCCTATGGATGCCGATTAGTGTCTTTCCAGAATGGATGCAAGCGATTGGCAAATGTCTGCCAACCTATCAATTGATGGAACTGATCAAGACCTTTTTAAATAAGGGGCAGGTCAATGGCTTTGCTAGTCTCTATTTAACCTTGTTTACCCTGGTCTTGTTTACCCTTGTCATCGTCTATCGTCGTCATTCTGAGGTTCGTGCATGATTGAAAAACTCAAGCATATTCACCATATGTTTTACGTAGGCCTAATCTTTATGGCCTTTCCCTTTGCTACTATTTTATTCGGGCAAATTCCCTACTGGCATTTCTTTTTAGCTCTCTTTTTTATGGTGAGTTATCTGGGAATCCTCATTACGGAAAATAAGATACTGACCTGGTTTTTTTGGCTCTATCTTTTGGCTTATATAGGCGGAAATACCTTTTATATTGGTACTGGCTTTTGTTGGTTTTACTATTATCTAAGTAATATTTTAGTCTATCGTTTTGAAGTCAGCAATTTTCGTTCCCCCTTTCTTTGGACGGCCTTTCTATCACAACTGATCCTTTTGGGAGCCTTGTTATTTAATAGATATATGGGAGAAAATGATTGGCTTTTTGTACTGATCATTTGCTTGTTCATCGCGATTATGACCTTTAGTATGGTCCGGAATCGGATGATGGAAGAGTTGAAAGCTGACCATGCTAAGCAAAATGCCCAGATCAATCTCTTGCTGGCTGAAAACGAACGCCATCGGATTGGCCGCGATCTACATGACAGTCTGGGACACACCTTTGCCATGCTGAGTGTTAAGGCAGATCTGGCCGATCAATTCTTAGCATTGGGTCAGGTTGAGAAGGCGCAGGAGCAGGTACAAGAAATTCAAGCCATTAGCCAAGAGTCCATGCACCAAGTCCGAGAGATTGTGGAGAACTTGAAACAGCGAACCCTGGCAAGAGAGTTAGAAACTGTCCAGCAAATGTTAGAAGTGGCGCAAGTCAAAGTGGAGATTCAAAATGAGCTCGACACAGCTAGTATCTCGCCGATTCTAGAGTCTGCTCTTGCCATGGTATCTCTGGAATTAGCCACCAATATGATCAAACATGCCAAAGCGACAGAGGCCCATCTCTCTTATCACTCCACCGAAACAGGGGTGGAAATGGTCGCAGAAGACAATGGGATCGGCTTTGCCAAAGTCTCCGACAAGGACCTGCATTCGATCCGGGAACGACTTGAATTGCTAGGAGGAGAGCTGGTGATCAGTCATCGTAAAAACCCAACTCGAATAGAATTAACCATCCCTTATCAAGAAAGGAAATAAGATGCGCTTATTAGTTGCTGAAGACCAAAGTATGTTGCGAGATGCTCTCTGCCAGCTCTTGCTTTTGCAAGAGGACGTGGAAGAAGTCTTACAGGCTGGAGATGGCCAAGAGGCGATTCAATTGCTGGAAAGTCAGTCGGTAGATATTGCTATTTTAGATGTGGAAATGCCAATCCGTACAGGTCTTGAGGTTCTTGAATGGGCCAAGAGCCACCAACCCCAGCTCAAGGTTGTCATTGTTACCACCTTTAAGCGGCCCGGTTACTTTGAGCGGGCTCTCAAGGCTGGAGTCGACGCCTATGTCTTAAAAGAACGTCGCATTACGGACTTGATGGGGACCTTGCATACAGTTTTGGCAGGGCAAAAAGAATATTCTCCTGAATTAATGGAAACCATTCTGACCCAACCCAATTCCTTGAGCTCGCAAGAGCAAGCAGTCTTAAGAGAGGTGGCTAAGGGGGCTTCCAATCAAGAAATTGCAGATCATTTATACCTGTCAAATGGAACCATCCGCAATTATATGTCCGCTATTCTGACCAAGTTAAATGCAGAAAACCGGACCGAGGCAGCCAAGATCGCCCAAGAAAAGGGTTGGTTATAAGGAGGCTAGGAACGGGGCAAATGGACGAAACATTGATACATCAAAATTAAAACTGCATGACGCGGTGCTTCATTGCTCATAGGAGTTAGGAGTGGGACTTTTTTAAGTTTCCCACTCCCTTTTTTGTAGAAATACTTTGTTTTTTTATGGATTTTCTCATGATTCGGATTTGAATAGAAAATTCAGAAAATTTGCTATTTTTTCTTGAAATATTTTTTAAAAATGGTATCATAGAAACATGCTATTTTGAAATACAAAGTATTGGAAAGGAGCGACATGGAGAAAATTACCTTAGAAACTGCAAAGACTGGTTCTGAACTCGTACTTGAAACCCTGCGTGACCTGGGCATTGATACGATTTTTGGTTATCCAGGTGGAGCAGTCCTACCTTTGTACGATGCGATTTATAGTTTTAAAGGGATTCAGCATATCTTGGGCCGTCATGAACAAGGGTGCTTGCATGAGGCTGAAGGCTATGCCAAATCAACTGGAAAGCTGGGTGTAGCAGTTGTTACTAGTGGACCGGGGGCTACCAATGCCATTACAGGGATTGCAGACGCGATGAGTGATAGTGTTCCCTTGCTGGTCTTTACGGGGCAAGTCAATCGCGCTGGTATCGGGAAAGATGCTTTTCAAGAAGCAGACATCGTAGGAATTACCATGCCGATTACCAAGTACAATTATCAAGTTCGGGAGACGGCAGATATTCCCCGGATCATCACAGAAGCTATTCACATTGCAACGACAGGTCGTCCAGGTCCGGTTGTCATTGACCTTCCAAAAGATGTCTCTGCTTTAGAGACGGACTTCATCTATGATCCAACTGTGAAGCTTCCTAGCTATCAGCCAACGGTAGAGCCCAATGAATTGCAGATCAAAAAGATCTTGAAGCAATTGAGCAAGGCGAAAAAACCGGTTCTTCTTGCTGGTGGTGGGGTCAGTTACGCTGAAGCAGCAAAAGACTTGATAGCTCTAGCAGAACGCTATCAGATCCCGGTTGTGACCAGCCTTTTGGGTCAAGGAACCATTGCAACTAGCCACCCACTATTTTTGGGGATGGGTGGGATGCACGGTTCTTTTGCAGCCAATATTGCCATGACAGAGGCTGATTTTATGATCAGTATCGGTTGCCGCTTTGATGACCGTTTGACCGGTAATCCCAAGACCTTTGCGAAGAAGGCGAAAGTAGCGCATATTGATATCGATCCAGCAGAAATCGGTAAGATTATTGCAGTAGATATTCCAGTTGTTGGTGATGCGAAAAAAGCTTTGCAAATGCTTTTAGCTGAACCGACCGTTCATAACAATACTGAAAAATGGATTGAAAAGGTCACAAAAGATAAGAACCGTGTTCGTTCCTATGATAAGAAAGAACGGGTTGTTCAACCGCAAGCGGTGATTGAGCGCATTGGCGAGTTGACCAAAGGGGATGCCATTGTCGTCACAGACGTTGGGCAACACCAAATGTGGACAGCTCAGTACTATCCATACCAAAATGAACGTCAATTGGTGACGTCAGGTGGACTTGGAACTATGGGATTCGGTGTTCCTGCAGCGATCGGAGCGAAAATCGCCAATCCAGAGAAAGAAGTTGTTCTCTTTGTTGGGGATGGTGGTTTCCAAATGACCAACCAGGAATTGGCCATCTTAAATATCTACAAGGTTCCAATCAAGGTGGTCATGCTCAACAACCATTCACTTGGGATGGTCCGCCAATGGCAGGAAGCCTTCTATGATGGAAGAACGTCCGAGTCGGTCTTTGATAGTCTCCCAGATTTCCAATTGATGGCACAAGCTTACGGCATTAAAAATTATAAATTTGATGATCCTGACAGCTTGGATAAGGATTTGGAAGTGATCACTGAGAATGTACCGATGTTTATCGAAGTCGATATTTCTCGAAAAGAGCACGTCTTACCGATGGTACCAGCTGGTAAGAGTAACCACGAGATGTTGGGGGTGAAGTTTAATGCGTAGAATGTTAACAGCCAAACTTCAAAACCGCTCAGGGGTTCTGAACCGTTTCACAGGTGTCCTGTCGAGACGCCAAGTCAATATCGAAAGCATTTCTGTTGGCGCAACAGAAGATCCCAATGTATCGCGGATTACCATTATTATTGATGTCGTTTCCCACGATGAAGTAGAGCAAATCATCAAACAGCTTAACCGTCAGGTCGATGTCATCCGTGTACGGGATATCACTGATAAACCGCACTTAGAGCGTGAAGTGATCTTGGTGAAAGTTTCTGCACCTGCTGAAAAGCGGGCAGAGATCCTAGCCATTATTCAACCTTTCCGTGCCACCGTGGTCGATGTAGCTCCAAGCTCGATCACCGTTCAAATGACGGGAAATGCGGAAAAGAGTGAAGCCCTTATCCGGGTTATTCGTCCTTACGGCATCAAAAATATCGCCCGTACCGGTGCAACTGGATTTACTCGAGATTAATTCTCATCAGAAAATTGTTACCCTCGCCTAAAAAGGCAAAATAAAATAGAAAAGAGATTTTACTTATGGCAGTTCAAATGGAATACGAAAAAGATGTTAAAGTTGCAGCATTAGACGGCAAGAAAATCGCCGTGATCGGTTATGGTTCACAAGGCCATGCCCACGCACAAAACTTGCGTGATTCAGGTCATGATGTCATCATCGGTGTGCGTCCTGGTAAATCATTCGATAAAGCAAAAGAAGATGGTTTTGAAGCGTATCCAGTGGCAGAAGCAACTAAATTGGCAGATATCATCATGGTCTTGGCACCTGATGAAATCCAAAAAGATATCTACAAAGATGAAATTGCTCCAAACTTGAGCGCTGGGAAAGCTATCGGATTTGCTCATGGTTTCAACATCCACTTTGGTTACATCAAAGCTCCTGAAGACGTTGATGTCTTCATGGTTGCACCAAAAGGACCAGGTCATTTGGTACGTCGTACTTACACTGAAGGATTTGGTGTACCAGCACTTTATGCTGTGTACCAAGACGCTACTGGTCATGCGAAAGACATCGCAATGGACTGGGCAAAAGGTGTTGGTGCAGCTCGTGTCGGTCTTCTTTCAACAACCTTCAAAGAAGAAACAGAAGAAGATTTGTTTGGGGAACAAGCCGTTCTTATGGGTGGTTTGACGAGCTTGATCGAAGCTGGATTTGAAGTATTGACAGAAGCAGGTTATGCACCTGAATTGGCTTACTTCGAAGTACTTCATGAAATGAAATTGATCGTTGACTTGATCTACGAAGGTGGCTTCAAGAAAATGCGTCAATCATGCTCAAATACTGCAGAATTTGGTGACTTTGTAACTGGACCACGTGTCATTGGCCCAGAAGTCAAAGAAAACATGAAAGCTGCCCTTGCTGATATCCAATCTGGTAAATTTGCACGTGAATTCGTTGAAGACCACGATGCTGGATTCCCACGTTTGAAAGCCTTCCGTAAACAAGCTGAAGAGCTTGAAATCGAAAAAGTTGGTGCTGAATTGCGTAAAGCAATGCCATTCGTTGGTCAAAACGACGATGACGCCTTCAAAATCTACAACTAATTGTCTGTAGAAAACAAGCAAGTTGGGACGGCCTAGCTTGCTTTTTTGATCAATACACTGCAACAGAGGTATAACATGATAACAGCAAAAGATGTGGCCAAGGCCCATAAAATATTAAATGGAGTCGTGGTCAATACGCCCCTAGAATTCGACCATTATTTATCAGAAAAGTATGGGGCAAAAATTTATTTGAAAAAAGAGAATGCCCAGCGTGTTCGTTCCTTCAAGATTCGTGGAGCCTATTACGCAATCTCTCAACTCTCAAAAGAAGAACGTGAGCGTGGGGTGGTGTGTGCTTCAGCGGGGAACCATGCCCAAGGTGTGGCCTACACCTGTAATGAAATGAAGATCCCAGCGACCATCTTTATACCCATTACCACACCTCAACAAAAAATCGGGCAAGTCCGCTTCTTCGGTGGGGACTATGTAACGATCAAGTTAGTAGGAGATACGTTTGATGCTTCTGCTAAGGCAGCTCAAGAGTTCACCCTTGCTGAAAAACGGACCTTTATCGATCCCTTTGATGATCCAAATGTACAAGCTGGTCAAGGAACAGTGGCCTATGAAATCCTTGAGGAAGCTCGAAAAGAATCGATTGCCTTTGATACCGTTCTTGTTCCTGTAGGTGGGGGTGGCCTTATTTCGGGTGTGTCTACCTACATCAAAGAAACAGAGCCCAAAATTGAAGTGATTGGTGTAGAGGCTGAAGGAGCGCGCTCCATGAAGGCTGCTTTTGAAGCTGGTGGCCCCGTCAAATTGCCAGAAATTGATAAGTTTGCAGATGGAATTGCAGTGCAAAAAGTCGGGCAATTGACTTATGAAGTGACCCGTCAGCATGTGGAAACCTTGATTGGCGTTGATGAAGGCTTGATTTCAGAGACCTTGATTGATCTCTATTCTAAGCAAGGAATTGTCGCTGAACCAGCAGGTGCGGCAAGTGTCGCTGCACTAGAGATCCTGCGTGAATACATCAAGGGGAAAACCATCTGTTGTATCATCTCAGGTGGAAATAATGATATCAACCGCATGCCTGAAATGGAAGAACGTGCCCTGATCTACGATGGGGTCAAACACTACTTTATTGTTAATTTCCCACAACGGCCAGGAGCTCTTCGTGAGTTCGTAAATGACATCCTAGGACCAAATGATGATATCACCCGGTTCGAATATATCAAGCGTGCTAGCAAGGGAACTGGTCCTGTCTTAATTGGGGTAACCTTGGCCAATAAGCATGACTATGCAGGCTTGGTTAACCGTATTGAACGATTTGATCCATCCTTTATCAACTTGAATGGGAATGAAACCCTCTATAATATGTTGGTCTGAGGCAAAATCGTCTGTTAGAATAAGCCAAATTCATTTAGGAAAAAATAAGGAAAAGCAATATATTTTAAGGGAATAGATTGCTTTTTTTCTAGTAGTTGTGATATGATATGCATACATGAAAAGGAGGAATTTAAAATGCCTGGATTTTTTATTTTTATTATATTCTTACTGCTGGTAGCTGGGCTCATCGTTATTAGCTCGCTATATGTGGTGAAGCAACAATCAGTTGCGATTATCGAACGTTTCGGTCGCTATGAAAAGATTAGTAATAGTGGGATTCATATGCGGGCCCCATTTGGAATTGACAAGATTGCAGCACGCGTCCAACTCCGTCTCTTGCAAAGTGAGATCATTGTCGAAACCAAGACTCAAGACAACGTATTTGTTACTATGAATGTGGCTACTCAATACCGTGTGAATGAAAATAATGTGACGGATGCCTACTACAAACTTATGCGTCCAGAAGCTCAAATCAAGTCTTATATCGAAGATGCGCTTCGCTCATCTGTTCCAAAATTAACCTTGGATGAACTCTTTGAGAAAAAAGATGAAATCGCCCTTGAAGTTCAAAGACAGGTAGCAGAAGAAATGTCAACCTATGGTTACATTATTGTGAAAACCCTGATCACCAAAGTTGAGCCAGATGCCGAAGTCAAACAATCCATGAACGAGATCAATGCGGCGCAACGGAAACGCGTAGCTGCTCAAGAATTGGCAGAAGCTGATAAGATTAAGATCGTCACAGCTGCCGAAGCAGAAGCAGAAAAAGATCGCTTGCATGGGGTCGGGATTGCTGAACAACGGAAGGCAATTGTCGATGGTTTAGCAGATTCCATTAAAGAGTTAAAAGGAGCGAACGTAGATTTGACCGAAGAACAAATCATGTCCATTCTTTTGACCAACCAATATTTGGATACACTAAATAATTTTGCATACAAAGAAGGAAATAATACGATTTTCCTTCCAGCTAACCCAGATGGAGTCGAAAACATTCGTACTCAAATATTATCAGCCCTGAAAGCAAAGTAAAAATCTTCTCATTTTTTAAAAAAGGTTCGTATTTTCAGCGATTTTAGTTGACAAAATGTGCAAAAAAATTTATATTAGTTATTGGAAATAATAATATAGGAGAAAGATAATGGCTAAATCGAACTTTGAAAAAGTAGAATCAGTTGTCAGTTGGGTGCGGGATAAAAAGATTACAGGGTATCGAATCAGTAAAGAAACGAATGCTCGTGAAATGTCAATTATTGCCTTGGCACAAGGCCGTGCAAAGGTGAAAAACATTTCATTTGAAACTGCACTTGGATTGATTGATTTTTATGATAAAAATCATCAAAAATTCGAAGATTAATTTGTTGTTCCAATTGAAAGTCCGAGAGGTTGCTCTCGGGCTTTTTCTGTGCCTGAAAAGAAAAAAGAGAGTGGGACAGAAATCGGTCATTCGTTAGAATTCGATTTCGTCGTCC
>OFCQ01000486.1_pt1 | contig 15149 bp, 10 predicted proteins | sample 1520861 | NCBI WGS metagenome assembly OFCQ01 (sample SAMEA2699036, study PRJEB24076) | metagenome | biome: Human gut stool | place: Spain | collected 2012-11-21 | reverse complement strand
TTTGCGCAGGAAATGCTTCTCTTGCACATGTCGGGGTGCGGTGGGAGCATGCGGATTTACCTGGCGGGTGAGGATGGCCATTCGTGCCACCTCTTCCAGCACTACGGCATGGTATACCGCTTGGGCTGCGTCCTTTCCCCAGGCAAAGGGGCCGTGACTGCAGCAGATCACCCCAGGCACATGAACCGGATTGATTCCGCGCGTCTCAAAGGTTTTGATGATCACCTTGCCGGTGTTGAGTTCGTAGTCCTCTTCTACCTCTGCAGGGGTCAGGTGGCGGGCGCAGGGGACCGGGCCGTAAAAGTAGTCGGCGTGGGTGGTGCCGTAGCAGGGAATATCCTCCCCCGCCTGGGCCCACGCTACGGCGTGAGGACTATGGGTGTGAACGATGCCGCCCAGGGACGGAAAAGTCCGATACAGCTCCAGATGGGTCTTGGTATCGGAGGAGGGGTTCAGTTTCCCTTCCACCTTCCGGCCTTCCAGGTCCAGTACCACCAGATTTTCCGGACGCAGGTCTTCATATTCCACACCAGAGGGCTTGATGACGATCAGCCCCTGCTCCCGGTCGATTCCCGATACATTTCCCCAGGTATAGGTTACAAGGCCACGGCGGGGCAGCTCCAGGTTGGCCCGATAAACTTCCTGTTTCAATTGTTCCAGCATCTGATTCTCCTTATTTCAGCTTCCAGGCCAGGTCGGAAAGGAACAGATCGTGCTCCAGGCTTTCGATGGTGGTGTCCTTTCCGATGTGCACAAATTCGATTTCCATCATCCGTGCCCAGTCGCGCATCTGCTCTGCGGTTACGTCGTAGCTGAGCACCGTATGGTGGGCGCCGCCGGCGGTGATCCATGCCTCCACGCCGGTAATGAGGTTTGGCATGGCTTTCCACATGACGCGGGCCACGGGCAGATTCGGCATTTCCAGAATTGGCTTTACGCACTCTATGTCCTGGCAGATCAGGCGCAGTCGGCCGCCCATGTCGATCAGGCTAATGACAACAGCCGGGCCGGCATGGCCCTCAAACACCAGACGGGCCGGCGCTTCCCGGTCGCCGATCCCCAGGGGGTGCACCTCAATGCGGGGGCGGGCCGCCGCCACCGATGGGCATACCTCCAGCATGTGCGCGCCAAGGCTGTACTCGTTTCCCTGTGCCAAATGATAGTTGTAATCCTCCATAAAGGTAGAGCCTCCGCTCTGTCCCTCGCTCATGGCTTTTAGGATGGCGGTCATGGCCGCTGTTTTCCAGTCGCCCTCGCCGCCGTAGCCGTAACCCTGGGCCATCAGATGCTGGGTGGCCAGGCCGGGCAGCTGTTTCATGCCGTACAGATCCTGGAAGGTGTTGGAGAACGCCCGGCAGTTTTCGGCGTCCAGCATAGCTTTCATGGCGATCTCTTCCCGGGCCTGGTAGCGCACGGCTTCCAGATCCTCCGTAGAAAAATCATATTCCGCGCGGTAAATTTCCATTAGGGCGTCGATTTCCGTATCGGTGACGGCGTTCATCCTCTCCGCGAGCTGTCCGACCGGCCAGGTATTCACCTGCCAGCCCAACTTTGCCTGTACCTCTACCTTATCGCCTTCGGTTACGGCGACTTCGCGCATGTTGTCGCCGAAACGCATCACCTTCAGCCCCTTGCTGAACGCCGCGCCCACCGCAGCGCGCATCCAGCTGCCCAGGCGCTTCTGGACGGTTTCATCCTCCCAGTAGCCGGCGATCACCTTGCGGGCAAGCCGCAGGCGGGCGGCAATAAAGCCGTGCTCCCGGTCACCGTGGGCGGACTGGTTCAGGTTCATGAAATCCATATCGATTTCTTCATTGGGAATTTCCCGGTGATATTGGGTGGCCAGATGGCAGTAAGGCTTTTGCAGCTGCGCGAAGCCGTTGATCCACATTTTGCTCGGACTAAAGGTGTGGCACCAGGTGACGACGCCAGCGCAGGCGTCTGCATAATTCGCCTCTTTCATGATGGACGTAATTTCCTCATTGGTTTTTACCGTGCCCTTGTACACCAGCCGGCAGGGCAGATTGCCGGATTCGTTCATCCGGCCCGCCATTTCAGCCGCGCGGACCGCCACGGTGTCCAGTACCTGAGGTCCATACAAAAACTGGCTGCCTACTACAAACCAAAACTCATATTCTTTTAGTTTCATCAATAACACCCCTTTTTTATTTCAAATACTCCACCGCTGCCCGTTCAATGGATAGTCCCTGCTTGTAACGCTTCAGGAAGGCTTCAAAGCCCTCGGCGTCTTTCGGATCGGGGGCTACGCTGCTCCCTTTGCTTCCCGCAAACACTTTGCGCTCCAGATACTCCTCCAGGCTTTCCTGGGGTTCTCTGTTCATCAGGTAAGCTGCCAGCAGCGCCATGCCCCAGGGGCCGCCCTCGCCGGCTGTTTCCATCACGAAGACCGGAACGCCCATCGCGGCGGCCATGAGCCTCTGGCCCGCTCCCGTCGCTTTGAAAAATCCGCCGTGTCCCAGCAGTATGTTCAATTGAACCCGCTCCTTTAGGAAAAGGATATCCATGCCGATTTTCAGGGTCGCCATGGCGGCGTACAGATGGGTGCGGGCAAAATTGGCAAAAGTGAATCTAGCACCCGGCGTACGCACCAGCAATGGGCGGCCTTCCTCAAACTTGGTGACGGGCTCGCCGGAAAAGTAATTGTACGACACCAGGCCACCGCAGTCCGCGTCGCCTTCCAAAGCCTCGTAAAATAATGCGTCCAGTACCTGGGGTACGGTGTACTCTTCGCCCATGGCCGAGGCAAAGCCCCGCAGCAGCTCCGCCCACGCGTCGATGTCTGAGGTGCAGTTGTTGCAGTGAACCATCGCCACGGGTCTGCCGGTGGGTGTCGTTACCATGTCGATCTCCGGGTACACGGCGGACAAGGGCTTTTCCAGCACGACCATGGCAAAAATAGAGGTGCCGGCGGAGATGTTGCCTGTGCGTTCGGCTACGCTATTGGTGGCGGTCATGCCGGTGCCCGCATCGCCTTCCGGTGGGCAAAAGGGAATGCCGGGTTCCAGTGTCCCCGTGGGGTCCAGAAGTCGGGCCCCTTCCGCCGTCAGCCTGCCGGCAGCGCCGCCGGCAGGCAGCACTTTCGGCAGAAGATCCCGCAGCTTCCATGGGTAGCCCTTTTCCGCAACCAGATTTTCAAACTGTTCCATTCGGGCGTCGTCATAATCGTTTTTCACGCTGTTGATGGGGAACATCCCCGAAGCATCACCCACGCCCAGCACCTTTTCGCCGGTCAACTTCCAATGCACATAGCCCGCCAGTGTGGTCAAAAACGCTGTGTCCTTCACGTGCTCCTCGCCATTCAGAATCGCCTGGTACAGGTGGGAGATGCTCCAGCGCTGGGGAATGTTGAATCCGAACAACTCCGTCAGCCGTTCGGCGGCCCGCTCGGTGGTAGTGTTGCGCCAGGTGCGGAATTGTGCCAGCTGCCGGCCTTGATTGTCAAAAGCCAGGTAGCCGTGCATCATGGCGGAAAAGCCAATGACTCCCACATTCCGCAGCGGTACGCCGTATGTTGCCTCTACCTGTGCGCTGAGCTTTGCGTAGCAGCTTTGCAAGCCTTTCCACACATCCTCCAGACGGTACGTCCAAACACCGTCTTCCAGCCGGTTTTCCCAATCATGGCTGCCGGACACCATCGGCACATGATTGGGGCCGATGAGCACAGCCTTGATGCGCGTGGAACCCAGCTCAATGCCCAGGGCGGTTTTTCCGCTGAGAATTGCTGCTTTTCTTCTGTCCTGTGTCTCTATCAATCGATCAGCTCCTTTCTGCAACTAACCGGGCGGCCCGCCCGGACTCTGATTAATAGACATATCAAATACATATTTCTGAATATTTTTGAGCGCCTGTATGTACAACTTAAATCATAAGCTATCGCGGGAGAAAAACACAAGAGAAAAAACCCCTGAAAAGGTACTAGTGATTTTGGAAAAATTGACAAAAAACGCGGCCTATTCGATATTCCAGGGCAGCAGAACCGACTGCTCTGCCCGGCCGCCCAGAATATGCAGCAGCTTTTCGGCTGCCAGCCGGCCCAGCGTTTCCTTGGGGTTTGACAAGGAAAGAAAAGGAGTGGGGGAGAGCCGGGCCAGGGTGCTGTGGTCGAAGCTTACCAGCTCCATCTGCTGTGGAACGGCAACGCCTGCCTTGCCCAGCACCTCCAGAATGCGCAGCGCCACCTCGTCGTTGTAGCAGACGACGCCCGTGCAGGTGCTCAGCACAGAAAGGGTACAGGTGTCGAGCAAACTGTCGCGGTTTTCCGTGGTGTACCACATCACGTGGTCGTCCTCCACGGAAAGGCCCGCGCGGCACAGGGCCTCCGCGTAGCCGGCGTAGCGGCGGTGCCCCTGAATATCGTCGCTTTTAAAGATGCCGGCAATCCGCCGGTGTCCTTTCTCCATCAGCGCCATGCAGGCGGCGAAGCCTCCCGCACGATCGTCAGCCGCCACATAGACGGGCTTTTTCAGATTGGGATAAAAACCATTGATAAATACCACGGGAATCCCCATCTCGGCAAAACGCTCATACAGGTCGATATTGGGGTTTGGCAGCGCTGTTTTTGTCCCCTCCACGATCATGCCGTCAATCGGTTTTTGCAGCAGCTCCGTCAGGATGCGGCGCTCGTTGTCCACCCGGTTGCGGGTGGCGTTGAGCATGGGAGTGTACCCGTTCTTTACCAGAATATGGTCAATGCCGTGCAGGATGGCAGGAAAAATATATTCTCCGATATAGGTGGTCACCACGGCGATGTTCCGTGTGGGCTGCCGGCGGGCGGGCGCGCTGCGCACATAGGTGCCGCTGCCCTGCACCCGGTAGGTCAGGCCTTCCTGCTCCAGCACGCCCATGGCCTGGCGCACGGTCTGGCGGCTGTACCCGGTCATGGCCGCCAGTTCGTTTTCACTGGGCAACTGCTGTCCGGCCAGGTACACGCCGGACTGAATTTCCGTGCGCAGCCTGCGGGCCAGTTCCGCGTATTTGTGTTCTTTCATATTTCATCACATCACTTTGATTGGGTTTCCGGTTCTTTATTGCTGATTGTAGCATACAACCTTTTGTTTGCAAAGCTTATTTTAAAAAAATGTACGGTCTATTCAAAAGTAGCTGCCATACAAGTTTTTGTGAAAACGACCAAAGATTTCTCCACTTTTATTAAAAAATTAGAGTTAACAAGAGAGGGAAAATAGTTTAATTTGGAATCAGTAGCTTGGGGAATACGCTTTCCCCAAAAAAGAAAGAGGAGTTGATATTTGGATGAAAAGAATACTTGCAGGCCTGCTCGCGGGACTTCTTGCCGCCAGCATGCTGACTGGATGCGGCGGTTCCACAGCGGCCTCCTCCGCGGACAGCGGTTCGGCGGCTTCAGCCGCGCCCAAAAAGGTTGTTATCTGGGACTATTTTGAAACGGATGCCCAGAAGGAAATGATGAAAACAATGATCGATGGCTTCAATGCCGGGCAGAAGGAATACGTGGCGGAGCATGTCTACGTTCCCTTTGCGGACTATGAGAAACAGCTGACCTTAGGAATGACCTCCAAGCAGCTTCCGGATCTGGTGATTCTGGATGGCTGCAGTATGGCGTCGTTCATTTCCATGGGTCTCTTCGCCGACATTTCGGACGCGGATATCAAATGGGACGAATACATCGCCGGCCCGATGGAATCCACGATGATGGATGGCAAGCACTATGGGATCCCCTTTGCCACCAACTGTACGGCCCTGTTCTACAACAAGGATCTGTTTGATGCGGCCGGGCTGAAATATCCCGACGAAAACACCACCTGGGAGGAATTCCGCCGGATGGCGAAGACGCTGACCAAAAACGGTGTATACGGGTTCGGCAACGCCGCCACCAACACAGACGAAGGAACCTTCCAGTGCCTGCAGTGGCTGTATACGGCCGGCGGCTCCTACAAAGACATTAAGGGCGGCGTGGACGCTTACAAGCTGATGCAGGAAATGGTAAAAGAGGGCTCGTGGACCAAGGAAGTCGTTAACTGGACCCAGTCCGATGTCAACAACAACTTCATGGCCGGGAATCTGGCGATGCAGCAGAACGGCCCCTGGCAGATCCCGGGTATCGAAGCCAACGCGCCCGACCTCAACTATGGCGTGACGGTTCTGCCTAAAAAGGATGCTTCCTCGCCGCAGGCCACTTCGATTCTCGGCGGGGAGAACATGGGCGTTGTCAAAAAGGACGACGTCAGCGGTGCCTTGGCATTCCTGAAATATTACGACAAAACGGATGTTATGGTGCAGGCCATGAAGCAGTACGGCTCTTTCCCGCCTAAAACGGAGGCCGCGAAGGACGCTTACTGGACCGAAGATCCGATTCAGGCGGCATTCATCAAGCAGCTGGACACCTCCATTCCCAGAGGGCCCTCTCCTTTGTGGCCCTCCTATTCCGCCGCGATTCAGACCGGCTTCCAGGAGGTTTTGACCTCGGCCAAAACGCCGGAGCAGGCCGCACAAGACACACAGGCGGCAGTGGATGCAGTGAAATAAGATTTTCAAAAGACAAAAAGGGATGTTGCTGACAACATCCCTTTTTGCAAGGAGGAACCATCCCTATGAACCAGAAAAACAAGCTAAAGTCCCCCGCGCTTCTGGGGTTGGCCTTTGCACTCCCGGCGTTAGCTTATATGATCGTTTTTATCGGATATCCCATGGTGCAGAATATTATTCTAAGCTTCAAAGAAGTGAACGTACATACCTTCGCGAATCCGGATGCTCAAAAGTTTGTAGGCTTCCAAAACTATGTGGATCTGTTTACCGGCAAAAACTCCATTTTGCTGCGTTCCATCCGGAACACGCTGATTTTTACGGTGGGGTCGATCTTTTTCCAGTTTATCATCGGCTTCGGTATGGCCCTGCTCTTCCAAAAAAAGTTCCCCGGGTGCTCGTTTTTCCGTGGTGTCACCATGATTTCCTGGCTGCTGCCGGTTACGGTAGCCGGCCTGCTGTTCAAGTTTATGTTTGCGCTCAGCGGCGGCATCATCAACCAGTTCCTCATGGCCCTGCATGTGCTGGATCAGCCTACCGAATGGTTGTTGCATCCTACCACGGCCATGTTTGCCATTATTGTGGCCAATATCTGGATCGGGATTCCGTTCAATATGATGCTGCTTCTTACCGGGCTGACGACGATCCCGAACGATGTGTACGAGAGCGCCAGTCTGGACGGCGCCGGAAAGCTGAGGACGCTAATTTCTATCACCATCCCCATGATCAAGCCCGCGATCATGTCCGTACTGACCCTGGGATTCGTCTACACGTTTAAGGTGTTCGATTTGGTTTGGGTCATGACAAAAGGTGGCCCCGTCAACTCCACGGAGCTGGTATCCACTTATGCCTACCGGCTGTCCTTTGAGGAGTTTGCATTCAGCCGGGGTGCCTCCGCCGCGAATATCTTATTTTTGATCCTGCTGGTTGTGGGCTTTTTCTACATCCGTTTGATCGACGAGGATGAGGTGATGTGACGTGAAATTTTTTAAAAAAGAAAACAAAAGCAAGCTGATGCTGTTTGTTGTCGGCGGGCTTATCTTCTGTGTTTTTATTTTTCCCCTGTACTGGATGCTGGTGACCTCACTGAAAACCCAGGTGGAAATTTTTCAGATTCCCACACCCCTCTGGCCCAGGAATCTTACGCTGGCGGCGTATGTCAAGCAGGTCGCGTCCTCGAGCGATACGCTGCAGGGCTTTCGGAATAGCGTCATTATTTCCGTCGGCACCATGCTGATCGCGACGGCGCTGTCGATTCCGGCGGCTTACGGTCTGGCCCGGTTCCGCTTTCGTGCAAGAAAGATCATTGTGCTGCTGTTTCTGATCACCCAGATGCTTCCCTCCACGCTGGTTTTGACCTCGCTGTATATCATGTTCTCCGGCATCAATCTGCTCAACAGCTATTGGGCGCCCATTCTGGCCGACGCGACGATCGGGATCCCTTTTTCCGTCATTATTCTGCGCACCTATTTTATCTCGATTCCGAAAGAGCTGGACGAGGCTGCTAAGATTGACGGCTGCGGATATTTCTCCGCTTTTTTCCGGATCATGCTGCCCATCGCGAAACCCGGCATTGTTGTGGCCGCTGTTTTTTCCTTTATGTATGCGTGGGGTGATCTGATTTATGGTATTACCTTTATCACCGACCCCACCATGCGGCCAATTACCTCCAGCATCTATAATTATGTGCAGCAGTATCAAACGCTGTGGAATTCCACGATGGCGTTTGGAATCATCGCCATTTCGCCCGTGATCGTCATCTTTATTTTCATGCAGCGGTACATTGTTAGCGGCCTGACCAACGGGGCCGTGAAAGCGTGAGAAAGGAGTTTTTTATGCTCAAACAAAGGCTTCAAACGTTGTCTCCCAAAGACTGCGTGATTCACGACGCTTTTTGGGATCCTTATATCCGTTTGGTGACAGAGAAGGTCATCCCCTATCAGTGGGAGATCTTAAACGACCGGGTGCCGGGAGCGGAGCCCAGCGGCTGCATTCGCAATCTGCGGATTGCGGCCGGGGAGGAAGCGGGCTCTTTTATCGGCGCGGTGTTTCAGGATACCGACGTGGCCAAATGGCTGGAGGCGGTATCCTACAGCCTGAGTGTCCGTCCCAACCCGGAGCTGGAGGCGCTGGCTGACGAAACCATCGCGCTGATTGGGCGCGCCCAGTGCGAGGACGGATATCTAAACACCTATTTTACGATTCAGGAGCCGGAAAACCGGTTCCAAAACCTGCAGGAAGGCCATGAGCTGTATACGGCGGGGCATTTTGTGGAGGCCGCCGTCGCGTATTACCAGGCTACGGGCAAGGACGCGCTGCTCAACATTATGCGCCGCTGCTGCGATTATATCGGCGGGCGTTTCGGCAGAGAGCCGGGCAAACTGCACGGCTACCCCGGGCACCAGGAGATCGAGCTTGCGCTGGTACGTCTGTACCGGGTGACCGGGGAACGAAAGTATCTGGAGCTGGCGCGCTATTTTATTGATGAGCGGGGAAAGCACCCGCTGATTTTTGACGAGCAGAGAAAGCGTCTGGATCATTATATTTTCTCTGAAATGGCGGAATTTGACGAGAAGTACTTTCAGGTGCATGAGCGCCCGGTGGATCAGCGCGACGCCGTAGGGCATGCGGTGCGGGCGGTATACATGTATTCCGCCATGGCCGATTTGGCCGCAGAATATCAGGATAAGGCCCTGTATCAGGCCTGCTGTGCGCTGTACGACAGCATTGCCGAGCGAAAGCTGTATCTTACGGGCAGCATCGGTGCCGCCGCCTTTGGGGAGCGCTTCGCGGGCGATTACGACCTGCCAAACGATACCAATTATTCCGAAACCTGCGCCAGCGTCGGTCTTGCCATGTTCTGCCGGAGAATGGCCAACCTGACCGGCGAGGCTAAATATGTCGACACAATGGAGAGGTGCCTCTATAACACCGTGCTTTCCGGTGTTTCCCTGTCCGGCACAGAGTTCTTTTATGTAAACCCCTTGGAGGTGTGGCCGGACTCCTGTGAAAACAACAGCGCCAAGCGCCATGTGAAAACGGAGCGCCAGAAATGGTTCGGCGTGGCCTGCTGCCCGCCGAATCTGGCCCGCACGGTCGTTTCTTTGGGGCAGTACGCCTACAGCTACGAGTCGGAGCGCATCAATGTGGACCTGTATGTGTCCGGTTCTGCCAAATTCCCTGTGGGAGGAACTACGGTGGAGCTGCGCCAGGCGACACGGTATCCCTATGAGGGAACTATAACGATCGCCGTCCGTCCGGAAAAGCCGGCGCCGTTTACGATAGGGCTCCGCATTCCCGGCTGGTGCGGTGGCTGGTGCGCTTATCTGGATGGAAACCCGGTCTCTCCGATTGTTCGGAACGGGTATCTGGAGTTGGCGCAGATGTGGTTGGACAATGTCATCGAGCTGAAGATGGACATGACGCCGATACTGTATGAGGCTAATCCCAGGGTGCGCGCCGATATCGGCCGCGTGGCCATCGGCAAGGGCCCGCTGATCTATTGCCTGGAGGAGATCGACAACGGCTCCAATCTGCAAGCTCTCTCCGTTTCTACAGGCGAGGCGTTGACCGAGGAGTACCGGGAGGATCTGCTGGGTGGGACTCTGGTGATCCGTGCACAGGGTCATCGGCTGGTGGAGGATTCAGGCCCGCTGTACCACCGTGCAAAAGAACCGGATATGGAGAAAGCCACGCTGACCGCGATTCCCTATTGTCTGTGGAACAACCGGGGAGTGGGGGAAATGGCTGTCTGGATCCGGCGTGAATTTACTTGTTTCTCCTAATCATTATAATAGTCAAACGCCTTCGGCCTCTACGGTGCCGAAGGCGTTTGACTGTTATTCAGGTTTTCAATAACGGCCGCCGTGCCGGATGACGCTTCTTCCGGGGACTCTGTGCCCAAAAGCATGTTGCAGAAGTGGGTGGAAAGAGCTTCTGAGATAGAAGGCCAGTTGGTGTATTGTCCCCTTGAGATACTGTAAGAAAGCTGCTTGACAAAGACCGAATAGTCTTTGCTGTCTTTCCACCGCGGCTGTTCGGCCAGATCTCTACGGGGTGGAAGTGACGCGCAGGCTTCGCAGTAGCTTTCGATTACATCCGGCTGGGCGCAGTACCGCAGGAACGCCAAAGCACCCTCGCGGTCGTCACCGTCGATGACACCCATGTTTTCGCCTCCCAGCACTGCCGCCCGTACAGAGTCCTTCGGCAGCTCGGCGATTCCCCACTCCAGGTTTTCGGCGCTTTTTAGCTGGGGCAATATCCAGGGACCGTTCTCCATCATGGCAATTTCGCCTCGGACAAATTTCCGCCCCAGATCTACCTGAGACCAGTTGACGCAGTCCCGGGAGAGGGAACCGTCTGCGATTAAGTCGTGAAACAATAAAAAAGCACGAATCCCTTTTCGGCCGTCCAGAGTATTCAGCGTTGCTCCCGTGGAGAACACCCACGGCAGAAACTGAAAGGTTGCTTGTTCATAGCGCAAAGCGGAGATTCCGAAGCCCCACACGCCGTCCCCAGTCAGTTTGCGGGAAGCCTCCCGCAGTTCCGTCCAGGTGGAGGGAGCCTCTACGCCGGCCTCTCGCAGCATTTTTTTGTTATAGATCAAAGCCGCGCTGTTCCGCAGAAACGGCAGGCCGTAAAGACGTCCCTGATACCGGGTGGAGTCCAGGACGGCTTGATAATAGAAGTCCGGTTCCAGCCACTCAGCAGTATCCTCTGTGATATCAGCGAACAGTCCCAACTGAATATAATAAGCCATGTCCGGATTGTCGATGAGGGCCAGGTCCGGCAGGCCGCCCTGCATCATGCCGATGGACAGCCGCTTTGTAAAATCCGCCATCGGCACATATTCCCATTGGGCCTCATAGCTCTGCTGGGAAGCGTTGAACCCTTGCACAATCGCGTCCAGAGCCTTTTTCTGTGCTTCGGTTTCGTAGTAGCTCCAAAACACGACGCTTTCCCGAGGAGATTCCTTTGGAGCACCGGAAGAATTCCCCGCGGAAGATCCGCAGGCGGGGAAAAGGCCCAGGCAGGCCAGGACGAGGACGAAAAGCAGTTTTTTCACGGCGCCGCGCTCCTTTCCTTACAGTCATCCGTTTTCCCGAAAATCGCCGGGGGACAGGCCGGTCACTTCTTTGAACACTCGGTAAAAATATTTGGGATCGTTGTACCCTACGTTGGCCGCGATTTCATAAATTTTCAAATCGGAACCGCGAAGCAGCCGCTTTGCGTGGCTGATCCGGAATTCCTTGAGGAACAGCGTGAAATTTTTTCCCACCTCCCGGTTGAAAAGAGTACTGAGGTATTCCGGGGTAATATCCAGTCTGGCCGCTACCCGCTCCAGGGTGATGCCCTCCATATAGTGGCGGCGGATATAAGCCAGCGCCCGGCTGATTGTATAATTTCGGATATCGTCTTTTTTTTCCTGTGCGGAAAAAATTAAGCGCAGCATGTCATCTAAAACAAGCCGCAGTTCATCCGGGGTAACCGCGGTGGTCACCCGGCTGAGCAGCTTTTGCTGAAGAATCTGCTGATATGCCCGCTCGTCCAGATCCTTCAGCCCGTTGAGCACTGCGGTCACCAGGCGCACATGCGCGTTGATAATATCATCCGGAGAATAGAGCGGCTTGCAGAGAATATGGAAAAACTGCTCCAGTAACTTCTGAACCGCGTCGCCGTTGAAGGAACAGACGGCGGCCTTGATCTGCGCTTCCAGCTTCTCCGGGTAAAGCAGAGGTTGTGTCTTTCGGTCGTCCAGACAGTCGTGGCAAATGGCGGGATAATACCCTAAAGGAATACACCAGCACAGCTCCGACCGCATCGCGGCCATCGCCTTTTTCAGGGCGGACAGGCCGGAGAAAAAGCCAATATTCCACGCGGACGGACCGCAGGGCTGCAAAGGCTCCAAAACCTTTTTGGAAAAGGATTCCTCTACGGCGTGCCGGCTTTCCGGAGAAAAGCCAAAGGCAATCACCACGATCATCCTGTCATGTAGAAAGTACAGCCAGCTTTCGCGTATGGAAACCTGAGACAGAATCCGCATCCTCTCTTCAAAGCGTTCGTAGAAGTTGGCCTGTGCGCTGTCCCAATAACCCAGACAGGCCAGAATCGGTTCGTTCCGGGCAAAACGGCAGGTCTGCTCCGCCAGACGCAGGGCGGCCTCGGCCTGCGCATCCTCTTCCTGCAGGTAATTCCGCAGCACCCGCACGGGCTGAGGAGTGCTCACCGCGTTTTCTCGCTGAATTTCTTCATCGATTGTTTTCAGGGCTTTTTTGACATCCTCCACAGTGATGGGCTTGAGAAGGTAATCCCTGACCCCCAGCGCGATGGCCTGCTTGGCATATTCAAATTCCGCGTAACCGCTGAGAATCGTCGCCTTTCTCATCAGCCCCTCCTGCTTGAGCTGAGCCAGCATCGCAATTCCGCTCATTTCAGGCATCCGCACGTCGGTGATGATCCAATCCGGCTTAAAACGTCGGCATAGCTCTAAGCCCTCTGCGCCGTTTTTGGCAGAGCCCGTTATGGCCTGCCCCGTTAGCTTTTCAATCAGGCCGGCCAGGCCCATCCGGATCTTTGTCTCGTCTTCCACAATGACAATCCTCATAGCGGCCTCCTTTATGTTGCGGGTATTTTCAGGTTGATGACGGTACCTTTCCCGATGGCGCTGATGATTTTCCAGGAAGCGCGATCTTTGTAATACATATCCAGGCGGGAAAAGGCGTTGTGCATCCCGATGCTCCCGTTTTCCTGAGAGACAGCGCGCGTCCGGTCGTTATATTTCTGAACCAGTTCCGGGCTCATACCGTTTCCATTGTCCTCAATGACGATATGAATGCTTTCCCTCTGATCCGCCCAAAGTACCTCCACAGTGACGCGGCCGTTTTCTTCGATGCCCTGCAGACCGTGGATCAGCGCGTTCTCCACAAAGGGTTGAAATAATAGCTTATAGGTTTTGGCTATCCGCAATACGTCCGGGTCAGCGGAGATTTCAAAATCGAAGCTGTCGTTAAAGCGGCTCCGCTGCAGCTCGAGATACCTCTTCAGCCAGTCGATTTCCTCCTGAAAGCTCACTTTCAGGTTGCTGTTGCTGATGCTGTAGCGCAGAATAATGCCCAAGTCGCACAGCATTCGGCTGATTTCGTACTCCTCATGCTCAATCGCCATCCAGTTGATGGAATCAAGGGTGTTGTAAAGAAAATGGGGGTTGATCTGAGCTTCCAGCGCCCGAATCTCTGCCTCCTTGCGCTGGTTCGCGGCTCTGTTTGTTTCCTCCATGGATTGACGCAGGCTCTTTACCATGTTGTTGAAGTGGGAGGAAATATCGTGAATTTCATCGTGGCCTTCCACCTGCACTGCCACGTTCAGATCGCCCTCGCGCACCTTTCGCATGCCGGCGATGACGATGCCCGTGGAGTCCGTGATGGTTCGCACGGTGTACCGGATGACCAGAATGGAAACGGCGATCACGCTCAGGCCTAGAATCACCGTCAGGAGCTGAATGCGGCGAATGTCCCGGAACATGTAATTCTGGTCGTAGACGTTGCACAGAATCCATCCTGTGCTGGGTTCCCGATACAGGATCGATGCACTGGAGTGGAAGGGCAGGGCTGTTTCGGCGGCAAAGGCGCGGGCGGCCTCTTTCAGGCCGTTTTCCCAATGGGGGATTCTTTGGGTGAGAAATTCCTCTTTGGGATAAGAAACTACCTGTCCATTTGAATCCAGAATAAAATTCATGCTGTGGCTTTGCTCCGTCAAAGAAGGATTGCACAGCTGCTGAAGGATTTGTTCTTCCACGCTGATGACGACCACCGCGATCGTGCCTTTGCCGGGGAAGCGCAGGTCGTTGAGCGCCTTGGAAAGGTGGAACACATAGGCGTCCCCGCGGGTTTCTGCAATCCGTTCCGTAGGGGTCAAAACAATTTTCTGAACACTCTCGGTGTTCCGATAAACTGGAAGCCGGCGCAGATCTCCCGCGCCGCTCCAAAGATTTTCAATAATGGAAGCCGTTTTGGTGTCATAAACCACAGACACCCCCTGATTGGTGATGATCGAAATACTGCGGATTCCTTTTTGAGAAAATGCGAAGGTTTTCAGGCGGTTTGTAATAATGTAATTGGCGGCCGCCTTGCCCTGGTCATCCCGTCCGTTGAGCAGGTTGATGTTTTCGATGATTTGGTCATCCACATAAATCTGTTCCAGAATAGCGCCGTAGGCCTGAATGGTAATATCCATTCGGTCTCCCAGCTGCTGCAGACTGTCTACCGTCAGCTCGCTGACGTTCTGCTTCATGGATGAGGTAATCACGACATAAGAGATCGATTGAATGATTAAAATCGGGATAACGGAAACCAAAAGAAAGGACAGCAACATTTTTTTGGATAAACGAAGATTCCCATAAAATTGTTTGACAAAGCATGGCATACTTCTGCCTTTCCTTTCCGCTCCACTCCTTTCGGGAACTTACTTTATTAATCATATGATACAAAATTTCTAAAATCAAGAAAATAATATCATAAATTATGTCGGCAAAATTTTGTGAGAATTTACTAATTTCATAAGTATATGAAAATAATCTACCAATCTTAAAAATTTACGGTAGCAATTATTTTTTAAAAAAGGTATATTTAAAT
>OFCQ01000484.1_pt1 | contig 15191 bp, 16 predicted proteins | sample 1520861 | NCBI WGS metagenome assembly OFCQ01 (sample SAMEA2699036, study PRJEB24076) | metagenome | biome: Human gut stool | place: Spain | collected 2012-11-21 | reverse complement strand
CGGAGTGATGAAAGGTGTAAAGGAGCGGCTATAGCATTTTCTGAAGGCTGAAACGAAAAACATACAGTCAAAAGGAACACATCGAGTCAATCGGTGTGTCCCTTTGCTGTTGGTTTGATTCGCGGTTTCATGGTGAGCTGCTGCAATACGGTATAATTTCTTAAAAAGTAAACCCATGGGGTTCTGTAAATACCCGGATTTCTCATCCTGCCTTTTACAGAAAGCTACTTTAAGTCCTGTATACTCATTTTTTCAAGCTCCGCACGAAGCTTCATTTTTTCGCGGCAGCCAAAATAAATGCCAAGCAAAACGATCGTCGGAATATTGCTGAGCAGGAATGTGGATGCAATGAGAATGAATATTTCCCTGCCGTCCATTCCATCATATACAGCCAACCCTAAAACCATCAGTAAAGAATACAGAAACGTAATTGCCGGGAGGATCAGTCCAAACCATTTGCTGTTCTTTTTCGATAAGAATATCTGAAGAAAAACGCCCCCCACCAATAAAACCAATACCAAAAATAATGCGACTGTTGCATTGGCCACGTTATTCGCCTCCTTTTAGTTTTTTATATTCCGAAATCAGAACCTTAGCTGTGTCAAAATCGATCTTATCATTGACAGCCAGTCGCTTGATCAGTGAAATGTATGGTTCATTTGAAATATCTTCGTTTATTTGAATCTTCTGGATTAATTTATCCAGCCGAAGTCTTACGGTTGGATAAGTGACGCCGTATTGATTGGCGATTTCTTTCAGTGAGCCCGACGCTAACAAAAAGTTCTTCATAAAAGACACATCTTCTTGATCAAGGCCGACCATCCATTCAGGAACAATGTCTATTGCCATATAGCACCTACCTTTCTTTAACTATATTCAGTATATGCTTTAATTTTATTTAAGTCAATATCAAAAATATTTTACATATAATAAAACCACTGCCTACAAAGCACTGGCTTTTGTATCGTTTTATTAGAAAATAAGGGAAATGGAAAATCCGCCCAAAATCTATTTTCTCTTTTTTTCGCGTCCGAAAAGTCCAGCTTGGTGATCACGTCCGGGTTAGCAATGCTGGTTACTTCTATTGTGTTCAGATACTGGAAGTCCTTATGGCCTGCTCCATGCCTGCGTTGTATTCGCCGCTGATTGCGGGAAACAGATCCCTCCAGCTGATCCAGACGAACTTTTAGAGTCTTGACCGCATCGCTCTTGTCACTCCGTTTGTAGGTGTCGGAGGGAACAGAGGCCGCCGATTGGCCCGACGAAGTCGGAGTCTTGCGCAGCAATCGCGGATCATGATTTTAGCTATTGACAAATCAGCGAGGAGGATTTATAGTTTAAGTAAACTTACAGTTTACTTAAACGCACTCTAATGAAACGGAGAAATGAGATGGGACGAAAAGAACGCAGCCAAAAGGAAAAAGAGCTCAGGCGCGGCGATATCATCGACGCCGCCGAACGGGTTTTCTTTTCCAAAGGATATGAGAACGCCTCGATGGATGAAGTTGCAAAGGAAGCGGAATTCAGCAAGCGAACCGTTTATATGTATTTCAGCAGCAAAGAGCAGATTTATTACGAAATCATGATTCGGGGGTACCGGCTGCTGATCGATATGCTGGAAACCGGTTTTGAAGAGAAAAAGCCTCAAAATGCAGTCGAAGAGCTGCGCTGTATCTTCTTCTCTTTCTTCCAGTTCAGCCAGGAACATGCTGCGTATTTTAAGGCGATCATGGAATATGAGACCAGGGATTCTGACCAATGTGCGGGTCTGGAGGATACACTTGTCGAGGAATGCTACCAGTTGGGCGAGCAGATTTTTGACTATCTTTCGCGGGCACTGCAAAAAGGGATACAGGAGGGAAGCCTGCGCAAAGGACTTGACAGCGAAAAGGCTGCGTTGATCTTGTGGGCGTGTACCGTTGGCGTTTTTAATACCAGAGAGAAGAAGAAAGAGTATTTAAGAAACTACCACAGCATCAATCCTGAAGAGTTCGTAACGGAGGCTTTCGATATGATGATGCGTTTGATTGCAGACAAGGGAGAAACCGAAAATGAAAGGAAAAAAAATTCGTAAATACGTGGTTAGAGGGCTTACCGGCATTGCCGGGGCGTGTCTTCTTTTATTAACCACTCTTTTTGTAATCAGCGGAGGTTTTATGAAACAGCATTATCTGGAACCATGGTCGAAGGAGTATGCCGCACAATATGACGATGCAAGAATACGCCTTGCGGCTGGTGGAATTCTTGCCGCCAGCGGACACAACATGCAGCCGTGGATCATTCGGCTCGATCCTTCCGATCCCATGACATTCCATCTTTATGCCGACAGCAAGCGCATGACAAAGGAAGTGGATCCTTATGCGCGCCAGATGATGATTTCGCAGGGCACTTTTTTGGAATATGTCGCCGTAGCCGGTAAAAAAGAAGGATGGGATACCAGAATCGAGCCTTTCCCGGATGGAGAGTATGACGAGAATGATCTTGCCCACAGCATGGACACCCTGCCGGTGGCAAAGATCACGCTGGTAAAAGCGCAGCCGCAGGAGATTCCGCTCTATGGCGCCATGTACCTGCCCGATACTAATCGGGAGCCATACCGGACCGAGGGGCTTTCCGTTTCGCAGGTCTCTGCCCTGGAATCGCTTTCGGATGCCGCTGGAATCTCTATTCAGGTGTATCAGGAGCAGGCCGAGCTTTCGAAGATCGGCCAGTATGCCCTGAAGAGCGCGGAAATAGAAGCGGGCGTCCCCCGTGTCATGGAGGAGTCCAGTGCGATTTTTCGTGCCAGCGAGTACCAGAAAAATCGATACCGTTACGGCTTCTCTGTAGAAGGTCAGGGTGCATTCGGGCTTAGGATGCATGTTTTGCAGGGGCTACTCACCGTTTTTCCGTCTTTGAATTCCGGTGAAGCTGCCGCCCGCAATTTTATCAGCTATGCCAGCGCGTCGGTTCACAGCACGCCGGCTTACGCAATGATCGTCACGCAGGACAACAGCAGAGCTTCTCAGGTAGAAAGCGGAATGCTCTACAGCAGGCTGGTGCTGACAGGGCATACGTTGGGCCTTGTTGTGCAGCCGCTCAGTCAGGTTCTGGAGGAATACCCTGAGATGGACGGCCCTTATACAGAATTCAAGCAGGCCTACGCGCCGGGCGGCGGCACAGTGCAGATGCTGTTTCGTATGGGATACCCGACCAAGGAAGTGCCTCTGAGCATGCGGCGGGACGTAATGGATTTTGTTGAGAAGTAATCGCGATGCGAAAACGCCGTCTCGAATTTGGGCCATGTTGGGTTGGCTGGCAAAAGAGACTTCTGATTGCAGAATTAGGATAAAAGCAATAAAGGCAGAGCGGACGGCGGAAATGGATTGTGCCTTAATGATTTAGATAGTATATGAAAGCTGTCGCGGCAAAATAAAAAGGCTTGCTGTCTGTGAATCACAGGCAGCAAGCCTTTTTGGTTGCTTGTAAAATATTATTTGACTTTTGTATTGCTTTAATTGGAAAACGCTGTCTCCCTGTTTGCTGGCTCAGTTTTCTCTCTTCTTCGCGTCCGAAGAGTTCAGTTTGACGATCGTGTCCGCGTCGGCAATGCCGGTTACTTCCATTCCGTTCAGGTACTGAAAGTCCTTGACGGCCTGCTCCGTGCCGGCGGTGTATTCGCCGTTGATGGCGGTAAACATGTACCCCAGCTGATCCAGGCGGGTTTGCAGAGCCTTTACAGCGTCGCTCTTGTCACCCCGTTTGTAGGTACCGGAGGGAACAGAGCCAGCCGACTGGCCGGACGAAGCCGGCGCCTTGCTCGATGCAGCGGAGCTGCTGGAGGAAGATGAGGAGGACGAACTGCTGCCGGAGGAAGCGGGAGCTGACGAAGAGGATTCAGACGGCTTGGAAGAGGGGAGGTTCCCCTCCAGCAGCTCAGGGTATACGGTTCCCGCCATAAAGCTGACGGCCTGAATCATTCCGCGCCCCTGGCGCTCCATATAGGTCGGGTTCATTTCATACACTTGGTTTTTCTGAACAGCTTCCAGCTTTTTGTATTCGGCGGATTCCTGCAGCTGTTTTTTCACACCCTCAGCGCAGAAAATGTACTGCGGATTCGAGATGGTCAGCGCCTCGGTGGAGGCCTGTCCGCCGTTGCTGCCCGCAAACGCATTGACCAGACCGGCGCTTTCAATCAGCTTGCCGGCGAGCATGTCCCCGGTGGCTGCCTTACCCTTTGCGTCATACAGGTAGCAAACGGTTACAGGGGAGTCTTTCTCCGGAATAACGCGTGTAATATCGTCAAGCGTCAGGTAAATATTGTTCGCTGTTTTGATACCTTTTTGGTAGCCGGTGGAACCGCCCTTGATCGCCGCGCCCACTTCGGAGTACAGGCGTTCCAAATCGGAGCGGCTGGCAGCGGCGGGGAGGATCAGCGAAAGGATGCCTTCCTTCTGCAAAGCGGCGGTAACCTCATCACCGGGATTCGTTTCAAACAGCGCCAGTGTGGCGCCGGTTGCCTTTACCGCAGCGGGATTGGATGGATCCACATTCGGAAGAACGGATAAATCCTCCTGATCGCAGTCCTCCGATTTTGCTTTCAGAGAGATTTCGTACCCCATCGCAAGGATCACATCGGCAAGACTCGGCGAAAACACGGCAACCCCGGCCGGTTCGCTTTTCAAAGTCACAGTCCCGATTGTCACGGGGAAATCCTGTTCAGCAGCACCGGAACTGATGTCCCCTTTACCAGCGCATCCCGTAAACGCGGAAACAATCAGCACCGCCGATAGTAATCCGGCTATCATTCGTTTCAACTGTCCCATACAATCCTCCCTGATCTTTCGTTTTCAACCCTTTACAGAATGTTAACATAAAAATATAAATAAAATATGAAGCTGCCGTAAAGTCTGTCATTTTATAGGATGCTTTTTCCCTGACGGATTCTGGATTCGGCCAGACGGACATACTGCTGCGCGCAGCGGGGAGAACGCCCCGCGCGCTCAAGCGCAAAACGTTCCGCGCCGATCAGAAGCTGCGGCAGATGCTCCGAAAGGCCATGCTGATGGGCAAGCTTCTCCACAATGTCCAGATACTGCGCCTTGTCCGGTAGCATAAAGCGCACGGAAAGACCGAAGCGGTCTGCCAGAGAAAGGCTTTCCTGAATCGTGTCGACACGATGAATTTCATCACCCTCGCGGTCCGAAAAGGTTTCCCGCAGCAGATGCCGCCGGTTGGAGGTCGCATAGATCAGCGTGTTTTCCGGCCGGGCAGCCAGACCGCCTTCCAGTACCGCTTTCAGGGCGGCATAGGTGTCGTCCTGCCGGGAGAAAGAGAGGTCGTCGATAAACACGATAAACTTCATCGGCAGTCCCGCCAAAATTTCTACCAGATCGGGGAAATGGGGGATTTCTGCTTTTGGCATTTCGATCAGGCGCAGCGACGGAAATTCATGTAGCAAGGCTTTTACGGTAGAAGATTTTCCCGTACCGCGGTCGCCGTACAGCAGGCAGTTGTTGGCCGGCAGACCCTGCACAAAGGAGCTCGTATTTTCCAATACCATTCCTCGCTGCAGTTCATAGCCTTTCAAATCCTTTAACAGGATCGGGTCGGGGTGCTGAACGGGGGACAACATCCCATTTCTCCAGATGAACGCCCGGTTGCGCGCAAACCGGCCACAGCCGTTCTGTGCGTAAAAGGATTTCAGCTGTGCCAGACAGGCCTGTGGCTCTTGCTGCAGTTGCACGATAACCCGTCCGTTTTCCCAGCAGGGAAGGTCCAGCTCCGCAGCCTGTGGGAAGGCGCTTCCGGCCAGTATTTCCTGCGGAGTAATGGCCGACAGCTCCGTCAGAATTTTCAGATCACGCAGCGCCGCCGCTTCTATCAGGGAAGAAACTTCTTTTCCAGATGTCGCGGCAACTGAAAATGCGTTTTCATCGTACAAAACAGGCTCAGTCAAAGCCTGCGCAAAGTTTGTGTCGGCATTTTTTTGTCCGAGCAAAGCGATCAGATTTCCCCAGGCCGTTAAAAACGTCTCAGGCTGATTCGCCTGTGAAGCATTCAGCAGACGAAAAAACGCCTCCGGCACGCTTCTTTCCAAGATGCCTCTGTATACAGAAAGTGAGGCCATTTTCCATGCAGCCTCCTGAATTTGATTCACAATTGTTGCCCCTTTCCTGAGATTCAATGCTATTGTACCGTTCCTGTCACTTTAAGTCAATAAAAGTGCTTGACTTTTGCGGACATTCTCTATAAAATAAATAGGCATGGACGGCAAACGCCTTTCCTTGTAATCATTGGAAGCGTATCGAAGTGGTCATAACGGGCCTGACTCGAAATGGGCGAGGGCAAATCCGTGACCGAAATCCGGAAAAGCCCGTGTTTCCAAGGTTTTCGAGCCGCAAAACTCAGGAATTCACAGCTCTATTCTAACACGTTTCTAACGCCTACGCCACCCTGAAAAACGGGGTAAAATTGAATATGGAGAGGTACCCAAGTGGTCGAAGGGTCCGCACTCGAAATGCGGTAGCCGGTTTGCGCCGGGCAAGAGTTCGAATCTCTTCCTCTCCGCCAACGTCAGTCATGGAAGAACACACTTCCATGACTGATTTTTTATATTTGGCGTTCTTTGAATCGAATTACTGGTTAAGGCACATCGCATTGTTTTTCCTCACGTTCCGCCCTATCCAGCAGGTTGCCTATTACCGCTCCGGTATCACGCTTGCTGGCAAAATCCAGATGGGCATAAATATCGGCCGTTGTAGAAAAGTTGCTGTGCCCCAACCAGAGTTGAATGCGCTTCATATCCACGCCCTCAGCCACTAATAGACTGGCACAGGTATGGCGCAGATCATGAAAACGAATATGAGGCAAACCGCGCTTCTTCAGGAGATAGGAAAAGTGGGCGCTTAGAAAAGCTGGGCTTAGCAGGTTCCCTAAGCTGTCGACACAGACATATTCCAAATACTTTGTGCAGTAGCCCTTACGGCACACTCTGCGGTACTCCTCTTGGCGAGCTTTCGCCTCAAGTAGAACGCGTTCCGGCGTCGGAAGCAGTGGAAGCGTCCGCCGGCTGGATTTGGTTTTCATCTCATCCATCAGCAGAAGGCCTTCCTGTCCTGCGGCGCTTCCTTCAATGACCTTGTGCTCGATGGCAATGGTCTTTTTCTCAAAGTCTATAGAACCCCAACGGATACCAAGAACCTCGCTGCGCCGCAGTCCATAGTAAGCCGCCAGAAGAATCGGTACATACAGAACATCGTCTTTCGCTATTTGGAGCACCCGGTTCAGTTCATCTCTGGAATAGTAACTGGGCTTGTACCTGTTTTTCCTGGAGGGCTTCTCCACCGCACGGTCTGCCGCGTTGATCTGGATGTATTCCTTTCGGATAGCATAGTCCAAAGCCATTTTAAGCATGGCATGGTATTTGACCACCGAGTTTTCACAGCAGCCATCTTTGCGAATGGAGTTATAGAAGTCATCCAACTGATGGTAATTAAGCTCTATCAGCAGTGTCTTTTGCGGACCGAAACAGTCGGTCACCCTCCCTTCAATCATTTTGGTGTAATTGTGATAAGTAGTTGGCTGAATATGAGGTTTCCGGGTGGATAGCCACTCATAGAGGAAATCCAGAAGTGTCATATCCACCGTTCGGGTGCAGGCAGGTTGGCCGCGCTTTGACGGCGGCAGTTGTGCGCTATACCGCCGTGTAAGCTCGTTCAATACCTCCTGTGCTTTCTTTTTATTGCCTTTCACGGTGTACCCTGTACTGACCCACTTGGGCCGTCGCTTGCCCGTATGATCATAGAGGTTGAGAACGGCATAGTATTTGCCGTTTTTCGGCTGTATGCTGCCGGTTATCATGGTAACGCCTCCTTGGTAAGGTGATGCTCTCTGCTGCCGACATCTACAGCATATCAGGAGTTTTCCTTTTGTACCAATGTGTCGGCGTCATCATTTTGCAGCAGAAAGTCAATCACATAGACTTTAGGAATCCTGTACGATTTACCGACCTTCCGGCCTTTGATCTGACCGGAAGTGATAAGGTCATAAGCGTGATGACGACTGATCCCAAGCATCTTCTGAAGCGTATGTATATCGATTACATCCGGGTATTGCCGGAACATGTGCTTATAGGCAGTGCGTGTCTGTAATATAAGAACCCCCTCCTTTTTATATAAAAAGGCCGTGTATATAAGCTTTCTGGTTTATTAATAAACACTCGGATTCCGGGCCATTTCCTGCGCCGTTTTTGCTACGCCGCGTATACTCGTTTCCTCAGGCTGCACTGTGCGCGATTTAATTGGTGGGCACGCTCATCCGCCCGGATGTCATGGCATACTGTCCCTCAAACCCGTATAACTCCCGGATCCGGCTATGAACTTTTCAAGGTACTGTTGGACCGCTTTGTTTTCGGTCTTGCTTATTAAACAGCAGGAGAGAATGCAGATTTCTGCAAAAATAAAGTAATGCTATTGAAAGACATTTTCATTTTGATTTTTTAAAACGTAATGAAATAGACGAACGGCATAGCACCCATCACTGACTATAAGTAAGGGAGGCTATTGTAGTGTATCTGCTGCAATAATCATTTTGATGAAAAACTCTTTCAAACGCTTTGATAAAGGTTACTTTGGTACTTGCTGGAATAAGTTTGGATATTCGTCTCAGTGAGCAAAAATTTTAGAGGCGTTTTAGAAATAATTCTTTCTGGACACAGGTTACTGTGATTTTTAAGAGTGAGACAGGAATTGATATAGATTTAAATGGATGTAAAGGGTAATAAATTCCTTGATATAAGCCTGCGTAGGTGCTTGGAGGAGCATAAGGCAAAAGTTTACAGACCGAGAAAAGTAGAAAATCACATACCTCCAACACTCAAAGCATCTATCGACCGATACATCGAGCAAGTGCGTCCTTATTTCTGCTCTTTCAATTCTTTTCAAAAGGTATTTTGTATGACTGAAATCCAACGTAAAGAGCAGAAGTTAATGGGGCCATACGAGCTTTTAGAATCTATAAAAGAATTTATTACAGGTTCGATAACATCTGAAGAGACAGGGGGCACCGTTAAGCTTTCAAATAAGCTTCCTGCAATTCCAATAACCATTTTAGTTGGATATTATATTCTTGGTCAGATTACTAAAGAAATGGGAGGAATCAAATAATGGATGCCGCTACAAGAAAGACAAAACTGATAGAATTGCGCTCCAATAATAATAATGTGGCCATGACAGGCATACCACTACGTTATCGCGGCGCAACTCGCACTGAAAGTGCATATAAAATCCCTTTAGATTATTTGATTTACAACAAATACAATGGTCGTATCGGTACGGATGTATTGTCATTTGAAAAGCAAAATGGCGAGTTGGATGCCGAAAAAGAAAGAGATCGTACCATCATCGAAGAATTTCTTTACAAATCAAAAGAAGATCGTAATAAGATAACTATGGATAGCCTTCTCAGAATTGGACAGCAGCGTTACGGGATAGTTACCGCAGATGGGATCATTGTTGATGGAAATAGACGGGCCATGTTACTTAACAGGCTCTTTCATAAACGCGATGAATTCCATTATACACATCGCTCCGGCGAGACGGAGGACACGACGATGGCCGATGTGGCTGTCGCGGTAAATGCCGGGCAAATCAAAAGCGGTGCTCCATGCAGAACTGAAAGGATCATGAAATATAATCAGTTACTGCGGATTGAAGAGCTGTTGGGGGACAGCGCCCGATTCAATGGGATGGCGGTCAAAAGATAAGCATCAATAAAAGCTGGGAACCGGTATGAATCGGTTCCCAGCCTTTTCGTTTGCTCTGCTTGTATTGTTATGTCAGATATGGCTGCCTGCTTTGAAAAATAAGAACGCGAAGAGAGGAAGTAAGGAGTTCATTATTGATGGATGGGCAGGCACTTTAGAATCTTGTACGTGTTTTTGCTATGGCAAAGACGCTATGCACGCTTCGACTATAATGACCGATATTTATTTTTCTGGGAAGGTTCCTCCTCCGCGTGTTCCGCCGCTCTGTTTTTGTGGTATACTGCTGACAGGTGATGTTATGCAGATCGATCGACTTTTTCAAATTGTATACCTGCTACTTGGCAGAAAAACCATGACGGCAAAAGAGCTTGCCGCCCATTTTGAGGTTTCGGTACGAACCATTTTGCGGGATATCGATACCCTTTCATCGGCAAATATTCCGGTTTATACCACTCGGGGCAAGGGCGGCGGCATCTCGATCCTTGACGGCTATGTGCTCAATAAAGCTGCGCTGAGCGAAGAGGAGCAGAAACAGATTCTGATCGCTCTGCAAAGTCTGGCCGCCACAGGCAACACGGATGCAAACCGTACACTCTCAAAGCTGGGCGCATTGTTTCAAAAGACCGATACGGATTGGCTTGAGGTGGATTTTTCCCGATGGGGGCAGGGTGCGCAGGACAATCGACGCTTTGAGCTGCTCAAAACGGCAATTCTGAGAAGACATGCCGTCTGCTTTGACTATGTGGGTTCCTACGGAAGCAAAAGCCGCCGAAAGGCATACCCGTTGAAGCTGGTCTTCAAGTCGAAAGCATGGTACCTGCAGGGCTATTGTCTGGAAAAACAGGCTTACCGCACCTTTAAAATCGACCGCATGCTGCATGTGCAGTTAACGGACGAGCATTTTCCGGCGAGACAATACAGCCCGCCGTCCATTGAATCGACAGACGCTGCGTCTCTGTCTCTGATCGATTTAGAGCTGGAATTTTCGGCACAGGCGGCCCACCGCGTTTACGATGAATTTGACGAGGGCTGCATTGAACGCAATGCCGACGGCTCCTATCATGTTCTTGTCCGAATGCCGGAAGACGGTTGGCTCTACAGCTTTTTGCTTTCTCTCGGCAGGGATGTGAAGGTGCTTCATCCCGCGCGCGTTGCAGATTATCTGGAGGAAATACGAAACAAAACATGACGCACTGCTGTCATGTTATCTAATGTATTATAAATGTGGGAGGGGATAAGGATGGAATGGGTAACACTTTACGGGCCGGACAGACAGCCAAGTGCCGCCGAAATCGCGGAGTATATCAACAGTCCCCTGTGGGACGAAATGAATCGCTTTCTGCAAGAAAATTACGACGTGCAGCCAAGCTTCAGTTACAGCAGTTGTTCCGCCCAGCCGGGCTGGAATGTGAAATATCAAAAAGCCGGGCGCTCCCTCTGCACCCTCTACCCGATGGCCGGGTACTTTATTGCGCTGGTCGTGATCGGCGCGAAAGAGGAGGCTGAAGCCGAGCTCACCATGCCACTGTGCGACAGGTATACGCAGGAGCTGTTTTCTAACACCGTCTTTAGTGCGGGCGGCAGGTGGCTGATGGTCGGTGTGACCAATGCGGCGATTTTAGAGGACGTAAAACACCTGATTCAAATCCGAAGAAAAATCAAAAAGAAGGTGTAGCGATGGAAAGCATCATTGCGATAACGGCAGACAATATCGATCGTGAACATATCTGCTGTGCTATCTCCGATAAAAAGGGCGATACCTGCGTATCCTCCAAAAAAGCGTGGATGAAAGATCGCTTTGCGGACGGCCTTGTGTTCCGGAAGCTGGACGCGCGAGGCAAGGTGTTCATTGAGTACATTCCCGCAGAGAAGGCATGGTGTCCCATCGAGGCCCCAGGGTATATGCACATCAACTGCTTTTGGATTTCGGGGCAGTATAAGGGAAAAGGCTACGCTAATCAATTGCTGGAGGAGTGCATTCAGGATGCCAAATCCAAGGGCTGCTGCGGTCTTACTGTTGCCGCCTCAGAGAAAAAGCGCCCGTTTCTGTCCGACCCGGATTACCTGAAATACAAAGGCTTTTCGGCAGTCGATACCGCAGCACCCTTTTTTGTGCTCTACTATCTGCCCTTTAGCGGGAATGCGCCGGTTCCAAGGTTCCAAGACTGCGCAAAGCGGGGCAAAATCGAGGAAAAGGATATGGTGCTGTACTACACCAACCAGTGTCCTCACACCGACAAATATGTGCCGGTTATCGTGAATCTTGCCAAGGAGCGCGGCGCAAAAATCAGCGTCCGCAAGATTGAGACGACCGGGCAGGCACAGTCCGCGCCCACGCCGTTTACTACCTACAGCTTTTTCTATGACGGCGAGTTCGTGACCAATGAGATTTTAGGCCCGGCAAAATTTGAAAAATTCCTGGATCAGTACGGGTTTTAATGTAGATAAAAACAAGGCCGCAGCGATAAAAATGCTGCGGCCCTGTTTTGTTGTGCGTATCAGTTGCGATTCATAAACTGATTGCGTGAGTGCAAGGTTTCCATAACCTACTCGCAATTTTAGATTGCGCTAGTAGGTGGGGCATATTTTTACGGGCTTAAGATATAGCAAACATCATCTTTGCTGCTCTGGCCGCTGTCGGTATACTGCGCGATATCGAGCGCATCGAATGGGCATCCTCAGCGTTATGGAATGCTCTCTAATTCTCTGGTGATCAGTGACGATGCGATGCGCAGCGCCTTGATCCTGCGTATGAGCAGCGTGTGCTGAGAAGTGCCCGGCTTTAGTTTTGGCTGCACCTTTTCACATTTGCTGATTGTCGAAACGATCGCCCGGAGGGCTTCCTCCAGTTCTTCCTTGGTAAAATTCTCCATAAGCTTACTCCTTTCCGATGGCTTACACTTTTCGAACCGGATGCCGGATAACGGTTTTCAGTTTGGCGGCTTCCGTTTTGCGGGGATCGCTCAAATAAATCTCGTGATGATGCCGTTTATCGGTGATGTCAATGGCATACCCGTGTTCCTGCGCATAGGTTTCCATTTGACGGATGGTTGCCGGTTCATCGTCATAAGAACCCAGATGCATGCACTGCACGCACAGTCCTTCGTCATAAGGAAAGAATTCCACCCGGGAAAAGTCCGTCTTCTTTTTTCTCGTCGCCTCTTCCAGTGCCCATTCAAAGTCGCTTTCCTTCACAAAATCCGGCAGGCGGATCAGAGAAATCCACTGGAAAAGATCTTTGCGGGAGTAGTCAACGCCGCGGATGCCCTCCTGCCACCAAAGCCCTTCCAGCGGGGGTACAACATATTCAAAAAAGCCTTCGATGATATGCTCGCCCTTGTAGCTCATTTTGATTGTATACGCTATGCCGTAGAGCAGTTCCATGGCCCTTTTGTATTCCCCGTTTTCTTCATTCGGGTCGCCTTTGCCCCGAACCGCAAGAAAATTCATTTTCGGTATTTCCACAATACCGGGTTGTTTGGGTGGTAAATAAAATTCCTTGTACTCTTTTTTATAGTCGAATGCCATAAAGTTCACCTGCTTCCATTTGTAATATTTTCTCCTAGGAATCTGTTTTTAAAATAATGACCAATCTCTTTTGAGAAATTGGATTTCAGCTGTTATCAAGGTTTGCCAGAATCTCTTGATAACGCATGGTTGCAAGCTCGCTGGGCTTGCCCTTTTGGCAGAAGGATAGCTTTGCCAGCTTGGGAACAACACGCTCAATTACAACTTCTGCGTTCACCAGCTTTGCCTGTAAGGCAGCCAATGCCTCCAGAAATCTTTTATCTTTTTTCGCGCGGTTGTAAAAGGACAGTACATAAACGTACTGGAACAAATTATAATCTCTGAACGGATATTCTACCTGCATGAACAATGTGCCGATTCCATAATGGCAAGGGCCAATGGGCTTTTTGATCAGCCAGTGCTCCAGCAAGAAATCAACCGCTCTGTCGAGAGTCGGTTCACGATTCAGAGCATCCGTGAACCGAAAGGCGTTCAAAGCAGTGAGCGTAGGCCCGGGGTTGGAAGATTCCGTTTCGGGGCCGCGCCCAAAAGAAAACTTGTTGCACCGTAAGCCTCCATCATCGGACTGAATTTCTAAAAGATGGCGAAGCGTTTTTTGGATTCTTTCATCTTGCGCATACCCCATACGGCAAAGCAAATAGGCGGCATGAGCGGTGTGACACGGTAAGATACCGCCCTGGGGATACAGCTTGAAACGCCCGTCTTCCTGCCATGTGCTGAAAAACAGTTCCGCTACTTCTTCCAGTACCACATCTGTTGGTTCCACCCCCAACTCCATAAGCATGAGCGCGCTGTTATAGGCTGAAAACGGCGACCCCTTGAGCAAACGCTTGTCCGGAGTTGTCCAAAAATCGGCACCGTTGTCATGCCGATGCGATAATATTGCCTCAATATCCGATAAGTATTTCGCATGAACTGCCATTGTGTTCACCTCAAATCAATTTCACATAGAGAAATCTTTAGTATTTATTATTGTACCGAATCAATATGCGATTGTAAATAAAGAGCAGGGCGAAACATACTTTTCCCACAAAAATCATTTCGAGAGTCGTCGTATCCATCGCGCCTTACCTGAAATGCTTATGAGGATAATGGCTTCAGTAGTGCCAGTTAACTATAATATACTGCAAAATAGGTGGGAGGCCGATGCAAGCAATCCGATTGCTTTATCCGTGGAATTTTGCAGGTTTTTAAGATGAAGAAGCCATACTCCCATAACAAAATGCGCCGCGCTTCCGTTTTGGAGAGCGCTGCGCATTTTGTTTGGAGAATAGTTTATGTCACATGTTTGGCAGAATCGATAGAAAAGTAAGTGGGAAAAACAAAAGGAAGAGCGTCATACCAACAGACGGATCGGCTTTGGAACCACATCATTGGGAATCGCACAGTGGTAAGTCTGACCACCCAGCCGGTTTGTGAATTCCTGCTGCGCTTTTTCCACCAGCTCCGGTTTTTCCAGCAGATCCACAGCAGCTCCGGAAAGCGTCTTTGCCGCAAGAAGCATCCCCTTATGCCCGATCGAGGTCTTATCCTGAGACACCAGCTGCCAGGAATGCTCCGGTGTGCCCAGAGCGTAGCAGGCGGTTACGATCTGCGCTGTGGGTACATTCCAGCTGACGTCGCCTACATCGGACGACATGGTGAGACGCGAGCTTTGGCCCTCCTCGTGAAACGGCAGGATAATGTCGCACAAATCCTTCCCGTGCAGCTGCCTGGCGCACTGCTGAATTTCCTCGTCTGAAAGCGAACCCTTGAACCGGCTCAGGGAGGCCAGAGCACGATCCTCTGAGGGAGGTGTGGTTTTTGCGATTTCCTGCGCAAAACTCAGTTCCTCTGGAGTGTATTCCGGCAGCGGGTGCTTTTGGAGGTTCTCATTCACTAGGTCAGCCAAAAAACGGTTGGGCACCTCGGCGTGTTA
>OFCQ01000462.1_pt1 | contig 15787 bp, 11 predicted proteins | sample 1520861 | NCBI WGS metagenome assembly OFCQ01 (sample SAMEA2699036, study PRJEB24076) | metagenome | biome: Human gut stool | place: Spain | collected 2012-11-21 | reverse complement strand
CACCATTTTTTTAGATCTCATAATCAATACACCTTTTTTAATTATTGTCAGCAGACCAATCTAATAATTAGCAGGTCGGTGGTTCGAATCCACCCTCCTCTACCATATCATTTGGAAAATGAACCTCATCCACTAGGATGGGGTTCGTTTTTTTATGCAATGCTCCACCAGAACCAGATAACACGGGCAGAAATGCCCTCATTATCATATGCCTATATATTTAGACCTAATAAATTAGGTGTTGGTAAAAAACTGGCCGGGCCCTTCTGTGAAATGGTATAAAGACAGGAGACACGATTTTTCGTGGCTCCTGTCTTTATACCATTTCACTTTAAGACGCTGGCTTTCATTTCGTAATGAAAAAGAATCTGAATTTTGTCTGCATCGATATTCCGCTGCCGTTTCAATTCCTGCTGCAAATCAGCCGCGATGGAACAGAATCTCACGTGTGAGAGCAGGAACGACCTCAAAAAGATCCCCAACGACACAATAATCAGCATACCGAAAAATCCGGGCATCCGGATCGGTATTGATCGCCACGATGGTACCGGAACCCAGCATCCCGGTCAGGTGCTGGATCGCACCGGAAATACCGCAGGCTATATACAGCCTTGGGGCAACTGTGTGACCTGTCTGTCCCACCTGATGCGCCTTGGAAATCCATCCCCGGTCAACCGTGGTGCGCGACGCGCCAACGGCGCCCCCCAGCGCAGCAGCCAGCGCGCGCAAGGGGGCAAAGCCCTCCGGCCCGCCTACCCCTTTACCGCCGGATACAATCACCTCGGCGCTTTCCAAATCGATGCCGTCGCTCGAAAGCTCCTGCAGCAACTCCAGCACCCGGATGCGGGCGGAACCACCGGCGGGGGGTGTAAAACGGATCACCTGTACTGGCGCTGCATCATTCCTCCGGCGCTTTTGTCCGCCACCGGGGCGGACAGTTCCGATCTGCGGACGGCGATCGATGCAGACGACATCACACAGAACGCTTTCCCCCAGAACAGGACGCGTCCAGACCAGGCAATCCTTCTGCGCATCCAGCGCAAAAGCGGTGCAGTCGGAGGCAAAACCGGTATTCAGCCGGGCAGCTGCCTGTGGCAGCCATTCCTTCGCAAAAACCGTAGATGCAGCCAGAATGGCCCAAGGCTTTTCCTTTTCCGCCAGCTCGGCAAGCGCCGCGGCAGGGTCAGCGGGAACGGCATCCGCCAGCAGCAGGCGGTCGGCTCCACAGATGCCAGCCGCTGCGGCTTCCTTTTCTGCATCACCAGAAAACGCCACGGCAGTGAGAGTTCCGCTCAGGGAATTCACCAAAGCGCGGCAATCATTCAGTAACGAAAGAGACAGCTCGCGAAAGCGTCCGGATTTTCCTGTCTCCATGAAAACCCAAATGTCTTTTTTCATGCTTCATTTCCTCACAGCACACCGGCAGCGTTCAAAAGCTGGAACAGCTGCTTGGCGGAATCTTCGCCGGTCTGCTTACAAATTCTCACGCCCTGCATCCCACGGGAGGCAGGGCGTGTTTCGCGTACCGTTAACAGCGGGGTGGGAATTTCGGAAAGCTCCAGCATCGGAATCACTGCACGGCTGGCTTCCATGCTGCTTCTCACCGTGGGGAGCCGGGGCTCGCCAGGAAATTTGTCAAACGCCGCCACACAGGGCAGGTCCATCTCTACCAGACCGGTCCCGTCCTCATTTCCCTGTCTGACTCGCAGAGCGCCGCCACACAACGACGCTTCCAGCACGCGGCCTGCAAAAGGCAGGTTCAGGCACTGTGCCAGTTGAGGGCCGACCTGCGCAGACTGCCCGTCGATAGACTGCTGCCCACAGAAGATCAGCTCTGCCGGGCCTGCTCTCCTTTCCAGGCGGCGGATTGCCTGGGCCAGCAGGCGGCTGACCGCCAGAGCATCCAGCACATCAGGGTCGGGAACCACCGCAAGAACAGCGTCATCCGCGGCAATTGCCAATGCCTGCCGCAAGGCCTCGTCCTCACCGGAACGACCCAGGGAAAGAGCGGTAATATGGATGTTTTTATCCGCATCGCGCAGGCGCGCGGCAGCCTCCAGCGCATAGGCGTCCAGCAGATTCAGGCGGACGGGAAGCCTATGCGGCGGCTGTTCTGTCTTTTCTGTGCGCCCGATGCCCAGATCGGGCACCTGCTTCATGCAGACAATAAGATTTCTGTCGGTTCCGGAGGGCTCCATCATTCACTCCTCTTCATCGATCCGGCCAATACGGCGCAGGCTCTCCATCAGAGCATCCTTTTCCTGCGGAGTGAAGTCCTGCAGTATTTCAACATTCAGTTCATCGACCGCCTTCAGGACGTCGTCCTTCATCGCCATGGCCGAAGGAGTGGCGATGACCAGAATACTGCGCCGGTTATTGGGATCCACAACCCGGTCGATCAGATCCTGCTTCTGCATCCTGTCCAGAATGCCGGAAACCGTTGAATTTTCCAAACGAAGCGCTCTGGCAATTTCTTTCGGGGTGGTGGGTCCATTCTTCCAAAGGCAACTCAGCACGCCGTACTGTCCCGGTGTAATCCCGTAAGGTGACAGCCGCGAAAAAAAGGTTTGGAATACCTCGTGCTGAGATATTGTCAGTAAATAATTGATGCAATATCGCAATTCCATCCTGCTCTTTATCCTCCTGTTTCAAGGCGGTGAATCCGAAAACACGCTGCCGGGGCTGCCCCGGCGATTCCTTCGAAGTCCGCTCAATATGGAAATGTGCCCGTCCGGGCAAAGTTTCATGCATTCAGTATAGCGTTTTACAGGCGCTTTTTCAACTGATTTCGCAATTCATTTCCTATGTCCATTCAGACAGGAAGCAGGGGCAGGCGAATTTTTGTATTTTCCCCTGAAACCAGCATTTCCGGCATCCGCACGGATGCCGGAAATGCTGTAGCATGGTTAATATTAGGAGAGCAGGTATAAACAAAGGAAAAAGTGCTTACGAGTCAGCGGAACAACGTGCCGCTGATCACCAGACGCTGAATCTCGTTGGTGCCTTCGTAAATCTGGGTGATCTTCGCATCACGCATCATGCGCTCGACTTCGTATTCACGCATATAGCCGTTGCCGCCCAGCATCTGAACCGCTTCGGTCGTAACCTCCATCGCAACGTCGGTAGCCGTCATCTTTGCCATCGCGGCATCGACGGTGAAACGTGCGCCCGCATCATGCGCCAGAGCCGCGCCGTAAACCAGCAGCTTTGCTCCCTGAATCTTGGTGTAAAGCTCCGCCATTTTAAACGCGAGATACTGCTGCTTACTGATGGGTTTGCCGAACTGCTCGCGCTCCATCATGTATTTGCGTGCAATCTCAAAGGCGCCTTCCGCAATGCCAAGACCCTGTGCAGCTACGCCGATTCGCCCGCAATCCAATGTCTTCATAGCAAGCTTAAAGCCTTCGCCGGGCTGCGCCAGCATATTTGCAGCGGGTACGCGAACGTTGTCCAACAGGATTTCGGAAACCTGCGCGGAACGAATGCCCATCTTGTTTTCAATATGTCCGATGGAAACACCGGGTGTGCTGCGCTCCACCGCAAAGCAGGTCATGCTCTTTGTGCCGACAGATGGGTCCGTCAGCGCATAAATAACATAATAGTCAGCCAGAGGGCCGTTGGTGTTAAAGCACTTGGAACCATTGAGAATATAAAAGTCACCGTCCTGTTTTGCAATGGTCTTCTGACCGGCTGCGTCGGAACCGGCCCCATGCTCGGTCAAACCAAAGCCGCCCAGATGTTCGCCGGAAAGAACAGGAGCCATGAACTTTTTCTTCACCTCTTCGGAAGCGGAAGAGTTAAAAATGGTACCACCATAAAGAGAGGTCGCTACCGAATAGGAAATCCCCAGCGAAGCATCCACTTTCGAAATTTCTTCAACAGCAAGAGCATATTCGAGGTAACCCATCCCCTGACCGCCTACCGTTGTGGGGTATGGCAACCCGATCAGGCCAAGTTTCCCCAATTTGTTAAACAGACCGACATCATAAGTAGAAGTTTCATCGCGCTCGATAGCGCCGGGTTTTACTTCCCTTTCCGCAAATTCGCGTGCAAGGGTTTGAATGCGCTTTTGTTCATCATTCAGTGTAAGGTTCATAATCATCCTTCCTTTCATTTGGTCAACCATGATTCAGAATTACCTTATTGTTTCAAAACAATTCTTATTTAAAACATTTCTGAATAAGAATTGTTTATAAGGCGAATTTAACATAAAATAAAATGCATGTCAAGATATTTTTTGAGAAATAAAACAAACTTTTTTCTTGCAAAAAAATAAAAAGTTTTTTGATCCAGATATTACCAAAAATACGCAATATCTAGTGGTACTACCTATAAGCGCTACACTCTGCACAAAAATAATTCGCTATACGAATCCTACGACTTAGAAATGTTCTTGACACGAGATAAAATGCGTTATAAAATAGGCCTCAAAGAGAGAAGTTGTATACTTCATCTAAATTTTATATTTTTTTACGGAGGTTTTTGTTATGAATAATCTGCTTCTGGAAATTCAAAACGGCATCGCCCTGCTGACCATCAACCGGCCGAAATCTCTAAATGCGCTCAATAGCGAAACCTTAAGTGAACTGGACACCTGCCTGTCAGAAATCGAAAAACGCGAGGATATAAAGGTCGTTATTTTGACCGGTTCCGGTGAAAAATCCTTCGTTGCCGGCGCAGATATTTCTGAAATGGTAAATGCAACTCCTGTGGAGGGAAGTGCCATGGGTCAGCTTGCCAGAAAAGCCTTTGGACATCTGGAAGAGATGCCTCAGGTAACCATTGCCGCCGTAAACGGATACGCGCTGGGCGGCGGCTGCGAAATTTCAATGGCCTGCGATATCCGTATCGCCTCTGAAAACGCCAAATTTGCACAGCCCGAATGCGGGTTGGGGATTCTGCCCGGCTTTGGCGGCACGCAGCGTCTTTCCCGCCTGGTAGGGAAAGGGCGCGCCAAAGAGCTGATTTTTACCTGCGACATGATCGATGCACAGGAGGCTTACCGCATTGGTCTTGCCAACAAAGTGGTTCCGCTGGCAGAGCTGATTGATTACTGCAAGGCAATGGCAGGGCGCATCATGAAGAACGCGCCGATCGGCGTTGCCCTGGCGAAGGAAGCCATCAACACCGGCAGCGACACCGACTTGAACAGCGGCCTGAAGCTGGAAGCCAACCTGTTCGGCCTGTCCTTCTCCACACAGGATAAAAAAGAGGGCATGACCGCATTCCTGGAAAAACGCAAAGAGAAGCACTTCATCGGCAAATAATCCGAAAGCATACGGAAAATGGATGGAAATCATTTCGGAATGCGTTCACTTTGATTCGGTTGATTTGGGTCAAAGGAAAAAATGCGGAGGAGGAGTATCATGTCAAAAAAGCCAATGATTACTGCGGCAAATGCCGCCGGCTGGGTAAAGGACGGAGATACCATTACCACCAGCGGCTTTGTGGCAAGCGTAATGCCGGAAGCACTGACCCGTGCTTTGGAGGCAAGATTTTTGGAAACCGGATCACCGAAGAGCCTGACTCTTTTCTATGCGGCTGCCCAGGGAAACCGGGACGGCAGCGGTGCCGACCATTTTGCCCACGAGGGAATGACCAGACGCGTCATCGGCGGGCACTGGAACATGGTGCCGAAGCTGGGGGAACTGGTTCTGCAAAACAAGATCGAGGGCTACAACCTCCCGCAGGGAACTCTCTCTCAGCTCTATCGAGACATTGCCGGACACCGGATCGGCACCATTACCCATGTGGGTTTGAACACCTTTGCAGACCCCCGTCTGGAGGGCGGCAAGCTCAACGATATTACCAAAGAGGATTTGGTAGAGGTTGTGGAAATCCTCGGTCAGGAAAAGCTCCTCTACAAGGCGCTCCCGCTGAACATCGGCTTTATCCGCGGCACCTATGCGGATGAAAACGGCAACGTTATCATGAGCCACGAGGTTGCGTCCATTGAGGCAACCTCCATCGCACAGGCTGTACATAATTGCGGCGGCAAGGTGATTGTTCAGGTAGAAAGGGTCGTTGAAAACGGATCGCTGGACCCCAAGCTGGTGAAGATACCCGGAATTTATGTAGATGCCATTGTGGTGGCGCAGAACCCGAGCGAGCACGAGCAATGCGTTGGCTGCGAATACGACGGCTCTATGAGCGGCGAATACCGGGTTCCGCTGGACAGTCTGGATCACCCGCCCATGAGCGCCAAAAAGATCATCGGACGCAGAGCGGCGATGGAACTGATCCCCAATTCCATCGTAAACCTTGGGATCGGCATCCCCGAATACATTTCCATGGTGGCGAACGAAGAGGGAATCGGTGATTACATGACCCTTACCGTAGAATCCGGCCCCGTGGGGGGCGTGCCGCAAGGCGGCCCGAAATTCGGCGGTTCGGTCAATGCGGAGGCAATTCTGGATCAGCCCTATCAGTTCGACTTTTACGATGGCGGCGGTGTCGATTATGCTTTTCTGGGGCTGGCGCAGGCCGACCGCTTTGGAAACATCAATGTTTCCAAGTTCGGTCCCAGGATTGCCGGATGCGGCGGATTTATCAACATCACGCAGAATGCAAAAAAGGTATTCTTCTGCGGCACCTTTACCGCAGGCGGCCTGAAAACCCATGTGGAAAACGGTAAGCTCGTCATTGATCAGGAGGGCAAAGAGAAGAAATTCATCGATCAGGTTGAGCAGATCACTTTTTCCGGCGTCTATGCTCAGAAGGTGAGCCAGCCAGTTCTGTATATTACAGAGCGCGCCGTATTCGAGCTGCGCTCCGACGGTGTCTTTCTGACGGAGGTGGCTCCCGGAATCGATATACAGACGCAAATTCTTGATCTGATGGATTTTCAGCCTAAAATTGACAATCGTCTGATGGATGCCCGTATTTTCTCCGACAGTCTGATGGGATTGAAATAACCGGAATATCAGGCCGCCGGTTCCCGGACTTTCAGAGCCGGCGGCCTCTGTCTTTCCCTGATAACAGTTTGTTGAAAATACGGCTTTGAAAACTGCTGAATGAGGTAGATTTATGTTCTTAGACTTTCTATTGGCTCTTCTGCCGATTTTATGGCTTGTCTTTTCCCTTTGTTACATAAAAATGCCTGCCTACAAGGCTTGCCCGCTTGCGCTGGTCATCGCGATCCTTCTGGCGCTTGTATACTGGAAAGCACCGGCAATCGAAGTGTTTACCGCCGGTTTGGAAGGAGTCGTCATGGCTCTTTGGCCTATCGCCATCGTTATCATCGCCGCCATTTTTACTTATAATCTGACGGTAAAAACCGGAGCGATGGCAAAAATCCAAAAAATGCTGACGTCGGTTTCCAACGACAAGCGCGTTCTGGTACTCATCATTGCCTGGGGCTTTGGCGGATTTATGGAAGGTATGGCGGGCTTTGGCACCTCTGTTGCAATCCCTGCCAGCATTCTGTGCGGCCTGGGCTTTAATCCGATCTTTGCAACTGTTGTATGCCTGGTTTCCAATGCGACCCCCACGGCCTTTGGTTCTATCGGCATCCCCACCGTTACGGTTGCTTCGATCACAGGCTACGACCCAATCACCACAGCAACGGTCGTGTCGCTGCAGCTGTTTATTATGGTGGTTTTTACCCCTCTGCTGCTGGTGGTGATTGCGGGCGGCGGGTTGAAAAGCCTGAAAACGAGCTGGCACATTGCGCTGGTTTCCGGTTTAGGTTTTGCGATCATGCAGCTGATCACCTCCCGCTTTATCGGTGCTGAGCTGCCTGCGGTCACCGGCTCTGTCGCCAGCATGGCGTTGACGATTCTGGCGGCAAAATTTCTCTGCAAAAATACACCGGAGGAATACAAGGTTACCCCCACCGAGGAAGCACAGGCCGCTGCTCAGGAGCGCCTGAGCCTTCGCGACGCCCTGCTTGCATGGGCGCCCTTTATCCTGATCTTCGTATTTCTGCTGACTGTTTCCAAGCTGGTGCCCCCGATCTATAATGTGCTGTCCGCAGTGAAAACGAGCGTTATCATCTATGCCGGTGAAGGAGCCTCTCCTTATACCTTCTCATGGCTGGCTACTCCCGGCGTACTGATTCTGATTGCCGCCATCATTGGAGGGCTGCTGCAAAAGGCAAGCGGGTCCGATATGCTGACGGTGATGGGCCAGACCCTGAAGCAGATGTCGAAAACCGTCATCACACTGATGACGATTCTGGCAGCGGCAAAGGTGATGGGCTACAGCGGTATGACGCGTGACATCGCAGCCTTTCTGGTGGCGGTTACCGGCACGGCGTTCCCGCTGGTTGCCCCGCTGATCGGTTCGATCGGAACTTTTGTAACCGGCAGTGCCACCTCCTCCAGTGTTTTATTCGGTGCGCTGCAGGCGGAAACTGCACGGGCCATCGGTGTTCAGGAGATCTGGTTGGTTGCGGCAAACACCATGGGCTCAACGGCGGGTAAAATTATTTCCCCGCAGAATATTTCCGTAGCAACGGCAGCAACCGGGAATACCGGGAGGGAAAGCGGCATTCTACGTATTACGCTGAAATATTACCTGCTGTACATCGTGCTTTATGGGCTGATTTCCTATTTCGGAGCCGGGCTGCTCCTGTTTTTGTAACAATACAGGGTGAAAGTCCCCTGCATAATTGAATTGGATTTTTACAGATCAATCTATTCTCCATAAAGAAAAAACAGTCGCCGGAAACCTTGGCAGGGTTTCCGGCGACTGTTTTTATTTGATGATGGTATCAAAGACGTCTTACAGCGTCGGTATTCGGGATATGCCATAAGGGATGAAAGGGCTTTGTATTCGCAGCCTTTTTCGGCTAGCCTCGTAGCGAAGTGGTATCTATGAACATGATTAAATCATAAACATGTCCGACGGCAAATCTGTATAAACTCCTTGTATTTCTTTATTTACTTGCTTCACCACTCTGGATTCTGCTGCCAAGGCGGTTTTAGGGATCGACAATCATACTGCAAAAGGGGCCGTGGGAAAACCACGATTCCCTTTGTCGCTTACGAAGTATCGTTCCTATTGCCGGCTGGCAGCAAAGTGGAGCGCTATACCGATTCCCGCACCATAACGGAGATCCCGTTCGGAATCACCACCAGATGCGCATTTTCACCTTTTATTTTTCTGGCCTGCTGTAATGCGGTATCCACATCCGGTGCCCATGCAATCTTCATATCCTCCACAGTCTTCTTCTGCATGGGGTCCGTCACATAGATCACATGGTGCTTGCATAGCACCCGGCACAGAATCTGGAATTCCCATTGATCTGGCATGGTTTGATCCTGCGGTGTGGCGAGAATCTGTTCCGTCAGCTGCTGAGGAGAAACGCAGTCACGCAGCGCGCGGTAGAAGCTTTCTCCACCATGCCCGTCGTTGCAGGAGCTTACCATAATCAGCACAGCACCCGGTGCTGCGGCAGCCTCCGCGGCAGTAAGACCCTTCACACTCTGGTAAATATTCTGGTCCAGCGGGTAGCCTCCATTGCTGGAGATCACAATATCGCCGTGCTGCTCAGGTTGTACCTGACAGTAGTTCAGCAGCAGATCACAGCCCTTTCGGTGAGCGGTAATCGGATCGCCGGCAAAGGCTGCCACAACACGTTTATCTTCATCAATAATCACATTTACGATGTAGGCCAGATTTGCCATCTTTGCTGCGGCAACCATATCCTTGTGCAGCGGATTGCCGTCCAGCACGCCGGTGCGGGCATATGGAGAAGCGATAAACTGCGAGCAGTGGTTGCCCAGTACAGTCACTTGATCGCAGACTCCCGGTAGCACACTTTTTCTTCCGCCGGAAAAACCGGCGAAAAAGTGTGGCTCTATAAAGCCCTCTGCAATCAGCAGATCCGTTTGTGCGGCCTTTTTATCGATCACACACGCCGCGCCGGAAGGAAGCGTGCCAATCTGCACATTGCAGGATGCGTCCCGGCTGTCATGTATTTCGATCTTCTCCCGCTCGACGATTTCTTCTCCCAGCTTTTCCACCAGTTCCTGCTTGCCGGTTGGGCGGTGAAAGCCGGTAGCCACCAGCAGCGTTATGTCGATATCGAGATTCCCCTCACGCAGCTCGGCCAGCATAAAGGGAATGATATGCTTGCTCGGAACCGGGCGTGTATGGTCGCTGATAATAATGGTGCAGGTCTTTTTGCCGGCGGCAAGTTCTCGCAGACGGGCAGAATCGATCGGATTCTCCATTGCGGCCAACACCAGGCCGTCCTCTGTATCTGCTGCTTTAAGTTCTCCAATATGGGATTCCAAAATCTCCGCATTGCTAAGCTCCGCATTGAGCGTGATCTGTGATGTGCCAAAAGGAATGAGTACAGACATGAAAACACCCCACTTTTCTAATTGTATCTGAACCTGTGTGTTGGAACTAAATTGGTCATTCCAAAATAGATCCCAATGCTTTAACTTTATCACAATTGAATTGAAACACAATGTCTGAAAAGATAATTCTATTTTTCTGACAAAGATGTCACCATGGATTTGTAAAATAAACCAAACACCTTTTCAGGGCTGTTGGACTGGATTTTCTTGGATTTAAGCTGCGTTTTTTTGATAAGCAGCCGGAATATGCTCACCGTTCATCGGGAATATTGCTGAAGCTAAGGAATGAAATATTGGTAGAACCAAAACGGCATGATTTTATAACATAAAATCATGGTGAAAAATACGTGGACTCTCCCAACCTTGCAAGGTGGTATATTGTGTCGGCCATGAGAGGCTTATGATATTTTAGGCTATCAATCGATCAAAATGTCATCCCCCGAAATCAATTTTGATAAAACTCGGTTTTCCGGATAGAGTTCCTTTTCACATTCGGATTTTTACGAATCTGAAAGCGCCTATACATAACATGAGGGGATTTCTTATTTGCAAAGCTCATATGCTCATGATACACTTATTTTGAATCATAGATCAATGCTCTTGTGGGCGTTTTTGCCAGTATCAATTTTAAATACAAATAATGAGGATGGATACAGATGCGAGTAGAATTTGCAGTAGTTTCTCCTTCCAGTACGATGACATCAAAATTCAGGAAGGTTCTTGCTGAGAGAAAACTCAGCTGCCCTGTTGTTCAGGCCTCCCAGAAAAATGCCATTCCTGTTGCAAAGCAGATGATTGGGGAAGGCGCAAAGATCATCATAAGCCGCGGGAACACCGCGCGCATGCTGCGGAGCAACCTGGAAATTCCTGTGATTGAGGAAAAGCACACTTTTTTCGATTGCTACATCGGCTACCAGAAGGCCTTGAAAATATCGGACAAAATCGCTTTTCTTGCAACCTCAGATTCCTTTCTCAAGATTCTCAACAAGAGTAAACCTCTGCTTAAAAATGCCTTGATCTGCCCTATAGACGCTCAGCTGAAGGAAGAATATGTCAGAGCAGAGATGGAAAAGCTGGCGCACATGGGGATTGAGGTGGCGATAGGCGGAATTTCCCTGCGCGATTTGGTTACTCAGTGCGGGATTCAGTATATTATGACGGAAACAGATGAAGACGCGGTAAATGATGCGATCGATGAGGCGCTTTATCATCTGAAGATTGAGGATGAGCGTTTGCGGAAAAATCACGAGCTGAAACGCAAGCATGAAATGATCCAGGCCGTCATGAACTGCACCTCAGACGGCATATTCAGCGTGGATCAGGAGGGAATCGTCACCAATATCAATGAAAATGCGCATCGCATGCTCCCGGAGCTTTCACCGGGACACCCGATTGACAAACTCCTGAAGGGCGATTTTTTGGATTCGACGCTCAAGCACAGGGAAACGCTGTCGAATGTGCTGATCAACACCCGCAAATCCTCTCTCATCCTGAATATTGCTCCCGTATGTATCAAGGACAGCGTAATCGGGGCGACGGTGACGGTGCAGTACCAGCATGAGATTCAGAAAATGGAACAGAAAATCCGGCATAGCCTTCTGACGTGCGGACATATCTCGGATAAAACCTTTGACGATATCATTGGAAGCAGCCCTGCATTAAGAGCCGCAAAATCCCTGGCACAGCGATACGCCGCGGTGGACAGCACTGTCCTGATCCTCGGCGATACCGGTACGGGGAAAGAACTTTTCGCGCAGAGCATCCATAATGCAAGCAGGCGCAAGTCGGCTCCCTTTGTTGCCATAAACTGTGCGGCCCTGCCTGCCAGCGTATTGGAAAGTGAGCTGTTTGGCTATGTCAAGGGTGCATTTACCGGCGCGCGGAGTGAGGGAAAGGCTGGAATGTTTGAACTGGCACATAATGGGACCATCTTTCTTGACGAAATCAGTGAAACGCCGCCCGATGTGCAGTTGAAGCTTCTGCGGGTGATTCAGGAGCGAAAGGTGATCCGTCTGGGAGACGACCGGGTGACCTCTGTGGATGTCCGCATTATCGCGGCCAGCAACAAGGATTTACGAGAGCTGGTGCAAAACGGTCTGTTTCGGGAGGACTTTTATTATCGCATTTGTGTTCTGGAGCTTCAGCTTCCCACACTCGATGAGCGCAAAGAGGATATTCCCGATCTGGTGCGCTGTTTTCTGAAAAATCCCAAGCTGCCTTCAAAGAAAATCACGGAGGAAGCTCTCAACCTGCTGATGAAGCAGCAGTGGCGCGGGAACATCCGCCAGCTGAATAATATTGTGGAAAGGCTGGCCGTGATATGTGATACGGACACCATCACGGCCGATCTTGTCGAGCACACTGTGCTGACAAAACCCCGCACACAGATGGAAGAGGTTCTGCCCCAATACGGCGCCCCTGCTGCAAAAGAATCCATGACGGAGCGCGAACTGATTCGGAGTGTTCTTCATGAAAACAAGGGCAACCGGGAGCGTTCCGCCAGGCAGCTTGGGATCAGCACAACAACTCTGTGGCGCAAAATCAAGAAAATACAGGAATCGGAGCCGGAGTATTTTGAGTTGGTAAGATACTTTCATTAAGTTGCATATCGTTTCTAAATATTGCAGATTCTTTCAAAACGTTCGTCTGGAATGAAATGCAATAGATGAGATATTTAAAATTCTGCGCTGAAAAAATAAAAGCGCAGAATTTTTTTATTTCTTTTCCTTTCGCGCAAAGCCCGGGTTTGATCCTGTTTCTTAATCCATGTCGATGGAAAGGGCTTGCACGATAAACCATCCAGGCATAAAGTTGGCACATTTATTGCTTAAATCCTTCATTGATACTGGAACAATTTGAAGGAGGGATATGATTTTGAAGTATCAACTGGTATTTATCGGCTTCGGGGAAGCCTCGTACAACATCGCGCTTGGCCTGAAGTCGGAGGGATTTGACAGCATGGCCGCATACGATGTGTTCGCAGAGGACCCGAAGCGGAGTGAACTGATCCAATCGCGCGCGCAGGAGGCGGGGATTCCGCTGATCGGTTTGGATGAGGCCTGCAACGAGGGGGCATGTATCGCGTCCATGAACAGCGCAAAGGTGGCGCTCTCCGTGGCGAAAGACATCATCCCCCGGCTGAAGACAGGCCAGATTTTTGTTGATCTGAACTCTGCGGCCCCCACTGTGGAGGAAGAGATCGACAGAATTCCCCGTGCACAGGGTGTGTTGTTCTGCGATGCGGGGGTTATGGGTACCGTGCCGGGGAACCGACACAAGGTCCCGATGTTTCTGTCAGGGGACGGTGCCCAATCTTTTTACGATGCGTTTGCACCCTGCCATATGAAGCTGACCGTGCTGGATGCACCGGCGGGAGGAGCGTCCGCCATCAAAATGCTGAAAAGCGTGGTCATGAAGGGCCTGCCCCAGCTGATGTTCGAATCTTTCGAGGCTGCGGAAAAATACGGCGTGCTGAGCACTTTGGCAGAGTCCCTCGGTGAATCCATTAACGGAAAAACGGTTGAAAAGCTGGCCAATACGTTCATTGCGCGCACCATGATCCATGCCGAGCGCAGAAGCGCCGAGATGCGCGACGTGGTAAGCACGCTGGAAAGCCTAAAGGTGGATGCGTCCATGTCGAAAGCGGCGGTTGCAAAGCTCGACGCACTCGCGGCGCAGCAATGGGTCGACAAAATAGACCCCAGCGGCGATCTGGAGTACCGCGAGGCCATCAAGCTGCTGGTAAAAGAGAATGAGGAGGATGGATTGAAATGAGCAACAATCAATATTATGAACTGCCGGAGCTGATTCCGGAGGAAATCATCGAGCGTGTCAAAAAGCTAAGCCCCGCACAGCTGTGCGATGGTATGGCGTCCCTTGGAATTGAGCGAAACGGCTGTATGGATGCCGATCTGCTCCCTTTGGACGACGGCAAACTGATGGTGGGTACCGCCTGCACGGTAGACACCGAGGACGGCGATAACTTTCCGATTCATGTGGCGATTTACCAGGGAAAGCCGGGATATGTCCTTGTTGTTGCAGGAAAGGGCTATACGGAGCGCGCGTATATGGGCGACCTGATGGGCGGCGCTGCGGCGGCCATCGGACTTTCCGGCATCGTCATTGACGGCTACGTGAGAGACAAGACCGGTCTGGCCGCCCTGGATATTCCGATTTATGCAAAAGGCTTTATGCAAAGAAGTCCCGACAAGAAGGGCCCGGGCAAAATCAACACGGCTGTTACCTGTGCGGGCGTGAAAGTGACTCCCGGGGATTTGGTGGTAGGCGACTACGACGGCGTAACGGTCATTCCGCGCGGGCGCATTGAGGAGGTGCTCACGGCAGCCGAAAAGAAAGAGGATTATGAGCTCAAGCGCCGCGACGCCATCGCCAATTACCGCAAATGCAGAGAAGAAGGGCGTGAACTTCCGAACCTTGCACCCGCATGGGTTACGGAAATGCTTCAGGGCAAATCATGATGGATTAAAATGGAATCACATCGTGTTTCATGATGGAGGAGGGTATTGATATGTTGGTAGCTTTGGCATATTTCATGATTATTTTGTTCCTCGTTCTTGTCTGTACGAAAAAGATGTCTGCTTTTGCGGGCCTGATTATTTCGTCCACTGTCGCCGGCCTGCTTGCCTGTGTTGTCAATGGGGTTCCCTTTACAGATCTCTTTTCCTGGTTTAAGGATGGATTATTCTACACTTTGAGCGATTCCGGCTCTGTTAAGCTTGGAACCATCAATTCCGGCGTGATGATTCTGTTTGCAGTGCTTTACTTCAGCCTGATGATGAATGTGGGATTGTTCGACCCGCTGTGCACCTTTTTGATCCGAAAGGCAAAGGGAGACCCGCTGAAGGTCATGATGGTCGCGACTCTGACCTCCTGTGCCGTAACCCTCGATGGAGATGGGACGACAACCATACTGATCGTAACAGCCGCATTCATCCCGCTGTTTAAGAAGATGAATATGAAGCTCTCCAATTTGGCGATGATGATCATTCTGCCCTGCTCCATCGGCAATTGTCTGCCGTGGGGCGGCCCGCTGGCCAGAGCGGCTTCTGTCATCAACGTGGATGTCAATGTTCTCTTTAAGGCATTTCTTCCCGTTTTGGGTGTGGGTCTGGTTTATGTGATCGTTCTGGCATACTTTCTTGGAACAGCCGAGCGCAAGCGCCTGGGTTATGTAAAGGGCGGCGGAGAGATCATCAGCGCCGCTCAGATCGAGGAAATGTGCGCGGCGATCACCGAAAACGACAAGGAAAGCAAAAGACCCAAGCTGTTTATTTTCAATCTTGTGTTCACTCTTGCACTGATGGTGGCGATGATCATGGGTCTTGCAAGCGGAGCGCTTCTTTTCATGGTTGGCACCGGAATCGTGATAGCTGTAAACTATGGCTTCAAAGAGCAGCGCGAAAGAATTGCCGCGAACGGCGCAGACACCATTTCTGTCGCGATCATTATTATGGCGG
>OFCQ01000439.1_pt1 | contig 16802 bp, 12 predicted proteins | sample 1520861 | NCBI WGS metagenome assembly OFCQ01 (sample SAMEA2699036, study PRJEB24076) | metagenome | biome: Human gut stool | place: Spain | collected 2012-11-21 | reverse complement strand
GTGAGGTGTTTGGGGATATTTGAATACTATCTTATTTGGGTTAATGTAATTGGATTTTTTCTATATTTGTTTAACATGTTTTTATATTTGCATACCGAAAATGTACAAGTTGATGCTATTTTAACTATCTGCTCATTAATTGGTGGTTCTGCAGGAATATTGTTAGCGATACTGCTATTTGATCGTAAAGCTGTCAAAGACAATATGATGTCAAGAGTGTTTATCGCATGTGTATTTGTGATACAAGTTATAATATTATTGATGGTAAAAGGACATCATGCAGATCACATAACACTGGCATTTTGGGATTTTTTTGCAAAATATAAAATATTACTGATATACTTAGTAGTTATCAATTTTATAGCTTTCGCAGCTTATGCGGTGGATAAAGTTAATGCAGCCGAGCATCGTTCAAGAATTAGAATTGTAACATTACTAGGTTTAGCATTTGTTGGTGGTTCGGTTGGCAGTTTATTGGCAATGTATTTATTACGTCATAAAACCAGGAAAAATTATTTCACTGTTGGTGTTCCATTAATAATGGTAATGCAAGTAGTGGTGATTTTTTACGCAATGAATGCAGGATGGTAACATTTCGTATTTGCTGAAGGTACATGAAAGTGTTTTCCTGTATCAACAGATTGTTCAGAATTTTAGAGATAAAAACCTGGAACTATATTGTGTGATTGAACAGTTACAAAGAATGCAATTCTTATGGAGGGTATAGGATGATACAGATTGCAATTGTGGAAGATGAAGAAATTTACGTAAAACAATTAACAGAGTATATCCGGAAATATCAAACGGAAAGGGGAAAATCAATAAAGGTTACGGTATTTGCTGATGGAGAAGATATCATTGAGAATTACAGTGGCGGTTTTGACATTATTCTGATGGATATTCAGATGAGGTTCATGGATGGTATGACAACAGCAGAAAAAATCCGTCAGATGGATCAGAAAGTAATTATTATGTTTATTACAAATATGATTCAATATGCAGTACGTGGATATGAAGTTGATGCAATGGATTATGTAGTAAAACCAGTTGAGTACTTTTCGTTTTCGCAGAAACTGGATAAAGCAGTTGGACGTATGCGCTCTGAGGTTAAAGAATTTCTTACGATTCCGATTAGGGAAGGAGTTGTAAAGATAGATATAGCAGATATCTATTTTATTGAGGGGCAGAGACATAATGTAATTTATTATACTTCGAGAGGAGATTACTGTTCAAGAATTACGATGAAAGAACTCGAAGAAAAACTTGTAGCACATAATTTTTTTCGATGTGCAAAGGGATATCTGGTAAATATGAATCATGTAGAGGGGTTTGTTGGTTCTGATTGTGTGATCCATAATGTACATATACCTGTCAGCAGAACCAGAAAAAAAGAATTCATGAATCTGCTTCTGCAAAACCTTAATATGGAATGATTTTATGCGAAATGGAGGATACTATGTTATATCAGGATATTCCAAGAATTTATACGGCAATAGCAGAGTGGGGATCATGTTTGGTTTATCTTTATATCCTAAAAAAAGAAAACATGAAATCTGTACATTTTTTTATAGGCAGTCTTTTTATGCTGGCAATGCAGAGTATTTTTCTGACTTTGACAGGCAGCGTAACTGAAATTTTGTGGATTCCATGTATGATGATCGCTGTAGGTATGATGTATGGATTTCTTATGGTCGGAGGAAATATGAAGCCTCTGGGAGCGGCTTATTGCTGTGCCCGTGCATTTGTTCTTGCTGAGTTTGCAGCTTCGCTGCAGTGGCAGATGGTATCTAGTGTACAGACATGGGGGAATCAGAGCATCTGGATTGAAATTCTGATCACGATGGTTATTTTTGGAGGTTGCTTTACTATTGACATTTATTTAGAAAAAGATCTTCTGAAGCAGAATTATCTTGAACAAATGACAGTAAAGGAAGTAGCAGCGGCGGCAATCATGGCTGTTGCAATCTTTGCTTTTAGTAATCTGAGCTTTTTAAATGAAAATGCACCATTTGCGAGCAGAGAGCGTGCAGATATTTTTTCTATCAGAACACTGATCGATTTTGGAGGAATTGCAATTCTGCATGCTTATCAGAGCAGGATCAGTGAGTATGTTGCCGAGAAAGAACTTTCAGTAATGAACGTGATGCTGAAAAGCCAGTATGATCAATACCGAAATTATCAGGATAGCCTTGATCTCATACAAATGAAATACCATGATCTGAAACACCAGATAACGGCACTTCGTGCGGAATCAGATGAAGAGAAACGAAAAAAATGGATTGATTCCATGGAAAAGGAAATCGCTGCTTTTGAAAATATAAGCAGAACGGGGAATCAGGTACTTGATACGATTTTGGCAGCTAAGATTTTCCATTGTCGAAAAAATCATATACAGATTACCTGTGTGGCAGATGGAAAATTATTGGATCATATGCATGTAACAGATATATGTTCTATATTTGGAAATGCTTTGGATAATGCGATTGAACATGTAATTTTGATTCCAGATCCGGAAAAAAGACTGATCCATCTGACAGTATCCGCTCAAAAAGGATTTGTGTTCATCAAGATAGAGAATTATTGTGAAGCAGAAATTTCCAAAAATGAAGAGGATCTGATTACAACAACAAAAAAGGATAGTAAAAACCATGGTTTTGGCTTGAAGAGTATTCGTACAGCTGTAGAAAAATATGATGGTTCTGTAGTATTCGGAGTACAGCAGAACTGGTTTAAATTAAAGATTCTTTTACCCAGAGTATTGTAATGCTCTGGGTATTTTTGTTGTCAAGCATATGACAAAAAGGTCCGGTGGACCTTTTTTAGTATTTTGTGCCATATTTACTGCATCTTGTGCCAAAAACGACACGAAATAATAATCATGTTATAGTAGTGTTAACAGGAAATGATACCTGAAAAAGACGAGAGAGTCAAAGGAGGAAAAAAAGAATGATCAGTGTTGAAATGGAAGATGTTCTGGCGGTATTACAATTATGCAAACCGTATATTATCGGTATTATTGCTGCACTTGTAATTGGAATTGTAATTATGATCGCATGCCGCAGGATGTCCAGGGACAAAAGATTTCTGATAAGAGGAGAAGCTGCGGTCGCAATGGTTCTTGCAGTTGTTGTCTGCGTGAATATGATCTGTTTTGGACCAATGGCTACGTTGATTGGACTGGCAACGGGAAATGGAACTTTAAGCAATGAAACAAATGAAGAAGCTGCGAAAGTAGCAGAAGAAATTATGGAAGACGGAATTGTTCTTCTGAAGAATGAAAGTCTGCTTCCTTTAAATGAAACAAAAAAACTGAATATTTTTGGCTGGGAATCTATCAATCCGGCTTACGGAGGAGCTGGTTCCGGTGGAATTAATGATTTGTATGATATTGTCAGTCTGAATCAGGGACTTGAAAATGCCGGATTTTCTATTAATCAGGAACTGATTGATTTTTATAACAATTATGGTGCAGATAATCCGGAAATGTCTATCCAAAAACAGAGTTGGACATTACCGGAGCCACCTGTAGATACTTACAGTGATGAGCTTATTAAAAGTGCGAAAGAGTATTCAGATGTGGCAGTTGTGGTTCTTTCCAGAAAAGCAGGTGAAGGTCATAATGATATTCCTATGGATGTAAGAAAAGCAGCATATGATAATAATTCAGATGAATATGATGATTTTCCTGAGGGAGAGCATTATTTACAGCTTTCACAAACTGAGAGAGATATGGTGGATATGGTTTGCTCAAACTTTGATAATGTGATTGTGATTTATAATGGAGCAAATCAGTTTGAACTTGGTTTCGCAGATGAATATCCTCAAATTAAATCCGTTGTATGGTGCCCTGGAACAGGAAATGTGGGATTTAATGCACTTGGTAAAGTATTTTCAGGTGAAGTCAATCCTTCCGGAAAAACACCGGATACATTTATTTATGATATGACGACTGCTCCGTGGTGGAATAATGCAGAAAAAACAGAGTATACAAATCTGGCAGATATGGCCGTTGAAGGAATGAACGCAGGAACTGCGCAGGTGTATGCTCCGGCATTTACTAATTATGTGGAAGGCATTTATGTAGGATACAAGTACTATGAAACAGCTGCACAGGAAGGTGTGATTGATTACGATAAAACTGTACAGTATCCATTTGGATATGGTCTGAGTTACACGGAATTTGAACAGAAAATGGGTGAACTGGAGGAAAAAGACGGACAAATTTCTGTAGATGTAGAAGTAACCAACACCGGAGATGTTGCCGGAAAAGATGTAGTAGAAGTATATTATAATCCACCATATACAAATGGCGGAATTGAGAAATCTTCTGCAAATCTAATCGAGTTTGCAAAAACAGATCTGCTTCAGCCGGGAGAATCTCAGATGGTTACAGTTACATTTAGTATAGAAGATATGGCCTCTTATGATGAGAATAATGCAAAAGCGTATGTTCTTGAAAAAGGTGACTATGTAATCTCTATTAACAGCGATTCACACACTGTGCTGGATCAGAAAACTTATACCGCAGATGCTGATGTAGTATATAAGGGAGAAAATAAAAGAGCATCCGATGATACTGCTGCAACAAATGTATTTGAAGATGCAAAAGGAGATATAACATATCTGTCACGTGCAGATCATTTTGCAAATTATGAAGAGGCTACAGCAGCACCGGAATCTGCAGAGCTGGGTGAGCCATATGTTTCTGAATATCATCTGAACAGCAACTTTGATAAGACTACATACCTCAAGGATGAGGATGTAGTGCCGACAACGGGAGCAGATAATGGACTTACATTAGCTGATATGCGTGATGCTGATTATGACGATCCTCGTTGGGAAAAACTTCTGGATCAGCTTACTGTTGATGAAATGGCAAATATGATTGCAATGGCTGGTTATCAGACAGCAGCCATGGATTCTGTGGGAAAAGTGGCTACACTTGATTTCGATGGACCAGCAGCAATTAATAACAACTTTACAGGAGTTGGTTCTATTGGATTTCCAATTGAAGTTGTGGTTGCTTCCACATGGAATAAGGAACTTGCACAGGCCTGGGGTGAATGCATGGGCAAAATCAGTCAGGAAATGGGTGCAGAGGGATGGTATGCGCCAGGTATGAATACTCATAGAACCGCATTTGGAGCAAGAAACTATGAATACTTTTCAGAAGATGGAGTTCTTGCAGGAAATATGGGAGCAAAAGCAGTAGAAGGAGCAAGAAAATATGGAGTTTATTCTTATATCAAACATTTTGCTATGTATGAGGGAAATGCAAAGATGGTAAGTGTCTGGTCAAATGAGCAGGCAATCCGAGAAATCTATCTGAAACCATTTGAAATTTCTGTAAAACAGGGTGGTGCAAATGCGGTTATGGTTTCCTGGAGTTTCCTTGGAGACAAATGGACTGGAGAAAACAGTAACCTTATGAATACAGTTCTCAGAGATGAATGGGGATTCAGGGGAATGGCACTTACGGACTTCTTCCGAAATAATGGTCATGGATTTATGAATGCAGATGCAGCTTTGGCGAATGGAGTAGATGCAATGTTGTCCACATTCAACGGAGAAGAGAACAATGTAGCCAATCCGGAGCATCCAACATCTGTACTTCAGATGAGGAATGCATGCAAAAATGTCATGTATACAGTTGTAAGCAGCTGGGCTTATGATGGAGAACACGAAAAAACAGGCATGGAAAACTGGAAAAAAGCAGGAATTGGTATCGACATTGTAATAGCATTTTTCATGGCAGGAATGGAAGTACTGGTAATCAGAGGATATAAGAAAAGAAAGAATGCTGAATAATGATGAAAGTGGGATGGAAAACAGTTATGAAACAGCAAAAATTAGTTGAAAAGATGACAATAGAAGAAAAGGCAGCGATCCTCAGTGGAAAAACTGTCTGGCAGACCAGAGAAATTGACAGGCTTTCCATCCCGTCCATCTTTCTTTCAGATGGACCGCATGGAATCAGAAAACAGGCAGGAGCAGGAGACCATCTGGGACTGAATGCATCCTTGAATGCAACTTGTTTTCCCACAGCAGCGACGATTGCAAACAGCTGGAATCAGGATCTGGGGGAAGAGATTGGACAGGCTCTGGGAGAGGAAGCAGCAAGTATGGATGTAAATATCCTGCTTGGTCCGGGTTTAAATATTAAAAGAAGCCCATTATGTGGAAGAAATTTTGAATATTTTTCAGAAGATCCATATCTTTCCGGGAAGATGGCAGCGTCATATATTCGTGGAATACAGAGTAAAGGCGTTTATGCCTGCCCGAAGCATCTGGCGGTTAACAGTCAGGAACTTCGGAGAATGGCAATGGACGCAGTTGTTGACGAACGGACATTAAGAGAAATATATCTGACCGGTTTTGAGATAGCTGTTAAAGAAGGACACGCAAAAGCAATCATGAGCAGTTACAACCAGATTAATGGGATTTATGCTAATGAGGACAAACATCTTTTGACAGACATCTTGCGCAAAGACTGGGGATTTGATGGAATTGTAGTAACAGACTGGGGCGGAAGCAATGACCATGTGAAAGGTGTTGCTGCCGGCTCAAATCTGGAGATGCCGTCCTGTGGGTACGATTCTGCAAGAGAAGTGATTGCTGCTGTCCAAAATGGAAAGCTAAAGGAAGCGGATTTGGATGAGAGAGTTGGAGAACTGGTGGATGCAGTGATGGAACTGACATCAGGGAAGAAGCTTTCAGATAAAAACTTTGACAGAAACGCACATCATCAACTGGCAAGGAAAGCAGCAGCAGAAAGCATGATTCTTCTGAAAAATGAAAAACAGATTCTTCCGCTGGATACCAAAAAATCCATCGCTGTTATTGGAGATTTTGCTTTTTCACCCAGATATCAGGGAGCAGGATCTTCTATGGTCAATCCAACAAAAGTAGAAGATATGTCATCGATTTTGCAACAATATAATTTGAACATTTTGGGAATGACAAGAGGCTATCATAGGAATGAAGATATAGATGAGAATGATAGAAAGTTTGCATTAAATTTGTCTATGAATGCAGATATTGTAATTTTTTGCTTTGGCCTTGATGAAATCAGTGAATCAGAAGGACTGGACAGAACCCATATGCGTATTCCGCAGAATCAGATCGATCTTCTGCAGGATATTAGTAAGGTGAATGAAAATGTTATTGGAATACTGAGTGCTGGATCAGCGATAGAAATGCCATGGCACACCTGCTGCAAAGCGATTTTGCATGGATATCTGAATGGACAGGCAGGCGCTTCTGCAACATTGGATATTCTGACCGGAAAGGTGAACCCATCAGGAAGACTGGCAGAAACATATCCAATATCTTATGAACAGACACCAGCATTCCGATATTATCCAAGTAATGAGAAAACATCGGAATACCGCGAGAGTGTTTATGTAGGATATCGCTACTATGATACTTCAAAAGTACGGGTGCAATATCCATTTGGTTTTGGACTTTCCTATACGGAATTTACATATTCTGATCTTATCATAGAAGAGGATGGAATCAAGGTTTCGGTTACCAATACAGGTAACAGAGACGGAGCTGAGGTTGTTCAGATGTATGTAGGACTTCCTAATGCAATCGTGTTCCGACCGGAAAAAGAACTGAAAGGTTTTGCAAAAGTTTATCTAAAGGTAGGAGAAAGCAGACAGATCAGGATTCCGTTTGATGATAAGACATTCCGTTATTGGAATATAAAAACGGGACAGTGGGAAATAGAAACAGGAACTTATCAGATTATGGTAGGAGCCAGTGTTGCAGATATTCGTTTAACAGGTATGATTGAAAGAACAGGAAATAGTAAAGGGTATCCGTATAATCCGGCAAAAATGCCTTACTATTATACAGGAATCGTGCAGAAAATATCAGATGAGGAATTTCGTGAACTTCTTGGCCATGAGATACCGAACAGAAGATGGAGTGGAAATCTGGAAGTCAATGATGCAATCTGTCAGATGTATTATGCAAAAAGCCGACTTGCAAGACTGATATATAGATGTCTCACAAAAATGAAAAAGAAGAGTGAGGCACAGGGAAAGCCGGATTTGAATATTCTTTTTATTTACAATATGCCGTTTCGGGGGATTGCCAAGATGACCGGCGGGGCAGTCAGTATGGAAATGGTATATGGAATTGTCGATGCTGTGAATGGCCACTTTATGCTTGGGGTAAAAAAAGTAGTTGGCGGATATTTCAGAAACAGAAGAAATAATAAGAAATATGAAAAATTATTAAAAGGAGCCGGAGGGAAGTGCAGATGAATCATATAAAAAATATATGGAAATGTTTTGAAGAGAAACATTCTACTTTTGCAAAATGGCTTTATCAGATATTCTATTTTGTTATATTCAGTATGGGCGTGACAGTATTTCAGTATCTTGTATTTACATTTTTACCAGGGATTTTGGGAATTGGTCTGGCTGGTACAGAATTTATGTGGCCAAAGGTTTCCATGAATCTGTTTGGAGTAAAATTCACATGGAGTTTGCTGGGGTATAATGTATTGCGTGATGCAACGGGGAATATACTGATCGGTGGTGGACTTGGCTACTTTATCAGTTATGAATTGGGGTCATTTCTTGCACAGTGTATCAATTTTCCACTTCAGAGAAATATTACTTTTAAAAGCCATGGAAATCCTGTATATCAGGCAATCTGGTATTTTGTTGCATGGGTGGTAATTTCACTGATTTGTAATGGATTTAATAATCTGTGGATGCCAGTTGCATCTGCATATGTGGCACCGGCAGTCTATAACATGCTTGTGACAATTATCACAGGTGGAGTTTCCATGGTAATTTTTTTCTTTGTGTTTAAAATTATTTTCCCAGAGGGGAAGGCTGAATAGTAAACGCGTGATGTTTCCAGGTTATTGACCTGTCAGATGTGTAGAATAAAACTGAATATGGAACTAAAACACGAGCAGTTAGTCTATGAAAAATAGATTAGCTGCTTTTTTATTTTTAAAGGCAAACAGTATATAACAGTTGACAACAGTGCTACACTGTTATATACTGTTTACAACAGGAGGGAACATATGAAGATTATAATCAATAATTCATCGATGGTACCAATCTATGAACAGATTATGGAGCAGATCAAAGCACAGATTATCTCCGGAGAATTGAAAGAAAATGATATATTGCCGTCTGTGAGAACGATGGCAAAGGAACTGAAGATCAGTGCACTTACCGTGAAGAAAGCATATGACAATCTGGAAGCGGAAGGCATGACAGTCACGGTTCATGGAAAAGGAACTTATGTTGCGGCATCCAACACACAGCTGATGGAAGAAGAACGCAGAAAAGAAGTTGAGGCGGATCTGGAAGCAGCGATTCAAAAGGGAAGGCGCTGTGGAATGAAAGAGGAAGAGATTCGTTCATTGTTTGAACTCATCATGGAGGATGAATAATTATGTTAGAAATCAAAGAGGTAAAGAAAAGCTACGGCGAATTTCAGTTAGACTGTTCGTTAAATGTAGAAAAAGGAAGAATTACTGGTCTGGTCGGAGAGAACGGAGCCGGTAAGAGTACCTTATTCAAGGCAATGCTCGGACTCATTTCTTATGATGGCGGCGAGATAAAGATCATGGGAAAAACACCGGAACAGCTAGGTGAAAAAGAGAAAGAAAAGTTGGGAGTTGTCCTGGCAGAATCCGGATTTAGCGGTTATTTGAAAGGAAAAGATGTTGAGGCAATTCTAGCCAGATTGTATCCAATGTTTGAAGCAGAAAAATTCCATCTGATGTGTGATAGATATCAGATTCCGTTGAATAAATTTATAAAAGAGTATTCAACAGGAATGAAAGCGAAATTGAATCTGATCATTGCATTGACACACCAGGCAGAATTTCTAATGCTGGATGAGCCGACAGCAGGGCTTGATGTTGGGGCAAGGGAAGCGATGCTGGACATTTTAAGAGAATATATGGAAGAAGAGCCGGAGAGAAGCATCCTGATTAGTTCACATATTTCTTCAGATTTAGAACATCTGTGTGATGACATTTATGTGATTCATAAAGGGAAAATTGTACTTCATGAAGAGATGGATACGATTCTTGAAAAATATGCGGTGTTGAAAGTCAGTGAGGAACAATATCAGGCAGTGGATAAAAGTTACATTTTGAAAGAGAAAAAAGAGAGCTTTGGAATTTCCTGTCTGACGAACGAGAAGCAGTATTATATAGAAAATTATCCTGAAATCGTAGTGGAGAGTGGCTCACTTGATCAGGTGATTCTTATGTTGACAGGAGGCGATAGATAATGAAAGGAATCAGAGGACTTTTGGAAAAGGATTTTCGGTTGTTTTTTCGGCAAGGTAGCAGTCTTTTTCTGGCATTAGCGTTTGTAGCACTATTTTTTATACTAACGGGAAAAACAGGAGTTACTTTCATTGCCATATATATCCCATCTGTTATGGCAGTATATTCAGGTAATACGATTAGTTACGATGAAAACGAACATGGCTACACATATTTATTTTCTTTACCCGTAAATAAAAAAATATATGTTAGAGAAAAATACATTTTTTCCTTTATTATGACAGTATGTGGATGGGGAATCGGAATAATCTGTGCAGGAATTGCCGTACTCATAAAGCCGGGAGAATTTTTTGATTTGGAAATGTTGGCAATGGAGCTGATCACAATCTTTGTGTTTCAGGCAATTGCGGGGATTGTGATTGCAATTCGGTTAAGGTTTGAAGGAGAGAAAGGACGATTTGTACTGCCAATTGCAATTTTAATTATTTTTGCAAGTTGTTATATGATTGGCTTTTTTGTGATGGATAATCTGGGACTAAAAGAAAGTATTTCGTATATGATAGGAGAAATAGGAGATTTTGAAATCGCGATTTCGCTTATTATTTTAAGCCTATTGGTATGGTTTGCTTCGTATAAGTACAGTATGAGAGTTATGAAAAAGAAAGAGTTTTAAAATGAAAGATGATATTTATCTGTCGAGTTGTGTTATAATTCTATATAAAGAATCATGGATTATACACAGGGAGAAGAAAAGATGGGAACATTGTATACGAGATTGACTTCCATAACGGGAGAAATGTCACCAGAGTCAATAGAACATCATATAGCTCGAGTGATGCTGGAACATATACATCAATTGAATGATATTTCAATAGGGTCAATGGCAGGTTTGTGTTCCGTATCAAAATCTACAATTTCCAAGTTTGTAAAACAATTAGGATTTGAAGATTACAAGGAGTTCAAGGCAGAAGCATATAGTAGGGGAAAACGAGAAGTCTATATAAAAGATTTGAATACGATCAATATTACAGACTATATTTTGCAAAATGGAACGGAGCAGTATCTGGATGTCTTGTTTTCGGATATTCGGGATTTATTTTATAAAATTGATTTCAAGAAGATTGAACAGCTGGTTACCATGATTCATGATTATGAAGAGGTAGCAGCATTTGGAGAGGGATATTCAGAGACTGCCGCATTGAACTTTCAGCATAAGATGTCGTTTTATCAGAAATTTATTTATACAACGACGAATGACCGAAAGCAAGTAAAGTATATTACCCAAGCAAAAGAAAATACATTATTGCTTATTTTTTCTAATTCAGGCAGATATATTAGTGAATATACGAATTTAAAAGATACACCGTCGAAGAAATGTTTCGAAGAAACGAAAGCAAAGGTTGTTTTATTTACATCAAATCATAAAATGGAAAAAGATGCGAGAGTAGATCTTTGTATCAATTGGGAATATAAGGATTTGGTTCAAAACCATCCAATTTTGTATCAGTTATTGCTTGAACAGATTGCGATTGCGTATCAAAAGAAATATGGTTTTCCGATGGAAAAAATATGTGACTAGATTTAGAAATTATGGAATGTGAAAAAGAAAGAAGAAAAGTTCGTGAAATAGAAACTTTTCTATCTTTCTTTTTTTTGCTGTTATAATGACGGTAGTTTAAGAAAGCGTAGTAAGAAAAAGAGGAAATGATAGATGAATAAGATATGTTTTCGAGAAGAAGCTAGAGATTGGAATGAGGCGTTACCTATAGGAAATGGATTCCTTGGAGCGATGGTATTTGGAAAAACAGGAACAGAACGTATTCAGGTTAATGAGGATTCGGTCTGGACAGGCGGGTTTATGGAACGTGTAAACCCGGATGCCAGAGAGAATTATCCAAAGGTCCGCGAACTGTTGTTAGATGGAGAAATCGGACAGGCAGAGCTTTTAGCGGAACGCAGTATGTATGCAACGTATCCTCATATGAGGCATTATCAGACATTGGGAGATATCTGGATCGATTTTTATAAGCAGAGAGGAAAAACTGTATTTAAAAAAGAACAAAGCGGACTTTTGAATGTACAACATGAGAGTGTAGAGGTTCAGAAATATAGTAGAGAATTGGATATCTCGAATGCTGTTGGTAAGATTCAATATGAGTCAGAAAAGGGAAAATACGAAAGAGAATTTTTTGCGAGTAATCCAGATCAGGTGATTGTTTATAAAATGAAATCAGAGGAAGGAGAACTTCTTAACTTTGATTTGTCAGTGACTAGAAAGGATAACAGATCAGGACGTGGTTCATCCTTTTGTGATGGAACAGAAGTGCTAGATGGAAATAAAATCCGGTTGTATGGAGCACAAGGCGGAGGGCACGGGATTGCGTTTGAGTTGCTTGTACAGGTTATAACAAATAGTGGTAACGTATTACGAATGGGAAGCCATTTGCTAGTGGAAGATGCAAAAGAAGTAACGTTGTTTATTACAGCAAGAACATCATTTCGAAGTGAGAATTCGTTACAATGGTGTCTGGATGTGTTGAATCATGTGGAAAATGAAAGCTATGAGAGCTTAAAAGAACGACACGTGAAAGATTATTTATCTTATTATGAAAAAAGTAATCTGAAACTGGACTATAAAGATTCGTATGAAAATTTGACAACGCCTGAAAGACTAAAGCAGATGCGTAATGGTGTAGAAGATATTGAGTTGATAAATACGTATTATAATTTCGCAAGATATCTTTTAATCAGTTCGAGTAGAGAAGGAAGTCTGCCGTCAAATTTACAAGGAATTTGGAATGAAGAGTTTGAACCTATGTGGGGCTCTAAGTATACGATCAATATCAATATAGAGATGAATTACTGGATTGCTGAGAAGACAGGTTTGTCAAAGCTTCATATGCCATTGCTGGAGCATTTACAAAGAATGTATCCGCATGGAAGAAACGTTGCCGAAAAGATGTATGGAATTGATGGTTTCTGCTGTCATCATAATACAGATATCTGGGGAGATTGTGCACCGCAGGATAATCATGTTTCATCTACATTGTGGCCGATGGGAGGAGCTTGGTTCTGTCTGCATCTGATCGAGCATTATCGATATACAAAAGACAGCGAGTTTTTAAAAGAATATTATGGAATACTGAAAGACGCAGTTAAGTTTTTCCTTCAATATATGGTGAAAGACGAGCATGGAAAATGGATTTCAGGACCATCTAGTTCTCCAGAGAATATTTATTTGAATCAAAAGGGCGAAGCAGGCTGTCTCTGTATGGGAGCTTCTATGGATACGGAAATCATCAGAGAACTTTTCAACGGCTATTTAGAAATTACAGAAGAAAATCAACTTTCAAAGGATTTAGATGAAGAAATAAATGAGCGCCTGAATCATATGCCGGAATTGCAAATCGGAAAGTATGGACAAATTCAGGAATGGAGCGAAGATTACGACGAAGTTGAGCCGGGACACAGACATATTTCACAGTTGTTTGCATTATATCCGGCAGGACAGATACGCATGGATAAAACCCCGAAACTTGCGAGAGCTGCAAAACAGACAATAGAACGTAGACTGAAATATGGCGGAGGCCATACGGGATGGAGTAAAGCGTGGATTATTTTGTTTTATGCAAGATTGTGGGAGAAAGAAGAAGCATGGAAAAACTTGAAAGAATTGCTGGAACATGCAACATTGAATAATCTGTTTGATAATCATCCACCATTTCAAATTGATGGAAATTTTGGCGGAGCCTGTAGCTTGTTGGAAATGCTTGTGCAGGATTATACAGATAAGGTATTTCTTTTACCGGCAGTATCGGACAGTCTTGCAAGTGGAGAAGTCAATGGAATCTGTTTGAAAGCTGGCGCTGTATTGGATATGAAATGGAAAGACGGAAAGGTAGAGGAGATTAGAATTAAGGCAGAGCGTGATTGCGAATTGATTCTTGTTGGAGAAGAGGAATATCCATTACATTTGAAAAAAGACCAAACGGTTTTTTTAGATAAAAATTTTAAGGGAGAGGAAGGAAAGTAAAATGAAGTATGAGAAAATGATTAAAAGTATTCTCAAAGAAGTTGGCGGGCAGGAAAACATTGAGAGTGTATATCACTGTGCAACAAGACTGCGTTTTCAACTGAAAGATGAAACAAAGGCGAATGATGAGGCGGTAAAAGCAATTGATGGAGTACTTTCTATTGTGAAAGGCGGAGGGCAGTATCAGGTTGTAATCGGACAGCATGTGGCAGATGTGTATAATGAGCTGCAGACAGTAATGGGAACAACGGAAAATGAAATAGAGCTGAAAGATGCAAAAGAATTCAAACAGGAAATGAAAAAGAAAAAGATTTCCAGTCAGTTTATTGATGTAATCAGTGGAGTTTTTACACCAGTACTTGGAATGCTTACAGCAACAGGTGTAATTAAGGGACTGCTTGCATTTCTGGCAGCTACAGGATTGCTTGCAACTACATCAGGAACTTATCAGATGTTAAATATCGTAGGGGATTGTTTCTTTAATTTCTTGCCGATATTCCTTGGATATACTGCAATGAAGAAATTTGGCGGGACACCATTTATTGGAATGGCAATAGGAGCAGCTTTAGTATATCCTTCTTTGACAACAATTATGGCTGGTGAAGCACTTTATACCTTGTTTAGTGGTACAATCTTTCAGACAGACGTATATGTAGAATTTCTTGGAATTCCGGTACTTTTAATGAATTATGCAAGCTCTGTAATCCCAGTAATTTTAACTTGTTACTTTGCAGCAAAAATTGAGAAATTCTTTGCGAAAAGAATTAACGATCTGTTCAAAACATTTGCAGTTCCAGCACTGACACTTTTAATCAGCATCATTCTTGCATTCCTGATTATCGGACCTATTGCGACATTTGCAAGCGATCTGCTCGGTGCAGCATTTACAGCATTGTTTAATCTGAATGCAACGATTTCAGGATTCTTATACGGAGCACTTATTCAGGTATGTGTAATGTTTGGAGTTCATTGGGGATTTGTTGCAATTTCTGTAAACAATCTCGCAACATTAGGCTATGATCCTATTACAATCGCAGGTCTCGCATCTGCATTCGGCCAGGCAGGAGTTGTTCTTATGATCATGCTTAGAACGAAGAACAAAAAATTAAAAAGTGTTTGTGGACCAGCTATTATTTCTGCAATGGTAGGAATTACAGAACCATCCATTTATGGTGTAACATTACAGTTCAAAAAGCCATTTATATTAGCATGTCTTGCATCTGGTATTGGTGGTGCAATCATCGGATTTGGTGGAGTAAAACAGTACGTGTATGGAACAAATGGAATCTTCGGATGGCTTCAGGTAATTAATCCGCAGACTGGTTTTGATTCTTCAGTTATGGCAGCAATCATTGCATGTGTTGTAAGTTTTGTCGCAGCAATTATTCTGATGATGACAGTAGGAAAAGATTCTATTCCAGAGAGCAAATAAACATTTTTAAATAAAAATAGATGGAGATGGAGAAAAATTTTCTTCATCTCTATTTTATTTCTTGACATATAATGTAGCTGGAATTATAATATATTTAACAATTAGGTTAAATGTTAAACGAAAGGATAGGTTGATTTTTTGGGTATACAAGATACATTAAAAGCATTGGCTGATCCAATACGACGCGAGATTTTGAATTTGTTGAAAAATGGTCGGCTTTCAGCCGGAGAGATATGCGAACATTTTTCAGTGACGGGAGCATCTATATCAAGACATCTGGCAGTATTAAAGGAGGCTGATTTGATTCGAAACCAAAGAGAAGGAAAGTTTATTTATTATGAATTAAACACTTCCGTGTTGGAAGATGTCATGTTATGGATAACGGACTTGAAAGGAGCATCAGACGATGAAGGAAATGATAAAAAATTATAGAGGGACATTAATTAGCTCTGCACTGGTAATTCTTGCAGGGATTCTGGTAGGTTTTACGAGTATACAGGGTAAGTGGTTAAATGTATTTTTTATAGTAATGCAATGTGCGCTTGTGACAATCACATTTTATGATAACAGAAACAGACAACAAAGTCGCAAGGTTATAGGGATGACTATATGGATCATACCTGTTATTACATTGATTTATAACGGTATTGCCAGATTGGTCAACATGGGAGCAGATACAGAGAATTTATTTATGGCATTGATTTATTATGGAACAGGTTTAATGTTTATGGTTATAGGAAATTATCTGCCAAAGGTGAAACAGAACAATACGATAGGAATCAGAGTTGTATGGACATTGCAGGATGAAGAAAACTGGAATGCAACGCATAGATTCAGTGGAAAGATATGGGTGGCATCAAGTATTTTGTGCATGCTTTGCGGTCTTTTTGCAGAAAGCATAGCAGCACTCGTTTTGTATATTGTAAGTATTATGGCAGCCACAATCATCAGTATTCTTTATTCCTATCTCTTTTATAAGAAAAAGATAGGAACCGGAGAAAAATTAAAAATCCAGTATAACAAAAAAGTAATGGTGGTGTACGGAATCGTAACAATTTTAATGA
>OFCQ01000430.1_pt1 | contig 17167 bp, 16 predicted proteins | sample 1520861 | NCBI WGS metagenome assembly OFCQ01 (sample SAMEA2699036, study PRJEB24076) | metagenome | biome: Human gut stool | place: Spain | collected 2012-11-21 | reverse complement strand
ACCGCAAGACTGCTTTTTCGTTTACAACAACTCCGATTGTTTCCTTAACAATTTGACGAAATATTTGGCTGGCTTTCCCTATTTTACAGGCATCCCAGCTTTGCAGATTCCTGCTTGACTTTTCTTGTGGAATGAGTATAGACATTCATTGTGGTACTGACATCTGAGTGTTCTATAATTCCTGCACAGTCTTTGGTGCAGCTCTGTTTGCCAGAAGGTTACTTGCGTAGGTGTGACGTTTGTATTATCCATCCCGGAAGCATTATTACTTCTGGAATTTTTCTACAATATAAAGAAAAATGCAGATTACTAACACAAGTAATAGTGAAAAACATTTTTATATTGTTTATTATAATTATAGAGAACATATGGGGCACGAGAAAAGGCGATTATAAATTGAAATCAGAGAGTGATCCAATAGAATTTCTTTGTTGTTGTATTGCGATTCCTCTAGGGTTACTCATTGTAGTAGCAACATTTTGGAGTATGTTTGGAAAGAGTTCAAATAAAGAAAAGAATAAAAACTAGGAGGAAAAGGTATGATTTGCAAAAATTGTTCAGCACAAATTCCGGATGGTAGTAAATTTTGTACAGTATGTGGGCATAAAATAGTGGTAGAACCATTCGTTGCTCCAAAACCACAGCAACCACCACAGACAGAGCCTACACAGGTGCCGCCACAGGCACCATATACGCAGATTCCACCACAGGTACAGCAGGGGCATGTGCCACCATATAATCTTAATGGGACACAACAACAGACTGTGAGTAAGAATACTGCACTTGATGCACCGTTGACAGTGCTTGATTTTTTTCTGATGTCACTGTTGTCATTTGTTCCTATAATTGGATTTATTTTCTTACTTATATGGGCATTTTCGGGAAATGCAAATATTAATCGAAAGAATTATGCCAGAGCAGCACTTATCTGGATACTCGTAAGTATTGGATTAGTGATTTTACTGAGCATCATAGGAGGCGGAATCTTAAACAGCATGATGTAAGGAATAATGATAAAAATACGTGTAAAAATAAAGAAAATTTAGCTTTGCAGTGTAGAATAGAAGTATCCTGATAAGTATAAAGTGTTTTAACTTTGCAACTTGTCAGGATATTTTCTTGTGTTTTCTGTGCTGGAAAAGTAATATTAATAGTGAGTTGTATGTGGCTTGTATTTGTAATGGATTGCGTGGATATAAAAGAGAGGGATTAGAAATGAGAAAAGAAAGTACATTATGTTACATTGAACAGGATAACAAATACCTGATGCTTCATCGTGTTGTGAAGAAAAATGATGTGAATAAGGATAAATGGATTGGAGTGGGAGGACATTTTGAGCATGGAGAAAGCCCGGAAGAGTGTCTGCTTAGAGAGGTTAAAGAAGAGACAGGGTATACGCTGATATCGTGGAAATATCGCGGGATTGTAACATTTGTCTATGGAGAAGATGTCATTGAATATATGTCGCTTTATACGGCAGATGCATTTACGGGAGAGCCGATAGAATGTGATGAAGGTGTTCTTGAATGGGTTGAAAAAGATAGAATCGGAGAATTGAACTTATGGGAAGGAGATCGTGTTTTCTTTCGATTGTTGGACGAGAGGGAAGACTTCTTTTCGTTGAAATTAGTATATAACAAATCCGATGTGTTGGAATATGCAGCACTCGACGGCATACCAATGGAGCTTTTTGATGTTATTAATCCGGATGGTAGTAAAATGGGAGTTGTAAAAGAACGTGGGGTGGCACACCGGGAGGGGGCGCTTCATGCAACTGTTCATACATGGATCGTCAGACAAAATGACAAGAGCGGTTATGATGTACTATTGCAGAAGAGAAGTCTTTGTAAGGACTCTAATCCGGGAAGTTATGACATTTCTTCAGCAGGACATGTGGATGCAGGAGATGAGACTCTCGAAAGTGCTCTGAGAGAATTGCGGGAAGAACTGGGAATTGAGGCGACGGAAGATGATTTGACAGAGGTTGGAGTTCATAGAGGACAGTTTGAAGCTGTATTTCATGGAAGACTATTCAAAGATAACGAATTGAGTACGGTTTACCTTTATCAGAAACCGGTTGATATTACAACGCTTACATTACAAGAGTCAGAAGTATCCGAAGTTATTTGGATGGATTTTTCAGAATGCAGAGAAAAGATTAAAAATAAATCGTTACCGAACTGTATTTATCTGGAAGAATTTGATATGATTGGAGAGAAACTCGGAATACTGTCTGAGAAAAATATAAAGTAGGAGAGTATCCTAAGCAATCAGATTTATTGACTAATGTGATTAAATGTGTTTAAACATACTCAAAGGAGTAAATTATTATGAACACATCAAATATCACAAATTACAAGCCAAAAGATTTTGCTGAACTGTTAGGTGTATCTGTAAAAACATTACAGCGTTGGGATAGAGAAGGAACTCTAAAGGCAAACCGGACTCCAACGGATAGACGTTATTACACTTATGACCAATATCTACAATTCAAAGGAATAAATACTGAAGATGACCAACGTCAGGTAGTTATTTATGCCAGGGTATCTACAAGAAATCAAAAAGATGATTTACAAAACCAGGTTACATTTTTACGACAGTTTTGTAATGCCAAAGGTATTATTGTAGACCAGTGTATTGAAGATTATGGAAGCGGTCTTAATTATAATCGTAAAAAGTGGAACGAATTATTAGATGAAGTGATGGAACAAAAAATCAAAACTATAATCGTAACTCACAAAGATAGATTTATCAGATTTGGTTACGACTGGTTTGAAAAATTCTGTACGAAGTTCAATACGACCATCGTGGTAGTGAACAATGAAGAACTATCACCACAAGAAGAACTCGTGCAGGATATTGTTTCAATACTCCATGTGTTCTCTTGTAGGTTGTACGGACTTCGTAAGTATAAAAAACAAATAGAAAGGGATGTGGAAATTGCTAAAGAGCTTCAAGACGGAAATAAATCCGTCAGAGGAACAGAAAGTCAAGATTCATAAGACGATAGGAACTTGTAGATTCATTTATAATTTCTATCTTGCTCATAACAAAGAACTTTACGACAATGGTGAAAAGTTTATGAGTAGTAACAAGTTTAGAGTCTGGCTTAACCATGAATATCTTTCTGAGCATCCAGAGTATTCGTGGATTAAGGAAGTTTATTCAAAAGCAGTAACACAGGCAGTAAATAACGGACAAACTGCTTTTGCAAGATTTTTTAATCACGAGAGCGCTTTTCCTAATTTCAAAAAGAAAGGCAAATCTGATGTAAAGATGTATTTTGTAAAGAATAATCCCAAAGATTGTCGTTGCGAAAGGCACAGAATCAATATTCCGTCACTTGGTTGGGTTCGCATCAAAGAAAAAGGGTATATTCCAACAACTAAAGACGGATATGTGATTAAAAGCGGCACGGTCTCAATGAAAGCTGACAGATACTATGTTTCAGTTCTTGTAGAAATTTTAAATAACAAGATGGCCAATAATTCCAATTCAGGAATTGGCATTGACCTTGGATTAAAGGATTTTGCCATTGTTTCTAATGGTAAAACTTATAAGAACATTAACAAATCTGCAAGATTAAAGAAACTTGAAAAACAGCTTATTCGAGAACAGAGAAGTCTTTCTCGAAAGTATGAAAATTTAAAGAAAGGAGAGTCCACTCAAAAAACAAATATACAAAAACAAAGGCTTAAGGTACAGAAACTTCATCATAGAATAGATAATATTCGTACTGATTACATCAATAAAACAATCGCAGAGATAGTAAAAACCAAACCATCTTATATTACGATTGAAAATTTGAATGTAAAAGGTATGATGAAAAACAGACATCTTTCAAAAGCTGTTGCTTCACAGAAGTTTTATGAATTTAGAACAAAGCTTCAAGCTAAATGCAATGAAAATGGAATCGAACTTCGAGTAGTAGACAGATGGTATCCATCATCTAAAACCTGTCACTGCTGTGGCACTGTCAAAAAAGATTTAAAGCTTTCAGATAGAATATTTAAATGCGGTTGCGGTTATGTCGAAGACAGAGATTTCAATGCTGCACTTAATTTGAGAGATGCGATAACTTATGAAGTTGCATAACTAAAACGCAAACGTAAGTATGTACCGAAGGCTATTTTCGGGAATTTACGACTATGGAGTGTACAAGAACTTGCGAGTAGATATGATTTCAGTCAATCCAAAGCATACACGATGAAATAGTAAGTAATGTTCGTGAGAACTTACATTATCTCGATGTGAGCATATTTAATCACATTTTGAGTGGCAGAGCAAGATGAGTATATTAAATGTAGAACATTTATCACATGGATTTGGAGATCGTGCGATTTTTTCGGATGTATCATTCCGTCTTTTGAAGGGCGAGCACATCGGTCTGGTGGGGGCTAATGGTGAAGGAAAATCCACATTTATGAGTATTGTTACCGGAAAATTGCTGCCGGATGAAGGGAAAGTAGAATGGGCGAAAAATGTGCATGCAGGATATTTGGATCAGCATGCAGTTTTAAAAAGCGGGATGACGATTCGCGAAGCATTAAAAGCAGCATTTGATCCGCTTTTGCAAAAAGAACAGAGAATGAATGAAATCTGTGACATGTTAGGAACAGCAGATGATGAGCAGATGACGGAGCTTATGGAAGAACTTGGAACAATCCAGGATGAGCTGACACTACATGATTTTTATACAATTGATGCAAAAGTAGAAGAGGTGGCAAGAGCACTGGGCCTGCTTGATCTGGGGCTTGAGAGGGATGTGACAGATTTAAGTGGAGGTCAGAGAACAAAAGTGCTCCTGGCAAAACTACTTTTAGAAAAACCAGATATCCTTTTGTTAGATGAGCCGACAAACTACCTGGATGAGGAACATATTGTCTGGCTGAAACGATATTTATTGGATTATGAAAATGCATTTATATTAATCTCGCATGACATTCCGTTTTTGAATGATGTAGTAAATATTATTTATCACATGGAGAATCAGGAACTGAATCGTTATGTCGGAGATTATGATCATTTTCAAGAAGTTTATGCAGTAAAAAAAGCACAGATGGAGGCTGCGTATCGTCGTCAGCAGCAGGAAATCAGTGAACTGAAAGATTTTGTGGCGCGTAATAAAGCACGTGTTTCTACAAGAAATATGGCTATGTCACGCCAGAAAAAACTGGATAAGATGGATGTAATCGAATTAGCGGCAGAGAGACCGAAGCCACAGTTTAAATTTCAGTATGGAAGAACTCCTGGAAAAATTTTATTTGAGACAGAGAACCTTGTTACAGGATATGATGAGCCATTGTCAAAACCTTTGAATTTTTCTATGGAACGTGGAAATAAAATTGCTCTGGTAGGAACGAACGGTATTGGAAAAACTACATTGTTGAAGAGTATTTTAGGGCTGATTCCTTCTCTGTCCGGAAAGTGTGAGTTGGGTGAAAATTTACAGATTGGTTATTTTGAACAGGAAGTAAAAGGGGATAACCGAAATACTTGTATTGAGGAGATTTGGGAAGAATTCCCTTCGTTTACTCAATATGAAGTGCGTTCTGCACTGGCGAAATGTGGATTGACGACAAAGCATATTGAAAGTCAAGTGAGGGTACTTAGCGGAGGAGAGCAGGCAAAGGTGCGCCTTTGTAAGCTGATGAACAGAGATACGAATATTTTGCTTTTAGATGAGCCGACGAATCATTTGGATGTGGATGCAAAGGATTCATTAAAGAAAGCATTACAGGAATACAGGGGAAGCATTTTGCTAATCTGTCATGAACCGGAATTTTACAAAGATGTAGTAAATGATGTCTGGGATATGAGCCGCTGGACAACAAAAGTTTTTTGATAGATTTGCGGGTATAAGAGTTATTTTTCGAAGTGTCTGTGCCGGGTAACTAATAAGTACTTATTAGAATGTATTGATGGTGAGCATATTGAACTTAAAAAATTTCATAGTTATAATAAGAATATGCGAAAAAATGAAAATTAAGTTTGAAAACAAAGGAGAATCATCAATGAAAATGTTATCCATTGAACAGGAACTGAAGAATAACACTTATCCGGGAAGAGGAATCATCCTTGGAAAAAGTGAAGATGGTACAAAAGCTGTAGCAGCTTATTTTATTATGGGGAGAAGTGAGAACAGCCGTAATCGTGTGTTTGTGGAAGACGGGGAAGGTATCCGCACACAGGCGTTTGATCCATCCAAATTGACAGATCCAAGTCTGATTATTTATGCACCGGTACGTGTGCTTGGAAACAAAACAATTGTTACAAACGGAGATCAGACAGATACAATTTACGAGGGAATGGATAAACAGCTTACATTCGAACAGTCTCTTCGTTCACGTGAGTTTGAGCCGGACGGACCGAATTATACACCACGTATTTCGGGTGTGATGCATTTGGAAGAAGGAAAGTATAACTATGCAATGTCTATTTTGAAAAGTAATAATGGTAATCCGGAAAGCTGCAATCGTTATACATTTGCATACGAGAATCCGGCAGCAGGTGAGGGACATTTTATTCATACATATATGCATGACGGTAATCCGCTTCCAAGCTTTGAAGGAGAACCAAAGTTAATTGGAATTCCAAATGATATGGAGAGTTTTACAGAGTTGTTATGGAACAGCCTGAATGAAGAAAATAAAGTTTCATTATTTGTCCGCTACATCGATATTGAGACAGGAAAATACGAGACAAAGATTGTAAATAAAAATAACTAAATAATATCAGAACTGTGAAATACAATTAGTAAGAGGAGCAGATAAGATGAAAGAATTAGAATTAAAATATGGTTGTAATCCAAATCAGAAACCTTCAAGAATTTATATGGCTGACGGAAGTGAACTTCCAATCCAGGTATTATGCGGACGTCCGGGATATATTAACTTCCTGGATGCATTTAATGGCTGGCTGCTTGTATCAGAATTGAAAAAGGCAACAGGTCTTCCGGCAGCAACATCATTTAAACATGTTTCACCGGCAGGAGCAGCAGTGGGACTTCCATTAGATGAGACACTTGCAAAAATTTACTGGGTAGATGACCTTGGAGAACTTTCTCCGCTGGCATCAGCATATGCAAGAGCAAGAGGTGCAGATAGAATGTCTTCATTCGGTGATTTTATTGCACTTTCTGATGTGTGTGATGTAGATACAGCAAGATTGATCAAGAGAGAGGTCTCAGATGGTGTAATCGCACCTGGATTTGAGCCGGAAGCATTGGAATTGTTGAAACAGAAGAAAAAAGGAAATTACAATGTTATTCAGATTGATCCAAATTACGTGCCGGCTCCATTGGAACATAAAGAAGTATTTGGGATTACATTTGAACAGGGAAGAAATGAGTTGAAGATTGATGATGAGTTTTTCTCAAATGTTGTAACTGATAATAAGGAAATTCCTGATTCAGCTAAGATGGACCTTGCAATTTCTATGATCACATTAAAATATACACAGTCAAACTCTGTATGTTATGTAAAGGGCGGACAGGCAATCGGTATCGGAGCAGGACAGCAGTCTCGTATTCATTGTACACGTCTGGCAGGACAGAAGGCAGACAACTGGTGGCTTCGTCAGTCTCCACAGGTTCTGGGACTTCAGTTTAAAGATGGAATCGGACGTGCGGATCGCGATAATGCAATCGATCTCTATATTGGAGAAGAATATATGGATGTTCTTGCAGATGGTGTTTGGGAGAATACATTTAAAGAAAAACCAGCAGTATTTACAAGAGAAGAAAAACGTGCATGGCTAGATAAGATGACAGATGTTTCACTTGGTTCGGACGCATTCTTCCCATTTGGAGATAATATCGAACGAGCTCATAAGAGTGGTGTAAAATATATTGCACAGCCTGGCGGCTCAGTGAGAGATGACAATGTAATTTCAGTATGTAATAAATATGGCATGGCAATGGCATTTACAGGAATTCGTTTATTCCACCATTAAAATATACTAAAAATAAAAAAGAATGTGCTTTGGTACATTCTTTTTTTGTGCCGTGGGACTGGAAAAAACGAGGGTAATGTGGTATAGTCACTACTATATGGAGGAAACACTATGGTATTAGAGACGAGAAGTCCTGAACAGACATTTCAGATTGGCGTTGATCTGGCAAAGAAAGCCGTACCGGGACAAGTATTTACTTTGACAGGAGATCTAGGCGTTGGCAAAACGGTATTTACACAGGGATTTGCACATGGTTTAGGAATCACAGAGCCTGTGAACAGTCCGACATTCACAATCGTTCAGGTGTATGAGGGTGGACGACTTCCATTTTATCATTTTGATGTATATCGTATTGGTGATGTAGAAGAGATGGATGAAGTCGGTTTTGATGAATATGTGATGGGGGAAGGCGTATCGCTGATTGAATGGGCGAATTTGATTGAAGAGATACTTCCTGAAAGACGTACAGAGATCATTATTGAAAAAGATCTTCAAGAAGGATTTGAGTATCGGAGAATTACGATAGAAGAACGATAAAAAACACAGTTGGGAAAAGGTCAGCGTTGTCTGACCTTTCTTGGTTAGCATTCAAGTCGAGCAGCCGCGAGACTTGGCGCGTGATTCTGGTCAGCGTAAGCTGACACATTCTTTACAGAATCACTGCGCATCCTCGCGGAGCGTTTATCTCAGTCGGAGATTGGACTCCCACTGAGACAAATTTGCTGTTACTCACCACCTAAAAGAGGTGGGAGTCTTCTCGACTGAGATAAACACTAAACAAGGTGACAGGAGGAGCATATGAAAGTACTGGCAATTGACAGTTCAGGAATGACTGCAACAGTGGCAGTTGTAGAAGATACGCAAACAATTGCGGAATATACAGTAAATTTTAAAAAGACACATTCACAGACATTGTTACCGATGATTGATACAATGGGGAAGATGATAGAGCTTGATCTGAAATCAATCGATGCGATTGCTGTAGCAGGAGGACCAGGTTCATTTACAGGTCTTCGAATTGGGTCAGCTACGGCAAAAGGATTGGGACTGGCATTGGAGAAACCATTGATACACGTGCCGACAGTAGATGGACTTGCGTATAATCTTTATGGGTGCCAGGATATTATTTGTCCTATTATGGATGCCAGAAGAAAGCAAGTTTATACAGGAATGTACACATTTGCAAGAAGAGAACTGGAAGGAAGTAAGGAGACAGAACTGGTACTGGATGTATTAGAAGCACAGAATGCATCGCCAATAGACGAGTTAATAGAGCGTTTGAATATACATGGAAGACCGGTTGTATTTCTCGGAGATGGAGTGCCGGTATATCAGGATGTAATCAGAGAAAAGATGCGTGTACCATTTTCTTTTGCACCTGCGAGTGCGAACCGTCAGAGAGCAGCAGTAGTCGGAGCTCTTGGAATTCAGTATTATAAAGAGGGAAAATTTGAGACGGCAATGGAACATCAGCCGGACTATCTGCGTGTATCACAGGCGGAAAGAGAGCGTGCGGAAAAAGAACGCAAGGCTGTTGTATCGATTCGTCAGATGAAAGTAGAAGATGCGGCAGCAATCGCAGAGATGGAACATCAGACATTTTCAGATGCTTGGAGCGAGAAGGCGATTCTTGATACACTTCGTAATCCAAAAACAATTTGTCTTGTAGCAGAAAAGATTGGGAAAATTGTGGGATATTGTATTGTCTATACAGCAGATGATGAGGCTGATATTGCCCGAATCGCAGTCTTAAAAGAATCAAGAAGATTTGGTATCGCATCAGAATTGATACATGCATTAGACGTGATTTGCTGGGAGAACCAGATACAGATTATTATGTTGGATGTTCGTGTCAGCAATGATGGTGCAAGAGCATTTTACGAAAAGCATGGCTTTACACAAGACGGAATTCGTGAAAATTATTATAAAAGTCCAATTGAAGATGCGATTTTAATGAGTCGTGCGGTGATACCAACGAAAAAATAGAGCGTAGAAATAGAGGAATAATATGTTAGATGTATGTTTACTTGGCTGTGGCGGGATGATGCCACTGCCATATCGTTGGCTGACTTCCCTGATGACCAGATTTAATGGAAGCAGTTTGCTGATCGATTGTGGAGAGGGAACACAGATCGCAATAAAAGAAAAAGGCTGGAGTTTTAAACCGATTGATGTGATTTGTTTTACTCATTATCACGGTGACCATATTAGTGGTTTACCGGGATTGTTGCTGACAATGGGAAATGCGGACCGAACAGAACCGCTGACTTTAATCGGACCAAAAGGCTTGGAGAGAGTTGTAAATGCTCTCAGGGTAATTGCACCGGAATTACCATTTCCGATTTATTACAAAGAAATTGAAGGTGCAGAACAGACTTTTGAGATGAATGGATACAGGCTTAAGGCGTTTCGTGTAAATCATAATGTACTCTGTTACGGATATACATTGGAAATCGATCGTGCCGGAAAATTTGATCCTGCACGTGCAAAAGAACAGAATATTGAACAGAAATACTGGAGTTTGTTGCAGAAGGGTGAAACGATAGAGGCGGAAGGTCGTGTGCTGACTCCGGACATGGTGCTTGGACCAGCCAGAAAAGGAATTAAACTGACTTATACAACGGATACAAGACCGACAAAATCAATTCGTGAAAATGCGGTGGATTCGGATTTGTTTATTTGTGAAGGAATGTACGGAGAGAAAGAAAAGGCAGCAAAAGCTGTTGAATATAAGCATATGACATTTTATGAGGCAGCAGAGCTTGCAAAAGAAGCAAATGTAAGAGAAATGTGGTTGACACATTATAGTCCGTCGCTTACGCATCCGGAAATGTATATGGATGAGGTGCGTAAGATTTTTCCGGCGTCTAAGGCGGGAAAAGACAGGATGTCTGTAGAAATGAAATTTGACTAGGAGAAAATTATGAGGGAAATACAGGATATTAATATTTTGGCAATAGAAAGCTCCTGCGATGAAACTGCAGCAGCAGTAGTGCATAATGGAAGAGAAGTACGATCTAATATTATTTCTTCTCAGATTGACCTGCACAAATTGTATGGTGGAGTCGTACCGGAAATCGCCTCCAGAAAGCATATTGAAAAAATTAACCAGGTAATTGAAGAGGCATTGAAAGAAGCGGATACAACATTGGACGAAATCGATGCGATCGGAGTGACTTACGGACCGGGGCTTGTGGGAGCCCTGTTAGTTGGCGTTGCAGAAGCAAAGGCAATCGCATTTGCAAAGAATAAACCATTGATTGGAGTGCATCATATAGAAGGTCATATTTCTGCAAATTATATTGAACATCCAGATTTAGAGCCGCCATTTTTGTGCCTGGTAGTATCTGGCGGACATACACATCTTGTATGTGTAAAGGAATATGGAAAGTATGAAATCTTAGGCGGAACACGCGATGATGCCGTTGGAGAAGCCTATGATAAAGTGGCACGTACAATTGGTTTGGGATATCCGGGTGGACCGAAGATTGAAAGAATTGCACGTGAAGGAGATCCAAATGCGATTGTATTTCCAAAAGCACGAATCGAAGGATCACCATATGATTTTAGCTTTAGCGGATTGAAATCAGCTGTCTTAAACTATATCAATGGATGTCAAATGAAAGGACAGGAATATAATCCGGCAGATATTGCGGCATCATTTCAGAAGGCGGCAATTGATGCATTGGTAGAGAAATCTATGAAAGCAGTAGATGAATTTGATATGTATAAGTTTGCGATAGCAGGCGGAGTGGCATCGAATGGTGCATTGCGTCAGGCGATGGAAGAGGCATGTGCAAAACGTGATATGAAATTTTATTATCCGTCTCCGATTTTCTGTACAGATAATGCGGCAATGATCGGCGCAGCGGCATATTATGAATATCTTGCGGGAACAAGACATGGATGGGATTTGAATGCCGTGCCAAATCTGAAGCTTGGAGAACGATGATTATAAGGTTTATCTCAGTCGAGAAGACTCCCACCTCTTTAGGTGGTGAGTAATAGCAAATTTGTCTCAGTGGGAGTCCAATCTCCGACTGAGATAAACGCTCCGCGAGGATGCGCAGTGATTCTGATAGGAATATGTCAGCTTTGCTGACCAGAATCACGCACCAAGTCTCACGGACGTTCGACTTGAAAAAGTAGGGAATAAAGAGGAGAATCTTGAAATGGTAAAGAAACATTGTACAGCAATCGTATTGGCAGCAGGACAGGGAAAGCGAATGGGAACAAAAGTGCATAAACAATATCTGTTGTTACAGGATAAACCGGTGCTGTATTATTCATTACAGACATTTCAAGATTCAGCTCTTATAGATGAGATTTATCTTGTTACCGGACAAGGAGAGGAATCCTATTGTGAGGAACAGATTGTAAGACCATATGGTTTTACGAAAGTGACACATATTGTGGAAGGCGGAGCAGAACGTTATAATTCCGTATGGAATGCATTAAAGTACGTAGAGGATGGATATGTATTCATTCATGATGGCGCACGCCCGTTTATAAGTGAAGAGATAATAGAACGTGCATATGAATCTGTTCAGAGTTGTAATGCATGTGTTGTTGGAATGCCAGTAAAGGATACAATAAAGATTGCGGATGATCATGCAAATGTTGCTGAAACTCCGGACAGAAGTAAAGTATGGATGGTGCAGACACCACAGGTTTTTCATGTTGGGCTGGTGAAAGAAGCATATAGATGTTTAATGGAACAAGAAGAGACGAATGTAACGGATGATGCGATGGTAGTAGAAACATTTACGGGGCATTCTGTAAGATTAGTGCAAGGAAGCTATGAAAATATTAAAATCACAACGCCGGAAGACTTGGAAATAGGCGAGGTTTTTGCTGGAAAATATGGGAAATAAATAACTTTAAAAAAAGTTAAAAAAAGTTTTGAAAAAGTGTTGACATAATATAAACCATATGATAGTATACTACTTGTCGCGAACGACATAAACAAAAAGCGACAAAACAGAATATGGAGAGGTATCGAAGTGGTCATAACGAGGCGGTCTTGAAAACCGTTTGTCCGCAAGGGCGCGTGGGTTCGAATCCCACCCTCTCCGCTTGAATCGTATCGGCATTTGCCGATACGATTTTTTGTATATTAGGAAAGTGTTCTTTCCTAATATACAAAAAGGTTCCGCGAGGATGCATTTTATAAACTTGAAAAAAGGACTGGACAAATCAGAACAAATCATGTATATTAGTCTTCGGTCATTTTTTTGGAGAAGTACCCAAGCTGGCCGAAGGGGCTCCCCTGGAAAGGGAGTAGGTCGTTAGTAGCGGCGCGAGGGTTCAAATCCCTCCTTCTCCGTTTGTGTTACATGATTATCTCAGTCGAGAAGACTCCCATCTCTTTCAGGTGGTGAGTAACAACAAATTTGTCTCAGTGGGAGTCCAATCTCCGACTGAGATAAACGCTCCGCGAGGATGCGCAGTGATTCTGTAAAGAATGTGTCAGCTTACGCTGACCAGAATCACGCGCCAAGTCTCGCGGCTGTTCGACTTGAAATAATTTAAGAAAACAGACGGGCTAGGATTAGGAGAGAGGTGAGCGTATGTTTAAGAAACTGATATTGGTGCAAGTCATTCTGCTTTCGTTCCAGACATTATTGTATTTTGGCTGTGAGCTTTTTCAGAGCAGGATCCATGACGTAAAACGTCCGGTGGATGATAAGATTCCATTTCTTCCATGGACGGTGTTGATTTACTGTTTTTGGTTTCCTCTGATTGCTTTTTATCCGATGATTGTTTTCAGGACAGATCCATATTCCTGTTGTGCTTATATGATGACTATGATATTGGAAGTTGTACTCAGTGTGGTGTGCTATCTGATTTATCCGACTTCTTTTCAGAGACCGGTGCCTCCGGATGGCTTTTGGGGTAATTTTATGAAATTTATTTATCGTGAAAGCTACCGGGGACTGAACTGTGCACCAAGTTTGCATTGTTCCAGCTGCTTTCTTGTAATATGTGTTTCCTGCACATGTGAGGGAATGAATCTGTGGGTTCGGATATTTACAATTTTAATTGCTGGCATGATTGTGATGTCAACGCTTACAACAAAACAGCACACACTAATTGATGTGCTGACAGCAGTTCCACTTTTTGGGATTAGCAGGATTCTGGGAATTTGGTTGGCAGTACGATATTTTGTACCGATTTTGACATTTATTGGAAATTAAGTAAAAATTTTAAAGGAAGGTGTAGCTATGAAAATGATAAAAAAGATTAAGATGGATATGTGGATTAACGTGTTTATGATGCTTCTGATTGGCATATTGTTTATTGTTCGTCCACAGGACTCGCTGGAAGTGGCAGCTATGATTGCAGGTGGAGTGATAGTTGCAAATGGTATTTTTGACCTTATTTATTATTTCCGGGTGTGGGTAGATTTTTATTCAAGGGGCTCTCTGTTTGAAGGAATCATGAAATGCGTTTTGGGAATTTTTATAATTACTCATGCAGGAATTACGACAGTCTTATTTTCCTATGTGTTTAGTATTTATATTATAATTAATGGCATTATCTGTATAGAAACGGCAATTTATATGCAAAGAGCATTTGAAGTGAATTGCAGAAAAGATGTGATTTTGTCCTGTTTTGTAGTGGTGGGTGGAATTATTATGATGTTCTTTTCACCAAATACAGTAAAGCTGGCTGCGATTATGACAGGAGTTATTTTTATAATAAATACGGTAATTGATGGCGTGATTTTATATCGTATTCATAGAATAAGCAGACAATGTGCCGGAAAGCTTAAGGATGCTGTAGATGAATTGAGTGAAAATATTATAGATGAAGATGATGTAAAATGAATGGAGAGTCGATTGGGGACGGGGTTAGTGGCTCTTTTGGCATGCCAAAAGAGCCACTAACCCCGTCCCCAATGCCCCCCTCCCAATCGGTTCTTGACATTTTGAAAAACAGGCCATATAATAACTACAAACGAGTAGCAAGTAAGCGTAAATCCAGTTTACCGGCTACTCGTTTTTATTTTGCAAAAATGAATATCGCCATGAAAAAGTGTGTAGCGTGTCAGCGTAAGTCCAGCTTATATGACAAGGTGCGCACTTTTTTTGTGCCAAAAAGAAAGGAGTTAAAAAAATGGCGGAAAGCAACAAGATGAAGGAGATGCCGGTAAATAAGCTGATGGTCCAGATGGGAATCCCGATGATCTTATCTATGGCATTGCAGGCAGTCTATAACATAGTAGACAGTGCATTTGTGGGAAATATGAGAGTAGGCAGTGAAGCAGCACTAAATGCCCTGACACTGGTATTTCCGGTGCAGATGCTTATGGTGGCAGTGGGGATTGGAACCGGAGTAGGAACCAATGCACTTCTTGCAAGGACACTTGGACAGGGAAATAGTAAAAAAGCTGCAAAGGTAGCAGGAAACAGTCTGTTTCTGGGAGTGCTCATTTATGTGGTCTGCTTATTGTTTGGTATCTTTGGGGTGAAAGCATATATTTCATCACAGACAGTAGATACAGAAGTATTGGAGATGGGAGTCAGCTATCTGAGGATATGCTGCGTAATCTCTTTTGGTATTATTTTCTTTTCTTTATTTGAAAAGTTATTACAGGCAACAGGCCGCTCTCTTTATTCCACAATTGGCCAGGTGGTTGGAGCAGTTGTAAATATCATCCTTGATCCGATCATGATCTATGGTATTGGACCTTGCCCGGAAATGGGAGTGAAAGGTGCAGCTTATGCAACTGTAATTGGTCAGGTCGCATCCGCAGTATTATTGCTTATCTTTCATATCAAATTCAATAAGGAATTCGAACATGGGGCAAAATACATGAAGCCGGATGGCGGAATTATCAAGGAAATCTATACAATCGGACTTCCGGCAATCATTGCGCAGGCATTGATGTCCATTATGGTTTATGTGATGAATCTGATCCTGAAGTTCAATCCATCAGCACAGACAGCCTATGGATTATTTTATAAAGTTCAGCAGTTTGTACTGTTCCTTGCATTTGGACTTAGAGATGCGATCACCCCGATCATTGCATTTGCTTATGGAATGAGAAGTAAAAAGAGAATTCAGGATGGAATCAAATATGGTCTGATCTATACAATGGTGTTAATGATTCTGGGAATTGCAATCACAGAGATTTTCCCCGGAGCATTTGCAACGCTGTTTAATGCGGGACAGTCAAGAGAATATTTTATCGGAGCAATGAGAATAATCTCAGTCAGCTTTTTGTTTGCAGGCATCAATATTGCTTATCAGGGTATTTATCAGGCAATGGATGGTGGTATAGAGTCCCTTGTTATTTCGCTTTTGAGACAGCTCATTATTATACTGCCGCTGGCCGGAATTTTTTCAATATTTGTCAGAAATGGACAGATGGGAGTTTCACTGATCTGGTGGGCATTTCCGATTACTGAAATAATTTCATGCCTTGCAGGCTATGTATTTTTAAAGAGAATCAGAAAAAATAAAGTAGATGTTTTGAATTAAGGGGGAATCAGAGATGGAAAAAAGAATCATTACAATCAGCAGAGAATTTGGAAGTGGCGGACGTTTTATCGGAGAAGAAGTAGCGAAGAAACTTGGAATTGCTTATTATGATAAAAATATCATTAATGAGATTGCAGAGAAGTCTGGTTTATCTCCGGAATATGTCCAGGAAAGTGCAGAATTATCTCCGAAGAAAGGATTGTTTGCATATGCATTTGCCGGACGTGATATCACAGGAAAATCAGTAGAAGACATCGTGTATGAGGCACAGGAAAAGGTTATTTTAGAACTGGCTGATAAGGAAGCTTGTGTAATTATCGGGAGAAATGCAGATTATATTCTGAAGGATAGGGATGATGTACTGAATGTATTTATCCATGGGAATATGTCGGAAAAAACACAGCGAATTATGGGTTTATATAATGTAGAAGAGAAGGAAGCTGTCAAAATGATGGCAGATACAGATAAAAGGCGTATGACGAATTATAATTTTTACACGGATCAGAAATGGGGAAAAGCGAGCAATTATACGTTGTGTCTGAACAGCTCACAGCTTGGATATGACAGATGTGAGAAGATAATTATGGACTGTATTAAATAAGGGAACGGTTTGGGATGGGTGGACCATTTGGGGACGGGGTTTAGTAGACCATTTGGGGACGGGGTTTAGTAGACCATTTGGGGACGGAGTTTAGTGGCTTTTTTGCTAGCAAAAAAGCCACTAAAC
>OFCQ01000419.1_pt1 | contig 17748 bp, 9 predicted proteins | sample 1520861 | NCBI WGS metagenome assembly OFCQ01 (sample SAMEA2699036, study PRJEB24076) | metagenome | biome: Human gut stool | place: Spain | collected 2012-11-21 | reverse complement strand
TCATTCACAACGCCATCAAAAGCAACACGGGTGTTACCAGAGCGGAAATCAGCCTGTACCGGAAACGGCGTTCCTTCGCCACGCAGCGCCAGCATACCGCCTATTTTTCCCGTACCAGTGAGCGGTTCACCGTTATAACGTCCCTGCGCCTTCAGGCCAAAAACGTAATCGCCCACCTTTTCTTTATCCGCTTTACCTTTCGATCCGGTAACTTCGCTGAACGGCAGCGGCTTGCCTAACGGATCGACAAAAATTTCCAGATCCGCTTTGCTTACTTTGTCATCAATGGCGATCCGCCCTTGATCGAAAAGAATATTATCCAGCTGAAACGACCACGCCGACGGCTTTGCATTCGCGTCTTTGTTGTCATCGTTGGCGAGATTAAACGTCCAGTTATTGTTCTTTTCGGAGAGGCGAATCAGGCGCGCGTCGGGCTTTTCGAGCTTGATCCACGGCAACCAGACCGTTTTGGTCAGCAGCGCCAGCGGGGCCAGCGTCGCTTCTACTCGCGGCAAATGCACCATTGTGACTTCGGGAATATCCGGTGGATTGCCAAGAATGATGTCTTCCGCGTGTACATGGGGCCACGGCACCCAGCTGCGCCAGCCAGTTTCTTGTTTTTGCCGCTCCCACACCACGCCCAGATCGCCACGGATAGCGAACGGACGATTCAACTCCGCAGAGACTTTCTGGTTGATGGTCGGTTTGAGTCGATTCCAGTCAAAAGTTGCAATCAAAATGATCGCCACGACAATCAACAACAAGAAAGCCCCTGAAATCGCAGCGGTTATTTTGCCTGCCTTGCTCATCGTTCGCTTCCTCATATTCTTCCTGTGCCAGTCCTAAAGATAGTCCAGCCAGGCGGAAAATGAGGCAACTTATAGCGCCAGAACCGCCGTATTCAGCGTTTCTATCGGTGCCGGGCGTGAAAGAAACCAGCCTTGTGCGGCGAATGCGGGCGAGTTCTGAACATCACGCCACTCTTCCGGTGTTTCTACGCCCTCGACAATCACCCCGCGACAATAGCGATTCATTAGATGTAAAAGCTGAGAAAAGAGTGTGCGTCCTTCCGGCGACTGACGCAGCATCACAAACAGTTCTCGCGCGATTTTGATGTAGTCATAACGCACTTCACTTAGTGCAGAGAAATTTGCCATCCCGGTACCAAAATCATCCAGCCACAGCGGGCCAAATTCACACATCGAGGCAAAGGTTGAATCTTTCGGCAGGCGGATGTGTTCCACCAGTTCGAAACGCAGCCAGGGAAGATCCTCAATCTGGCGCAGGATTTTTGGTTGCTGACGCAGGGCGATGAGCGTAGGGCCATCAATATTGACCGATGCCAGCAGGCCGTGCTCTACAAAGAAGTCGGCTTTTTGCGCCAGCAAATCAATCTGCTCTTTCACAACCTCCATCCGATGGCTAACGGTGATTTCAGTAAAATAGCGATCCGGCGGCAGGCGTTGCGAAGGGTTCAAGGGATGCGTGACCACCGTTAATAGCTCCACGGCCATTAACCGCCCGCATGTTTGATAGATCGGCTGCCAGGTGTAAGCACGCTCACACTGCAACCAAAAACGCCGTTCCTGCAAGCTCTCGATGCTTGCTTCAGGGTTGCTTATTCGCTGGATAACCTGCCTTATCATCAAAGATGTCCTGTGTTTAAAAGTGATGCTGCCCGGACTCGACAAAGATTATCGGCGCGCAAGGGCAGAACTTTACCGCCTGGCCGGGGTAAATTTCCCCACTCCACAACGGAATCTTTCAGGAATACGTTCTGGCTCAAAAAAATAATGGAACACTGTTTTAATATGGTTGACCAGCAAACCACCACAGCGCAAACTAACGCTAATTTTTTACAGATCAGGTTCACGACTATGTCCAAAAAGATTGCCGTGATTGGCGAATGCATGATTGAGCTTTCCGAGAAAGGCGCGGACGTTAAGCGCGGTTTCGGCGGCGATACCCTGAACACTTCCGTCTATATCGCCCGTCAGGTCGATCCTGCGGCATTAACCGTTCATTACGTAACGGCGCTGGGAACGGACAGTTTTAGCCAGCAGATGCTGGACGCCTGGCGCGGCGAGAACGTTGATACTTCCCTGACCCAACGGATGGAAAACCGTCTGCCGGGCCTTTACTACATTGAAACCGACAGCACCGGCGAACGTACGTTCTACTACTGGCGTAACGAAGCCGCCGCCAAATTCTGGCTGGAGAGTGAGCAATCCGCGGCGATTTGCGAAGAGCTGGCGAATTTCGATTATCTCTACCTGAGCGGGATTAGCCTGGCGATCTTAAGCCCGACCAGCCGCGAAAAGCTGCTTTCCCTGCTGCGCGAATGCCGCGCCAACGGCGGAAAAGTGATTTTCGACAATAACTATCGTCCGCGCCTGTGGGCCAGCAAAGAAGAGACACAGCAGGTGTACCAACAAATGCTGGAATGCACGGATATCGCCTTCCTGACGCTGGACGATGAAGACGCGCTGTGGGGTCAACAGCCGGTGGAAGACGTCATTGCGCGCACCCATAACGCGGGCGTGAAAGAAGTGGTGGTGAAACGCGGGGCGGATTCTTGCCTGGTGTCCATTGCTGGCGAAGGGTTAGTGGATGTTCCGGCGGTAAAACTGCCGAAAGAAAAAGTGATCGATACCACCGCAGCTGGCGACTCTTTCAGTGCCGGTTATCTGGCGGTACGTTTGACGGGCGGAATTGCGGAAGACGCAGCGAAACGCGGGCACCTGACCGCAAGTACCGTTATTCAGTATCGCGGCGCGATTATCCCGCGTGAAGCGATGCCAGCGTAAAAGCAGCATATGCAAAAGGCTGGATAGAGTGTTACCCCTCTATCCAGCTCATCCATAAATACCTGATGGTTGTGCTAACTCATCACCATCAGGCATTACTGTACAGGTGGAATATCCGTCACTTCAGGATGTACGTCATCCGTGGCGACAGATGTGGCGGCAGCCGCAGTCGATGGGGCCATGATTTGATCCCAGGCCGCCTGCAACGCTTTCATGTTAAATTCCGGCTCGCCTTTCGGCTGCAGCAGTATTAACGCCATATCATTCGACAACTGCTGACGCAGATCCTGATTTAACATCTCCACCGTCAGGCTGTTAAGGAAATCCTGACGCAGTTTCTGATATTGCTCCGGCGCGATATCGACGACCTGATTTTGCAACGAACGCATCCGCTGCCCCATCAGAATATCGGTATCAGCTCGCGCATAGGCGGCAAACAGTTTCTGCAGCTCCAGTTTCTTTTGCGCCACTAACGCATTGAACTCTTCTTCCGGCAGACCTTTATCGCGAACCTTCGCCAGTTCACGCGCCACCAGATTAAGGTTGCTGTTCAGCTTGTCGTTTGGTGATTCGATGTTGATGGCACACTGCGCACGCAGATACAGCACACGACAGTCAAATCCAAGACCGATGTCTTTACTGTTACTGGCGCTTAACGCTTGCTGAACATGCCAGAACAGCGCCTCACGGGCCAGGTCCGCACGCCAGTAGCGCAGCAGTGCGGCTGATTCACGAATCGGCTGCCACGGCGTATCCCACATGATAGATAGCCGGTCCTGACGCACCGCGTCGGTCATAATACTCACCGCTTCCGCACGCAGCGGAGAAAGCGTCGGCACCGGAGCCGGTGTTTCACGTTTGCCTTTCAGTTCGCCAAACGTTTTATTGATTTGGTCGACGACCGAGCGCGCATCCACGTTTCCCACCACCAGCAGCGTCATTGCATCCGGGGTGTACCATTTCTGATAGAAATCTTTAATCTTTTCCGCTTCAACGGGTTGTTTCAGCGGATCGGCAGGATCGTGACCTAACAAGGTTGATCCTTTCAGACGATAACGCCACCAGCCCTCTTTAGTATCGGCAGGCCAGGTTGCCACCATGTCCTGACTTTGCAACGCATGGTTGATGGTTTCTGGCGTGATAGTCAGTTTGCCAGTGGCATTTGCCAGATAAGAGAGCGCCTCTTTCAGCAAGTCGTTACGGTTATTGGGCAAACTCAGATTAAACAGCGTGGTGTCATAAGAGACAATTACCGGCGGCATCGGGCGTTTAGGGTCGATCCCCTGCTGCCACAATGAACGCGCCTGCGCTGCGTCAAGGCCACCGCTTTGCGTTAGCGCAATACGAGGGATGGCGTGACTGTAACCGCTCTGTTGTGTACTTTCGGCGAGCGAACCGGTATTAACCAGCAGGCGAATTTCAACACGATCGCTGGGACGTTGGGGCGTAGTCAGCACTTGCCACTGTAAACCGTTGGAAAGCGTCCCCTGTTGCCATGCTGGATCAGGCTGGAGCGCATCTGCCTGCACATAGCCAGCAGTGGCCATCATCAGCAAACCGCCCGCTAAAAGTCGAATTTTTGTGCCCTGCATGTGAACCCCTGATCAACTATCCTGGTAATAAAAAACTGCCCGTTGTCGGTCAGTCTAAATGACGTTAAAAACACTTCGTGTTAGACCGCAAGAACATGAAAATGTCACGGAAGAAGTGAAATAAACCTGAACTCACCCAGGTGGTAAGTTCAGGCACAGGGGTCAATTATGCGCAAACACCCGCACTCGGGGAAGGGAGTGCGGGCATAAGTGGTGAGATTAAGAGGATAATTCGTGCGTTTTGCCATCCGGCGCACGATTATTCAGCACATCGTCCAGTTTTTTGTGGTCCAGTTCTTTCACCCACTTAGCAACGACAATGGTCGCTACGCCGTTACCGACCAGGTTAGTCAGCGCACGAGCTTCTGACATAAAGCGGTCGATACCGAGGATCAGCGCCAGACCCGCTACCGGCAAATGGCCCACCGCAGAGAGCGTCGCCGCCAGCACGATAAAACCACTACCCGTTACCCCTGCCGCCCCTTTAGAAGAAAGCAGCAACACGATTAACAGCGTGATTTGATGGACGATATCCATCTGACTGTTAGTGGCCTGGGCGATAAACACCGCCGCCATTGTCAGGTATATCGATGTGCCATCAAGATTAAACGAGTAGCCTGTCGGGATGACCAGCCCCACCACCGATTTGCGGCAGCCGAGTTTCTCCATCTTGTCGAGCATACGCGGCAGCGCCGACTCGGAAGATGAAGTCCCCAGTACAATCAGCAGTTCTTCACGGATGTAGCGGATAAATTTGAAGATACTGAAACCAGTCGCTTTAGCGATTGAACCCAGTACCAGCACCACAAACAGGATACAGGTGATGTAGAAGCAGATAATCAGCTGCCCCAGTTGCACCAGTGTGCCGACGCCGTATTTACCGATGGTAAACGCCATTGCCCCGAACGCACCAATAGGTGCCAGACGCATGATCATATTGATGATGCCGAAAATGACCTGCGAGAAACTTTCGATCACGTTAAAAATCAGTTGGCCTTTGCTGCCCAGACGGTGGAGCGCAAAACCAAACAGTACGGCAAACAGCAGTACCTGCAGAATGTTACCGCTGGCAAATGCGCCAATGACGCTCGCCGGGATGACATCCATAATGAAGGCGACAATGCCCTGGTCTTTCGCCTGATCGGCGTAAACCGCTACCGCTTTCGCATCAAGCGTTGCCGGATCGACGTTCATTCCGGCACCAGGCTGCACGACGTTAACGATGATAAGACCAATAATCAGCGCGATGGTACTGACAATTTCAAAGTAAAGCAGTGCGACTGCGCCGGTACGACCGACCGCCTTCATGCTTTCCATGCCCGCAATGCCCGTTACGACGGTACAAAAGATGACAGGAGCGATGATCATCTTAATGAGCTTAACGAAGCCGTCGCCAAGCGGTTTCATTTGCTCGCCTATTTCAGGATAGAAATGGCCAAGGAGAATACCAATGGCTATCGCTGTCAGGACCTGAAAGTAAAGGCTTTTAAACAGAGAGGTTTTCATAGGGTGTCCTTTAGTAAAACCACAGGTCTTGTAAGGTTATGGGGTACCTGCGGCCTTAAAATAACACCCAGACAACATCACAGAAATGTACCTGGATCATAATTGAAACAAAAAGGTTAAAAAGTTTGAGCTGGCTCGCACAAACCAGCACTTTTTAAAGTTTTGTAATCAGTTTGGGGTAGCTACTTTTCTTCCAGGTAACTCTCTTCGAAGATTTCAATAGGGAGTGGGCGAGCAAAAAGGAAGCCCTGGGCAATACCAACGCCAGCTTTTGCCAGCCAGTCGCGTTGTGCTTCAGTCTCCACGCCTTCGGCAATCATTTGTAGGTTCAGGCTCTGCGCCAGCATGATAATTGCAGCAATCATGCTGCTATCTTCCGGCAAACCTTCAACAAACATTTTGTCGATTTTCAGTACGTCGATTGGCAACGATTTCATATGCTGCAGCTGACGCAGCCCTGCGTAGCCCATGCCGAAATCATCCAGCGCCACCCGAACTCCGGCATTGCGCAGCGGACGGAGGATTGCCACCGCAGCATGAGGATCGTCAATACGTCGGCTTTCTGTCACTTCCAGAATCAGTGTTCCCGGCTGAATACGATAGCGGGTTAACAATTCCAGCATATCCGCCACCATATTTGGATGCATCAGTTGCAGCGCTGAGAGGTTTACCGACAAGGGCAGCATAATGCCGCGCTCTTGCCAGGCAGCAAGCAATCGACAGGACTCTTCCAGCACCCAGTGACCGACGGTAACCATCAGCCCACAGCACTCAATGCGATCGATTAAGCCATCGGGCAGGTCCCAACTGCCATCCGGTTGCTGGATACGCAGTAACACTTCCGCACTGACCAGTTTACCGCTGGTCATCTCGACCTGTGGCTGTAACCAAATCGCAAACTGATGATTTTCCAGTGCATTAAGGATATCGCTCTCTTCCGTCAACCGCTGCTGGGCGGCTTCCATCTGCTGCGGATCAAAGAACTGAATCTGATTTTTGCCTTTATGGCGAGCGGTAAATGCCGCAGAAATAGCGCGACTGTAAAGCTGTTCGGCGGTGAGATCGCCGTAGAACATCGCCACGCCAATGCTACAGTGCGGACGGAGTTGAATACGTTCAATCGGCAGGCGCTCGCTCATGATAGTGAGCACTTGCTGACCTAATGTGATAGCGTGCCACGGTTCCTGTACACCGTTGGCAATGACAGCAAAGTCATAACCGCTAATCTGCGCGAGGATCATGCGTGGCGACAGTACCGATTTGAGTTTTTCCACCAGCGTCAGCAGCAGAATTTCTCGTTGCGCCTCTTTCAGCACACCCGCAGTATCACGCAGGGTTTCACAGGTGATGATCATCAGCGCGGTAGTTTGTTTACGCGCCACCACCTGCTCCAGCATCTCCATCAGCAAGGCTTTGTTCGGCAAATCCGACACCGGGAAGCGCATCGCATTTTCGTTCTGTTCTTCATAATGGCGCTGCAGCAATTGCTGGTTGAGGTTGTAACTGCGCACCAACATACCGATTTCATCGTCCTGATGCAGACGCGGTAATGCCAGTTGGTGACCAACAAGCTCCTGGGGTGGGATGGCGTTAAGTTCGCGAGCAATATTGCGTAACGGATGCAAAATCAGGCGGTTAATGCACCAGCTAATCGCCACCGTCAATATTAACGACAAAAGTAAGTAAATGGTCACTAACGTTGAGAGGGTGCTCATCACGAACTTATACATGCGGAAGGAATCCGCCTGTAACACCAGATAGGCAATTGGCTGCGGGTTTGCCGGACGTTCCAGCGAGTAAACGCCCAGCGAGATTTGCACCGGTAGCTCAAACAGGCGAGTAACCATTACCGGCACCGGACGCTCTGGAATAAAACTTTTACGCAGCGCCTGGAACTGGTTAGGCAGCACTACATCGGCACGGCTGACCACGCCTGCCGGTTTAATGCTGGCAAGAATAGCTTCCGCTTCGGGAATATCGCCTTTCAAAATGGCAGAAGATAAGGGTTCGCGGACAGAGCGAGCAATGCTTTCCAGTTGCGTAGCCGTGTTATAGCGATTCTGCTGGACCAGATGGAACAGCAAAACGGTGCAAAAAATAAAAACGAACACCAGGACAACGGCTGCCACCATTGCCATCTGCTTGATTGTTAACGAGCGACTTACGCGCAAATTGTCTCCCCCCGGAAATCCCAGATTGCCGCCCGAGTATACCCGATCGCAGCGGCATTAAGAGAGGCGCTATCTGAAAACTTACCAGTCGGCGTAAGGTATCAGCGGCTGCGGCGGTAAATCCATGTCACCCTGCCATCCGGCGGCGGAATAACGTACGTAGAGCAGGAAATGGCTGGGGGCGTAATCTTTTGCCTGCTGGATATCAATTGCCGTGCCGACAAACCAGTTGGAAGTAACACGTCGTTCAAGTAATGCCCGCGCCGTGTAGCCAAAGCCCTGACTGCTGCCGCCATCGTTGGATTGCCGCGCAGCTTCTTCCTGCCAGTCGGTCGGGATCAGATTCATCAGCGGATAACGCGGCATGGTTTTGGTGCGTGAATGCGACCACGAGCCAGACGCCCCCAGCTCCCACGACCAGTTTTCCGTGCGCTCCCGCCACATCACCGGTATGGCAAACGACAGGTATTCCTGCGGACTGTAGTAACCGCCCTGACCGAGTGAGTAGCCACTCAGGTCTTTGTCATAATGCCAGATCATGTTGTTCAGGCCGATTGTGACGCGGCGATTGTTCTGGTTGATGACCTTATAGTAATAGCCCGTCATCCAGCGCACGCGCCAGTTATCTTCGACATTTTTACCGGTTAACTGATCACCGCTAAGCGATGCCCAGACGCCGTTTGCTTCACCTTTATCGTAGCTCAGACTTAGCCCCACGCCGTCGGCACGCACGCCGCCCCATTTTTTCCCGGTATTGCTCGGAGAGTCTTTTTGCCCACCAAAGGCCAGCAAAGAACTGGAGATAGGCCGACGGTGGGCGTTAACGGTGTAACCCAGCGGCCCGATATCATCGCTGTAACTGATGCCGCCGACCACATCCACCACGTTGAAGCCCATCGGCGTGGTACCGATATCCCAGCTCCAGACGTCATTTCGCCAGCCGACCGCCACGCTGGCACCGGAATCCGACTGGCTGCGGTTGCCGCTACAGTCCTGTAATGTACAGGTGCCCCAGTTGTCATCCCATTTGCCATCGGCATTAGTGGAGAAACTGCCGACGTTCATATTGACGAAATCACTGCGAAAGAACATCCGCCCGTCAGAATAGGGCGCGTCCACCTGCAACATAGTGGTGTGCGCTTTCAGATCGGAGTAACCACCGGTACCGCTCGAACCCCAGTAATCGTGCTCGAGAGTGACGTTAAGATCCTGCTGGCGATAGAGGTCCGCCGTATCGCTGCGCACGCCGCGTTTCAGCCAGTCATCTTTCTCGTCGTTACGGGTCAGCCGGGTAAAGGTGTCGTTATCCTGCGGACGCGTCGTGGTCACACCGGATGCAACCATAGCGTCTTTGTAGGTTTCCAGCGCCTGCGTTGGATCGCCCGCCAGCGCTTCAAACTTCGCACCATCACGCAGTACCATCGCGCTTTCCATCGACGGTGGCTGAGATTTTGCCTGCGGGATCAACTTATTAAATGTCTGCTGCGCCGCTGCGGTATCGCCAAGCTGCGCCTGTGCCAGCGCCACGCGCCGCTGTGTGTTCAGCGAGGCGTTATCAATGGCAGGCAGTTTCGCCAGCTGGCTACGTGCCGCCGCTTTGTCACCGGCAGCAATATCCACTTCCGTCAGACCAAGAATGGCATCGGCGTTAGTTGGCTCCCGCGTCAGGACATTCTGATATGCAGCGCGGGCGGCGGTGTAATCACGTCGCTGCTGCGCCCAGTCAGCCAGCGTGAGGTCAATACGCGAGGAAGGCGGTTGCTGGCGCAGCATCGCTTCCGCTTCTGCCTCTTTACCGTTTTCTCGCAGGCGATTAGCGGTTTCCAGCACCTGATCGTTTTGCAGTCGATTAACCAGCTCCTGAATATTGCTGTTCCACTGCCCGCGCGGCAGGCTGTTGATATGCGCCAGCGCCGCTCTGTCCTGGTCGTGACCGGAGAGGTACAGCCCGTAAGCGTAAACCTGCTCCGGGTCGTTCGGCTTCTGCTGCGCCAGATTGCGCATTAACGTATCGGCCTGGCTGCGTTGTCCGGCTTGCCAGAGATCCTGCGAAAGTCGGTAAGTAATCCATACACTGCCGGGGTCCAGCGCCAGTCGTTGCCGCTGAAGTGCTGCCGCCTGCGCCCATTTCCCCTGGTTTTCCAGTGCCTCTGCCTGCTGTGCCAGACGGTCGTTTTGCAGGCTGCGTTCGATATCATCAATGCTGCGCCGCTGGCTGGCAGAGAGCGAGGCGATATACGCTTCGGCTTTTTCTGGCGACTGCTGGCGGTAAATATTCGCCAGCCCGCGCACGGCGTTAGTGTTGCCGCTGTCCATACGCAAGGTCTGCTGGTAATAGCGTTCGGCGGCGGGATAATCTTTGCGCGCCATCGCCACATCGCCCAGCCCAAGCACTGCATAGCTGTCGGTGTTATCGACATTACGTGCCTGCTGGAACAGCCGTTCTGCCCGGTCAGGATTATTGGCTTTCAGCGCGGCATCGCCCTGCTGGATCGCCAGCCAGTAGCGGTTTACTTTCAGCAGGCTGTTCCATTTGTCGTTATTGCTGTTGTGCGGATCCAGCGCGAGGGCTTTTTCCAGATTCACCACTGCATTGGCGCGATCGCCTTTCTGGGAATACGCCTGGCCCAGCGCCCCCAGAGCCTCACTGTCTTTCGGGTTCGCCCGCACCGCCTGTTGTAGTTCGGGAATGGCTTTACCCGCCATGCCAGAGTCCACCGCCGCTAAACCTTGCGCACGAGCGCGGAAAGCAGGGTCGGCCAGCTGTTTTTGCTGTTCTGCCAGTTGCGATTGTGCAGCAGCCACGCTATCGCCATCGCTAAAGATCGAGAGATATTTTTCAGTGCCTGAACGCTGGCATCGCTGACGGGCATGTCTTTAATCTGCCCGTACCAGATTTTAGAGGCCCCTTCGCGCCCGGCGTTCGATTTCGCCATCTGTTCCAGGACGGCAAAACCTTCGTCACGGCGATCGCTACTAAACAGTAATAGCGCCAGATTGTTTTGCAGGCCCGTATTGCCCGGCGTATCCGCATTAATGCGTTTTAGCTGATTAATCGCTTCACCACGGCGAGCCGGAATTTTCGCCACCGTACTCCAGTACTCGACAGCAATGTCACCTTCCGGCGGCGCACCGTTGAACAGCTTGTTGTAACTCGCCACGGCCTCTTCCGCATGACCGGTAGTCGCCTGCAATCGAGCCTGTTGCAGTGCCTGACGACCATCCGGCGTAGACAGTAACATTGTGGTCCGCGACGATTTATACGCATTTGAACTCGGCGCTAACTGCGACAGCCGATCGAGCTGTTTTTGTGCGCCATCAATATCGCCCTGACGTAACAGAGAACGAAAACGGGCAGCAATCACATCCGGGTTATTCGGATCAATAAGTTCCAGCCGATACAACGACTGTTGCACCAGGTCTTCACGATGGGTCGCTTCGCCTAACCGAACTTGCTCCAGCAACTGTTGCTGAGCGGTTGGTGCTGCCTCGACCATCGGCATGACGGCCAGACCGAGGGAAAGCGTGAATATGTTTAGTGTGAATTTGCGCATTCCTGGCCCCAGTCAGGTAATAACTCACCTTTTGTCGAGAAGCGGAAACGGTGTTGATCCCAGCCTTGTCCAAACAGGGTCAGCACATAGTTGTAATAGGCATCGCTGCCGGGAAAGTTATCGGCCACGCGCTGGCGCTGAACGGCCTGCGCATCGCGGTTTTGTAAAAAGGGCAGCATGGCGGCAGAAAAACCGACCGGTCCTTTACCCTGCGCTTTCCCCGTAGCCACATCCACTTTTTCCGGCGGATAACCGTTTTTCTCAGTGAATGTCGCCATCGGTTTAAACCGGTTGAGCATCCGCGCTTTTTGCGGATCGCTGTCAGGCATCATGCCTACCCACATGTAAACGCGGATAGCGTCGTAGCTGCTGATCAATGTTTTTTCGGCTTTTAGCTGCCAGCCTTTGTCTTTCTCATAGCGCACCCAGTCTGGCGAAAAGCCTTTCGGGGCGGTTTCCAGCAATAAACGTTGATTGGTTTCGCGCAGCGTGGTCCACGGCGCGCCAAAGCGGGTGAAATACTGCGCCAGCGTCGGCGGCAGGTAGCTGGGGTTAAAACGCCAGCTGTTATCCTCAGCAAAACCCACTTTGCCCGGTAACAACATGGAGCCCAGCCCAGGCACCGTCACCACTTCCTCCCGCGCGATACGTTTTAGCAATGCGCTGCCGATGTCGGTATAACGCTGCTCTTTCCACAAACGCCCCGCCTCCAGCAACGACCAGGCCATCCAGACATCACCATCGGAGGCCGAATTGCTGTCCAGCACTTCCCACTTACTGTTCTCTTTCTTGCCCCACAGCCAGGCGGGCAAATGTTCTTTTAAAGAACCCTGAGCGAGATTGTTCTGCGTCCAGTCGAGAAGATTATCGAAAGCTGCACGGTCGTTAGCCGCCAGGGCAAAGAACATGCCGTAACTTTGCCCTTCGGAGGTGGTGATTTTGCGCGCGTCGCTGGGGTCGATGACGCGCCCTTCCTGACTGATGTAATCCTTTTTAAACTGCTCCCAGGCAGGCCAGGTACAGGCTGCCTGAACACTAAAGGCAGCCAGCAGCAGCATCGTCACGAGTCCACTACGCAACACATTCATCTTCAATTACTCGTTATCCGGGTTAAGACGACGACGACTAATAATACGCAGCAGACGCCACAGTACCCACGCCAGCAATATCACACTGATAGCCGCCAGCACCGCCAGCAGAATCGGATGGTTTGCCAGCGCATACCACAAGCGCTCGAACCACGGCAGATGACCTACGTAATAAACATCGCCAACACGTAGGCTGTTGATACCGGACTCGCGGATCACCGCGACCGAACCGAACATGGTGGCGCGTTTGCCGCTATCGTTCACCGCATCGTTAAGCATTTCATAACCGCGTGGGCTATCTGCCAGCAGCGCAATCACGCTGCGCTGGTCGTTATACGGCGACTGGAAACCAATCACCGCCGCCATCGCACCGGAAGAGGTCAGCGTTGACTGGGTTTCTGCCGCGCGATCGCTCTCGTCCGGCACAATACCGGGGAACGGGGTCTGGCGCATCGGCGTTTTCACCCAGCTTTCGGTAGCCTGCACCAACAGGTCGATCTGCTTATCGTCTTTCAGTTTGTCCGGGATACCACCGACGATCATGATGTCGGCATCTTTGCCCTGAATGGTGCTGCCATCATCGGTCACCGTCAGGTTAATCGCCGGGAAGCCCGTCTGCGCACCGATAAAGCCAACGGTATTCAGCAAGGTTTCCATCTGTGCTTCGTTTGGCGTTTTCGGCATCACGGTGATGGTTTGCGACAAATCCGCCATCCGGCTGAACGGGAAGCCCGCGTTAGCAAAGGCGCGTAGATCCGGCATCGGGATGAAGTGGTAATACTTCGAGAAGTCGATGGTGGAGTCGTCACCAATCACCACATGATTCTGCACCAGCTGGAAGGTAATGCAGTTATCCACCGAACCGCCCGGCATCGGGTTCATATACTCAAAGTCGAACCGCAGCTGGTTGGTCGCGCCCAGTTTCAGCGCCGGAATAGAGACATCCGTTTTGCCATCCAGCAAACCTTGTAATACCGGAATCCGCAGCAGCAGGCGGTTCGCCTCCTGTTTGCTGCTCAGGTTGAAGGATTGCAGGAACTGGTTATTCAGGCTGATATCCATCCGCGAACTGTCTTTCACCGGCGGCATGGTGTAGCGGTAATTAATATCCATATCAATGCCGGTACTGCGCATCAGGTAGAGATCCGGCGGCAGGTTTAGCGAAACGTTAATCGCTGCTGGCTCAAGACCGCTGGATTGTAATTGTTCTTCATAGGTTTTCAGTTCACCAAAGGTGACCGGACGATCGGTACGCACCCAGTTCGGCGCATCGTACGGCTTACGTGGTAGCAGCGGTTTCACTTCATTCACTACCACACTTTCACCACGGAACAGAATGTTACCCTGAGCGATACCTTTCGCTGCCTGCAACAAGTCTTTGTCGTCACGACCAAACACCACCAGCAGTTTGACGTAAGGATTCTGCGGATGGTTAATCATCTCAATCACCGGGGCTTTTACCGCCGGATGATCGCGCAGGAAGTCCGGGCGTTTGTCATTGGTGGCAAAGACAATGGCATTGCGATCCGGCAGTTGGTTATAGAGCACCGGGAAGTTCTGCCCACGCCAGCCTGAACGCGAACCAAACCACGAGGCGACAATGGCAGATGCTTGTTGCAGCTCAACATCCGGCGCACCCGCAAAGACCATCGGCAAGGTGTTGGTGCGGTTATCACGCGGGTCAAAGAATGGCACCGGGAAGTGTGACAGGTCATTCTTCACATTCAGGGTCTGATAGGTCAGATCCAGTCCACTGCTCCGCCCAACATCCAGCCAAAGCGTGGTGCTGGCCGGGTTTTCGCACACGTCCTGATAATGGCCGACAAACTCCAGCCGCACACGGTTGAAATCAGTAATAAACAGCGGGTTAATGGGCATTTGTGCCAGCGTTTTTTTACCCAACTGTTCTTTGGTCACTGGCAGCACGCCCATCAGTTCATCATTGAGATAAACCTTTAACTGCGACTGGACAGGCAGTAATGATGGCGATGGCGTGTATTCGAGGTTGAGCATCGCCTTCGTCACCACTTCATCGCTGCGCATACCAAACTCAATGCTGCCGTTCGGGTTAATGCCACGTAGCACCATGCTGCCCGGCGGCGGCGCAATTTGCGCAAAGGTCAGCTTCACATCACGGGAAGGACCGTTCTGCGCCACGACTGGCGCATCTGCGCCCTGCACGCCCGGCATCACTTGCCCCACCTGCGGATTTTGCTCCGCCTGGGCGGTTACAGCTGGCTCAGCATTGATCAGTGGTTGCGTTGCTGGCGTCGCCTGCGTCATGAAAGAGGGGAACGCACTCATCCCCAGAGCCACTGCACAAATCCAGAATATTTTTCTTTTCATCGCGTTATCATCATTGTTGAGCCAAAGCCTGATCCGATGGTTGTGCCGTTTCGCTCCGCTCCGGGCGGCGCGGAATAAACGATACAACCCAGGAAACCAGAGAAGTCAGCACACGGAATATGCCCTTCACCGAAGAAGGCGCAAATTCCGCCAGATGGCGGTAGCCACGGAAGCCGAGCTTCAGAATATCCAGCAGACTTTCCAGCGGCTTATCTTCCGGGTAGCTGTCCTGCCAGAGCGCCCATGTATCCGCACGGGCAAACGTACACTGCACAAAATCGATATGTTGCTGGGTAGTGAGCGGCATTAATTTCAGCCCAACTTCATTACCCATCACGCGCGCCACCTGAGCCGGGAAGACGTATTCCTGCTGACCGCGTTTAAGCAACAGATTCACTTTCTGCCCTTCCAGAATCTGCGCCTGACCGTTGATCTTGATCCCCAAACCACCGTCGGAGAAATCCTGAACGGTACACGAGAAGAGGTGACCATCTTCGCGGGCAATTGCTGCGGGCATCGTCATCTCCACGCGGTGCGATCGGCGTACCTGTTTGCTTTCTACCGATACTGCGACTGCGCCGCCGAGAATAATCAGGTTGTAGAATACCCACACCATACTGACGACCACGGTGAGCATCTCGGTTGGCGGACCATAGAAGTAGCGCCAGATCCCAACCGCTACGCCCACCAGGTTGAGCAGAACAAGGAAGATGTAGGGCCGCGAGATCACCCAGTCGACGTACTCTTCTTCCACCAGTCCACCTTTGGCGGTGACGTTAAATTTGCCTTTGTGCGGGTTAATCAGCGCCACCAGCGTCGGTGGTGCGATATACCACGCCAGCACTGTTTCGTAGATTTCACTCCAGAAAGAGTGGCGATATTTGCCCTGGATCTTCGAGTTAGTCAGGCTGGCATGGATCATATGCGGTAGCACGAACAGGGCGATCATCAACGCTGGCGCGTAGATGATGTAGGCATGAAACAGCAGGAACGCCAGCGGCGCAGTCAGGAAGATCAGTCGTGGAATGCCCGACAAGAAATGGAACATGGCGTTGACATAGCACAGCCGCTGAGCAAACTTCAGCCCTTTACCGGTGAGCGGGTTATCGAGACGGAAGATTTGCACCATCCCGCGCGCCCAGCGAATACGCTGACCGATATGCGCCGAGAGACTTTCGGTCGCCAGCCCCGCTGCCTGCGGAATACGCATATACGCTGAGGTGTAGCCACGACGGTGCAGACGCAGAGAAGTGTGCGCATCTTCGGTTACCGTTTCGACAGCAATACCGCCAATCTCATCCAGCGGCTTACGGCGAATCACCGCACATGAGCCGCAGAAGAAAGTGGCATCCCACATATCATTGCCGTCCTGCACCAGACCATAGAACAGCGTGCCTTCGTTCGGTGTTTTACGGAAACGCCCCAGGTTGCGTTCAAACGGATCCGGCGAGAAGAAGTGGTGCGGTGTCTGCATCATCGCCAGCTGTTTCTCTTTCAGGAACCAGCCCATGGTCATTTGCAGGAACGATCGCGTTGGTACGTGGTCGCAGTCGAATATCGACACGAACTCGCCTTTGGCATATTTCAGCGCATTGTTGATGTTGCCCGCTTTCGCATGTTCATGAGTGGTACGGGCGATATATTTCACCCCCACGTTTTGCGCAAACTGGCGAAACTCTTCCCTGCCGCCGTCATCGAGGATCCAGATGTTCAGCTTGTCTTTCGGCCAGTCGATACCCAGCGAAGCGTAAATGGTATTTTTCACCACGTTGAGATCTTCGTTGTAAGTCGGGACAAAGATATCCACCGACGGCCACAGCGACATATCTTTCGGCAATGGCACCGGCTGACGATTCAGCGGCCATACGACCTGGAAGTAGCCGAGCACCAGCACTATCCACGCGTACGTTTCAGCGAACAGCAGAATAAGCCCGCACACCAGGCTGACCGGATCGTCCCAGTTTAACGTCGAGGTGTAACGCCACCAGATATAACGGCAAGAAACGGTCAGCGACAGCACAATCAGCATCAGCGCCGAGAAGCGCCCCGGCATCCGCCGTACGATCAGCGCTACCCCCCACAGCAGCATCAGGAAGATAAACTGCGCTAGCGGGTTAAACGGCTGAGTAACGCAGATTAACGCCAGAATCAGCGAGAAGGTGACGATGATACCAAGGATCAACCGCCGCGCCCCGGCACTCAAATGACCGAGCTCTTTTTTCTCATCAAGATGCTGTGTTTTATGGCTAACGCGCTCAGGCAGCTCGTTCATCCATTGATGGTAACGTCCACGAATATTTTGTAGACCTGAAAATGCCCGCCTGCGCGGTTTCGGCGTTTCTTTGCGCGATGCACCGATCAGTAACCAGCATGTTTGAATAAGATAACGGACCGGGTCCAGCGGACGCGGACGCGAGGCGTTGATATGCGGATACAGGTTTTTATGTTCTGCGCGAATACGCTGCCAGCGCGGGTGCTCCAGCGGAATAAAAATCCAGGCCAGGATCATCCAGAAACAGCCGAGCGTCGCGCTGAAAGCCGACGCGCCGTGACGACGATAATCGCGATAACGCCCGATAAGCCGTGCGTTGACCGGCGGGATAAGCAACCACCGGGTCAGGATACTCATTTTGATGAACTGGACGCCTTCTTTACTGAACTGGAGAAATCGGGTCGTAAAGTGA
>OFCQ01000415.1_pt1 | contig 17991 bp, 16 predicted proteins | sample 1520861 | NCBI WGS metagenome assembly OFCQ01 (sample SAMEA2699036, study PRJEB24076) | metagenome | biome: Human gut stool | place: Spain | collected 2012-11-21 | reverse complement strand
TCTTTTACGAGAGAGAATCTTTATTTGCTTTGATGCGGGCTATCCTTTCTCAAAACCGATTATCAATTATATGGTAGTCGATATTTAACGTTTTTATTGGATGTTATTGGGTGGATGTAAAGTATATAAAAGTTAAAATATCATCAAATCAAATAAAGATTCTTTCTCGTAAAAGAGTTGAGAATTTTTAAAATAATGGAAGTCATCGCTATTTCATTTTCCGGTTATTTACATGTCATACATTTGCTTTTCCTCCTTGATGCGGGGCCATAATGACTCTTGTCTATGGAAAACTCTGGAATTATCATACTCCATTTTAAATTCCATTTCTGTTGTATTTGCAACATAAAAATGAATTTCTATTTTATGTGATGAAAGATTGTTCAGTAAGGAGAAATCAACCGATCAAAAGAAAAAACCAGCGGCGATCTGTTTGGACATGATCGCCGCTGTTTTGATTCTGTTACCGGTAATCGTAAAAATGGAAAGCGTCTGCAGAAAGATGGTTAGCTTCTGGGGTAAGGGAACACCACTGTCAGCAGCATTTTAAAAGGCTTTTCCGCAGCAACCGCATGCGGAATTCCCGCGGGCATCACGATGGTCTGTCCCTGCGTTACGGAATGCACCTGCCCGCCGATGGTAATCTGCGCGTCGCCCTCCAGAACAGTCACCATGGCGTCGCCGTCGGAAGAATGTGTGCTGATCTCTTCCCCCTGATCAAAGGAGAAAAGAGTGATGCTGACCGCCGGATTCTGGGTCAGGGTACGGCTTACCACCTGACCCTCCTGATATTGCACCAAAGAGGAAAGCTCCAGTTCCTTTTCAAATTCGATGTTTTTCAAATATTGTGCGCTCATACGAATCCCCCCTTCTAATTTGTTTGTGCGGCATCCTCAACGAGCCGCTTTTCCCCGGAAATCTCCTGTATGGGCCGGATGTTCTGAGTGACTTCCAACACACCCAGGTATTCGCCGGCCTCGCTTCGAACTGCAAAGTACCGGATCAGGATATATTTGTCGCCCATCTTGATCCAAAAGTCCTCCTGATCCTTCCGGCCGTCCCGGAAATCCTCTACCAGTTTTTCCACGATGTGCACGCTGGCCGGGGGATGGCAGTTGGAAACCTTTCGGCCGATGATGGCCTTTGTCCGCGGGAAGACCCGTTCCGCACCCTGCGAAAAGTATTTTACCGTATCGTCCTTATCGACAAAGGTAATGTCGATCGGCAAGGTGTCGAGCATCCGGACAAGCTCTTCTGTTTTTAAGATGCCGGTCGGCAGGGTGATAACGCCGGGGCCGGCTTCTTCCCGCAGTTCGGTCTGCGGTTTGTTTTCCGCTGTGGGCTTCCATACAGGAGCGCCGTCAATCAGGCAGTACCCCAGGTCGGCAATTTCATCGGCGATGATTTTCCACTCATCCTGCGTCAGGTTTTGAATCAGCATGGGGAAGAGGATGTTTTCCTCTTTAAAGATCATCTCGGTAATCCGATTAAACAGCGCTTCCAGCCGCGGCGCAAGCTGTGCTGCGGATTCCGACGGAAGCTTTTTCACAATCTCTTTGAGCTCGTCCCGGATTTCATCGTCCACGCCCCACATCACCTTGGGCGGAGCGGTAATCCCATACTGCTCCAGATAGGGGAAGAGCAGATTCTCTTTTTTGCTGTAATGCCGGTCGATTTCCATCAGTCTGGTGAGGCCGTCCTTCAGCTCGCTCTGCACGTCGGCCCCGGACGAAAGCTTAGACTGCATGTCCTGAATCAGCGTTTCCAGCGCCCGGTTTTCTCGCCACAGTGTGTTGATCGGATGCCCGGGGATTTTGGCCGGGTCGGACGGCTGATGGATTTCTTCAATCGAACCCTTAAAAACAGCGGCGTGAACGTCGCAAAGACGCTGCACCTCACCGACGGGCAGTCCGCCCAAGATCAATGCCTGCTCTGCCTGTGCAATCTCTTCTGCGGAAACATTGCCGAACACAGCGGCAAATTGATCCTTGACCTCGTCTACACTTTTGCCGTCGTGCAGCTGAGAAATCAGTTCCTTTAACACTTGCTGGCGGTATTCTCTGTTGTTGATTTCAGCGCTCATATGGATCCTCCTTTATCTGTTGATTGCGGCCTGTGAAAGCCTGTATTCCTTTTCAAAGAGCGGCGGTAAATTGCCTGCCAAATTCCCGACAGCTTTCCAGCTCGACTTCATCGGGAACCCACAGGGCCCTGTGCCCGCTGCTGACGATTTGAAAACCTGCCTTTTCCAGCTCTTCGGTCAGCTGCTTGACTGCTTCGCCGCTCCAGCCGTAGCTGCCGAACGCGGCGGCGCGCTTCTCTTTGAATTTCAGCCCCTTGATCATCTCCAGCATGCCGCCGATGGAAAACAGATAACCGTTGTTGATGGTGGAGGAGCCGACCAAAATAGCCTTGGAGCGGAATACCTCGGAAAGGATATCGTTTTTATCCTCTTTTGCAGAGTTCATCAGCTTTACGGTGATGGAGGGGTCTGTATCGCGGATGCCCGCCGCGATGGCCTCCGCCATTTTGCGGGTGGAGTTCCACATGGTGTCGTATACCAGGGTGATCTGATTTTCCTGGTAGTTGTCCGCCCATTTCAGGTACTGCTCCACAATCGCGGTCGGGTTTGACCGCCAGATCACGCCGTGGCTCGGGCAGATCATGCTGACCGGCAGGTTCAGATCCAACACCTCGTGAATCTTTTTGGTGACGAATTTGCTGAACGGAGTAAGAATATTGGCATAATATTTCAAAGCCTCGGCGAGAAGCTCCGCCTGATCCACCACATCGTCATACAACGATTCGGTCGCGTAGTGCTGCCCGAAGGCGTCGTTGCTGAAAAGGATATTTTCCCCCGTCATATAGGTGAACATGGTGTCGGGCCAGTGGAGCATCTGCGCCTCCACAAAAATCAGCTTGCTGTCCCCGATTTCGAGTGTATCGCCGGTTTTTACGGTCACAAAGTTCCAGTCCTGGTGGTAGTGTCCTTTCAGGATCTTTGCGCCGTTGGCCGTGCAGTAAATCGGCGTATTCGGAATTTCTCGCATCAGCTCCGGCAAAGCGCCGCTGTGGTCGATCTCGTTGTGGTTCATCACAATGTAATCAATGCTTTTCAGGTCGACCTCCTGCTTCAGGCGGGCAACAAATTCCTTATCAAAGGGCTGCCATACCGTGTCCATCAGTACGGTTTTCCGGTCGCGTATCAGATACGAATTGTACGACGACCCTCTATGTGTAGAATACTCATCACCGTGAAACCTGGTAAGCTCCCAGTCTACCTTGCCGACCCAGCTGACTTTATCCGTTAATTTCTTCCCCATAGAAGTACCTCCATTCTTTTGTCTTTCGTTAGTTTACCGAAAATTTTACAGGGTATGACTGTCTTGATTCTTTTCATAGTATATCATAGATAATTTTGGAAGTTGGTTGCAAGTGCAACAGATGGAATCAATTTTTTCTGTTACTATTTAATAGGAAAGACAGAGGCAGGCTTTCTGAAAAAGGAGAGCGTTGTCCCCGATGCGCGGCTATGATAGAATAGTTACCAAATCACAAGAAGCGCGTCTTTTGTATTCTGAATCGCATAGCGCCGACGGCGTGGCGAGGAAGCGGGTGGAGTATTATTTCAAAAATGAAAAAGAGTCCGCTGTTTTTTGAAATGTCGGACAGCGACATCGAAAACTGTCTGAAATGCAGCCGGTCAGAGATTGTGAGCTACGAAAAGGACGAGCTCATTTTCCGCCAGCACGATGTACCCCGAAAGCTGCTGGTGCTCCTGGAGGGGGCGGTCGTTGTCGGCAATGATTCCAGTTCGGGAAAGCGCAGCATTGTGGCAACGCTGGATCAGCCCGGGGAATTGTTCGGGGAAGTGTTTCTGTTTTTGAACAAGCAGGAATACGACCACTATGCGCAGGCGGTCGTTCCCGCGCAGATCCTGCAGATTCCAAAGGATTTTCTGTATCATCCCTGTGGGGAAAACTGCGGCTATCACACAAAGCTGATTTCCAATATGCTGTCGATTCTCGCGCAGAAGGCGTATTATTTGAACCGCAAGCTTCAAATCGTATCGTGCGCCACCCTCCGGCAGAAGATCGCAAAGGTTCTGCTGCAGAATTCATCGCCCGATGGTCGGGTGACACTCTCGATGAACCGGGAAGAACTGGCCGATTTTATGAACACCGCGCGGCCGTCCTTATCCAGAGAGCTGATGAAGATGCAGGAAGACGGAATCATCAAAATTGAAAAACGAAAAATTCAAATTGTAGATTTTGATGCACTTCAAAATAATTGATATCGTCGTTTTATTTTTTTTACGGGCGGCTCGTGTTTTCTCTCGCCTATGGCAGGGGGAGATATTGTTGTTTTCATGCAAAATCACTTTTTCAAAAATTTGATTATCATTTTCAGAATCCGTAACCGGCGTTACGGATTTTTTTATCTTCGGCTGGTATGATGAGAACAACAAAAGGCTGCGAGGCCACCGAGCGAAAATGAAGGAGGATACTTTCATGGAAAATAAAATGTTTTGCTATCAGTGTCAGGAGACCGCCGGCTGCACCGGGTGCACGCAGATGGGTGTCTGCGGAAAAAATCCGGAGGTTTCTGCCATGCAGGATCTGCTGGTATATGTGACAAAGGGCTTGTCGTCTGTCACCACGCAGCTGCGTGCTGAGGGCAAGGAGGTTTCCGCCGAGATCAATCATCTGATTACGCTGAACCTGTTTGCCACAATCACCAACGCGAATTTTGATGAAGACGCGATCGTTGACCGCATTTTTGAGACGCTGTTCCGCAAGCAGGAGCTGCTGAAACAGGTTGCTCACCCGGAGGTTCTGCCCGAAGCTGCGCGCTGGACCTCTTCGAGCCGTGCGGACTTTCAGGCAAAAGCGGCAGAAGTCGGCGTACTGTCCACAGAGGATGAGGATGTCCGCAGCCTGCGCGAGCTGATCACCTACGGCCTGAAGGGCCTTTCCGCTTACAGCAAGCACGCAAACGCGCTGCTGAAGGACGACGGAGAGGTCGACGCGTTCCTGCAGAGCGCGCTGGCGAAAACACTCGACGATTCCCTGACGGTGAACGATCTGATCGCTCTGACGCTCGAAACCGGTGAGTACGGCGTGAAAGGCATGGCGCTTCTGGATGAGGCCAACACCTCCGCCTATGGCAACCCGGAGATTACCAAGGTCAATATCGGCGTTGGCACACGCCCCGGCATTCTGGTTTCCGGCCACGATCTGCGCGACCTGGAAATGCTGCTCAAGCAGACCGAGGGCACCGGCGTGGATGTATATACCCATTCCGAAATGCTGCCGGCCCACTACTACCCGGCATTCAAGAAATATTCCCACTTTGTCGGCAACTACGGCAACGCGTGGTGGAAGCAGAAGGAAGAATTTCAGAGCTTTAACGGCCCGATTCTGATGACCACCAACTGCATCGTGCCGCCCAAGGACAGCTACAAGGACCGCCTTTATACCACAGGCGCCGCAGGCTTCCCCGGCTGCAAGCATATCCCGGGCGAGATCGGCGAAGAGAAGGACTTCTCTGAGATCATCGAGCACGCAAAGCGCTGCGCCTCCCCCGCGGAAATCGAGCGCGGCGAGATCATCGGCGGCTTCGCGCACAATCAGGTGCTGGCTCTGGCCGACGCTGTGGTCGATGCGGTCAAGTCCGGCGCGATCAAAAAGTTTGTGGTAATGGCCGGTTGTGACGGCCGCGCAAAATCGAGAAACTACTACACCGATTTTGCCAGAGAGCTGCCGAAGGACACGGTTATTTTGACTGCGGGCTGCGCAAAATATAAATACAATAAGCTCGCCCTCGGCGACATCGGCGGCATCCCCCGCGTACTTGATGCCGGACAGTGCAACGACTCCTATTCCCTGGCCGTGATCGCGCTCAAGCTGAAGGAAGTGTTCGGCCTGGACGATATCAACGATCTGCCGATCGTATACAACATTGCCTGGTACGAGCAGAAGGCCGTCATCGTTCTGCTGGCGCTGCTGCACCTTGGCGTAAAGGATATTCACCTTGGCCCGACGCTGCCTGCCTTCCTTTCTCCCAATGTGGCAAAGGTACTGGTTGAGAACTTCGGCATTGCCGGAATCGGCAGTGTAGAGGACGACCTGGAGCTGTTTTTCGGCAAGGGTGCGGCGAGCAAGCCCTCCATCACCGAGGATATGCTGATCGGCGAAATCCTCCGGCAGTATCCGGACGCCGCCCCTGTTCTGATGGAGTGCGGCATGCACTGCCTGGGCTGCCCTTCTTCCCAGATGGAATCCCTCTCGGACGCCTGCATGGTGCATGGCCTTGACCCGAAAGCGGTGCTGGGACAGCTCAATCAGCGGGTTGCAAGATAAGATGGCATCATGATGTAAAAAGAAAGATCGACCAAATCAAATAAAGTAAAGCAGAGCAGAGGGGCTGTGAATGAGCACACAAGTGTTCATTCACAGCCCCCGTTTTCTGGAAAGAATGCGATACATCAGCAAAAAGTCCGGACTGTTTTGAAGAATCCCTCAAATGAGCAAACTGCTTTCGGGATCAAAAAGGAAGAAAGCGATCAATTGCTTTTTTTCTCTTTGAAAGCTGTAACAGAGACGATTGTGCTTGTGATCAGCAGCAAAAGGAAAAGAAGAAGCACGACCCATGCTCCGGAAGCAGTACCGGAAGTAAAACCATATCTTTTCTGGGAAAAAGAAAAAATAGCCGCAACGGCCGCTGTGGCAACAGCGCCTATAAATTGCTGAAGAGTATTGACAAAGGCGTTCCCGTCTGAAATCTGGCTGGATGACAATGCGTTTAAGCTGCAGGTTGTCAGGTTGCTGTAAGAAAGACCAACCCCTGTCATCAAAATCAGATGAGAGCCGATCAGGAGCACCAGTGAGTTGGTATGCAATAGCGTGCCAAGCAGAATGATTCCGACGACGGCTGTGGAAAGACCGATTAAAACGGGCTTTTTTGCTCCAATTTTATCTAACAGCCTCCCCGAAAGGGGGGCCAGAAAAGCGCCCATCAAAGCACCCGGAAACATGAAGAGTCCTGCTGCAGACGAAGGAAAGCCGGCAGAAATTTGCAGATAGTTTGTCAAAAGGAAAGACAATCCCAACAGCAATGCCTGGTAAATCAGAAGGCTGAATAAGAATGAGGAAAATCTGCGGTTTCTTAACATAGATAACTGCAGTAAGGGCGTTTTACGGTTCGACAGTACAAACAGGACAGAGCTCGTAAGGCCAATTACCAGGAACAGTATGAAAAGTATCTTTGATGCGGCGCTAAGGGCCAAAATAAAGGAAGTAAAGGCAATGGCCAAAAAGAAGACGCAGCGAAAAGGCAGATATTGTTTTTCTCTGGAAGACTCATCTGGAATAGAGCGCAGGCCAACAGTAAGAGAAATCAGGATAAGCGGGATCAGAAAAATATAAATGTAGCGCCAGTCCAATGAATTGGAAATCAATCCGCCATAAGTAGGGCCAATGGCAGGGGCAATAGAGGTGGTAAGCGTTCCAATGCCCATCATCATTCCCCGCTTTTCAACAGAAGCTTTTGTGAGAATCATGTGGAACATGAGGGGAAGACCGATTCCTGTTCCCACCCCTTGCAGCAAGCGGCCCAGCAAAAGCAGGAAGAATGTAGAAGAAAAGCAGTTGATCAAAACTCCTGCCATAAAGAACAGGTTTGCAGTGATGAATAAATTTCGTGCTGAAAAGTTCTGATTCAAATAAGAAGAAATCGGAACAATGACGGAAATCATCAGCAAATAAATGGTTGTTACCCATTGAACCCCCGATGTAGTCACATGAAATTCTTGTATCAGAAGCGGAAACGTTACATTCATTGCCGTTTCAATTAACACCCCGGAAAAAGCCAGGATACCTGCGGCTGTGATTGCCCCAGACAAATGGAAGGTTTTGTTTTTACTCATGCGGAAATTTGCCTCCTTAAATAACAATAGAGGCGAAATTATTATTAAAAAATAATAATTTCGCCTCTATATCAACACAATATCGTGTTCTCTGTACGAAAGTAACTGTTAAATTGTAGCCGTTACATCGCAAAAAGTCAAGGGCCAAATTCCATTGAACAAGGTTTGAAGAAAGATGCCGCATTCCTATCGTTTCGGCAAACGGCAAACAGCGGCGCGCCGTTTTTTAAAAAGGTTTCTCAAAGCCTGCCGTCCCTGCCGTTGGGCTTTGATTCTCCATAACTTCTTCAAATTTGCACGGTATACTTTCTTTCAGAATCACTCGGGAGGAGGCTTCCCAATGGAATCCGCTGTGAAAAGCAAACGGCTGCACATTGGCGGTATGACCTGCATCAACTGTCAAAACAAAATTGAAACAAAGCTGCGCAATACCGCCGGCGTAAAAAGCGCAAAGGTAAGCTACAACGACGGAACCGCCGAGATCACCTACGATACGGATATTATTTCCCTGCGCGATATTTGCGCGGTGATCGAAAAGCTGGATTATCAGGTGCTTACCGAACGCAAAAGCTCCACGCCGGGGGTCAGCCGCATCATTGGGATGCTGGTCATCATTGTTTCGATGTATGTGCTTTTGCAGCAGTTTGGAATTTTAAATCTGCTCGTACCAAGTCAGCTGGCAGATGCCCGGATGGGATACGGAATGCTGTTTGTGGTCGGCCTGATTACATCGCTTCACTGCGTTGCGATGTGCGGCGGCATCAATCTTTCCCAATGCATTCCGCGTGGGGAAACTCAGGGTCCGGGAGGATCGGAAGGCGAGAAGACCGGCCGGTTTTCCACCATCGCGCCGGCTGCTTTGTATAACCTGGGGCGGGTCATTTCGTACACCGTTATCGGTTTTATATTGGGGGCGGTCGGCCTGCTGTTTGGCGGCGGCTCCGGCGCGGGAGTACCGGTGCTGGCGCAGGGGATTTTAAAGCTGCTTGCGGGCGTGTTCATGGTGGTCATGGGCATTAATATGCTCGGCCTGTTTCCGTGGCTTCGCAGATTACAGCCAAGAGTTCCCAAATTCATTGCCCGTAAAGTGAATATGGAAAAGGCGAGAAACAAAAGCCCCCTGATCGTTGGGCTGCTCAATGGATTCATGCCGTGCGGCCCTCTGCAGTCCATGCAGATCGTAGCGCTGGCTTCCGGTAATCCGTTTGCGGGTGCCCTTTCCATGCTGCTGTTTAGCCTGGGTACCGTACCGCTGATGCTGGGGCTTGGCTCGCTGGTTTCGGCTTTGGGCAAGAAGTTTGCGAACAAGGTCATGCGGGTCGGCGCGGTACTGGTTGTCGTACTGGGGCTGGCAATGCTTTCTCAGGGTGGCAGCCTTTCCGGCTTTCTGCCGCCGGACCGTCTGCTCGCCGTTATTTTAGGGCTCTGCACAATCGGGGTCGTGGCCAGTATTCCTTTTCACAGGCCTGACCAAAAAACTGCTTCCACCATCATTGCATCCATTGCCGTGGTGATCGCCATAGCTACGTGGAACATGCAGAGCGCATCTGCTGCCGGCAGCGATACCAGCAGCGGAATTCAGATTGTCGACGGCAAGCAGGTCATCACCAGCACCCTTTCCTCAGGGCAATACCCCAATATCACCGTGCAGGCGGGAACGCCCGTCAAATGGGTGATCAACGCACCGCAGGGGAGCATCAACGGATGCAATTATCAAATCAACATTCCGGAATACGGAATTTCCAATTACTCCTTTCAAACAGGTGAGAACGTCATTGAATTCAATCCCACCACAACGGGCAAATTCCAGTACAGCTGCTGGATGGGGATGATACACGGCTCGATTACGGTAACGCAGGCGGGCGCTCCGGTAAGCGCTTCCTCGAGCTCGGACGGCAATAACGCGGTAGGGGCGGCTGAGGCGGTTCCTGCCGGGTATCAAATTCCAACCGACCAGCTGGCCATTGCAAAAGAAACGAAGTATGCGGGTACCTACCAGGTTCAGGAGGTTACCGTCAAGCTGACCAATCAGGGCTTCAGCCCCGCGGTTGTTGTGGTTCAGTCCGCGATGGATGTCAAGTGGAACATCGTAAACGCCGCTTCGGATCAACAGAGCACAACGCAGGTTTTGATTCCCGATTATGCCACGAAACTCATCGTGAACCAGGGGGAGAACCCGGTGTTCTTTTCTCCGGAAAAGAGCTTCGATTTTTCTACCGAAGACAACGCCTATTACGGGTATGTAAAAGTGGTAGACAGTCTGAAAAATGTGGATGCCGCCGCAATCAAAAAAGAGGTGGGAGCGTTCCAGACGATGATCTGGCCGCCGGAAACCTTTGAGGTTGGCGCAGGGGAAGCAGACACGGCACAGGCGGCTGAGTCCACCGTAAAGGACGGCGTGCAGTACGTCACGTCCACGGTGAGCAGCGGTGGGTACGGGGCGATTCGGGTTCAGCAGGGGGTTCCTGTCAAATGGACGCTGAAAGCACCGGAGGGTTCCCTGAACGGCTGCAACCAATCCATTGTGATACCGGAATACGACCTGAAGATCGACCTGAAAACCGGGGAAAATCTGATTGCATTTACGCCTGACCGGTCGGGAACCTTTGTGTTCAGCTGCTGGATGGGTATGGTGCGCTCCAGCATTACGGTAGTGGGCAAAGACGGTACGGTAGTCGCCACACAGGACGACGGTTCGGATGAACTGCCCGCCGGCTGCTGCGGATAACGAGAAAGGTAGGAACAGCATGCAGTTTTTATTGCTTCATTGGCATTGCATATTACCGGCCGCGGCCATTCTGATCAGTATGGTTTTGATGGGCAGAGACAAAAAGACACAGGGCAAGGGCTCTGCGGATGAAATAAAAACCCAGGATTCCCTGGAAGATAAGGAGTTACGGAGATGACGAAACAAAATACAGTCAATCAGAAACCGGCGCGCAAAGCGGTATCGGCCATCCTTTTCACATTCGCGATGGTATTCGCGCTGACCGCCTGTTCCGCAGGCAGCGGAGCACCTTCCGAAAATCCGGCCGGTGCGGCCGGGCAGCAAAGCACGCAGCAGGCTTCCGATCAGGCGTCCGTGCAGGACAGCGATCTGGTAATCCCCACCTCGGATGTAACGGAACAAGCAACCTTTTACCCGGTGGAGGTCGACGGTACCAAAATGGAAGTCATCGCCGTCAAGGCCCCGGATGGGACAATCCGCACGGCGTTTAATACCTGTCAGGTCTGCTACGATTCTGGCCGGGGGTATTACCAGCAGTCCGGCGACCTGCTCATCTGCCAAAACTGCGGGAACAAATTCTCTATGGATCGTGTTGAGGTAGAAGCGGGCGGCTGTAATCCGTGGCCGATTTTTGCAGAGGATAAGACGGTAACAGATGAATCGATCACCGTTTCGTATGATTTCCTGCAAAAATCAAAGGATATCTTTGCAAACTGGAAGCGGACGTATTAAAGAAGAGGGACGCTGAAAATCCGGCGCCGGTTATATCGGAAATTCCCTTAAAAAGTAAATAGACAGGATAACAGCGATTCCCTTCTCCGTTTCGGCGGGGAAAGGAATCGGAGCTTTTTAAAAATGGGCATTACTATGGAAAGAAACAGGAAGACGATAGGCGAGAAGAAGCGGAAGTGTTTTTTGGGGGTCTTGCCGCTTCCTGAAAATAAAAGTTGCCGAATCGCGCCTGATCCGGTAAACTGAAGGTAACGCATCGCCGCATCAGAGCACGGGAACCACGCGATCGTGGTTCCCGTTTGGCGCATCCTTTACGGTTGGGGGAAGAGAAATGTCACCGAAAAACAGGAATATCCTACTGGTAGATGACGAACCCAAAATTCTGGAAGTCCTGAAAGCCCTTTTTGAAAACAAGGGCTTTCAGGTCTTTTCTGCGGAAAGCGGCTCCGAAGCGCTGAAAATCTTTCATTCGCAGAATATTGCGCTCGTGATTCTCGATCTGATGCTGCCGGATATTTCAGGCGAAGAGGTCTGCAAAGCGATCCGCAGGATTTCGCGCGTGCCGATTTTAATGCTCACGGCAAAGTCGGAAGAAGACGATCTGGTCGCCGGCCTCGGGATCGGCGCGGATGATTACATCACGAAGCCGTTCAGCCTGAAAGAGCTTTCCGCGCGGGCAGAAGCGGTGCTTCGCAGAGCGCAGGATGATCTGGTTCCGCTTATGGCCCGCAATTCGTTTTGCGGGGGCGATCTGGTTGTCGACTTTGATAAAAATATCTTTCTGAAAGCGGGCCAGCCGGTGAACCTGACGCCGATTGAAACCCGGATGCTGGCCGCCATGATGAAATACCCGGGCAAGGTGTTTACCCGCGATGATCTGATCGCCGTGGCTCTGGACAGCGCATTTGACGGCTATGACCGCACAGTGGACAGCCATATCAAGAATTTGCGGCAGAAAATAGAGGATAACCCCAAAGACCCCGTGTACATTCTCACGGTTCACCGCCTGGGGTATAAGTTTGGGGGGGAATAAGCATGCTGCGCAGTCTTCGGGCACAGCTGTCGCTGTCCATTTTACTGATTTTGCTGGTGATGGTCACGCTGATCAGCGCCGCCTCCAACTGGTTCATCAACCGCGAGTTCGAAGAATACATGATACGGCAGGAGAACGAGCGAAGCGTGAGCATTGTCAATGATCTCGGCAATCAATATAATGATCTCACAGGTGGCTGGAATCAGGATTTTCTGCATACCATCGGCATGTATTCTCTGTACGACGGCTATCTCCTGAAAATCTACGGCGCGCGCGGAACGCTTTTGTGGGATGCCGAAAATCACGATATGTCCCTGTGCGGACAGATCATGGGCGAAATTTCAGACCGGATGAAGGACGCGAAAAAATCCGGGGCTTTCGTCACCCGCACCTATCCGATCAGCCGCAATGGGAAACAGGCCGGTTCGGTTTCCATCACCTATTACGGGCCTTACTTTTTTACGGAGAATGATTACCGGTTCATCAAAACCCTGAATGGCATTCTGCTGGTGGTCGGGCTTCTGTCCGCCGCGTTTGCCGTTGTTGCGGGAACCCTGCTGGCGCGCCGCATCGCGCGGCCCATCTCTAAAACGGCCTATATTGCCACGCAGATTTCAGAGGGGAATTACGGGATTCGATTCGAAAGCACGCCCAATACCCGCGAGCTGGAGGAAATGGTAACCGCCATTAACCATCTGGCCCAGGCGCTGTCTGAGCAGGAAAGCCTTCGAAAACGCCTGACCTCCGATGTTGCGCATGAGCTGCGTACGCCGTTGTCGGCGGTCAGCTCTCATTTGGAGGCGATGATCGAAGGAATTTGGGAGGCGACCCCGGAAAGGCTGCAAAGCTGCCAGGAAGAAATCAAGCGGCTGGGGAGCCTGGTAGCCGATTTGCAGCGGCTGGCCAATATTGAGGACGGCAATTTAAAGCTCAGCAAGACCCGGGTAGATTTGCATGAGATCGCGCAGACAGCGGTCCGAAATCTGGAATCCGAAGGCATGAAAAAGCAAATATCCCTTTCTGTCAGCGGCAGCCCGGCTTATGCGGATGCAGACCGGGAGAGGATCATTCAGGTTGCGATGAATCTTCTGTCGAATGCGCTTCGTTACACTCCCCAGAACGGGCAGATTGAAGTGGAGACACTCGAAACAGAGGCGGAAAGTATTCTTCGGGTAAAGGACAACGGAATCGGTATTCCGGAACAGGAGCTGCCGTACATTTTTGAACGCTTTTATCGGACGGATAAATCCCGGAATCGGAAAACCGGGGGAACGGGAATCGGACTGACGATCGCCAAATCCATCGTCGAGTCGCACGGCGGGAAGATCACCGTAGAAAGCACCGTGGGTGAAGGCAGCAGCTTTACGGTTCTGCTGCCCAAAAGGACGTAACGCTGGGTGGCTGCTGCTGGAACTTTTTAAATTTGATGTTGGGCCGGGTGATGTAGATGGAAAAATATGAGCGCATTCGTGAACTGCGGGAGGATTCAGACTTAACGCAGGAGAAAGTCGGCAGAGCAATCAATGTCCCTCAACGCAGCTACGCCTACTATGAAAGCGGACAGCGGATGGTTCCGCCGTACGTTTTGTGTGCCCTGGCGGATTTCTACGGTGTCAGTGTGGATTATATCCTTGGGCGTACCAACAGAAAAGAAACAAACCGATAACTCAAAAAAACAGCGGTAAGGTAATTTATGCCTTACCGCTGTTTTTTTAATACCGATCAGATACGAACAGATGAAAAAAGCCTTTGTTCCGGCCTGATACAGGCGTATAATAAGATTACGGCTTGATCGAGGTTTCGTCGATCTCTGCCTGCGCTTTGCTGATGACTTCCTCCACGTCCTCTTTCAAATCCTCAGAAAGCCCCTTGTTGTGCTGGAGCCGGATTCCGGGGACAAATGCAACGACAGAGCCTGTTAAAATAAAGAGGATACCGACCACCATGGGGAATGTGATCGCTTCTTTCAGAATGAGGAAGGCGAAAAGCGGCGCAAGGATCGGCTTGATGTAAAATACAAGCGCGGCTGTCGCGGCCGATGTTTGTTCCATCGCCAAAAAGTAAAAGGTGTACCCAAGCCCGGTAACGAAAATACCGGCGTACAAGAGGCCGGGCAACGTGCCAAGGCCGATTCCGCTGACCAGCGGAACACGGGCAAACAGGCTGAGGCCGGCGGCGTTCAAGCCGTCTGCAATCGGGCCGATGTGTCCTATTCCGATAAGAACAAGCATTTCAGCGCATCCGAACAAAAAGCTCAGGCAGGTCAGCGTGATTCCTCCGTACCGCCCGCTGCGCGTGCGGCCGATCACATTGTACAGCGCAAAGGTCAGGGCTGCGCCGATGGTGAATAGAATGCCGATAAAATTGGAAGGTGCCAGATGCAGCGGGTCAATAATGACGATCATTCCGATCACGCTGAGAAGGATCGAAATGATGGTGTGTTTGTATACCTTTTCCGCCAGCATCAGATAAGCGAACAGAACGGTAAAGACAGAATTGCAGCTGAACAGAACCGCTACCACAGAAGCCTTCGAGTACAAAATACCAAGCTGGAACAGAATCATGCTGACAACGACGCAGATAAACCCGGTAAAAGCGAAGAAGGCAAAATCCGACCGTTCCAGCTTCAGTTTTTTCTCTTTTTTCTCCTTTGCGGCCAGCGGCAGCAGAATCAGCCCGCCGATGAGAAAACGAAGAAAGGTCAGCTGAATCGCGTTCAGCGAAGCGGCGGTCAGCTTCAGTGCAATTTCCATGGAGCTGAACAGAATGGTTGCCAAAAGAATGTAAAGATACCCCTTTTTCAAGCAGAAAAACCTCGAATCTAACTTTGTTCTTTTTGGATCGTCAATACCCCCGCCTGCCCGGGATGGACAAATCATGATTTTCATTTCGGCAGGAGTATTAGCCATAGAAAGTAATTTCAGTATAGCATGCTGCAAAAGCAGAGTAAAATATCGATTTCGTATGAATTGATATGTATTTCGTTTCAAAGGGGAGGATTCGGATGGATATCCGTCAAATGGAATATTTCCTCACGGTGTGTGAGGAGGGGCAGATCACAAAGGCGGCCCGCCGCCTGAATATGGCGCAGCCGCCGCTGAGCCAGCAGATTCAAAAGCTGGAGGAAGAGGCCGGTACCGCTCTGCTCGAGAGAAACGGCCACCGGATCTTCCCAACGGAGGCGGGGGCGCTTCTGTATGAGCGGGCAAAGCAGGTGCTGGCCCTGGTGCGTACCACAGAAAAGGACCTTTATAACATGGGGGAGGGGCGTCAGGGAACCCTGCGCCTTGGCATGGTGATGTCCTCTTCCGCGTTTGTCCTGCAAAGCTGCCTGCCGGTGTTCCACAGCCGCTATCCGCAGGCCCGGCTTCAATTGTGGGAAGGGGACACAAACCGGGTCGCCGGTTTGGTGGATCAGGGCATTGCGGAGATCGGGATCATCCGCACCCCTTTCTCCTTCGAAAATTACAGCTATGCGGATGATGGTTCCGGGAACCGCAGCCCGATGCTGGCCGTTTTTCAGCCGCAATGGATTCCGGATTTGGGGGCTGGGGATCTGCCGCTCAATCTGCTGAAGGGCAAGCCGCTGATTATTCACCGCCGGCACGAACAGAATGTGATAGAGGCGTGTACGGCGCATGGATTTGTGCCGGACCTGTTCTGCCGGTGCGACGATGTGCGCTCTATGCTGACCCTGGCAGCAACCGGCATGGGAGTATGCCTGATCCCGCAGCCGCGTTTTCATTGGAAGCCGGAAAGCGGGGTGCGCACGGTGCGGGTGGAGGAGCCGCTTTTGATGACGGGCACGGCGGTTATCTGGAGAAAGGACGTTTCTCTTTCGCCGGTCGCAGAGAACTTTATCCGCATTTTCTGCGGCCCTGATGTAGACAAAGGAGAGCCTCCGGAAAACCCGCCGGGTGAATAAAAAGAAAGAATAGAAGTCCACCGGCTATTCCGGTGAACTTCTATTGATTTAGGCCCAATTTGAAGATTGGCCCTTCTAAAACCGGACAGGAGGCTCCAGTTTAGTTGTATTATATTGCGTAATCCTCTACCGAATCCATCAGCCCGTGCTCCAGAAGGATTTCTTCCAGCCGAGCCTGTGTCATGGGTTTCGGAATCGTAAACATCGTATTTGCATCAATTGCCTTGGCAAGGTTGCGGTATTCCTGCGCCTGCCGGGATTCCGAGTTGAATTCGATCACGGTTTTGCGGCGGATTTCCGCCCGCTGCACTACGTTGTCGCGGGGAACAAAGTAGATCAGCTGTGTGCCAAGCTCTGCGGCAAAGGCCCGGAGCAAATCCAGCTCGCGGTCCACGTTCCGGCTGTTGCAGATGATTCCCCCAAGCCGTACGCCGCCTGTTCTGGCATACCGTGCGATTCCCTTGGAAATATTGTTCGCGGCATACAGCGCCATCATTTCGCCGCTGGCGACGATATAGATTTCCTTTGCCTTTCCTTCCCGGATCGGCATGGCAAACCCGCCGCACACCACATCGCCCAGCACGTCGTAAAAAACGTAGTCAAGCTCTTCCGTATATGCTCCGAGCCGTTCCAGAAGATTGATCGAGGTGATGATTCCGCGTCCGGCACAGCCCACGCCGGGCTCCGGGCCGCCGGATTCCACACACTTGATTCCAAGGTAACCCTCGCGCAGAATATTGGGAAGCTCTATGGAATCCCCTGTTTCGCGCAGGGTATCGAGCACGGTCCTCTGGGCCAGTCCGCCCAAAAGCAGTCTGGTGGAATCGGCCTTGGGGTCGCAGCCTACGACCATCACCTTTTTGCCGCTTTCCGCCAGTCCCGCTGTTAAATTCTGTGTTGTAGTGGATTTGCCGATTCCGCCTTTGCCGTAAATGGCGATCTGTCTGAGTGGCTTTTTGTCTGACATGCTATAATCTCCTTAAATGGTATATTCCGGCTGCGGGGCAGCGCTGGCCAGGTGCAGTTTTTCCAGGATGCTGCCGCGCATTGCCGCAAAATCATGGCTGTTTCTCGGCCTTGGCCTGGGCAGGGGAACGTCCAGTATCTCGCTGATTTTTCCGGGCCGGGGTGTCATGATGACAATCCGGTCGCTTAAATAGAGCGCTTCATCTACGTCGTGGGTCACCAGTATCATCGTTGTTTCGTTGTTTTTCCAGAGCTCAAGCAGCTTATCCTGTAAATCCGCTCTTGTAAAAGCGTCCAGCGCGCCCATGGGTTCATCCAGCAGTAAAACAGTCGGGTGATTGATGAGGGCTCTGGCAATGGCTACCCGCTGGGCCATGCCGCCGGAAATCTGATGGGGATACGCCTTTTCAAAGCCGTTCAGCCCGATCAGATCAATAAACTGTGGAACCTCTTCCTTGTGGGCCTGATATGTGTTTCGGGCCTTTAATCCCGATGCGATGTTTTGTGTTATGGTCAGCCAGGGGAACAGACTCCCCTGCTGAAATACATAGCCCCGGTCGGGGCTGGGGCCTGTTATGGGTTCCCCTTTCAATGTGATTTCCCCGGATTCCGGGAAGTCCAGACCGGCAATCAGCCGCAGCAGCGTCGTTTTGCCGCAGCCGGAGGGGCCAAGGATACAG
>OFCQ01000408.1_pt1 | contig 18272 bp, 18 predicted proteins | sample 1520861 | NCBI WGS metagenome assembly OFCQ01 (sample SAMEA2699036, study PRJEB24076) | metagenome | biome: Human gut stool | place: Spain | collected 2012-11-21 | reverse complement strand
TTATATACTATATATAGAAAGAAAACCAACTGTTGTCTTTGTGCTTTTTCCTGATCCTTTAAAATTTCTCTGGCATGGTAATTCAAAATGAGGAAGACCGAAGTACAATAGAGAATTTATACCATAACTACCATCGGCTGATGATGTACATAGCCAGAGAAATTTTAAAGGATCAGGAAAAAGCGGAAGACGCAGTTTCTCAAACTTTTATCAAGATTATTGACAACCTGCAAAAATTTTCTTTCGAAGATTGTAACAAAACAAAGGGCTTAATCGGTATATTAGTGAGGAATATTTGTTACGACATGCTCAGGTCAGAAAATCGATGGGGCCTGGTTTCCCTGGATGAAGCCGATTTGCGCGGCAATTTGGAAGATTTTCCTTACGAAAAGCTTGCGTCAGAAGAAGGCTACCAGATGATTTTAAGTGGGATTTCTGAGCTTAGTGAAAAATCGAGCAGCGTTTTAAAGCTGAAATATATTTACGATTACTCTGATCGTGAAATAGCGGAATTGCTAAATATTTCGCAGGAGAATGTACGGGTGCGACTACACCGGGCCAAAACCGCCCTTTTACAAAAACTGACAGAAGGAGGAGCAAACCATGGATAAAAAGGAAATGAAAGATCAGATTTTTGAAGTTATGCTCCAAACGGCGGTGAAGGAAAATTTCGAAAAAGAATTACACGAACTTCCAACAGCAAAAGAGCTGACGGATGATTATGAATTATCTGAATCTACCCGAAAAGAAATCGAAAAATGGATCAAAACTGCCAATCACAAATCTACACGGCTACGGATGCAAAAAGCAGCGAAAAGGGCAGCGGTGATTGCGGCAATCATCATCCCGGTTTCTATGGTTAGTCTGCTCAGCGTAGAGGCTTCCCGGAATTTGATTTTCAACGCTGTGATGAATTGGGCCTCCGACCATGTCGCTATTCAATATCAGGATGGACAAGCCTCTTCCAGCGAGACATCCTCTCCCGATGATTCTGAGATAAGACCGCGCTATCTTCCGGAAGGGTTTGTGGAGGTAGAGACAGATCAAATCAATTCAAGTTTTATTACAAAATACCGAAACGATCAGGGGGAACTTATTCTTTTCCGAAGAAGTTCTCTTTCAATGGAAGGCGCTTTTTCAATAGACACAGAGCACACTACCCGCACAGAGATTGAAATACAAGGAGAAAAAGCCAGCCTTTTTGCTGCAAATGAGCCTGATGTAACCTCCTCTCTGTTGTGGAAAAATCATTCTTACAGTTTCCTGTTAAGCTCTAAAATCTCTCCGGAAGAGCTCGTAAAAATGGCAGAAAGCATGGAAACATAAAAAAATTCAAATTTTTTGGAAAATATTGTAACAAAATGGGGGTCTTAAACGTTATATCAACGTAAGGAAATTTAAAAACAAAGGAGAATGGTTATGTGTAAAAAAATCTTCGCTTTTTTATTAGCCTTTTCAATGATGTTTACCATTAGCGTTCCAGCTTCTGCATCGGAAAAATTAGACGTACCAAAAGCAAATTCCGGATATCAGATTATGTGGGATAATACGGATCTTGTCATTGTAACTTTAAATTTTTCTGGAAATAAGGCAGCATGTTCTGCTGAAATTTATGCCCGATCCGGAACAAACAAAATCTCTGCTACTCTTTTACTGAAACAGGTAACCAGCAGTGGAACCAAAACGGTAAAATCATGGACAAAGAGTGTCTCCAGTGATACTTTATATTTTGATGAAGCGTATTATGTTACCAGCGGAAATACATACATATTGGAAGTCAATGCAAGTGTGTATCGAAACGGCACGGTAGAATATGTCACTGCTTCTGACAGAGATTCCTGCTGAGAATTCTCTAATAATTCCCGATTTGGTAAGACATCACTGCGCAATTAAAGTTTAAAAAATTTTGATATTAACAACACCTCAAACTTCTCATAACAAAAAGACAATTTCAACGAATTCGCTTTTTTCATGATGTAACATTCCTCCATATCCAGTTTACCATCCGCAATTGATGCGGATGGTAAACTGATTCATTAAAAATATAATACCGCTATCATCTTAATTCCCTTTCCTCATCTGCTTTATCTTGAAAATTAACCAATACCGACAATATAAAACAGAACGTATTGATAAAAATAATAAGGGATGAACAGTTTTTTCCTTAAAAAACCATATATTTTATTGGCAGTTATTGTTTTATGTGATATATTTGCTTTAAAATTAAAACAATAAATAAAATATTGGAGGAGGAGAGATTGCCGTGCATTTACCAATCGACGAAAAACAGAAACGTCTCTCTCCCCCCGAAATCGGAATTCTTATTTTTACAGTTGTACTGCTGATGTTCAGCGGCTGTGCTCTTCCGTCTTCCTCCGCAAAAATCCAGTCGGAAATACAGCTGTCTACGGCACTCTCCAATTCCTTTACACGAGGCTGGTTCGATAAATGCAATGCCCTACAAAATGTTGCAAAAATGGCGACTGAGCAGGATTCTGGAAAATCTGCCGACTACCTGCTGGGCTACCTGCAGGGCAGCAGTCCCTCCCGCGTCGGTTATTTTCTCCGAAATATTTATTTCAGTCAGTCTGAGCTGAAAGACCAGCTGATTTCAACGGATGTCAAGCAATCCCTGGACTCCTTTACCGCCGCAGAATCCGATTATTTGGAGCAGCTCGGAAACAGGCTGCAGACAGATGGCCAAGTTCCCCAAGAGGAAGCATTTCAAAGAAATACCCAGGAGTTAGCTGAGCTGATTCCGTATATTAATATTTGTGCGGGCGACCTGAAAGAAAAACAAGAGGTCAAGCTTTTCCAGAATAACCTGGAAAAAGCGGTACAACTGATGAAAGCCGCTTTCCCGCAATCCAATCCCGCAGAGGCCTTCGCACCATCCGATAATATCATCATCCTCCCGGCCTCTTGATTCATTTTTATATTGCTTTCCACGTAGGTTCTATCCTAGTCTATTTATCCCGAAAAGAGAAGCGTCCCTGTGCATTGCACAGGGACGCTTCTCTTTTTCTGATCGAACGGGGAATGGCCCGATCTTTATTTTACGAGACCCAGGTTTTTCAGGAGTGCGGGAATCTCCATTTCGAAATTCACGCCGAAGCGGATGTCTGTTCCCGCCGCTTTGGTTCTGCGGATCGCCCCGCAGGTGAAATCGACTGCCAACTGCATGGATTTCTGCAGACCCAGCCCGTTGAGGAGGCCGGCCAGCAGCGCACTGCCGTATACATCACCGGTGCCGTGGTAAGAGCCCTCAATCCGCTCCGAAAACGCATAACTGATCTCACCCGTGATGCTGTCGTACCCAGCGGAGCCAAGCTGACTTTCATCGAACCAAACGCCGGTCAGAACCACTTTCTTCGGGCCGAGCGCCGCCAACGTCTTCAGAAGTTCTTCGATTTCCTGCTTCTCATAAGGGCCTTCCTGATACTCCCTCTCCAGCAGGAACGCCGCCTCGGTCAGGTTCGGCACAATCAGGTCCGCGCTTTTGCACAGGCGCGCCATTCCCTTGGCCATTTCGGGCGTGTAAATGGAGTACAGTTCCCCGTTGTCCGCCATGACAGGGTCCACCATAATCAGGTTATCTTCCGTTCTGAATTGGCGGAAAATATCCTCTACAATATCAATCTGCTCAAACGAGCCCAAAAAACCGCTGTACAGCGCATCGAACTGCAGATCAAGACTCTTCCAGTGCGCCGCGAACGGCGGAAGATCCTCCGTCAGGTCCCGATACGTAAAGCCGGTAAATCCGCCCGTATGGGTGGAAAGCACCGCTGTAGGCATCACACTGGTTTCAATCCCAGCCGCCGAAATAATCGGCAGCGCCACGGTGAGGGAACATTTTCCGAACCCCGAAATATCGTGGATCGCCGCTACTCTTTTTTGCCGTTCCATCCCTAAAACACCTCTATTTTCTTTCTGCAATTTCGCCGGCACATTTGTAAATGCTGTTCGGCGGTATCACTCCGCGCACCATCGAAAGCGGATACACTGTGCTGCCGGATCCCACAACCGTACCGGGATTCAAAACCGAATTGCATCCAACCTCTACCGAATCGCCCAGAACGGCACCGAACTTTTTCAGCCCCGTTTCCAGTATTCCGTCTTTGCTGCGAACTGTTACCAAGGTTTTGTCGGACTTCACATTGGACGTAATGGAACCGGCCCCCATATGGGAACGATAGCCCAAAATCGAATCGCCCACATAATTGTAATGCGGAACCTGCACCTTGTCGAACAGAATGACATTTTTCAACTCCGTGGAATTCCCCACCACACAATCCGCGCCCACCAGAGCGCTGCCCCGGATGAACGCACAGTGGCGCACCTCGGCGCCCGGCCCGATGATCGCAGGCCCCGCGATGTAAGCCGTAGGGGCTACCTTGGCGCTGCGCGCAACCCAAACGTCTTCCCCGCGCTGTTCGTATTCTTCCACTGAAAGCGCCGCGCCCAGCTCGCGGATCCACCCGCTGATCTGGGGAAACGCCTGCCAGGGATACCGACAGTCCCGCAGAAACGGAGCCGCCAGCGTATGCGTCAGATCAAATAAATCCCTTGTCTCAATACTTGACATATTGCTGATCTCCTAAAAATTGGTATCGTTTTTTCCTCTTACCATTATTCAGCTTATCACTAAAAAACGGCAACTTCATCCCCTAACAAAGTTAGGGGATGAAGTTAACACCATTTTAAACTGTATTATTTTATTTTTATCTGAAAAAGAGCAAATGTCAAGGGGATTTATTCAATTCTTTTTTCAGGATCAGCAGGTCTGCCGTCGTCAGCTGCCCGTCGCCGTCCAGGTCCGCGGCGGAAAACGACGCCTCGTCCAGCTCCGCCGTACCATTCAGCACACGGTACAGCAGCTTGCTGTCGGTCTGCGTCAGGCGCCCCGTGCCGCTCAGGTCACCGGGCACGATCGCGGTAAGGCCGTCCGTCACTTCTCCGCTTCCGTTTTTGGCGAGCAGCACCGCTCCCGTCATCACATAGCCGCTCACAAGCGGCACGCCGTTGGGCTTCTGCGCCTCCAGCGTTCCATTCTGTACCCGCAGCATGTTTTTGAGCGCCGCATATGTAGTATTTGCAGGTAAATAGATTTTTTGCGCATCGCGGTCAATTCGAACCGCTTCACTGAGACTGAAAATCTCTGTAGTCTGGTCAGAGTTCGAGGATGACTGAGAAGATTCTTCAGAAGACGAGGACTCCCCTGTCTGCGAAGAGCTTTCCTCGCTGCTATCTTCCTGCGAAGAATCATCGGGCTCCTCCAGCAGGTCGTCCGTCACCGGAACAAAATACCAGCCATCCTCACCCCGTACCACTGCGGCTGCGCGATCCCCGTCCGCGGCCAAAGAAATCAGCTCTCTGCCGAACCCATAGGTGCCGATGCGTTCGCCGTTTTCAAACGCGTCGGCGCGGGAATCTCCTGTTTTGACCAGAACGCAGCCGGAAGAAAGCGCGGCGGCACAGTTAAGGTCTCCCCCTGTTTCCGCCGAGCGGCTGAACAGACGCGTGTCGGGCAGCACGTCGTACAGATCACCGGACTCATCAATCAAAATTTCAGCGCTTAAAAAGCGGAAGCCGCCCCGCGGAATTTCACTGGCAAAGAGCGATGGCTCCCCGAGCTGCGTCTCCTCCCGAATGGAGTCGGGCAGAACCTTCACACCCAGCTTGCTTTCATCAGAATATAATGTATAAAGCACATCGTCTGGCGATACCGCCAGGGAGGAAAACTCCCCGCGCGACGAAGAGATCTGATTCAGCAGCCAACCCGAAAAATCGAACAGCAGAATTGTTTCCTCCATTGGGGTATGGAGCGCGTAATACCGCCCCGCGGAGTCCACATCGAAATCATTGCGTTCCTCTACATAAATCTGAGGAAGATCGATAAAGAGCTTTGTATCCAGCCGATCACGCCGAACCGTATAGGTATAAACACCCACGCCAAACTCATCCTTGCTGGTACCCCGATAGGGACAAACCAGTGAAAGATTTCCCTCACGATACAAGGGGTAGGCCATGTGAGCTGAAACGGTGGCCTGATCGATCACCTGTCCGTTTTCATCCAGCAGAAGGACAAATGATCGATTCTCCTCGGTTCCGCAGAGCAGAAAATGATTCTCCCCGGCAGACAGCAGCTCCACCCCTTCCGGATCCGAGAAGCCGGAGGGGAACGTCAGAGACACCGCCGCGGCAGAAGCCCTCGCAAAAATAGAGTGCGTACCAATCGCCGTAAGCAGCAGGACGGCAGCTAACGTCAACACGACCAGAACGGAGCTTTTTCGACCAAATTTCATCTTTTCCCCCTCCTTTTTCATTATTATAGTAGAGTAGAGAAAAAATTTTCCATTTATGTGAAAAATGTCCATGTAGTAATTTTTCATAAAAATAATAAATCTATTCGTTGATTTTCCCTAATCAAAGGCGGAGAAAAATCCCTGTTTTCACCCTTGCATCACAGATTCACATCAAAAAGGAACGGCCCATCGCATCCAGTATGCTTTGGGCCGTTCAGGAGGAATATGAGAATCACAAAAAAGAGTGTCAAAACGCGTAACTTTCTACTTCTCGCAGCAAGGGGATCGACGGTGCGGCCCCGTGCCGGGTAACTGCAATAGAAGAAGCCTTCGAAGCCAGCTCCAGCGACTGCGGCACGCTCAGGCCGCGGGTCATCCCGGCCAGGAAGTAACCGGTAAAGGTATCGCCCGCCGCGGTGGTATCCACCACCGGCACGGGGTAAATCCCGTGCGAAAAGCGTTCGCTTTGATGTTGATAAACCACGCCCTGACTGCCCAGCGTCAGCACGACCGCCAGCTCGGGATATTGATGTGCCAGAACCTCCAGAATCGAGTCAGGCTTCCGCTGCGCGCTGATCTGCCAGCCCTCGATTTCATTGACCAGCAGGATGGACACCTTAGAGAGGTCACACTCGCTGATCACCTCATCATACGGGGAGGGATTCAGAACGATCCGCATGCCGCGTGCGTGGGCATTCTCAATCAGGCGTGGGATTCCATTGATCTCGTTCTGCAGCAGAAGAAGGTCTCCCTCGCCGAATGCGGCAAGCACCTCGTCGGCAAAGTCCTGCGGAATACTGCGGTTGGCTCCGCCGAACAGCAGGATATTGTTCTGGCCCCCCTTATCCACCTGAATCACCGTGTGGCCGCTTTTGCCCGGCACCTGACGAATATATTCGGTATTCACACCGTTTTCGCGGCACATCGTAAGAAGCTGCCCGCCTTCCTCGCCTACCTGCCCGGCATGCCACACCTCGGCTCCCGCGCGGGCCAGCGCCACCGACTGATTCAGGCCCTTGCCGCCGATGAAGGTTTCCATCCGCCATGCGGCGGAGGTTTCTCCCGGCAGCAGGATATGGTCGACCGAATACACATAATCGTAATTCAGAGAACCGAAATTGAGTATCTTCATAGAAAGGCTCCTTTAATCGGGGAACGCCACGCCCGCCTGTAAAATCAGATTGGAATACGGCGTGAACTCGCCGGTGCGCACGGCAAACTTGATGTTCTCCGTCTGGCGCTTCAGCTCGTCGTGCGGAATCGTCTGTTCGGGAATCCCCAAAAGCTTGCCGCGAACATAAGCCACCATGGCGGGGTTCTTCTCCTCCGCCTCTGCGGCAAAGGTATAGCCCTCCACTACCGTTTCATTCAGCACGGCGTCCACTACCTGCTGAAAGGTGGGGATTCCGCCGCACAGCACCAGGTCAACAACCGGAATCCCTTTCGGGACCGGCATCCCCGCGTCGCCGATCAAAAAACGCTCCTTATGCCCCAGCCCGGCGATATATCCCGCCAGTTGGGCGTTCAAAATACCCGTTTTTTTCATGCCAAATTCCCTCCCGGATTGGAAGCCGCCGTTTCTTTTTCCTCGCCCCTCGCCTGAAGCGCCATTTTTGCCTGCAGGTTCCGCTGGAACTGGTCAATGACGACCGCGAATACGATCACAAGGCCCTTAATGACCATCTGCCAGAACTCCGAAACGCCGCACATGACCATGCCGTCATTGATGACACCGATGACGAACGCGCCCACGATGGTGCCGCCGATACCGCCGATGCCGCCCGCCATGGAGGTTCCGCCCAGAACCGCCGCCGCAATGGCGTTCATTTCCCACGATTCACCGGAGGCGGGGTGTGCGGCCACCAGCTGCGCGGAATTAATGATACCGACGATTGCCGCGCATACGCCGGACAAAATGTAAACCATGATTTTGACTTGATTGACCTTGATGCCCGAAAGCTTCGCGGCCTTTTCATTGCCTCCAATCGCAAACACATGCCAGCCGAAGGGCGTGAATTTCAATAGGATCGCGGTGATGACTGCGATGATCACCAGAATGATCGCGCCAACCGGAATGCCCATAATATTGCTGCCGAAGAAATCATAGCCCGTGTTGCCAAGCGCCGGCTTGCCGACGATGTTGGAATAGGTAGCGCCGTTCGAATGCAGCATTGCAAGGCCGCGCGCCACATACATCATGCCCAGAGTGGCGATAAACGGCGCGACATTGAACCGGGTGATCACAATGCCGTTCAACCAGCCGACCAAAGCGCCCACCACAATGGTGATCAGCACGATGAGCGGCACATCAAAATACAGTGTGACGCCGAACATCGGCAGCGTAAGGCCTTTGTTGATCAGGCCGCCCGCCACCATGCCGGCCAGGCCGACCACCGCGCCAACCGAAAGATCGATGCCGCCTGTGATGATGACGTAGGTCATACCGATCGCCAGAATCCCGTACAGGGCCACATGCTTCGCAATCAGAAGCATCGTATTCTGCGAAAAGAAGTTGGGCGCCGCAAAGCTGAAGAAAATCAGCAGAACAATCAGCACGATGAAGGTTCGGCCCTTCAGGAGCGTCATCGCGAGCCCATGATTGGATTGATTCTTTTTCATACCAGCATTCTCCCCTTTATGTTCCCGATGCCTGCAAATGATGCCCCTGATAGGACGCCATCACAAGATTATCTTCCGTAATTTCATCCCCGGCCAGCTCCGCTGTCTTCTTTCCGTTCGAAAGCACGATAATGCGGTCGGCGATCGCCAGAATTTCTTTCAGCTCAGAAGAAATCACGAGGATGGTCAGGCCCTGCTCCGCGTACTGATTGATGATGTCGAACACCTCGGCCTTCGCGCCGACATCGATTCCGCGGCTGGGTTCATCCATCAGCAGTATTTTGGGGTCTGTCAGAATTCCCTTGCCGATGACCACCTTTTGCTGGTTGCCGCCTGAAAGCGACAAGATGGGCAGGCGCTTATCCGCAACCTTAATATGAATGTCCTTGATCTGCCGTTCCACCTGTTCGTCTTCTGTCTTTTTATCCAGAAAAATTCCTTTGGTACAGGCCTTCAGGCTGGAAAGGGAAATGTTCTTCGCAATATTCAGGGTCTGCACCAGACCCTCGCGCTGACGGTCCTCCGGCACAAGCGCAAAGCCCCGGTGAATCTGCCCTGCCACACTGTCGACCTTGATTTCCTCCCCGTCCAGCAGTACCTGGCCGGTATGCTCGGGATGCAGACCCATAATGCACTCAAACAGCTCCGTGCGCCCCGCGCCGAGCAGCCCGTAGATACCGAGGATCTCTCCTTTTTTCACCTGAAAGCCGACGTGGTCGAGCAAATAGCCGCCTCCGCTTTTCGGCAGGGTGATGTCGCGAACCTCCAGCACAGTGGGGACTTCGCTCCAATCCACATTCCGCTCCCGGTGGGCGTAGCCCTTTTCCTCACCGACCATCCGCTTGACGATCCACGGCACAGTGATGTTTGCAACCTCTTCGTCCGCAACGTACTTCCCGTCGCGCAGAATGGTAACGTGGTCGCCGATCTGCAAAATTTCTTCGAGACGATGCGATATGTACACGATCGAAATGCCTGCGGCGGTCAGCTCGCGCATGATCTTGAACAGAATCTGCACCTCCTGCGCCGAAAGCGACGAGGTGGGTTCATCCATAATCAGGATTTTCAGGTCATCCTGGATCAGATTGCGGGCAATTTCAATAATCTGCTGCTGTCCAACGCGCAGGTTGCCCACCAGCGTTTCCGGTGGAATGGGATGCTCCAGGCGCTGCAGCACTTTTTCGGTAAGCTCCGCGTGCTGGGCGTTGTCGAGCCGGATATGATGCTTTGTTTTTTCGCGCGACATAAAGATATTTTGATAAATATTCAGATTCGGGAACAGGCTCAGCTCCTGATGAATGATTCCGATTCCATGTGCGCGGGCCTCGGTGGTATCCCGGAAGGAAAGCTCCTGATCATCCATGTACAGCTTGCCGGAGCTGGGCTGCTCAATTCCCGCGATGATCTTCATCAGCGTGGATTTTCCCGCTCCGTTTTCTCCGATCAGCACGTTCACCTTGCCCCTGAGCACTTGAAACGACACATCGTCCAGCGCCTTGGTGCCGGGGTAAATCTTACAGATGTGCTCCGCCCTAAGGCAGACCTCTTGATTATCCATGCTGTTACCCCCTACTTCACTGTCATCTGCACTGGGGTGATGAGCAGCTTGTCGTTGCCGTCTACGGTAAAGCACCCGATGAATTCCACGGTTTTTCCGGTAAGGGAGGAAACGTCCAGCGGATCGAGCACCTGCTTTTGAATCACCGTGTGGATGCTCTGGGACACGTTGGCCCACTGCACCTGATTCTTGTAATCCTCATACTTGATAAAGTTCAAAGAATCGCGCACGGCAGAACCCTTGAACACCGAGCCGATCTGCAGCTGGATGGTTTCGGGGCCATCATAGCCCTGAAGCTTGACATCCATTACGCCGGCCTTCTTCGTCTGGTCTACCTTTACCACCTCGGCGGTTCCCTTTACCACATAGTTCAGCTCGCCGGAGGTTCCCATGGAGTATTTACCGTATTTGTCCGCCAGGGTTTTAAGGTCCCCTTTGGATTCCGTCAGAAACGTATTCAGGTCCACCGCTTTTTCCGTCAGCTCCGGTACCGCTTTCGACTGCCAGATGCTTTCCACGTCACTGTCCGCGTTAAAGGCGACTTCCCCCGTCAACTTGCCCTCTTCCCCGATTTTCACCACTTTTACGCAGCCTGTCAGGGAGGATGCTGCAAACGCCAAAATCAAAAGCAGTGCGGCTAATCGTTTTTTCAACTTGCACTCCCCATTTCTGAAATATCGCTGAAAGCCCTTTACAGGCTTTTGTTTTCCAAGTTACATGCCCTTTTAAAATCAGTGAGGATAAGGGAGAGCGTGCTCTTTTACCCTTCTCCTTATCCTCACCCATCAAATCTTGCGCTTTCTGCTCAATTGATCTTTTATGGCAGATTCCGTTAAAAAATCTTCTCTTTGGAGCTTTGGCACCCCGCCAAAGCCGCCGGTTCTAAAGTGTGCTTGGCGGTTCAGCCGGAATATACGAAGTTCTTCAGTTTGTCTACGTTATCTTTGGTGATGGCGATGCAGTCTACGAGCTGCTTCTCATCCTTGCCGGTGCTGCCGGTTTTCAGGTACTGGTCTGCCTGCTCTGCGCCCATTTCGGCGATCAGGGCCGCCTGCTGCAGCGCTGTGCCGACCATGTTGCCCGATTTGATCTGCTCCGCCGCTTCGTCAGATCCGTCAACGCCGACAATCGCAATATCCTTCAGTCCGGCCGCTTTAATAGCCGCAGCCGCGCCGACCGCCATGGTGTCGTTGCCGCAGACGATGCCTTTGATGTTGGGGTTGGACTGCAGGATGGTTTCCACCTTCTGGTAGGCTTCGGTCTGCTCCCAGTTCGCAGTCTGCTGTGCAACCATCTTCATGTCGGGATACTGGTCGATGATCTCGTGGAATGCGCTGGAACGCACGCCCGCGTTGGTATCGGACTCTTTGCCGAGCAGCTCGGCATATTCGCCCTTCTCACCCATGGCCTCAACAAATTTTTCTGCGATGGCCTTGGCGCCCTGGTAGTTGTTCGCTACGATCTGAGAGATCGCCACGCCGGATTCATTGATTTCGCGGTCAATCAGGAAGGTGGGAATATTGTTGTCGCGGGCTTTCTTGACTGCCGCAACGGTCGCGTCGGCGCCGGCGTTATCACAAATGATCGCGGCTGCCTTATCGGCAATGGCGTTGTCGAACAGTTCGGCCTGCTTGGTTGCATCATCATCGTGAGAAACAACCTTTACCTCATAGCCAAGCTCTTTTGCTTTGGCGGAAGCGGACTCCGCCTCTGTCTTAAAGAAAGGATTCGAGTGCGAGGGAGTAATGATGTACATGATTTTTGATCCGCCGCCGGTAAGCGGCTTTGCTGCCTCAGCTGCAGAAGAAGCCGGTGTGCTGGACGCCGGCGCCGCGGAGCTTGCGTTGTTTCCGCCGCAGCCTGCCATACTCGCTGCCATTGCGATGGCCAAAAGACCTGCTGTCAGTTTCCTTGTGTGCTTCATTTTGTTTCCTCCCAGTTTTTGTAATATATTCGGGGCTTGCCGTGCTCTTTTCCGGCCTGCCCCAATAGAGACCACAGGACCCCAAATTTCCCGTTGGTCTTCTATCCGTGATTCAGTGCCGTTTGTACGGCATGCTTCCAGCCCCGGTACAGCTCTTCGCTTTGCCCGGCCGGCATTCTGCGCTCATAAGCCGTACGTTCCATACAGGAGAAAATCGCCGCCTGATCATAAACTCCTGCTGAAATTCCGGCGGCATAGGCCGCGCCCATCCCCGAAAGCTCCTGCCACTGTGGCACACAGACGGGGATACCCAGGATATCGCTCTGGCGCTGCATCAAATAGGCACTCTCCGTCGGCCCGCCGTCTACCCGCAGCTCGCGGATCGCAAGGCCCGACTCCTCGCGCATCAGGTTCACGATATCCGCCACCTGATAGGCGATACAGTCCACCCCGGCCCTGACCATCTCGGCCCGGCCAGTCAGGCGGGTGATGCCTGTAAACAGCCCGGTTGCGGCACTGTCCCAATACGGCGCACCCAGCCCCGTGAACGCGGGGACAAAATAGGTTTGATCGAGTGGATTCGCGGCAGCGGCCAGCTCATGAGCCTGCTGCACCGTCTGCACCAGCTGCAAATCGTTTTTCAGCCAGCTGATAACCGAACCCGTGTAATTGATGTTTCCTTCCAGCACATACTGCACCTTGCCGTGCATACACCACGCAAGCGAGGTGACAAGCCCGTTTTGACTCACGATGAGATCGTCGCCCGTGTTCAGCATTACGGAAGAGCCCGTGCCATAGGTCGCCTTGACCAGTCCCGGCTCCCGGCAGTCCTGCCCGAACAGCGCGCCGTGCGAATCGCCCAGCACCGCAAGAATAGGAATGGAATGATCGAAAAAGCCCTCGAAATCCGTATCTCCGTACCATTCGTCGGAACCCCGAATCTGCGCCATGCGGTCCAGCGGGATGCCGAACAGCATACAGAGCTCCGGGTCCCACGAAAGGGCGCGAATGTTGAACAGCTGCGTGCGCGACGCATTGGAATAATCGGTGGCATAGGTTTTCCCGCCGGTCAGGCGGTACAAAAGCCAGCTGTCCACCGTGCCGCAGCAGATGCCCCCGGCTCTGGCGCGCTCCTCCACGCCGTCTACATTTCGAAACACCCAGGCGATCTTCGCCGCCGAAAAGTACGGCGAAAGCGGAAGGCCAGTGCTCTCGCGAACCCGCTCCGCATAACCCGCTGCGCGGATTTCCTCACAGATCTGCTCGCCGCGCGCGCACTGCCACACAATGGCGTTGTAAACCGGCCTGCCGGATTCGCGATCCCACACCACAGCGGTTTCACGCTGGTTGCTGATGCCAACGGCAGCGACCAGATTTTTGTCGATCCCCGCCCGCTCCACCACATCGCGCACAACGGCGATGGTATTGCGGTAAATTTCCTCCGGGTCATGTTCTACCCAGCCTTTGTCGTCGATGAGTTGCGCGTGGGAGCGGTCACACCGGGCGGTCAGTTTCCCTTCGGCGTCGAACAGCATCCCCTTGGTGCCCTGAGTACTTTGGTCTATCGCAAGCAAATAGGTTTGCCGCATCGTCAGATCAACTCCATCGCAGCCCTCACAACGCCCTCGGCATTCAGGCCGTAATAATCAAATACCTGCTGGGATTTTCCGGTGATCACCGGTTCATCCGGCAGTGTGAGACTCTTTACCCGCACAGGATGCTCTGCGCAGACAATCTGGCTGACCATGGAGCCGAGCCCCCCGAACGCGGTATGCTCCTCGATCGTCACAATTCCCCGCGTCTCCCTTGCAGCCTTTAAAACCGCCTCCCGGTCGATGGGTTTGAGACAGTACATGTCGAGCACACGGGCCGAAACACCCTTCTGCTCCAACAGCTCTCCCGCCTGCTTTGCGGCAGAAACCATCTCACCGCACGCGATGATCGTCACATCCGTGCCGTCGCGCAGCAGCGTCGCTTTATTTAATGTAAAGGGAACTTTCCCCTCCTCGTAAACATCCTCCACGGCGTTGCGGCCCACCCGGATATACGCGGGCTCTCCGTCCTTGAGCAGGGCCCGAATCAAACACTCTGTCTGCAGGCGGTCGCTCGGAAGATACACCCGCATATTCACAATCGAGGCCATCGCCGCGATGTCGTTGGTGGAATGATGCGTCAGACCCAGCGCACCGTAGCTGACACCGCCGGAAATGCCGATTAGCTTCACGTTCGCGTGGTTATACGCCACATCGACCTTGGCCTGCTCCATGCTGCGGGTAGAGAGGAAGCACGCGGGGGAAACGACAAACGATTTTTTGCCGCATTTGGCCAGCCCCGCGCTGATCGTGACAAGATTCTGCTCGGCAATGCCGGTTTCTACAAACTGCTTTGGCCGCTGCTCGGCAAAGGGAGTCATAGAGCCGGAGCCGCGCGAATCGCTGCACAGCACAACAATATCCTGATCGTGCTCCGATTCCTGCAGCAGCACGTCGCAGATCGCCTGCTTATTTGCAATCTTGTTCATGTGCCGCCCTCCTTTGCTCCAGCTCACGCATCGCGAGTTCATAATGCTCGTCGTCCACAGATTTGTGATGCCAGGACGCCTGGTTTTCCATAAACGATACACCGCAGCCCTTTGTGGTGTTCGCAATAATCATCGTCGGCCTGCCTTTGATCTGCTTTGCCTCCTGCAAGGCGAAATCCAGCGCTTTGGTACTGTTTCCATCCACTGAAAGCACGTGCCAGCCAAATGCGCGCCAGCGCTCCTCCTGACTGTCCTGCGCCATCACCGTCTCTGTCGATCCCGAGATTTGCAGGCGGTTGCGGTCGATTACGGCGGTGAGGTTGTCAAGCTTGTAGTGGGCCGCCGCCATAGCGCCCTCCCACACGGAGCCCTCGGCCAGCTCGCCGTCACCCATCACGGTGTACACGCGGTACGGCGCGCCGTCCATTTTGCCGGCCAGCGCCATGCCGATGCTATACGACAGGCCATGCCCCAAAGAACCGGAGCCGATCTCGACGCCGTTAACCTTATCGCTGGGGTGACCGATATATTTCGAAAGATAGCCAGAATAGTTATCCAGATCCGATTTCGGGAAGTAACCCTTATCCGCCAGGATGCAGTACAGCGCCTCTACGCAGTGGCCCTTGCTTAAAATAAAGCGGTCGCGATTCGGGTCATTCTGGTTTTCGGGCGAGCAGTTCATGTGCTTGTAGTACAGCGTAACCAGAATATCGGTTACGCTCATATCGCCGCCGATGTGGCCGCTGCCCGCCTTGTGGATCAGAGTCACCACGTCTTGTCTGATCTGCCATGCCTTTTCCTGCAAATTCACCATTTTTATTCCCCCCTGAGATAAGCGCGCACCTGCTCCTCAATCGGATCATAAAAATCGGGTGTTACGTTCATGTATTTGCAGGCCTCATACAGAACCGGCACCACATTTTTGTGGATGCCCACACAGTGGTGGATATACGGGCCGCAGACGATTTTATCTTCCAGGCGCTTGATGTTTTCCACTTCGATCCAAAGGTAGGTTCCCATGCAGTTCGGGCCGTCGACGCCCTTGGCGTTGCCCAGCAGAATGGAGTATTCGCCGTTGTCGCCGTCGAACCGGCATAGGGTCAGTTCGCCGTGCTTCGCTTCGGCAGTCAGGCTCCCCGGGTGCTTGAACGCTAGCGGGTAGCCCAGAACCGGCTTTTGCTGCGCGACCGAAACCGGCCACGGGCCGCAGTGCTGCAGCAGCTCGCCGTTTTCAATGTCGGGGTGGCGCACCGTCCAGTCCGCAAAAAACGAACGGGTTTCGCCCATCCCGGCGGCTTCCACCAAAAGGGCGGTGATTGCGCCGTGAATATCCGTTTCGCATACCACCGGGATCCCCTCATCGTTCATCAGCGCGTTCGCCGCGCAGGGCATGATCCCGATTTCCTGCTGCAGAGCGTTCCAGCACTGAATTGCCACTGCGTTGCAGCCGTATTTTTTCACCAGATGCTTCATCGCAACCTTCAGGGCCGCCACGTTTTCCAGCGCCTCTTCCGCGATGCGGACGTCCATGTTTTCGCGTATGTAACCGAGCACCTGCTCCACCTCGTCGGGAGTCTGCTCCTTGGCCAGCCGCATTTCCTGCGTCAGCTCGGGCATCGGGATGGGCGAAAGCTGAATGTTGAAGCGCTCGAGCAGCTCGCCCTCGTTGCACATGGTGGTCCAGAAATCGAACGGGCGGGTAGAAATCTGCAGAATACGGGTATGCCGGAACGTTTTGACCACATTGCACACCGCCATAAAATCGCGCAGGCCGCGCTCGAACGCGGGGTCGCTCAATCGACAGTTTGTCATATAGGTAAAGGGAACCTGAAAGCGCCGCAGTACCTTGCCGGTGGCGAACAGGCCGCACTGGGTGTCGCGCAGGCGCACGCCGTTCGGTTCGGGGCGCTCGTCGAGCGGGCCCCACAGCAGCACCGGAACATTCAGCTCTTTGGCGAGTCTTGCGCACACATACTCAGTGCCGAAATTACAGTGCGGAAGAAATAAGCCTTCGATCTTCTCGGCTTTGAACTTTTCGGCAATCTTTTGCATATCGGCGTCGTTGAACAGCAGGCCCTCGTCGTTGATGTCTGTGATATCCACAAAATCCACGCCCAGCTCATGCAGCCGGTCGGCTGTCAGGTTTCTGTATTTGAGCGCGTCCGGCGCACTGAAAATGCTCCTTCTGGTAGGTGCATACCCCAGCTTGATTTTCTCCATCGAAAAGCCCTCCCTTTGTTATGTTGCATTCAGGTCCCGAACGCTTTCACGCTCCACAAATTCGGTGCAGACCTGTATTTTTGTTTTGACCTTGCTTTCCTGCCGGATATGGTCGTTCAGCCGCCGAACGGCGATTTCTCCCATCTCCTGCTTGAACACGTGGATGGTACTCAGGCGAGGGCTGGAAATCTCGCAGTACGGGATGTTGTCAAACCCGATGATGGAAACATCCTCCGGCACACGGTAGCCCTTTTCCTGCAGCGCGCGCATGGCGCCAAGGGCAATCACATCGTTATCGGCAAAAAAGGCCGTGGGCAGATCCCTTGCCCATTCCAGGTGGGCCACCATGTCGCGGTAAGCAGACTCCGTCGTGGTGCCCAGGGTAATGATGTGCTGCGGCTCTATGGGGAAATTCGCTTTCCCAAGCGCCCGTTTGTAGCCGATGCTGCGGTACGAAAACGCCTTGATGCGGAAACGCCCGCGCAGATAGCCGATCTTTTTGTGCCCCTTTTCGATCAGGTATTCCACCGCATGGCAGGCGGAATCGGTGTTGCTGATCAAAACACTGTCGAACGTGATGGTATCGCTCCAGCCGTCGAGCAGAATCAGGTGGCATTTCGGATTGCGGAACAACTGAAAATCCTGCTCCGTCATCTCGGTACCGAGGAGGATCACCGCCGCGCTGGTATCCTCCAAAATGCTATGTACCTGCTCCGCGCAGTCGGGGCTGCTGCTGTCGATATTGCAGAACACGGTTTCAAACTGCAGATTTTTCGCCTGACGTTCCACTCCCTCGATCACAGCCGGGAAAAACGGGCTGTCGTTGATAATCAGACCGTTCTTTTTATAAATGACAAATTTGATTTTGGATATTCTGGGCTTTACAGAGTACCCGATCTCTTCCGCAACCTGCAAAACACGTTCCACCGTCTGCTTGTTGACCCCTCTTTTATGGTTCAATGCATTCGAAACGGTTGCCGGAGAAAAGCCGGTCATTTCGCTGATCAATTTAATGGTTCCCTTCAACGGAATCCCTCATTTCCTTCCTGTTGCTCACCATTATACACATCATTTAAAAATTTACAATCGAAATTTTAGTCATTTTCATATTTTCAAATAAATTTA
>OFCQ01000396.1_pt1 | contig 18966 bp, 16 predicted proteins | sample 1520861 | NCBI WGS metagenome assembly OFCQ01 (sample SAMEA2699036, study PRJEB24076) | metagenome | biome: Human gut stool | place: Spain | collected 2012-11-21 | reverse complement strand
TGATATTGAAATTGCACAGCAGTACGAAGCAAAAGACATTCGAGACATTGCAAAGACCGCGGGTATCGACGAGAAATACCTGGAGATGTACGGACGCAACAAAGCAAAGGTAGACTATAAGCTTCTGGGTGATCTGGCGGACAAACCGAACGGCAAACTGATTCTGGTCACGGCAATCAATCCGACCCCCGCGGGTGAGGGAAAGACCACCACCAGCGTCGGCCTGACCGACGGCCTGCGCCACATCGGCAAAAAGGCGATTGTTGCTCTGCGTGAACCCTCCCTCGGCCCGGTATTCGGCGTAAAGGGCGGCGCGGCCGGCGGCGGATATGCCCAGGTCGTCCCGATGGAGGATATCAATCTGCACTTTACCGGCGATTTCCACGCGATCGGCGCGGCGAATAACCTGCTGGCCGCTCTGCTGGATAACCACATTTATCAGGGCAACGAGCTGCGCATCGATCCCAAGCGCATCACCTGGAAGCGCGTTGTCGATATGAACGACCGTCAGCTGCGCAGCATTGTGGACGGCCTTGGCCCGCGCACCAACGGCGTCACCCGTGAAGACAGCTACGACATCACCGTCGCTTCCGAGATCATGGCGGTTCTGTGCCTGTCCTCTTCCATCAGCGATATGAAAGAGCGTCTTGGCAAAATGATCATCGGCTATACTTACAACGAAGAGCCCGTTACCGCTGCTCAGCTCAAGGCAGAAGGCGCGATGTGCGCTCTGCTGAAGGATGCGATCAAGCCGAACCTGGTGCAGACGTTGGAAGGCACCCCGGCCTTCATCCACGGCGGCCCGTTCGCGAATATCGCCCACGGCTGCAACTCCCTGATGGCGACCCGCATGGCGCTCAAGCTGAGCGATTATGCCGTTACAGAGGCAGGCTTCGGCGCCGACCTGGGCGCGGAGAAATTCCTTGATATCAAATGCCGCATGGCGGGCATCGCTCCCAGTGCGGTTGTCATCGTAGCAACAGCCCGTGCGCTCAAGCATCACGGCGGCGTTGCGAAACCTGACCTGAACAACGAGAACCTGGAGGCGCTGGAGAAGGGCATGCCCAACCTGCTCCGTCATGTAGAGAACGTCACAAAGGTGTATGGCCTGCCCTGCGTAGTTGCCATCAACCGTTTCCCCACCGATACCGAAGCCGAGCTGACCCTGATCCGCAGTAAGTGCAAAGAGCTGGGCGTTGAGGTTGCTCTCAGCGAGGTATGGGCAAAGGGCGGCGCCGGCGCAGTAGAGCTGGCGGAAGAGGTCGTTCGTCTGTGCGAGGCCCCGAATAACTTCAGCTATGTGTACGATGCCGAGCTGTCGATCAAAGAGAAGCTCAATGCGATCGTACAGAGAGTGTACCACGGCAGCCGCGCTGTTCTGACCGGCCCGGCCGTGAAGCAGGCGCAGCAGCTCGAGCAGCTTGGCTTTGGCAACCTGCCGATCTGCATGGCGAAAACACAGTACAGCTTTACCGATGACGCGAAGTCCCTGGGCGCTCCCGAAGGCTTCGAGATCGCGGTCAAAAACCTGAAGGTATCCGCAGGCGCCGGATTCATCGTTGCTCTTACCGGCGATGTCATGACGATGCCCGGCCTGCCGAAGAAGCCGTCGTCCGAGAACATCGATGTGGATGAAAACGGCCGCATTTCCGGCTTGTTCTAATCCGTATTTCTCACTCATTTTTGCCGCTCCGGCGCCATTTGCGCCGGGGCGGCGCTTTGTTTTTGATTCAGACTTTACTACAGCAGAAAGCGGTCAGGGCATTCGCACTGACCGCTTTCTGCTGTTGTTTTTTAAATCAGAAAATGCTTTATTCGTACACTTCTGCTTCAAGCCGGAGCATATCGGCCAGAGCCAGCAGCTCGTCTTTTACATCTCCGTAAATCACGGTAAAGTGCGGCTCCCAGCCAGCTTTTACGCTGCTTTCCACCACGTGCAGAGCGTCGGCCTTCGGCTGTACCACCACAGAGGTTCCGCAAAATTGCTTTGGCTTATCAAGCGCGCGGCCCGGCAGAATAAACAGCCGGAAGGTTCCATCCACCTTTCGGCCCATGCGAAAAACCGTTGCCTGCTCTGCCGGCTTGCACCCGAAATCCATCGTGGGGCCGATCTTCCGGTTCGGGTGAACCCCCACCTGCGCGCCGGTGTCTGTGCGGGCCAAAGAGCAGGCGGCAGTGCCGCAGTGCCAGTATGTAATGGTGTTTTCCGCTTCATCCAGAGAAACGGGGTCGCCGAAAAAGGTCGGCAGACCGGTCAGCTGGGTGCCGATGTACATCGACAGCGCGCCGTAAACATCCGATTCACAGCTGGCGGCGATCAGATTGTCGTTCAGCATCGCCAAAACGGAGCATACCGGCGTGCCGTAGGCGGTAAAGAAATCCGGCCAGCAGCGCGAAGAAAGCGCACCGATCCCGTTTGCTTTTACATAGTCGTCATAGGCTTTGTACAGCCGCACAAACGCGTCACGGTTTTTGGCGGGCGTGTTTTCCAAGCCCGTCATGGCCCGCTCGGCGGCTTTGCGGCAGTCAGCACATTCTTCCTCCGTGTAGCTCACGGCTTTTTCCATCAGCTCACGCGTTTCAATGGATTCGAGCGTAACGCCAAAGGTGTGCAGCAGCTCCGAATCAAGCGCACGGCCAAAGCCGAAACCCTGGGGCGTATGGCCCACCGCCGCCATTTTCAGCGAGTGGAGCTTATGATAAACCTCACCGGCGCGCAGGAACGCGTGGATTTTGTGAATCACGGCTTCCTCCTCGGGTGCGCCGAATACATACGCAAACCGGTCGTCACCCAGCGCGTGCATAGCGTTGGCGGCGGAATAAGCCCCCGTCAAAGAATTCAGACGCAGCCGCCCGCCGTCGATCACCGGTTCCCGCAGTGTCCACAACAGGGTGGGACAAGAGAAGCGGTGGCGAATCTGGCTCGCATAGGCCGCGTTGGCAAAGGTGATATTCTGGATGATCAAAAGCTGAGGGGAAATCGTATCCAAAAACGCGTTCAACTCCTCGATCGTCAGCAGCATGTTCTGGGGACACACCACGTGAGTCGATAAGGAGGTAAGCAGCCTGACTGATTTTTCAAATTCGGCCTGCGCACTTTTCAGATGAAACGTGGGCACCCCAATGGGCAAATAGGCCACCTGATATTCCGACATAACAATTCCGCCTTTCGTTAGTCCTTGCGATTGAGCGCGATTATGCTTCGTGCCTGCGGATTAGTAACGTTCATCCGCAGATTCTTTTCCCGGGAAAAAATACTTCGTACCGGCATATAATGCTGCGTTACAGCTCCGCCAGCCCGCGGAACAAGCGCTTGTACTCACTTTCTTTTCGGTAAAACACGGGCGGGCAGCCTATCGGTGCATCAACAAGATGCTCTCCGCCGCCGAATTCCGTACCGCTCCACAGATGCACCCAGCTGTCCTGCGGAAGGTACACCCGCCATTTGCAGACCTCTTTTTCCAGAACCGGGGCGACGAGAAGCTCGCGGCCGAACAGATACTCCGTCTGGATTTGACAGGCCGCGCGATCTTCTGGATAATGCACGAACAGCGGGCGCTGCACGGGCAGGCCGCGCACCGCGTTTTCCTCCACAAGCTGCTGAAGGTAAGGCTTCAGCGCCACATGGATTTTGGCAAGCCGGGCGAACTGTTTCAGCGCGTCTTCGTCATCATATATCTGAAAATTTTCATCGGGGCGGTTGCCCTCGTGCGTTCGCATCACAGGGGTGAACACCGCCATCTCCGCCCAGCGAAGGAATAGCTCCTTGGTGCGCCGATTGCCGAACAGCGATGTGTATCCGCCGATGTCGCTGTGGCTGAGCCCGCAGCCGCACATTCCGGCGCTGAGGGCAGCCGTGATCGTGGTTCCAAGGCCGTCGTGTCTGCTGAAATCCACGGATTGATCCCCGGCCCAGAGCAGAGGGCAGTATTTTTGCGAGCCCGTGGCCCCGGCGCGCATAAAGAATACGGCTTCACCAAGCTTCCCGCTTTCCGCGACCGCCTCATAATTGCAGCGCGCCCAAAGAGCAGGCCAGTGATTATGCTCCAGCATGGGGGAAACGCCGTTGAACAGTTTGACGTCGGTGGGCAGATATTCACCGAAATCGGCCATCCAGCCGTCGATTCCCAGAGCCAAAATCTGTTTTTTGATGCAGTCTTTGTACCACTCAAAGGCTTCGGGATTTGTCAGGTCGACTACGCCGCAGTAAAACTCGCCAAAATCCACCAGATAATCGCCGCCGTCCGCGGCAAGAGCGAAATAGCCTTTTTCTTTTGCTTCCCGATATAACTCGCCGTCGTTCACCAGATACCCGTTGTTGTACGCCAAAAAGCGGATGCCGTGCTCCTTGTATTCGCGGATTTTTTCCGGCAGGCCGGGGTACATCTTCTCATTGAGCTTCCAGTCCCACTGCAGCCGTCTGCCAAACGAGGTTTCGCGCTTCCCAGCCCAGTCCTGGCACCAGATTCCGGCCAGGGGAACGCCGCTTTGCAAAGTGCGCTCCGCAATGGAAAAGGCACGCTCGGTGCCGCCCTGCACGCCGAGGATCACGCCGTTGTAAATCCAATCGGGCAGCAGCGGCTGGCGGCCGAAGAATTCGCTGAGCCGGTATAGCAGGTTCTCCCAGTTGTCGGCAGCTTCAATGCGAATGCGGTTCGGCACCGCCCAAAACTGCAGTTCGTGGAATACTTCATTTCGAAAGTCGAAATCCGCGTAGGCAGTGCAGTCCGCATGCAGGTAGTATTTCCGGGACGAAACGTAGGTGGGCTGCGGGTAGTTGGTGTTGTAATAGTCGCCCCCGGCCTTGTTCTCCACATCGGAGCGCCAGGTGATATAGGTCGTTTTATCGCGTCCCACACCGGGCTCAGATGTCCACAGCGGAAAATGCCGGTCGCGCAGGTTCAGATAAGACATCTGCTCGCCGCAGCCGTAGCAGGATTCCTCTGCGTCGGCGCACACGCGCAGCCAAAAACGGTTGATGGCCGGGTCGAGCTGTTCAAAAGACAGCTCCGCAATCTCGCCCTGAATCACCACTTGAACGCGGAGCCGCCCTTCCAAATCCAGTGTCCATCCGGAATCCGTTTCTTCAGCCCCGGTGACGCGAAGCGGCACGCGTTGCGACAGATAATCCTCTATTTTGAAATTGCCGCGGTACATCTCGATGCTTTCCTGCCCGACTCCCACATAGATCATCGGCCGCTGCGGCGAGGCCTCGAGCAGAATGGTATCGTTATGACACAAAATCCAGGCGGTATGATTCCAACAGGCTTGCATGATTCGTGCCTCGCTTTCTTTGTTTACCCGGCTATCAGTGCCGGCAGGGAGGAGTAGGCCATAAAGCAGCCCGACAAAAGCAGTATGATATATACCATAAACAGAAAGTGCCGGTTCGGAATTTTTTGATGAATCCAGGTGCCGAGAAGAATACCGGCCGCCAAAAACGGCAGAGTGATCAGGCTCATGCGCAGAACTGTGCCGGTAAAAACACCGGTTGCAATATAGCGGATCAGCAAAATCAAATTCAGGCTGAACCAAAACGAGCACATGGTAGCGCGGAACTGGCTTTTTTCACGAATGGTACGCGTGATATAGATGATCAGCAGCGGGCCGCCCGAGCTGAAAGCACCGTGAACAACGCCCCCAAGGAACAGCAGAAAGTAGAGTATGTATTTGCGAAAGCCCTGCGGCATGGTGCCGGGGGATTTTGTTCTGCTCAGCCCCTGACGGATTCCGTTCGCGGCGACGAGGATCATAAAAACTGCCAGCAAGAATTTCAGCACCATTTCGGGCAGCGCGGAAAACGCCCACATGCCGATCGGCAGGCCGAGAAGCACAAACAGCATCACAATGCCGTACTGCTTCCACTGGATTTTTCGAAAATCCGTCGCGATGACATAGGCGGAAAGCAGCCACGCGTGCAGGCAGAGCACCGGCACTGCGACCGATACACCTGCAATGGCGATTCCAAACGGGAGGGCCAGTACGGTGGAGCCAAAACCCGTAATCGATTCGATGACATGCGTGACAAAAGAAAGCAGCCCGAACAGCAGCTCTTCCATGCTCATAAACGGCCTCCCTAATCCTGAATCGCCGAACTGCAAAACGCGGGGCGCTTTACCCAATCGGGCTGATTGAAATTATTTTTAACAGGTTTAATTAAATAGTAATATAGGCGAGAATCAATGTCAATCAATAAAACGACTAAATCAAAGCTAACATTTTTGGAGGGGTAGAAGTCTCTTTTCAAACAGCACGAAGTTTCTTCTGGCAACCCTGTGGGAACAGTATTGAATGCAGGTGAGCAGAAAAGTGCATTTTTTCAGGAAAAATGCAGCTGTTCCGCCGATTTTTAGTGATGATCAGACATAGATTCGGAAAATCAGAAGAGGGAAGTACTCATGAACTGTTTCAATCAATAAGCTGCATCAGGGCTAAGTAAAACCGCCGTGAGAAAAAAGAAAGCGGTCAAAAAGCACAAAAAGCAGTCGGAATTATTTAATTAAAACACTTAAAAAATAATTGACTTTTCTTTTGGCGGCACCTAAAATCAAAAGTAGAACGACCGGATTGCAGCAAAATGCGCGATTCAGTTAAAAGGTTTATCTGAATGTGAGGGGAGAAAGCATGGATACGGTTTTTCAGTTTACGATGCCGACCAAAATCGTTTTTGAGGACGGCGCAGCTTTTCATGCGGGGGATCAGGTTAAGGGGGAAAGCGTACTGGTGATTTCAGACCCATTTTTATATCAGGGCGGGGTCGCCCGAAAAATCGGCGAGGGTCTTGGCGGCAGGCGGGTGGCCTATTTTACTGAAATTGAGCCGAACCCTTCCTGCGAGAGTGTGGACGCGGCGGCGCATGCTGCGCGCGACGCAGGCGCTCAGTGCGTGATCGGCCTCGGCGGCGGCAGCTCGCTGGATGTAGCAAAGGTGGTCGCCTGTCTTGTGAGCAATCCGGGCAGCATCTACGACTATTACGGCGGCGGAACCAAACAGCTGGAACGCCGCGAGGCGCAGCTCATCTGCATTCCCACCACGGCGGGCACCGGCAGCGAGGTAACGAATGTCGGCGTGTTCACCAACCGTAAAACCGGGAAGAAGGTTCCCCTGCTCAGCCCGCTTTTCTGGCCGGACATCGCCCTGGTCGACAGCACCCTGACCCACACGCTGCCCGCGGCGGTCACGGCCTCCACCGGGATGGACGCGTTCTGCCACGCGATCGAAGCATACTGGAACCGGGAATCTCAGCCAATGTGCGATCTGCTTGCCATGCGCGCAATGAAGCTGATTCTGGAAAATATCAAAATGGCGTATGACCACCCGCAGGACACACAGGCGCGGCGAAACATGAGCTTGGCCAGTACGCTCGCGGGCGTCGCGTTCAGCCAGACCCGCACCACCGGGATTCACGCGGTCAGCTTCCCGCTGACGGTGGAATTCGGGCTGAGCCACGGCGAAGCGTGCTCCATTACGCTGCCGGCTTTTATCCGCATCAGCGAAGAAAAGAAGCAGAAGAAAATGCGTGAGCTGTGCGGCTGGCTTGGGTTTGCCGATGTTCCGGCGCTGGCACAGGCGGTCGAGGATCTGATGCGCAGCATGAACATGCGCACACGGCTGCACGAGGCCGGGGTGCGGGAGGAAGATATTGAACAGATCGCGCGGGTCGGGCTGGAGGCGGCGATCATCCGGCTGACCCCGGCGGAGATGAACGAGCGGACGGTGACGGCCCTGCTTCGTTCCATACTGTGATTCCATTAGGAGGAGAAAGATGAGCGAACAACAAATCGATTTGCAGCAGCAGGCCAATGTCATTCGCAGGCTGACGCTGGAGGAAATCGGGAAGCTCGGCGTCGGGCATGTCGGCGGCAGCCTCTCTATTTGCGAGGTTCTCTCGGCGCTGTATTTTCGGCTGATGAAGATCGATCCCCAAAATCCCGGGTGGCCGGAGCGCGACCGGCTGGTACTCTCAAAGGGGCACGGCGGCCCGGCCCTGTATGCCGCGCTGGCACTGAAGGGCTATTTCCCGATAGAGCTGCTCGATACCCTGAACCGCCCCGGCACCATGCTCCCCAGCCACTGCGATATGCGGCGCACCGTCGGCATCGATATGACCACCGGCTCGCTGGGGCAGGGCTTTTCCGCCGCGGTCGGAATGGCGCTCGCGGTTCAGATGGACCATCTGCCGAACACGATTTATACTATTATCGGCGACGGCGAAAGCGACGAGGGCCAGATTTGGGAGGCCGCCATGTTTGCGGGCGGCAGGCGGCTGGATCATCTCATCGCCTTTACCGATTACAACAAAATGCAGATCGACGGCTATACGCAAGAGATCAATCCGCTCGAGCCGCTGGAGGACAAATGGCGTGCCTTCGGCTGGCATGTGCAGTCGATCGACGGCCACAACACCGATGAGATCGTGAGCGCGGTGGAGCAGGCCAAGCGCGCGCAGGGGAAGCCCTCCATGATCCTGCTGAACACGATCAAGGGTAAGGGGGCTTCTTTTTCAGAGGGAAAACTCGCCTCCCACAACATGAAGCTGACCGAAGAAATGTGGAAAGCAGCGGTCGCCGAGCTGGAAAAGGAGGGAGCGTAAATGAATCAGCCGTTTGAGGTGAAGTTGGAGGAGCATTGGCTGCGGGATACCTACGTAGACCTGCTGCTGGAATACGCCCAAAAGGATGACAGGATCGTCGCGCTGGACGCGGATTTGATGGCGGCATCGAGTGTGAAACGATTCTCTCAGCAGATGCCGGGCCGGGCCATCGATGTGGGAGTAGCCGAGGCGAATATGATCGGCGTTGCGGCGGGACTCGCCGCCATGGGGAAAATACCGTTCACGCATTCCTTTACCGCCTTCGCAAGCCGCCGCGTGTGCGACCAGGTGACGCTTTCGGTCGCCTACGCGGGCCTGAACGTCAAGATGGTCGGCAGTGACCCGGGAATCACGGCGGAGCTGAACGGCGGCACCCACATGAGCATGGAGGATGTGTCGATCATGCGGAACATCCCCGGAATGACGGTTTACGAGCCGGTGGACAGCGCCCAGCTGCGCGCGGCGTTCCCGCAGATTCTGGCGCACGACGGCCCCGTTTATATTCGCCTGCTGCGCCGGCCCGCGGTGCGGATTGATTCAGAGAATGACGAGTTCACGCTCGGCAAGGCGTCCCTTCTGCGCGAGGGTGGGGATGTCACGATCCTTGCGACCGGAATCATGGTGGCCGAGGCGCTTCTGGCGGCTGAAGAGCTGGCCGGGCAGGGGATCGGCGCCGAGGTACTGAATGTACATACCGTCAAACCGTTCGACGAAGAAGCGGTTCTTCGCAGCGCGATGAAAACGGGGGCGGTGGTTACGGCGGAAAACGCCTCCGTCATCGGTGGGCTCGGCAGCGCCGCCGCGGAATGCCTTGGGGAGAACTGCCCGGTGCCCCTGCGACGGGTCGGGGTGCGCGACTGCTTTGGCGAGGTGGGCTTGACCGACTACCTGAAAGAAAAATTCGGCCTCACGGCAAAGGAGATCGTCCGTGCAGCGCATGAAGTGACAGAAAGGAAGAATTTCAGATGAAGGTATTGATTGGATCAGATAAATCCGGGTTCGGCCTCAAGGAAGAGGTCAAAGCGTATCTTGCCGGAAAAGGCTACGAAATGACCGACTGCGGCACGCTTGATCCGGAGCAGCCGAAGCCCTTTTTCGAGGCGGCGCCGATTGCAGCGCAGAAAATTCAGAGCGGCGAGTTCGAGCGCGCCATTTTGATCTGCGGTACCGGCATGGGCATGGCGATCGTCGCCAATAAGTTCGAGGGCGTTTATGCGGCCTGCTGCGAAAGCACCTATGCGGCCGAAAAATGCCGCGCTATCAACGACGCGAATATTCTCACCATGGGCGGCTGGATCATCGCCGGTATTCTGGGCTGTGAAATGGCCGAAACCTTCCTCACCACCGGGTTTACCGAGAATCTGGAGGAATGGCGGCAGGAGTTTTTGAAAGGCGCAAAACAAAAGGTCGGCGCAATCGAAGAATCCATTTACCGCAAGGGGTAATATTCCATGAAAGCAGGATCACTTTTGGCAATGTCCGTTATCATGCGTTCTACCTGTTCCCTAATTCAAAAATCCCGCGAGCCGAAGTTCGGTTCGCGGGATTTTTGACGGTGAAACAGAATCAGAGCTCTTTTTCTTCACTGTTCAGCAGGCCGCCGTTTTCAAAAAACAGGCTTTCCACTGTTGCGGCGGGGCCGAGCGTTTCCAGCCCCATGTTGTAATGGCTGAAGCTGACCCGTTCGGTATTGGCATAGCGGGTCAATTGCTGCTGCAAAGACTGCCGGAAGCGCTCATTTTCAAACAGCTCCCCGTACAGCACCACGCTTTCGGGGTCAAACAGCGTGAGCATGTTTTTGATCACAAGGCAAAGATAGAAAATCACACGGTCGAGCGTTTGCTCCACAACGTGATCCTCGGCATTGTAGGCGCGGATGACCTCCTGAATCGTCACCTTCGAAGCGTCGCCGCCGGTCAGATCCCACAGCACCGGCGTGCGCTGCTCGCTGAGCATGCTTTTCATCGTGTTTTCGATGGAATCGTAATGGATGATTGTCTCAAGGCAGCCCTGATTGCCGCACACGCAGGGCGCGCCGTTCGGGTCGGCGATCATATGGCCGAGCTGAATCGCCCGGTAGTTGAATACGCTGGATTGTCCGTCCCCCAGCGTGTAGGCCGCGCCGAGACCCGGGCCGTATTTGATGAACAGCATCGGGTGAATCTGGCGGTGGCTCGAAAGCACGCTTTCCCCGTGTGCCAGTGCGCAGATGTTATTGGTCAGCAGTACGGGCATTCGGAGCTTTTCCGATAAAATCGAAGCGACAGGAATGTTGCGTTCCTCCCATACCTGAAACGGATTGACGCTGATCCCGTTGATACTGTCTACAATGCCGTTGATGCTCACGCCGAGGCCCACCATCGTTCTGCTGGAAAGCACATTGTATTCCGCAAGCTTTGCCTGAATCGTGTGTGTCAGCTTTTCCAGAATGGCCGGGGCCTTGCGGCGGCAGTCGCCGGTGTAGATCAAATCCTCAAACAGGATGGTGTTGTTCAGGTCGGTGCACAGTACCCGGAATTTGTGCCGGGTAATATATACCCCCAGCGCGGCGTAATGGGCGCCGTTGATCTGGAGCAGCACCTCGCGCCGCCCTTTTCGGTTGGTGCTTTTTTCCCGTTCCGCTTCCACCTGGCAGAGCAGGCCCTCGTCGAGCATCTCGCCGGTGATCATCGTGATGGCGGCGGGCGTCAGGCCAAGCCGCAAGGCGATTTCTTTTCTGGAGATACTGCCGCTCAGGTGTATCAACTGCAGAATGGAGCTGCGGTTCTGTTTTTTCACGGCCAGCATATTGACTCCGTTTTCGCGCACATTGGGCATCGGTACGCCCTCCTTCCTGTGTTTTTGTTAATAAAGAACCTGAATATTCTCTCCCGTGAGCCCGGCATAAGCGCCGTTTTTGGCGGGAGCGCTTTCCGGGTGTGCAATCAGCCATTTTCCCTGCATCCAGAGCAGGCGTTCCTCCCCGCGGGCGTTTTCAGGCAGGCGCTCCAAGGGCAGATTTGTGCCCTGCGGCAGAACGACAACGCATTTGAACCCCTCGTCGCTTACCTTGCAGGGGGCAAAGTGAAGCGTGGTTCCGTAAAGCTCGCACGCGGTTCCGGCGGGAACATAATAGCCCTTTACCAAAGAGGTATCGAGCGTGTTGCCGCGGATATCGCGGGCGTCTGCAAGCAAGAGCACCAGATCGGTCACGGCCAGGTCCAGTTCCGGCATCTTGTGGTATTCCAGTGCGTTCAGGTGGCTGCCGTTGCCGATGCAGTAGCCGACCTCGATCGGCATGGAGCCGTTCAGTTTCTCTTTTACGGCGGCGGCCAGCTCTGTGTCGCAGAGTCTGGGATCGTCGGCTACATAAACGTTCCCCGATTCGGGAACCGCGATTTGCTCCATTGTTTTGAGCCACGGGGTAAAATCGTATTCCTCTACGATCCGGCCATATTGCCGGAAGGATTCGTCGGTAACGGGGAGCAGAGACAGCGCCGGATTTTTCTTTACCAGATCAGTATACACGTTCCAACCTCCCAAATTGCATTTTAAATATTGAAACCGTTCAATGAATTGCGAAAATGTCCGCCGAAAATAAGGATGCGTGATTTGGAACAGGGCAGATCATTCTTTTGGTTTGATCTTAGCATAATTTTAAAGCAAAAAGCAATCCGAATTTAAATTAATTAAAAGATTTAATAATATAGCACAAATTGTGATATTTAAAAATAGTAGAGTAAACAAATTTAGAGCATTTCAATAAAAATTGTTTACATTACACAAATCCTAAGATATAATTTGAATCGGGGAGGCACCCGTGAAAGCAGAATAGAATAGGAAAAACAGGATTAAGTTTAGGCGCTTAAATAACTTGCTGCCACAACGGGGGCCAGATTTGTTTCAGTCGAGGAATCTGAGAGTATTTTAATGTATTAGGAGGTTGTGTAATGAAAAAGTTGATCGCTTTCAGTTTGGCGGCAGCGATTGGAGTGCTTTCCTTTACGGGCTGCAGCGGCCAGCCGGGAACGGCGTCCGGCGCTGGCAGCAGCCAGGCAGGCCAGGAGGTCACTCTGACGTTCCCCTGTATTTGGGTCGGCTCCGACAGTAAGGCAAAAGTGTTCGGCGAAATGGTCGCGGGCTTTAATACCGAATATGCCGGGAAGTATCAGATTAAACTGGAGGAGCAGACGGATTACGACGCCTACCGCGATAAGATCCGTACTCTGATTTCCACCGGGGCCGCGCCGGATCTGTTTACCGTGCAGGATTTCCCGGATCTGGAGCTGTACGCATCGTCCGGCAAGCTGATGAACCTGACCGATTTTCTGGCGGAGTCCGACATGGCTTCTCGTTTTGAGGACGGAATTGTCGAGAGAGCCCAAATCGACGGCGCCAACTATGCGATGCCTTATGAGAGCGCGGTTGTTCCGATCATGTACAATCAAAAGCTGCTGGAAGAAGCCGGCGTAACGTCCATTCCCACTACATATGATGAATTCTGGGATGCCTGCGCCAAGCTCAAGGCGAAGAACATTTTCCCGGCAACGCAGATGACGAGCGCCAACGCGTGGACCTCCATGCTCTGGTACTCCTATGCTCTGGCGGCCTGCGGCGGTGCGGACGTTTATAAGAACGGCTTTGATGACCCCGCGTTTGAAAAAGCGGCGGAGATCATGGTGAAAATGTTCCAGAACACCTCGTCCGACGCAGTCGGTGCGGACGCCACTGTGGTAAACGGCCACTTCTTCAATGAACGCGCCGCCATTTACACCAACGGCTCCTGGATTTTGGGCCGCATCAAGAAAGAGGGCGTGCAGGGCCTGTACGACAATCTGGTGCTTGCACCCGGCCTGAGCTACGACGGCAAAAACGGCGGCGCGTATATCAGCACCATTCAGGCGTATCTGGTGGCAGGCAAGCAGGATGATCCTCAGAAGGCCGAGGCGGCCAAAGCATTCCTGCGCTATGTCAGCGATCCCGAACGCGTGGTAGAACTTGCAAACTCCTCCGGCGCTCTGTTCGCCATTAAAATGGATGCCTCTAAAATCACAGACCCGCTGCAAGCCGAGATCGTAAAGCAGAGCGCCGCGGCGTCTTTCATGATCGGTCATTTCCAGGGCTCCGTTCCCACGGCCGTGGCAAATGAGTTCCCCGCGGCACTGGAATCCCTTGTGATCGGCGACATTACCCCTGCTGAATTTGTGCAGCACCTGAAGGAAGTAAAGGACAGCAACAGCTGACAAATTTGGTTTTCGAGCAACATCGGTTATGCCGCGGGTGGGATCGTGTTTCTTGGGCCGCCCGCGGCCTTTCTTTGAAAAGGAAACAGGGGAGTTTACTATGAAGATCACAAAGCAGGACAGGATCGGCATCGTTCTTTTCCTTGCACCGGCGCTTTTGTTGATTCTGGTGTTTTTTATCGTCCCGATCCTTTCCGTTGGCGTTACCAGCTTTTTTAAATGGAATGGGATCACTGCGCCGGAATTCACCAGGTGGCAAAACTATGCCAAAATTTTTTCGGATAAGGTATTTTGGCGCAGTGTCAGGAATAATTTGATCTGGGTAGCCGGCGCCTGTCTGGTGCAGGTTCCCTTGGCGCTGATCATGGCGATGGTGCTTTCTACAAAGCCACGCGGATGGAAAATCTTTCGGACCGTTTATTTTTTGCCGCAGGTGATCTCCGGCATCGCCATTGCCATGCTGTGGTCGGCGGTATACAACAGTGAATTCGGTCTTTTGAACGGCCTGCTCAAGCTGGTGGGCTTGGGGGATTCGACCCGCAATTGGCTGGGGGACCCCAAAACGGCATTTGCTTGTGTGCTGGTGTACGGCCTATTCTACATTGGGTATTTTATGGTTATCCTGATGGCCGGGATCAGCGATATTGACGAAAGCTATTACGAAGCAGCCACCATCGACGGCGCGAGCCGCCTGCAGATGGAATGGCAGATTACGATTCCCCTCATCCGGTACTCCATCATGACCTGCGTAACGCTGGCGGCCGTGTACGCGCTGCGTACCTTCGAGCAGCTGTATCTGCTCACAAACGGCGGCCCGGCCAACCGTACCTCGGTCTTGGTGCTGTACCTGTACAATCAGATGCGCAATAACAATTACGGCGGCGCCAATGCTTCCAGCATGATGCTGATTCTGACCGGCACGCTGGTGATCATTGTGGTGCGCAGGCTGTTTGCGGAAAAGAAAAGATAGGGGGGAGCGTCATGGAAGGGATTGTAAAAGGAAAAGCCAGTTACAGCACCAAGGGAGTTTTGTGTCTGATTCTCAAATGGTTTATCATCCTTCTGTTTGCGGTGTACACGCTGTTCCCGCTGCTGTGGCTGTTGATTACATCGTTAAAAACCAACGCCGAGTATTTCAATGATCCGTTTTCTTTTCCGGCCGTTCCGCAGTTTCAGAATTATATCAACGCGTTTTCTCAGGCCAATCTGGGGCAGATGATCTGGAATTCCGTGACGGTTGCGGTGATTGCCACCGCGGCGAACGTGTTTGTGGCCGCTATGGCCTCATATGCGATTTCCCGCTTTGATTTTAAAGGAAAAGAAATCTTCTTCACCATTTTTTCCGCCGGCGTGATGGTTCCGCTCAACGCCCTGATGGTTCCGTATTTCACGATTTTCAGCAGGATCGGCCTGCTCGATTCCATGAACGCGCTGCGGATTCTGTACACGGCGATCGGCCTGCCGATTGCAGTCATCATCATCCGCGGATTTATGGATTCACTGCCGCGCGAAATCGAAGAGGCGGCTTACATCGACGGCTGCGGATTTTTCGGGCGCTTTTTTCAGATCATCCTGCCGCTTTCCAAGACGGGGCTGATTACAGCGGCCACGTTTCAGTTCATCACCTGCTGGAATGAATTCGTTTACGCCAATCTGCTGACCTCATCGCCGCAGAATAAAACGATCCAGATCGGGATCCGTTACTTTACCAACCAGTTTACAACGGATTATGTATCGATGTACGCAGCGATTATTATTGCGATTGTTCCCAGTGTTCTGGGGTACGCGCTCTTCCAGAAGCAGATCATTTCCGGCATGACCAGCGGTGCGGTAAAGGGCTGACCGCCGCGCGCAGCGGTGATGATGCCCGTTATACAAACCATTTTCCAAGCTTATACGCCATACAGTTTTGCATAACAAACAGGAGAATGACAGAGCCGATCACAGCAACTAACAGACTCCACAGGTTAAATCCGGTGATTCCCACACCACCGAGCATGTTCATCAGAAAACCGCCGATCAAGGCGCCGACAATACCAACTACGATGTTTGCAAACGCACCCATAGAGGCGTCGGTATTCATAAATTTACTTGCAATCCATCCAGCCAATGCGCCAATAATGACCCAAGCGAGTATACCCATGGATAAACCTCCTTCTCTTTCCACTTATTTAATATGAAGTTTTGCCCAAAAAATCAGTCGTTTATTCATTAAAATACACTGAGAGCGGCTCCTGGTCTTTCCATAACGCTTGAAAAACACTGGTTTTGATCTTGTTGACTTCTCGATGTGTTATGTTATAATGACCTCACGCCGCAAGCGAAAGCGAAGCTTTCGGCGGCTGAGAGAGCATGGAATCATCCGTTTGGTGGTCTATGATACTTAGGATCCCTTTTGAGGGATAGTCTGAAACTTTATGATAGAATGATCTCACGTGTAAAGTAGGGGAAGCTTTCTTTTCATCATACTGGTACCCCGGCTGTTTCTTGTAAGTCGATATAAGAACTTATAATGGAAAAGCTCATGATATAATAACCTTGCAAAACCACACGCCGCACTGTTATTTGCGTCGAAGTGAGAAAACGGATGATATCATAAAGTACAATATGAAAAAGGAGCGGTGAAATGTCTGGAATCAATCAGGTAAAGGCTGTTTTTTTCAGCGCTACAGGGACGACTGAAAAAACAGTGATGAAAATTGCCGGGGCTGCAGCGGAGAAGCTGGGGCTGCCCGTCAGCATTGTGGATTTTACCCTGCCCAAAGGCCGGGAGTGTCCGCTGGTGTTCGAAGAGGATGATCTGGTGATTTTCGGAACTCCGGTGTATGCGGGCCGGGTGCCGAATGTGCTGCTGAAATTTTTGGACACCTTACAGGGCAATCATGCGCTGGCCGTGCCGGTAGTGCTCTTTGGCAACCGCAATTACGATGACGCTCTGATCGAGCTTCGCGATCTGTTACATAAAACGGGATTTCGCCCGATGGCCGCGGCGGCTTTTGTCGGTGAGCATTCGTTTTCCCGGGTTCTGGCCGCAGGAAGACCGGATGCGGAGGACCTTTCGAAGGCCGGGCGCTTTGGGCAGCAGGTTGCAGAGAAGCTCCTCTCTGGGCAGGAGCTCTCGCTGATCGAGGTGGAAGGTGTCCCGCATCCGTACCGCGGGTATTATCAGCCGCGCGACAGGAAAGGGAACCCGGTAGACATCCGAAAGGTGAAGCCGCAGACCAGTTCGGCGTGCAACGACTGCAAGCTGTGTGCCGAAATCTGTCCCATGGGTTCCATTTCTTATGAGGATGTGAGCGAATATATTGGCATCTGTATTAAGTGTGGGGCCTGTATCAAGAAGTGTCCGCAGGGTGCCAAGTGTTATACGGATGAAGGATATCTGTATCATCAGCACGAGTTGGAAGAAGGCTTGACCCGCCGTGCCGAGCCCGAATTGTTTTTATAATCGTTTTATAGGATAAAACGGTAAAGTTGGGCAAATCCATAAAAAGCTATTTTTTTTGAAAAAAGTCTTGCTTTTTTGGATGTATCATGATATTATAGTCAGGCAGTTCAGCGAAAAACGACGAATTTTCCGCAGAATTGCCCTATGGGGGTATAGCTCAGCTGGGAGAGCGCTTGAATGGCATTCAAGAGGTCAGCGGTTCGATCCCGCTTATCTCCACCATATCGTGAAAGAGATCGTTGAAATCCGGAAGATTTCAACGATCTCTTTTATATCACCGTGTTGAGAGAAATGAGAGAGAGTTTAGATGAATCCAATCGACAGCAAGATGAACACACGGAACGCATGGCGGGAGAGAGAAAATTCCGTGCAGAGTTTCTCCTCCTACAATGGGATCACCGTTACAAAGCTGGAAAAGGATGTGGCCGAGGGAGAACTGGTCATCACACCCCAATCTCTGAACTCTGCGGGGATTGTCCACGGCGGCTGCCTTGCCACGTTGGCCGACACGGTAGCCGGCAACGGCGTTGCCTGCGCCACCGGACACATGTGCGTCACCGTGAATTATTCCTTCCACTTTTTAAGCCCCGCCTTTGGGGATGGGCATAAGATTTATTGCCGTGCTATTCCCCAGAAAATAGGACGTACCCTCTGCCTGTACGAGGTTTCTCTGACCGACGACAACGGGCGGGAAGTAGCAGCCGGGTCCTTTACTTTTTTCCTGAAAAGGCCCCTGTGAATTTTTGTCGAGCACCGTCTCTATCCGCAATATATCGGAGGCACTAGTAACTGATGCAATCTTCGAATGACTGGAATTCACAAATAAGCAAAGAAATGTAATGATTACGATGATTTTAGCCTCTAAAAGAAATTTGGACTGGGAAACATGGGGGGAGATCAGCTGGGAGATTTCACGAATATTTTAGGAGGTTAGCGGTTCAATCCCTATTATCTACGCCCAAAACACAGTGACCGCAAGGCGAAAAGCCTTGCGGTTTATTATACGAATGAGAAGATGGACACTGGATTATTTTTCCTAACGGACAACTGGCATTTGCTTTTTTGTTCTTCACTCTGACTATACTTTGTATTAATAGCACCTACATAAACTATTACATATGGATTATAAACATAATGCGAAGTTACTATGACTGTTTTTCCTAATGTGAATAATAGGATACTGCACCCATTATTAACGTGAATAATTCTCCACAATTTCTTTTACGCAATCTAAAAAAGATTCCTCACCCATCGTGTTTACTTTAAAGAAAACTGCCTGGCTGCCGCCGGATGTAATAGCAGTAAGAAATAGGCGATTTCCATTGCCAATCAATGTAATATTTAAACTAACACGATTACCGCCCATCATACTGTATCTTTCGTAAACACGGACAGCACAGCGTATATCATTGTACGAATAATCGCTACCGTCCTCAAAGCTCGCCGATGCGCTGCCGTTTAGAATTCCAGAATGAAGAATATTCAATAGTTCGCTAAAATCCCCTTGAAAGTCACGTTTATACTTGGCCATGTTATTACCTCCAAAATATAAAATAAGGTTATATGATATAAATAATCGGACTTGGCCATTTTCGCAATATTGTAAACATAATTGGAAGTTAAGTTTGTGGTTCGATTTTCATCTGGATATCCTTTACCCCATACCGAAACGACGGCCTCCCGAACCGCTTTGTGTCGCTTCC
>OFCQ01000388.1_pt1 | contig 19415 bp, 18 predicted proteins | sample 1520861 | NCBI WGS metagenome assembly OFCQ01 (sample SAMEA2699036, study PRJEB24076) | metagenome | biome: Human gut stool | place: Spain | collected 2012-11-21 | reverse complement strand
CAGCTTGATATCATCGTTTTCACAACACACCTCTTCATTAAAATTGGCACAGCTGTCTCCGCTGATTTGATACTCCACTGGGCTTTCCTACCTTTCATTACCCACGGCATTGGGTATGATCTTTTTCAATATGAATCAGTACCACTTTTTTACAGTAACTTCAATATGTAATTTTCAAAATCAAATCAAAAGATTTTTAAAACTAAATAGAAGAAGCATAGGCCCGATTGCTTTTTGACCGCGGGCCAGTCTAATTATTTTCTGCTCTTCCCTGTCAGATGATCCACTGTAATTTTGATTACCTTTACCCTGCTGTCGGCATTTTTGATGTAATCGAGCCCTTTTTGCATGAATTCGGGGGAATATTTCTGCACCAGCAGTTCCATCGCGCGCTGTTTTTCCTCCGCGAAGACCTCTTCCGCCTTCCCGAACAGCACCGCACTTTCATAATTCGTGGTGAAATCCCCCGGCAGAACCTGTGTTGCACCAACGACACAGAAAGAAACCTTTGGATTTCTGATGATATTCTCCAGCTTGCTGCCGACGATGGCACAGTGAATATAAACCGCCCCGTTCTCATACACGTAGCTGACCGGAACGCCGTAAGGGTATTCCTCCCCCATGGTGGACAGCACACCGTATTCGCCCTTTTGAAGCAGCAGCTCTGTGTTTTCAGGGGAAAGGATACGATCTTTTCTTCTCATCTCCGGAAACATCTTTTCACATCCTGTTCTTTTATGAGTTTTCTTTTCAATTGAAATCGTCTGATACAAGTACATTGATTTTTTGCTGCCTACGGCGGGGAAAGAAATCATCAGCTTGTGAAAGCGGCATGATGATCATTCCTCCGGCCTCCAAAGGCTGCGCGCAAGGTCTACCGTGCCATTTTCCCGAAAAGAAACGCCTTCGCCTTCCAGCAGGCGGCGCTGCTCCGTCCACCCCGGCGCCGTACGGCCCAAACGGTTTACCACCCGGTGGCAGGGCAAAGACAAAAAGGAAGGGGTATGGCTCAAAGCATTCCCAACCTGCCTTGCGCTGCGCGGCGCTCCAATGAAAAAAGCGATTTGCCCGTAGGTAGCTACCCGCCCGTAGGGAATTCTTGCGACAACCTGATATACCTGATCTGTGAAAGTCCCTTGCTCCATGGTGTCTTTCCTTCTGTAATGATATTACTTTTGATTATATCGAACGCACCCGCAGAATACAAGAATTTTATCCTATGACACACCGGTGTGTGGCGGCCGCCGCCAAAGCCGGTGCGTTCAATACCTGTCTCCCCTTCTTCATCGCCAGTTCGTGAAGGCCGAGCGCAACACCCCCGGCGTACAGGCGTCGCCGATCTCATTGTTCCGGTTTTGACTGGACAAGCGCTTTGAGGTCATTCCCCCCTGGATTCTGCTTTATCCTCAGATCAAATGCTGAAACGATTGCAAAAACATGGTCAAAAATATCCGCCTGTATGGATTCATATTTGTCCCATACGGTTGTGCCGGTGAAAGCGTAAAGCTCGATCGGCACTCCATTCTCTGTGGGGGCCAGCTGCCGAACCATGATGGCCATGTCCTGGCGCAGATCGGGATGATTCTTCAGATAGGCTTGCAGGTATGCCCGGAATATTCCCAAATTGGTCAGACTGTCTGCACGGAGCACGCCGGGCAAATCCGCGATATCGGATTCGTCGTGCGGGGGCGGCGCGCTGGCTTTCCATTCTATATAGTCCCGGACATACGGGATTTGCCGGTAACGCTGCAGCATCTCATCGTCGCAAAAGCGCACACTGGTAATATCAATATTGACGGCCCGTTTCAGTCTTCTGCCGCCGGATTCCTGCATGTAGCGCCAGTTTTTGAACGGCTCGTTGACCATTGAATAAGTAGGGAGCGTTGTGACGGTATTATCCCAATTCTTCACCTTCACCGTATGCAGTGAAATCTCGATAATCTGCCCGTCCGCCTGCCCCGGCTTTTCAATCCAATCCCCCAGGCGCACCATATCGTTCTCTGTCAGCTGAATACTGGACACAAAGCCAAGAATCGTATTTTGAAACACCAACAGAAGAACCGCACTTGCAGCACCGATGCCGCCAAGCAATAAAAGAGGCGAACGGTTCATCAGCACGCTGATGATGATAATCAGCCCTACCATATAAGCGAGAATTTTGAGCACTTGAAAGTAGCCCTTCAACGGCCGGGTTTGCGCGGTCTCTCTTTTTTGGTAAATGTCGTCGAACGAGTTTAACAACTGATTTGCGGTATTTACAACCCCGATCACAATCAGACACGACGCCCCGCGTTGAAGCCACTCTTGTCCATCCCGAAAGAAGGGCGCCATCACATAGACAACAAGCGCAGGAACAACCAGTGTCAGCTGTTCAAACACTCTGTGGGCGAACAGAATGTCGCCCCACTTCATTTTCGATTTGGAAATAACTGCCCGCAGAACTCGCAGAACAATATTCTTCGCGATGAAATACGAAACCAAAGCACTGCAAAAAATGATCAGCACCAAGACAATAACGGAGGCGATTTGTGCGGTTGTCTCGCCGGCGCCATAACTCATTATCGTATCGTTCAGCCATTTCAACATGATATCTGCGCTCCTTATATCAAATCGATATGATTCATCATTCCCATTCATACTGCCGGTAATGTGCAGACAAACTCAATCGATCCCCGCAATGCTTACGAAAGCAGGAATTTTTCACGGGGAAAGTCCATTCCGTATTGCGATATTTATTCGAAAAACAAAACTGCATCCTCAAAACTGCCCGAATGGCGAAAAACAGGCCGGTACCATTACGCCGTGCTCTCTTTTGCTCTTTTCATCCGCCTGTTGATAAGACGGATAATTTCTGATCGATTGCTTTTCAGTATACCATAAAAAATCCCGGCAAATCAAATACAAACCGCATTGATTTGCCGGGATTTCCGGACTGCATTCGAAAAGGCCGCGCAAGTCATAACCACCAGCTAAGCCGGTAGCTTGATTAGGCCCTATAAGGGCCTTCTTCTGACTAACATCTTAAGACGCATGACACTACTTTCCTTTTGCATTACTTGCCCCACTGCCCGCAAACGGGTCACTCCCTTCGATTGCTGCACTTTTACGCCCTTACCACCTTGTTTTGGCTGGGCGCGCTTCGCTCGATACTGGAAGCGAAAGCTTAGGGGGAACCTCCACCGGCATAGCCGATAATTTCCACATCAACAAAAAAATGTTCCGCGTTGATTCACGCGGAACATTTTTTTGAAATTATCCTGCCAGCGCGGCTACCCGGTAGACCGCCCGGCAGAGCGCATACAGATTTTTTTCCGGCAGATCCTGGTTTGCAACACAGCCCGGCCCGATGATCAGGCCCCTGTCCCCGGCGGCGGCGATCGCCTCCTGCACATGCTGCTCTACATCGGCCACAGAACCGGAGACCAGAATGCTTTCCCGGATTTTTTCTCCGTTTTCATCATAATAAGGGGTTTCGCGGATTCCGCCCAACAGGCACTTATCTGTTATCTTCCGTGCCTCCGCCAGAGTCGGACTGCTCCACCGGTCGTGCCAGTTGATGCAGTTGACGGGATAATCCGCGATCAGCTGGAACATCCCGTTGTCGCCATGCAGGTGCGCCACATTGAAAAAGGTTTCATCCTGATATGCGGCGATCACCTGACGGTCGTAGAATTCCCCGAATTCGCGGTACTGCTCCTCGGTCAGAAAATCGAAATTAGCACATTGGGTGGCAAAGAAAAAGCCGTCTACACCCGCTTCAATGTTGGCTTTTACAAAGTTAATGGTAGTTTCCGTCAGGGCCTGCAGCGCCTGCTTGAACAAACGCGGATTTTCTTTCATATCCAGCAGAATCCGGTCCCCTGCCAGCTTTCTGGCCGTAGTCAGAGGGCTGAAAATTGTCTGGATCACCGGGAATTGTTTTTTCGCCAGAAGGATCGTGTGCCGGGCCGCCTGAAGCTGCTTGCCGTAAGAGCCATAAATGGCCGGCAGCGGCTCGATCCGCTCCCAGTCGCTGATCTGGTGGATGCCGTAGTCATCCACAATCGGCGGAAGATTCACACGGTTAAAGATTTTCACCTTCACGCCGTAATCCTGAACGCCGTACAGCCCGAAGGGCATCAGCTTAATGAAATCAAAGTCATACTTCTGCGCAAAGGCGACCTGGGTTTCCGCCAGACTTCTGGGGTCCTGATCCACAGCGGAAAAATGCATCCAGACATTCAGCGGAATCTTATCCACCTCCTGCCCTTTCAGCGCTGCCTGAATTCGCTCAAACTTATCCATAATACACCTACCATTTCTTAAATGCCAGCTCAATTCGGCTGAATACTACATCCAGCAAACCGCACAGCGCCCAATAGATCAGCGCCGCCGCGATATAAGCCTCCAGGTAATGCGCGTTTTGAGCTGAGGCCAGCTTCGCTTGGGACAGAATATCTGCCACACCAATGGTAAAAGCAAGGGAAAGCCCCTTGATGACGCCCAAAAAAGTATTAAAAAATACCGGTACCACCACCGTGACTCCCTGCGGCACGATGATCCGAAACAGCGCCTGTAACCCAGTCATGCCGCTGGCATAGGCAGCGTCCCATTGTCCGGGGTCGATGGAGTAAAACGCGCCGCGGATATTCTCCGACTGCCCCACAGAAATATACAGGGCATAGGCCACGACCAGCACGGCCAGAGGCGAAACCTTGACGTCCTGCCCCATTCCGAGCATACGGCAGATGCTGTCTATCGCCATGGGCAAAATAAAATACGCCAGATATAAATGAATGACCAGCGGGATTCCCCTGGTATAATCGATAAAGACCCGGGCGATCTGTTTCACCACCGGAATCTGGCGGATTCGAACTGCCGCCACCACAAAGCCCAGCAGGATGCCGAAAATCAAAACGATCAGCGCTGTCCCCAAGGTAAAGGGAACCACAGTGAGGATAAACCGCATATCTTCCAGAATGACTGTTCCGCTCAGCATTACCCCACCCGCTTTTCCGTTTGATTGCCAATTGTGATCTTCTTTTCGAACAACTGGCAGAGCTTGCTTACCGCAAACGTGATGCACCAGTAAATGACGGCTGCAGCCAGATACACCTCCAGCTTTTTCACGCCGTAATCGTTGGAAATAATCTTCTTTGCCATTCCCATGATATCTGTCAGTCCGATCACGAACAGCACAGAGGTATCCTTGACCAGCTCTACGAAAGCGTTCTCCAGATTGGGCCACGCAATGGGCAGCATCTGGGGCAGAATAATCCTGCGGAGCTTAGTAAAGCCGGTCATTCCAATGCTGTCTGCTGCGTCGTGCTGCCCCCGCTCCACCGCCAGATAGGCCGGGCGCAGATATTCCGACATGTAGGCGCCGTTGAACAGGATGAGGGCCAGAGAGACGTAAAGAGTCTTGCTCCAGTCGTCGGCATTGATGCCGAATTCCCGCAGGATCAGCGGCAGCCCGTAATAGACCAGAAAAATGTGGATCAGAGGAGGTGTGCTGCGAAAGAAGGATACATAAATATTGGCCAGCGGAGAAAGCACCTTCCATTTTTTGATACGAACCGCAGCGATACCCGCCGCCAGCAAAATCCCAAAGCTGCCCGAAATCACAATAATAAACAGAGTATAAGGGATTGCTCCGCTGATTCGGTCAATGATTTTCAGAACATAAGAAAAATCAATTCCCATGGCTGCAGGTGTCACTCCTTTCCGGTTTGAACTTTGTTATTCGGTAAAGTATTTGATGGTATCTTCTCCATACCAGGTTTCGGACAGCTTTGACAGAGTGCCATTTTCACGCAGGGTTTTCAGCGCCTGCTCCACCTTTGCGGACAGATCGGTCTGATCCTTGGCCAGGGCGAAATAAATACCGTTGATCTTTACGGGAGGGGTAACGGCCTTGACCTTCAGACCCAGCTCTTCCTTGATCTCTGCAAAGCCCAGATTGTTGGGCAGCACCAGAGCGTCATATTCCTTGTCGCTGACAGACTTGAAACGGTCTGCAACAGAAATGCCGTCGCCGGTGGTAATCGTGATCTGCTTGTCGGGGTGCTCTTGGTTATAGGCGGTCAGCAGGTTGAAAATGCCGCCGTTGGGAGTGGAAGGAACCAGCTTTTTGCCTACCAGATCATCAAGGCTCTTGATGGAATCGTCGTCTTCATTGACATAAATGTTGATCAGGCTGACTCCGTTGATCGCGTTGGGGATCAGGTATTTCTGCTCTCTTTCGGGGGTCTTATACAGGCCGCCGCCAATCAGCGCGTATTTACCGGTCTCCAGACCGATCTGGGTAGCGTCGCTCTCGACCAGTTCGATATTGAAATCATAGTCGGTGATCAGCTCGTCGACTGCTTTGAGCACATCGACCTCATAGCCGACCTTCTCGCCCTTATCATTTTCAAAGCTCAGAGGCTTGGATCCGGATTCCAGCGCTACATTTACGGTTTTCACCTGTGCCGCGGAAGACTCCGCGCCGCTTTGGGCAGCAGACGCGTTGGCGCCTGTGTTTTGATTGGATGCGCAGCCTGACAGAACCCCTGCAAACAGCGCAGCCGCTAATACAGAACTAAATAGTTTCGTTTTCATAAAATCTCCTCCTGATTTGTGTGGAAACCACATGTTTTTTGTTCCTGAAAGAACGGATCATTATATTTGATAAACAAAAGGCTGATAGATACAATCTAAGAACCGTTTTGTTGCCGCTTCCTTAGGCGAAAGGAAAACTTCCCGGGGAGGCCCCTGCTCCACGATATTTCCGCCGTCCATGAAGATCACTTTGTTGGCGATGGTCTGGGCAAAGCTCATCTCGTGAGTGACGACCACCATCGTGATCCCCCTGCTTGCCACCTGCTTCATCACCGAAAGGACTTCTCCCACCAGCTCGGGGTCAAGCGAAGACGTTGGTTCATCGAAAAGGATGACGGAGGGATTCAAGGCGAGGGCTCTGGCGATCCCGACCCGCTGCTGCTGGCCGCCGGAAAGCTGGTTGGGATACGAATCTTCCTTTCCCTCCAGCCCAACGCTTTTCAGCTGCTGCTTCGCCGTTAAAATCGCATCCGCTTTGGGAATCTTCTGCACGGTGATCAAACCCTCCGTGATGTTTTCCAAAGCTGTTTTGTTTTTAAACAGATTGTAGTGCTGAAACACCATGGCTGTTTTTCTGCGCAGCGCCAGAAGCTGTTTCTTCGAGGATTTTTTATAATCATACTCGACTTGATCGATCGTAATATTTCCTTCATCGGCCTTTTCCAGACCGTTCATACAGCGCAGCAGCGTGGTCTTTCCCGTTCCGCTTGGCCCAATGATCACCGCTACATCGCCCTGCTCCACCGTCAGGTTAATGCCTTTTAAAATCTCTTTGGCAGCAAAGGATTTGCGGATATTTTCTATGACAATCATGGCTGCTCCTCCTTCCACAACTCCAGATTTTTTACTTTAGCACCGCATTAAAACATACTAATCTTATATGGTTAAGATGCTTTGTTTAATAAAGAATACGTTGCACACCGCAATAAGTCAACACTTTTTTAATGAAAAAAAACTTTTTTATTCATGTTTGGTTAAAATACATGTATGTTTAATAATATTTTGGTCACATTAATAGGCTGCACCTATATCAAAAAGGAACAGAATCCCAGCCCATGGCGGCATAGGGACAATTTCAGAAAAGCAAACTGAATAGAAGCAAGCACGCCCTGAGCCAATTGGCTCAGGGCGTGCTTCGTTTCAATAAAGCAACTGATTTGTCATCAGCTAGCCTCTTATGATTGGCAAGGCTGAATCGATGATTTTAGTGCCATGTTTGACAGGGTAATCCCCAGAACTTCACCCAAATTCTGCGGTTACTGCAATGTTTTGTGACAATGGTATACTATGGAAAACCAACCTCACCGCTGCCAGGCGTCCATAAAAATGGACGATTTTCTTCAATTAAAAGAAAGCGATTCCCTTACAAAGCATCTGCTTTTTCGCTTCTATTTTCAGGACATTGCTTCACCGAAGAAATTGGCAAGGGCATCGCCGAGCTTTTCAAACACCGGGTGTTTGTCGAACATAAAGTCATTGTGCTTGCCGTCCAGAACCAGCAGCTCCTTTTTTCCGCTGATCCGATTGTAAAACTCCAGCGACTCTTCCAGCGGATGCAGCTGGTTATCCTTACCGTGACCCACCAGTACCGGGACATTCAGGGTGTCCAGATAGTCCTCCGCGTTGAACTCCAGAAGGGACTGCCCCAGCTCCAGCGAGATTTCCTGCCCATAGCCTTTTACCGTATACAGGTTATCCTTCACAACGCCGTCGGTATCCGGGTCCAGCGGATAGTAGCGGAACGGATTGTCAAAGCGCCGTGTTCCCTCTTTCACAAAGCGAATCCGCTCCTGCGCCACCTCTTGCCGCAGCTTGTTGAAGTCCACATAGGAATAGACCGATCTCAGCCAGCGTTCGCCGCAATAAAAGCCATTCAGGCCCGCAACCGCCCTGACACAGGATCCCTTGGACGCCGCGGCAATCACCAAAGCGGCCGCCATCCCCCATCCAAGCAGGCCGATTCGCCCGGTATCGACCTCCGGCAGTGTCTGCGCGTAAACCAAAGCATTGCGGATATCTTCCACCTGCTCTTCCAGCTTACATACGCCGGCAGGACCGCCGTTATCCAGAAAACCGCGGTAGTCAAAGCCGAACGCAGCATAGCCCCGCGCCGTCATCGCTCTGGCAAACAGGGCGGGATAGATCGCATTCAGACCCATATATCCGGAATTCGGGACGATGCAGGGGCGCTTCTCCCCCTCTTGATAATCGTCGGGAAGATACAAAATCGCTTTCAGCGGATAGCCATTGCTGTAGAACACATGGTTTTGTGTAATCATTTCTTTTCCTCCTCAGATTGTGACTCTTTCGTGACAAGAACAGCCCCCTTGTCGGCGGATGTTACCAGCTCTGCATACTTTGCCAGCACACCGCTTCGCGGTTTCTTCAAAAGCTGTACGCTGGATAGCCGCCTGCGGATCATTTCGTCGTCCACCAGCAGCTCCAATCTGCGATTGGGGATATCGATCAGAATCCCATCGCCGTCCTCCACAATGGCAATCGGCCCTCCCGCCGCTGCTTCCGGAGAGATATGACCGATACAGGGGCCTCGGGTAGAACCGGAGAACCGGCCGTCGGTAATCAGGGCACATTTTTCATCCATCCCCCTGCCCACCAGCAGAGAGGTCGTCATGTGCATTTCCCGCATGCCGGGGCCTCCCCGGGGGCCTTCGTAACGGATGACAATGACATCGCCCTCAGTGATCTTGTCGTTTGAGACTGCCTCGCTCGCGTCCTCCATCGAGTGGAATACTCTGGCGCGGCCCTGAAACACATACATGCTGGGCTTGACTCCCGCCTGCTTGACCACGGCGCCGTGCGGCGCAAGATTCCCCCGGAGGATGGCGATTCCGCCCTCGGCGCGTTTGGGTCTTTCCAAGGGGAAGATGACGTCGTTTTCAGGCGGAACAATATCCGCGTTGTTTTCTATCAAGGTTCGCCCGGTAACGGTCAGATGATCCTTCTGCAGATGGGGTTCGATAGTTTTTAGTACCGCTGGAATACCGCCCGCCTCGTCCAGATCGGCAAGAGCGTATCTGCCGGAGGGCTTGATGTTGCATATGTAGGGAACCTGCCGGCTGATGCGGTCGAAATCTTCGAGCTGCAGCTTCACACCCGCTTCGTGGGCAATGGCCATCAGGTGCAGCACGCTGTTGGTGGAACCGCCCAGGGCCATGCTGGCAGAGATCGCGTTTTCCAGGGCCGATCGGGTGACAATATCTCTGGGGGTAATGCCTGCTTCCAGCAGACCGATGATGCGGTTTCCCGTCAGGCGGGCCATCCGTTTTTTCTTGGACCCCACCGCCAGAGCCGTGGCGCAGCCCGGCAGTGTAAGCCCCAGCACCTCCGCCAGACAGCTCATGGTGTTGGCGGTTCCCATCATGGCGCAGGTACCGGCGCTGGGAATAGCGGCCTCTTCCATCCGCTGCAGCTCCTCCATGGTGATTTCACCCTTTTGCGCCCTCCCCGCAAACTCACGGATATCCGTTGTGGTGATCACATCGATCTCCCCGTATTTACCGGTCAGGCTTGGGCCCGCTGTCAGGACAATGGCGGGGATGTTGACGCGCAGAGCCGCCATGATCATCCCGGGGACAATTTTATCGCAGCCCGGAATCAGTACCATTGCGTCAAAGCGGTGCGACTGTACCATAATTTCAATCGAATCCGCAATCACATCCCGGCTGGGCAGGGGGTATTGCATTCCCAAATGTCCCTGACACATACCGTCGCATACGGCGATTGTGTGAAATTCCTTTGGCACTCCCCCGGCCTCGGTGACACCGAGTTTGACCTGCTCTGCGATCTCTCTCAGATGGATATGGCCCGGTACATTCTCATTTCAGGAATGATCCAACCCATTCAAGGGCTTATCAAAGTCGCTACGGGTCATACCGGTGCTGTAAAGCAATGCCCGGTGGGCGGATCGCTCTATTCCAACGGTAAGCTCATCACTGCGTTTCCGCATGGGTTCCTCCATGTTGAAAGCCTCCTTTTCAAAATTGACGTATTCCCCAGAATATCATTTGTTCACTTCGATATTCTGGGCACCTTGCTGCTGGTTGTATTATATAAAGCAAAAGGGAATAAGTCAACCGTTTTATTAAAAAAGGAATAAATATATCGTTTATAACAACATGGATATCCCATTTACGGTCACAATCCATAAGAAACGTTTCATTTGAGCTCTTATATTCTTTTTTGACTGGTTTTGTGATACAATAACGGCAATCACAAAAAGGGCGGTGTGTATATGCCTGAGCAATCCGGTTTTTCAGCAGAGGCACCCAATATTCTCGATACCATCAGCAGTATCAAGGATCTCCTTCCCAAAAAGCAGCGCCATCTTTGCAATTACCTGCTGCAGCATTATGAGTCTGTGGGCCTGACAACAGTGGCGGAGCTGGCGGAACGCGCCAATGTGGGTACTACGACAGTGATGCGCCTGGTCAAATCACTGAAATACGATACCTTCAACGCCTTTAAAAAGGATTTGCTGAGCGTAGTGATATTGCGGGAAAATTCCTCTTACCGCAGTATGAAACAGGCATTCGGCAAAACAGATGTGGAGCATACCCGGGATAACCTGACCCTACTTTGCGAAGAGGCAGCGGATTCCATCCGCAATATTCCTACCCCTCGAAATGCGGAACAATTTGAGCGCGCTGTTGATTTTCTGATGGAGGCAAGACACATCTACATTTTGGCGCAGCGCTCATCCAAAGCCGCCTCTCTTTGCCTGGAGTATTCCCTTTCCCCGTTTTTGCCGGACAAAGTTCGCCAGATGAGCACCGAGCTGGATTATGTGTATGACAAGGTGCTGACCATGCAGAAAGAGGACGTTCTGTTTATTGTTTCCAACTGGCCCTGCGGCAGTACCGTGATTGAGGTTGCGCGCTCTTGCCGCGAGCGGGGGATTCCCATCATTCTGCTCACCAATACCAATGTGAACCCCATCAGCAAGCTGTGCGATATTCTGCTCGACACCAATTCCGTGAACGGATCCTACCTGTTGCTCCCGGCCATTGCCGTTATTGAGGCGCTGAGCGCCGAGCTGGGGCACAGAACATTGCCCCAATCCACGGAAAATCTGGAACGGCTGGATGATATTCTTCGTGAGAAAAAGATGATGGTCTGGTAGCTCAAGCAGTTCCATCCTTCAGACAATAAAAGAAGCCTGTCAACACATGTGTTGACAGGCTTCTTTTATTGAGAGCGGGAAACAAAACCCGAACACGCGGTCTGCCGTTGTTCGTTGCCGGCTGCCTACGATTAAAAGTTCGATACGCGGGTGTGCCTTGCACATTTATCTATTTCCGACAGACACCGCACAAAATAAAAAGGATTTTTATCGGATCAAGCTCTGCTCTTTCCATTTCTTCGTTTCAAAAGACGATCATCATTCATGAAAAAAACAGACGTTACAAACCCAAAAAGTAAAAGGAATGTTTATTCCGTTGAAAAGCACAAACATTCTTTTTGTCGTTTGTGCATTTGGCAGAATTGTTTCTTTTCTTTATTTTTTGGTTGATTTATTCCTTTTTCAAGCTTATACTGATGCTATCCCAAAAAGAAAAACGCGATAAATGTCGAATTTGGAATGAACGAAAGGAGCAAGCGAAAAAATGAAACAGCGCGAAATTACTTTTTACAGTGAAGGAACAAAGATGGTGGGTAACATCTATCTTCCCGATGATTACAAAGAGGGCGAAAAACGACCTGGTATCGTTGCCAATTCCGGTTGGACGGGAGTCAATAAGGTGTATCCCGCCATGTTCGCCCGCCAGATGACCGCCCGCGGCTTTGTCTGCATGGGTTTTGATTATCGTGGCTTCAAGCCCTCCGGCGGTATCAGCGGTATGGATAAATACACCACCTTGGAAATGGAAATTGACGATATCAACAACGCCGTTACTTTCTTCAAGCATCAGCCCGAGGTGGATGCGGGCCATATTGCTTTGATCGGCTGGGGCGTAGGCGGCGCGGTTTGTATCGCAGCAGCGCATCGCGACAAAACGGTGAAGGCCGTGGCTACCTTGAATTCCTTTACGGACGGCCGCCGCTGGATGCGCATGGGCATGGGCAATGACAAATTCAATAAGATGCTTCGCACACTGGAGGAAGACAAATACAAGCGCGTTACCACTGGTGACCCCGTACTGCGTCATCCCTATGAGTTTTATCCCAACATCGATGAATCCGGAGACTTCTATGTGGAGAAAACGTTAAAGAACCTTAACGGCGGCGTAAAGGGTGACATTGAGGTAGAATGCGGCGAGTCCTTCCCCACTCCCATGTCCAGCGTCATTGCAGAAAGCTTTGTTCGCTTCAACGTGCAGGACATTCTGCCGAAGCTCGCGCCGGACTGTGCCGTATTCGTAGGCCATGGAAAGTACAACGAGCTGCATGACAAGGAAGAGGCCGAGGACGCCTACCGTCTGGCGAACGAGCCGAAGCAGCTGTACTATGTGGACGGCAAACATAACGAGTGGATGTTTGATGAGGACCCGAAGCTGGGCGGCCTGTGCGACGCAATGGCGGAGTTCTTCAGGGACCATATCTGAACATAATTTTAGGCTTCACTTCTTTGTCGGTTTAGACGGAAAGCGAAGTGATTTCTGTTTCGTGTGTTGCATGATCCGGATATTTTCCTTTTCACACAGCACCGCCGGATCAGTCGGAGAATCTTTTGAGGGGTCTTGATCCCAAAAAGCATTTGGCAAACTGCGGATAATAACAAAAGAAACGGTAAAACCAGAGCATATCTTGCAATTTTAAAAAGGGCTGCCGGAGCAGGCATATGTCACCTGCTCTTTGCAGAGGCAACAGGAGCTTCCCTTTTTAAAAGCCTTTCGCCAGCGTTAGGTATTGGGCATATCCTCAATGCATTGATGTGCTCTGGTTTTTTGCCCAAAAATCCTTTGTATATTGTTCCGCAAAATACATATAAGAGAGGAGAATTTGTGTGGCATTTTTCAAAGATTTCAGCGCATGGGCACTTTTAATCGACTTTTTTTGGGCTTCCCTTTTCCTTTGGATCGCTCAGGTCATCCGCCTGAAGGTGAAAATTTTTCAAAAGCTATTTATTCCGGCCTCTGTTTTAGCAGGTTTTGTCGCGATGATTCTAGGTCCTGGGTTTCTTAAGGTGATTGGATTTTCGGGTCAGGCGACTTCTTACCCCGGCGTTCTGGTCGCCATGCTGTTTGCCACTTTGATGCTGGGCCACGAAGAAAAAACCCAGTCATTCGGCAAGAGCGTATGGAAGGTACGCGACCAGTTTTTGAACATAGCACTGAATTCCTTTTTCCAATTCGGCACCAGTATCCTGCTGGGTCTCTTGCTCGTTAAGGTATTCTTCCCGCACATCAACGAAGCGGTCGGAATTCTGATGCCAGCCGGCTGGTATGGCGGATACGGCTTCGCCGGTGCGATCGGTTCCGTTTTGGGGAACTATGGCTTTGAAGACGCTACCGGCATCGGTATGACGCTAGCCACCACAGGTCTGCTTTCGGGCATTATCGCCGGAATGGTCTACGTCAATATTGCCTGCCGCAGAGGCAACACCAAGTATACCGCAAAGCTGAGCGAAATCCCCGAGGATATTCGTTCCGGACTGCTCAAGGGTGAAAACCAGTTCAGCTCCGGTACAGCCACCGTCAGCCCCAGCACCATTGACCCCGTCGGCTACCACTGGTGCCTGGTATTTGCGGCAACCGGCTTCGGCTGGATCATCAACTACTACATTAAACAGGCCTCCGGTGTCGATGTGCCGGTCCTGTGCCTGGCGATGCTCTGCGGTCTTGCCATTCAGGGCATCATGAAGCTGATCGGCCTTGGCGAAAGCGTTGATAAGAAGACCATTAACCGCATTGGCGGTACCTGCACAGATTATCTCGTTTTCTTCGGATTTGTCTCCATCAGAGGCGCCGTCATTGCCGATTACTGGAGCATCATCCTGATTCTGTCGATCTTCGGCTTTATCTTCTGCAGCTTCTCTCTGTGGATGGTCTCTCCCAAGGTTTTCCTGAGCAGTTGGTTCGAAAAGGGGATTTTCCAGTGGGGTATGTTCACAGGCAACGTGGCATCCGGTGTGACACTGCTGCGCGTCATTGATCCTCAGGGCGAAAGCAGAACGCTGGAGGATTACGGAATTGCCAACATCCCCTTCTCCTGGATCGATATGGTGCAGATTTCTCTCTACCCGATCTTACTGGGGTTGGGCTACACCTGGCAGGTAGGGCTTGGCCTGGTGCTCCTCGGGTTTGTCACGATCGGCATTTTGAGAGCCGTCGGCTGCTGGCATAAAGCATACATGGGCGGCGGTGAATATGAAAAGATTCTGGCCGCCAAAGAGGCGTCAGCGCCAAATACTTAATCAAGAGCTGTAACTATCCATTTTCTGTAAGTGTGATACATGGGATTGGGCCTTCGGTTTTGCGCTACCGAAGGCTCATTCTCCAACTATGTTGATTTTGAAAAGGAGGCTGGGTTTCGGGACGGTATCAGCCGCTCCATCAGGCGCTGATCCTTTGAATTTTTTCACAAGTGAAGGGAATTCCCGCGTGAACAGCAAAGGCGATATACAACAGCGTGCCTCTTCTATTGCAAATAACTCCCAACACATTTATGAAAGGGGGATATCGGACGCAATGATCCAGAAAAAGCAAAAAATATGGGGTGCTATATTTGTGACAGCAATACTCGTTACAGCAATCGTGCTGCTGCAAGCAAACAAGCCTTCTGTTGCGGACAGCGCTGTTACCACTTCGGAATTTACCAAATCTGTGCGGCAGGCGACCAACGAAGCCGGTATTGCGGTATCTTTGACAAACCATTCCGATACGAAGCTTACCAGAGAAGAAGCGGCACTGATTTTGCAGAACGCTTTGCATCTGCCCGACAAAAGCGAATCCTTTGAGGATGTCGCAGATGAATGCAGATATGCGGGCGCAATCGGCGCCGCTGCCGACACAGGCATCCTCGCCGGTGTCAGCAGTCAGAAATTCGGATATGGAGAGTATTTAACGCCGGCACAGCAAAGTGAAATGATTACCCGGCTGAAAACGTATTACACCGACCGGCAGAAATCCTATGGCCAATTCAAGGCTGCGGCGCTGCAATTTAACCCGGTCATGCACGACCGCGATGGAAATGTCAAAAATCTGTGCACAGAGATCGAAACGCTCTTGGAGCAAGGCGTCAAGCTCGTGGTCGCGCCTGAAATGAGTACGACCGGGTATGGGTACCAGTCGCGCGAGGATATTGCGCCTTATGTAGACACACTTCCCGGCCACGCAACCGATGCGATCAGTGCGCTGACTAAGAAATATCACGCGTATGTTGTCTTTGGCATGGCCGAAAAGGACGCAAAAGCTGATATCTACTATAATTCCGCGGCGCTGGTGGGGCCCGAAGGGTATATTGGAAGCTATCGCAAAACGCACCAGTGGGAAACCGAAGAGCACTGGGCCGCCTGGGGAGACAAGGGCGTCCCTGTTTTTGCGACCGAACTGGGCAATATCGCCATCAACGTGTGTATGGACGCCGCTTATTTTGAGAGTGCGCGCTTGGCCGGGGTGAACGGTGCGGACATTCTGGCGTTCCCAACCAACTCCTCGGCACAGGCAGTCAGCGCGCTTCCGGCGCGCGCGATACAGAACGGGATGTATATCGTCAGCGCAAACCGCTCCAATACGGAGCTGGGGTTTCATATGATCGGCTCCAGCGCTATTTGGAGCCCGACCGGGAAAAAATTAGTGGAAGCTCCGCTGATTGCCAGTGAGAAAGAGGATGTCGATGCGGCAGCGGCGTACATCGCGACGATCGATCCGGCGCAATATCAAAACGCAAACAAAGCACTGTTCATGCAGCGGCGTCCTGAACTTTATCAGAATTTGATGCTGCGCGTCGGCCCATGGGATTATACGAAATCTGCTGAGAGCAAACATGTCAATGCCGTTGCGCTGCAGTATATACCCCAGGGCAGCGAAGAACAAAACAAGACTTCGATCCAAAAGCTCATGGAGAATGTTTCGGATGCCGATCTGGTTGTTTTACCCGAATTATCCCTGATCGGAACGGTCAGCGGAACGCCGAAGGCCGATGCAAAGCAGGCAGCGGAATTCGCATCCTCCCTTGCAGTAAAATATAGCACGGCAGTGATCATTGGCGCGGTCGAGGAGAAGGATGGAAAGCTCTACAATACATCTGTTTTGGTGGACGCAGCCGGTAAGGTTGCCGGTACTTATTACAAAACACATTTGAGCGAATCTGACCGCAAATGGGCAACGGCAGGCGACGATATCCCTGTATTCAGCGTGGATGGGATCGGGAAAATCGGCATGCTGATAGGCGACGATGTGTGTTTCCCTGAAACAGCAGGGGTTCTTGCAACAAAACGTGCCGATGTGATCGCGATCCCGTCCGCCTGGTACGGCCAATATGGCGGTTTCTTCGAGATTAACAACAAGCTGTCGGCAAATCCATTTCCTGCAAACGCCATGGTCTTGTGGGACGCTGTTTCGGAAGGAGCGCAAGCCTATACGATTACGGCAAATTTTGTAGGCGGGGAAAAAGGATATCTTGGCAGCAGCGCGCTCAACACACTGGACCCGCTTTACGGATTGGATCAGCCCCTTGCAGCTTCAAAGACGGAAGAGCAGGCGCTTTCCATGTCGTTTGACACCCTTCAGAGCAGCTGGTGGTACAACCAGGAAATGCTGATCAATTCCAGACGCTGCGATTATTACAAGCCCTTGGTGGCGGATTGACCGCTGAAAAGGCAATTCTCAAGCGGCATTCCCTATTGGCTATTGCTTTTCTCACAGCAAGGCTTTTCTCATAGGCTTCACCAAGGACGGTGCTGATTTTACTTACTTTCTTTACTTTCATGGATGCGGGCCTTCGGCTCTAAGCCGCAGAGGGCTCATTCATTAGGAGCGTGTTTTTATGAAACAAGATGAAGTGCTGCGTATTTTAGAGGGCAGCTACGATCTGCACGTCCACCCTATCCCCTCGCATGTGCCGCGCTGCCTGGACGATTTTGAACTGGTTGAACAGGCTGCCTCTTATCAAATGGCCGGCGTCATGATAAAGAATCATTATGAATCCACTGCCGCCCGTGCTGCTCTTGTAAACCGGCGTATGAGCCACCTGTGCACACGTGCCTATGGCGGCGTGGTATTGAATTGGCCGGCGGGCGGGTTGAACCCCTATGCGGCAGAGAGCGCACTGAAGCTCGGAGCCTCCTTTGTATGGATGCCCACAAGAGATTCGGCTCACTGCCTGAAAAGCGGGGATATGCCGGGCGATTTTTTTACCAGACCCGGAATTTCCGTTATTGACGAAGAAGGAAAGCTTCTCCCTGTGGTCTACGATATTTTTGATGTGATAAAAAAATATGATGCGGTTCTTGCCACAGGGCACCTTTCCCCTGCCGAATCGATGATACTTTGCAAAGCCGGACGAAAAGCGGGAATCCATATGGTTTTGACTCATCCCGAATGGGAACGCACACAGATTGATGCGGCATCCCAAAAAGAGATGGCGGATTTGGGTGTATGGATTGAAAAGAATTGGTACAACATTGCAGAGGGAAACTGCTCTGCGGAGCAGATGGCTGCCAACATCAAAGCCGTGGGCGCACGCAGAATTTTTCTTGCAACCGACCGCGGGCAGGCAGGAAAGGAAACACCCGTTGAGGGCTATATTCGGTTTATCAAGGTTCTTCACGATCAGGGTATCCCGACAGAGGATTTGATTACGATGGCGCAAAAGGTCCCTGCGGAACTGTTAAACAGATCCATTCCGTAATCAAAAGTACATCTTTCTTAGAAGGATATGGACACTGAAACGATCCGTTTGAGAACAGGGATTCTGGAGCAAAGGGAATTCTGTTCCACAATACAAAAGGCTCACGAAACTTCCGTTTCGTGAGCCTTTTGTATTATAGGTGAATATAGATGCTGCAAACAACGTCATATTATACTTACGAATCGAAAAAAACCAGCTATTCGTCCAGTTCTTTTTCGTCTAACTGTTTTTGAATTTTTGCCTGTCTTTTGGCATTCAGATACTTAAGGAAAGACAGTACAGCATAAGTCAAAACGGTTGAGCTGATAAAAGTCACTGCCAACACGGCAATAAAATAACCGATACCATCTTCCCTATATTGTTCTGCGTACTGTGTATAGTTCAAAACGCCGTTAATCGCGGTTACTACAATTCCCGTTACTATACTGTTTATGAAAGGAAAGGCTTTCGCTCGTTTTTCTTCGCCGTATATGTCAAGCCCCAAGATCAGGTATCGTATTATCATGTAAAGGGACATTCCGAAGAAGCATATAAGCTCAACAGCATACTGCTCAAACGGAGCGTTCAGCAGTCTTTGCTGAACGAGCACTGAACAGAGAAGTATCATCATCAAAATACCGTATGCCTCACTATTTATTTTACGGCGCTGCGCCAAAACTCTTTCATCTTGCAAATTTTGCTTTCTCATTCTGATTCCTCCCAAAATAAATCATTCAATGTTTTGCCGAGTGCCTTACTGATCGCTATGCAAAGATTTAGCGTGGGATTATAATCCCCTGATTCTATCAGCCCGATAGTTTGTCGGGTAACACCTACGGCTTTTGCCAAGTCCGCCTGGTTCATATCAACTTCCATTCGAGCGATTTTCATTCGCTTATTTTTCATGTAATGCCACCTTCCATAGGTATAATATACACTATATATAACACGATGTCAATTATATATTGCATTCATGTTGATGAAGATTTATGGCAAGCACATTCCATGCTAAAAATTCCACGGGAGCCGTTTAAAGCTCTTGTAAG
>OFCQ01000386.1_pt1 | contig 19514 bp, 16 predicted proteins | sample 1520861 | NCBI WGS metagenome assembly OFCQ01 (sample SAMEA2699036, study PRJEB24076) | metagenome | biome: Human gut stool | place: Spain | collected 2012-11-21 | reverse complement strand
GTCGTTCTGCCGTTATGCAGAAGCGGCAGTGTCAGACAAGATCTGGCAGGGCGGGTGCATCCGGTTTACGGATATGTGATGACGATCCTGCTGTATATGACGATCGGCCCGTTTTTCGCGCTGCCCCGTACCGCTACGGTATCGTTTGAAATCGGCCTTGTGCCTTTTCTTCCGCAGCCGATGCAGCGGGTAGGGCTGGCTGTGTTCACGGTGGTGTTTTTCGCCGCGGCGCTGGCGTTTTCGCTGCGTCCCAACAAGCTCTTGGTCTGGGTGGGGAAGGTTCTGAATCCCCTGTTCCTGGCGGTGCTTGCGGTTTTGATTATTCTGAGCGTTGTTTCGCCGATGGGCGCTGTCTCCCAGATTCCGGTAGCGGAGCCTTACGCTGCATCTCCGTTCTTCAAAGGTTTTCTCGAGGGCTATAACACCATGGATGCGCTCGCGTCGCTGGCGTTTGGAATCATTGTGGTGAACAGCCTGAAAGAACTGGGCGTGGGCAGCCCCCGCGGCGTCGCGCTGGCAACCATCCGGTCGGGCGCGATCAGCGTGCTGCTGATGGGCCTGATCTATGCCTTTCTGGCGTATATGGGCGCTTCCAGCGCCGGGCAGTTCGCCGTTTCTGAAAACGGCGGCATTGCGCTGGCCCAGATCGCCCGGCATTATCTCGGGACGGGAGGGAGCGTCCTGCTGGCGGTGATTGTGACGGTGGCCTGCCTGAAAACGGCGATCGGCCTGATCACAGCCTGCTCGCAGACCTTCTGTGAGCTGTTCCCGAATCATTTGAATTATCGCATTTACACCGTACTCTTTACGCTCGTTTCGCTTTTGGTCGCCAACATCGGCCTGACACAGATCATTTCCCTGTCGATCCCGGTGCTGATGTTCCTGTACCCGCTGGCGATCTCGCTGATTCTGCTGGGAATTTTAAGCCCGCTGTTCCATAATCGGCGCTGTGTGTATCTGATTCCCACCATCTTTACGCTGTTTGCCGGTGTGGGCGATTTTCTGAACGCCCTGCCGCAGCAGGTGACAGCGCAGCCGGCAGTGCAGGCGATTTTAGGCTTTTACCGCGAATCGCTGCCCTTCTTCTCGCTGGGGATGGGCTGGGTGATTCCGCTCGCGGCAGGACTTGTGCTTGGCTTTGTGGTCTATCAGTTTACAAAACAAAAGAAATCGGGCCAAAGCGCCTGATTCATTGGAGCTGCTGCAAAACGGTTTCGCTGAAAATATCATAAAAAAGCGTCTTGAAAGGGTTCAAAAACCCAATCAAGACGCTTTTTTTACTTTTCAGAATCAGCGATGAACACCCAGGAAAAACAGTGCGATGGTTCCGGGGCCGGAATGAGCGCCGATCACCGGGCCAACATAATTGATGACGACACCTTTTACCGAAAAACGCCGGAGAACCTCGTCGCGAACCCATTCGGCATCCTCCAGGCAGTCGCCGTGGCTGATGTAAATCATCTGCTTTTCCGGGTCGATCACGGTCTCTTCCATCTGATCGACCAGAGCGATCAGCGAAGCCTTGCGCCCGCGGGCTTTCCCAACGTTGATCAGGTGGCCCTCGTCGTCCACGTGCAGAACAGGCTTAATGCCAAGCACCGTGCCGATTAAAGCCGTAGCGGAGGAAACCCGGCCGCCCCTCTTTAAATGGTTCAGGTCGTCCACAGTGAACCAGTGGCAAAGCTTCAGCTTGTTTTCTTCGAGCCAGTCACGCACTTGATCGATGTTTTTGCCGCTCTTTTGCAGCTCCACCGCATGTTGAATCAGCAGGCCCTGTCCCAAAGAGGCGCACAGGCTGTCTACGGTATAAAGCTTGCGGTCCGGATATTGCGCGATCAGCTCCTGTGCCGCAAGGTGCCCCGCATTATATGTGTTGCTCAGGCCGGAGGAAAACAGGATGCAAAGCACATCCTTTCCCTGTTTTAGCAGAGCCTCCATTTTCTCCTGAAAGGTCTCCATGTTGACCGCAGAGGTGGTGCATACCGCCTCCTGACGGAGCTGGTCGTAGAAATCATGAAAGCTGATGCTTTTTCCATCCAGGTCGTTTAAATATTCCTGATCGCCCAGATGAACCGAAAGGGGAAGAACCTCAAGTCCCCATTCACGCGCAAGGTCGCCGGGAAGATCACAGCAGGAATCCGTGAGAATTACAAAATCATTCATGGAAAAAATCCCTCATTTCCAATTCTTTGCTTTCTTTCCATAAAAAACAAATTGCCTAATTTTGGGATTATTATATCATAACATCCCCGATTATGCAAATTGTCTGTTCTGTAACAATGAAAAAATCCAAAAGAATCGCTTGACAAACGGAATGTAACATTGTATTATTGTATTAATCCACTAGTACAATCATACAGACGGAGGTGAAGATGGATGAATTGGGATCTGAAGTCTGACAGACCCATTTACTTTCAGTTGATAGAACAGATTGAACTGAGAATTATTTCCGGCATATATCCGCTGGGGAGCCGGCTGCCGTCGGTGCGCGATATGGCAACGGAAGCTTCGGTAAATCCAAATACCATGCAAAGAGCGCTTGCCGAGCTGGAAAATCAGGGACTTTTGTATTCACAAAGAACAAGCGGCCGGTTTGTTACGGAAGATGAGGAGGTTATCAAAACCATGAAATATTCTCTTGCGCAAAACATTATCAAGGAATTTTTGGAGAAGATGAATTCTCTGGGCTACGATTTCCGGCAGACCATTACATTGCTTGAGCAGATAGAGGAGGAGAAGAAATAATGGAACCGATTTTACAGTGCAAAAACCTGACAAAGGTTTTTCCCGGCAAGGTTGCGCTGTCTGGAGTGAATTTAGAGATCGGCCGCGGCAGAATCGTTGGCCTGCTTGGCCCGAACGGCAGCGGCAAAAGCACGCTGATCAAGATGTGCAACGGGCTTTTGACTCCCACGAACGGCGAGCTTTTCATTGACGGGAATACCCCGGGGATTGAAACAAAGAGGATTGTTTCGTATTTGCCGGAGCGCACCTACCTGAACGACTGGATGACTGTGCGGAATCTGGTGGATTTCTTTGACGATTTTTACACGGATTTTGATAAGGCGAAGGCATACGATATGTTCCAGCGGCTGGATATTAAAAGTGACGCCAGGCTGAAGACCATGTCGAAGGGCACGAAGGAAAAGGTTCAGCTGATTCTGGTGATGAGCCGCGATGCTTCGCTGTACCTGCTGGATGAGCCGATCGGCGGCGTAGACCCGGCGGCCCGCGACTACATTCTGAACACGATCATTTCGAACTACAGCGAGAATGCAACCGTAATGATTTCCACCCACTTGATCAGCGACGTAGAGAGAATTCTGGACGACATCATTTTCATCAACCAGGGTTCGATCGCGCTGGTTTCCTCGGTGGAAGAAATCCGCGAGAAAAACAATAAGTCCGTGGACGAATTGTTCCGGGAGGTGTTCCGATGCTAGGGCGTTTGCTGAAATACGAAATCAAGTCAACGGCTCGCATTTACCTGCCTTTATATCTGCTGTTGTTTTTGATGGCGGTAATCAATAAGGTTTTCATTTCAATCAATTCCGGATCAATCGATTCCGGAAAATTTGGAATCCCGATCGCGATTTCCATGACGGCATATGTGACCATTGTTGCGGCTATTATTGTGATCACCCTGGTGATGACGATTCAGCGCTTTTACAAGAATCTTCTGCAGGACGAAGGCTACCTGATGTTTACCCTGCCGGTCAGCGTGGATGCCAATATCCTCAGCAAGCTGCTGGCAGCAGTACTTTGGAACATTGCAAGCTTAGTGATTTCGTTCTTCTCCGTGCTCGTGCTGGCGCTCGACCGCGATGCGATGACCGCAATCGTCGAGGGATGGAGAGAGATTCAGGCTTTTCTGGCCACACAGAATGCTATGGTGTATGGAATCCTCTTCCAGAGCATTTTACTTCTTCTGCTGTCACTGGCGGTTGGGATTTTGAACCTGTATGTGGCGATGGCGATCGGTCAGCTGCTGACAAAGCATCGGGTTGCCGGCGCGCTGGGTGCGTTCTTCCTGATCGGGCTGGTAGAGCAGATTATCGCAACGGTTTTTATCAATACCGCTGCAAACAGCGGATGGTTTGACTTCTTTGAGGCGATGCAGCCGGTTGAGCTGACGAATTGGGTTCTGACTGCGCTCAACATTGGGCTGGTGGTTCTTGGCGCAATCTACTATTTCGCCACAAAATATATTCTGAAGAACAAACTGAACCTCGAATAAGCAGCAGTTTGATTCCCCTCCCACTGGTGGGAGGGGATTTTTTGTATTTTTAGCCGAAAAAACGGGATGGTCATTTCTGGTAGAATTCTTAAGTTTTTCCTGTTTTGGTTGCGAAAGGGCTAACCATGCGGTATAATCGAAAAGAAAGTGGCATTTTGCCACAATTTGTCTGTGGATTCAGATCGATGGATCGCAAAGGCGCACAAAAGCGCAGTACGAATGAATGGTTGAGGAATGAAGAATTTGAATCAGAGAGGGATTAAAAAATGAAGCGAATGAGGCCGTCTGTGACCAAACGTTTTTTTTCGGCAGTACTTTCCGCTGCGGTAACCACTGCGGCGTTTGTCAATATGATGCCGGTGGTAATGGCAGCGCAGGCTACTACAACAGATAAGCTGAATATCAGATCCGGACCGGGAACAAGCTATGAAATCGTGAAAACGATTGATAAAGGAACCGCGGTGGAAACGCTGGATTCGGGGAGCTCCGGGTGGTATAAGATCAAGCTTGCCGACGGAACGCAGGGGTATTGCAGCTCGCAATATCTACAGGTTTTGTCTTCCGGCAGCTCGAGCAGCTCCGGCAGTTCCGCGTCCGCCAACACCAGCGGGTCATCTTCCACCTATGGCACTTTGACGCTCGACACCCGCAGCTATACCATGGCCCCGGGCAATATTTATGATTTTCGGGCAAAGGTAGAGGGCATGGGTCTGACGCAGGCCGATGTAAACGTGTATTCCTCCCGTACCGGTATCGCAACCGTCACGCGTGTGGCGGGAACGGATAAATACCGGGTCACCGCCAAGGGAGAGGGCGTTTGCTATGTGGTGGCGGAGGTTGCCGGGGTGCATGCCTCCATTAAAATCACGGTGCAAAAGGGTGTAAAGGCGTGGGGAGAATCCACTCGTTCCATCTCCCTGCTAGGGGATCATCCGGACAGGCCGTCCGGCGGGGATACCCCTTCCGGCGGGCAGACCAGCGCGATCACACTCGATACAAAGAGCTATCAGTTTGCCTCTGTCGGTAAGGTCTATCAATTTTTGGCAAAGGGAATTGCAAGCGGAAGCAGCCCCACAGTAACTTCCTCCAATCCGTCGGCTGTCAGCGTTTCTTTGAAGAATGCCAATGATCCCCGCGGGTACTTATATGAAATCAAAGCGGTTTCGGCAGGCTCCGCTGTGATTACCGTCAGCAGCGGAAGTGCTTCCGCACAGCTGACCGCTACCGTGCCGGGTTCCGGCGGCTCCGGCGGACAGACCAGCGCGTTTACCCTGGATACATCAAGCTATGCCTTTTCCTCTGTCGGCAGTGTGTATCAGTTCCTGGCAAAGGGAATTGCAAGCGGAAGCAGCCCGACAGCCACTTCTTCCGATTCCTCGGTCGTCAGCGTTTCCCTAAAGAACGCCAACGATTCCAGAGGATATCTGTATGAGATCAAGGCCGTTTCGGCGGGTTCCGCCGTTATCACCGTTACCAGCGGCAGCTTTACCGCCTTTCTGACGGCAACTGTGTCGGACTCCGGCGGCTCCGGAGGCGGCAGCACTGAAATCACGGGCGCCAGAACCACAACCGACGTGAATCTGCGCAGCGAGCCGAATACCAACTGCTCGGTACTGGTGACTCTGAGTCCCGGTGTAGTCGTAACGGTTTTGGACACTGCTTCTTATCCCGACTGGACAAAAGTGAGAACGGCCGACGGTAAAGTGGGTTACCTTTACAATGACTACATAGAGTATTTGTACGGCAACGATGGCACTCAGGTTTCCGGCCTGACGCTCTCGCACACCTCGGGGACGATTCCAAAAGGAAAGAGCTATTATGTGAAAGCTTCGGTGTCCCCCACGGGCACTGCTGTGACATGGACCTCCAGCAACACCAATGTTGCAACCGTCAGCAACGGCTTTATTTACGGCAATCAGCCCGGCAGTGCGGTCATCACCGCGAAAGCGGGTTCCAAAACAGCAACCTGCAATGTAACCGTCACAGCGGCGGACCCGGTGAAAACAGCTTATACCACTCCCAATGTGGCCGGGATCGGCCAGCAGGTCGAGCTGGTGGCGGTAACGGATAACACCCGTTCCTCCGTGCGTTTTGTGGTTTCCATGAACGACGGCACGACGAAGACTCTCGATGTTGGAAACTACACGACCGAGAACTCCACCAACGGCAATCTGGCCCCGAACTACACCCGCGTTTGGAAAACGGCGGTCACGTTCTCTTCTCCCGGTACCTATCAGGTTGCGGTTTATTCCTCCACGGGCGGCTCCAGTTACAGCAGCACGGGAGCAACCACTAGCAGCTTTGTCGTCAGCACACAGGAGAAAACCTCCTCCACGCGCGAAAACCGCCGTGTCAGTGACGAAATGCTTGCGTTGATTGGCAAGTGGGAGGGCTACAGCGCCGCTGTTTACCCGGATACGCTGGCGAACAATATCCCGACCATCGGCTATGGACAAACCTTTGGCGCAGGTGCGCTGTTCTACAACAACCAGACAAAGACAGAAGCCTGGGCCCAACTGCTCAATTCTGTCAATGGTTCCTATACGCAGGCGGTCAATACCTTCCTCGCGAATAATAACATCAAGGCCAATCAGCAGAACTTCGACGCGATGGTCAGCTTCTCGTACAACGTGGGGGCGGGCTACTGGAGCGGCTCCAGCGCGTTTGATATCCGCGAGATCATGCTGAACTCTGTGGTTCCCCCGACGATTCCCGCAGGCGGACTTTCCGCATCGGCTACTTTGAATTTTGATCTGTTCCCTTCCGCCAGTTCGGCGGGCGGGCGGCTGACGGAGGTAGCGGCCTCCACATCCCTGCAGGTGCTGCAGACGACGGTGGATGCTTCCACGAAGTCGGTTTGGTATCAGGTGCAGACGCCGGACGGAACCGTTGGCTGGGCGCGCTCCGGAGCGATCCGATTCAGCAATGCAGCCAGCATGCAGCGTGATCTGAGCTATACCGACGCCTATGCAATGGCAACGGAGTGGCTGCGCTGGAATCAGGCGGGCGGCAAGGTCTACGCAGGCCTGGTGTACCGCCGTCTGGGAGAAACAAAAGTATTCTCCTTCGGCAACTATACAGAGGCTGACAGCGCCAATGCCAATTACAAGAAGAACACCTACGGCTACACATACCCAGTTTCCGCCCAGCCGTACGAGCAATAAGCACTTTTTCATAAAATGAATCTGTCCCATCCCCGCCAAGGCGGGGATGGGACAGATGTTTTTTTAGCCCTTTTTCCATCCGATTGATTCATCAATACGAAAAGCCCTCTGGCGTGGTTTTGTTCATCCACGCCAGAGGGCTTTTGGTCAGTATCATTTATTTTTTAAAATTCCCTGGTTTAAGGGGTTTCCATTTGCTTTCGCAGCGTCCCTTAAAGAAACAGATTACTCTGTGTCCATAATGCAAAAATCCGTAATCAGTCGGCAAGGCTCATTGTTTTGATCCAGCACCCAGAACGACGGATATCCTCCGTCCCCGTATCCGCTGGAAAAAACGACCAGATTCTTTTCACTGCCCGGCAGGCAGATATTTGCTGTTGAATAGGTGTGTACGTAGCTTTTGTCCAACAGAGTATCCAATTCCTCCCAGGAATAATCCTCTGTGGCGTCCAGCAGCTTTTCGTATTCCATACAGGTTTCATAATCCATAAACCCGCCGGTTCCGCTGTCTACCCCGTATCCGAAAAGTTCTTCCTCTTTCAGGGTTGTGATGTCCTCGCCGGCATGAATGGCCAGTTCAAAGGACTTTGGGGGATTGTCATTGAATGTTATCTCAGCAAAGGCGACCCGGATATCGGTATCGATATGCAGCAGGTACAAGGTCACCGGGTATTTCCCGGGAGCAACCGTTCTTTCAAAGGGATTCTTTTCAAACAGACACAAAGGATCGTTGGCGACGATTTTTCCAGTGGGCAAATAAATTTCGCCCAGCTCCTGAACCGTCAGCCATTGCTTGTATTTGTCCTGTGATTAATACCGGTCGATACTGCCGGAATATAGGGCCCCAAGGATCGTTTCATTTTGAAATGTCATGTTCCTCTCCCGTTTCAGAGCGCCTGTACGGCTTCTTTCTTTTTCTTCGGCTTTTTACGGTAGCGGTCCTCTTCGCTGAAAACGCAGCCGCAGTATTTTTGCATATACAATCCCTTTTCTCGGGCCTTTTCCTGGCCTTCGCGAAAATAGGGGCGGAAATCGCGGTACAGAAATTCCACACCGTATTTTTCGGCGCTTTGCTCCATGGTCTCCCGCAGCAGCTCATGATTCTGATAAGGGCTGATGAGCAGGGTAGAGGTAAAGCTGTCAAAGCCGTGCTCTGCGGCGTAGGCTGCGGCGGCCTCAGCGCGGACAGAATAGCAGTATCCGCAGCGGTGGTCAAAATCGGGAGAAACATTGCGGATAAACTCGCGCAGGCCGTAGTCGCCCTCCAGTATCAGTTCCATCTCTACATCCTTCGCGTGCTGGACCAGCGCCTCCTTGCGGCTTCTGTACTCCGTATAGGGGTGGATGTTCGGATTGAACCAAAAGCCGACAGGCTCAATCGCTTCACTGCGCAGAGTTTCAATACACATGATGGAACAGGGAGCGCAGCAGATATGCAAAAGTGTTTTCATGATCGTCACCTGGTTTTTCTAAGAATATGGAGCATGCCGATGTCGGATGCTCGAATGATTCTTATTATACACCGGTACGGCGGCTGAATCAATCTTGTTTCTCACGCAGAATCTTTTGCCACAGAGTTTGTGCTCAGGATTGGTAATGAGCCTGCACGTTTCGTTTTGGTTTTCAGGGTGCGCTCCAATATTTTCGGTCCAGCGCGCGGTACTGCACCGCTTCGGCCGCGTGACGCGGTTCGATGGTGTCGCAGTTGTCCAGATCCGCGATGGTGCGGGAGATTTTCAGCACCCGGTCAAATGCTCTGGCCGAAAGGCCCATGCGTTCAAACGCCGTTTTGAGCAGTGTCTGCGCGCCCGGGCTCAGGCGGCACACCTCATGCAGCAAGTTCGGCGTGATGCGGGCGTTGCAGGTGATGCCCGTGCCGCGAAAACGCTGGTTCTGGCGTTCCCGCGCCGCATTGACCCTTTCCCGGATTCTCGCGGAGCTTTCCGCTTTATCGCTCGAAGAAAGCACGTCAAACTCTACGGGCGGAACCTCGACGTGCAAATCCAGGCGATCGAGAAGGGGCCCGGATATTTTGCCGAGGTAACGGTCCGCCGCGCTCGGCGAGCAGACACAGGCCCTTGTGGGGTGTCCGAAATAACCGCAGGGGCAGGGATTCATCGCGGCCACCAGCATGATCGAGCTGGGGTAGGTGACGCTGCCGCTGACCCGCGAGATGGTGACGGTCCCGTCCTCCAATGGCTGGCGCAGAACCTCCATGGTGTCGCGGTGGAATTCGGGCAGCTCATCCAGAAAGAGCACGCCATTGTGCGCAAGCGAGATTTCTCCGGGGCGCACGACCGTACCTCCGCCGGAAAGCCCGGCCGGGGAGATCGTGTGATGCGGCGCGCGGAAGGGCCGTTCCCACATCAGGGTGCTTCCCCCGGGAAGCGTGCCGGCCACGGAATAAATCTGGGTGGTGGTGATGGCTTCCTCTAAGGTCATGTCCGGCAGAATCGACGGAACGCGCTTTGCGAGCATGCTTTTCCCCGAACCGGGCGGGCCGATCAACAGCACGTTGTGGCTCCCGCTGGCCGCGATCTCCAAAGCGCGTTTGGCGGCTTCCTGCCCGCGTACCTCCGAGAAATCCGGCAGGGGAAAGGCGGTGTTCCTGCCGGAAAACGGATCGGAACCGCATGGGGGAATCAGGCGCTGCCCTGTCAGATGCATCACCAACGAACGGATGTCCGTCACGGGATAGACCCGAAGCCCTTCCACCACAGCGCCCTCCGGCGCGTTTTCTGCAGGAACGAAAAAGTCGGTGATTCCGGCCTGCTTTGCGGCCAGCGCCATGGGCAGAATTCCCTTTACGGGCCGCACCTCGCCGGAAAGCGACAGTTCCCCCACCATGGCGCAGTGCTCTGCATCCCCCTCCAGCTGGCCGGAGGCATACAGCAAAGCGGCCAGCACCGGCAGATCGTAAATCGGCCCTTCTTTTCGCTTGTCGGCCGGGGCCAGGTTCACCGTGATTTTCGATACCGGGTAGGTGAACCCGCAGTTTTTCAGCGCGGCTCGAACCCTGTCGCGCGATTCTTTCACCGCGGCGTCAGGCAGTCCGACCACTTCAAAAGAGGGAAGCCCATTGGAAAGATCGGCCTCCACTTTTACCATAAATGCATTCATTCCATGCAGCCCCAGGCTGTGAAGAAAGGATACCAAAAAAATCCCCCCTAAATATCCTCTTCATTATATCGGAATTTTTTTGCTTTTTCCATAAAATGGGAAATAATTGCACGACAAAAATCAAAATAATTGTCGCAAAAAGAGATATTTTGTGCGTGTAATACTATTTTAACAACGAAAGAACAAAAAATTTTGTAATTTTTATTGACTTTACTAATAGGATCGAGTAGAATGAGTGTTGTAGAGAATCGCTGATACCTGAGGTGCTTATTTTGTTTGATCTATTGCCGGAACTTTCCGATCAGCAAGTGGCAGAGCTTGTGAACGAAGGGAACACAGATGCCTTTGTTGAATTGACAGCCCGTTACATGGGGTTGATTCGTGGAAAAGCTTCCGCCTTCCGTGGGGTACCCATTGAGCCCGAGGATTTATATCAGGAGGGCCTGTTGGGGCTGCTTCACGCAGCACACAGCTATAAAGCCAGTGGTTCCGCCAGTTTTAAGACATACGCAGGAGTTTGCATTTACCATCAGATGGTAACGGCGTGCCGGTCGGCACTCAGCCGAAAAAATCTTCCTTTACATAATTTCGTTTCTTTTCATGATGCAGAGCAGGACGACAGCTGGACAGCCTCGTTCCTGTCCGACCAGATTGCCAATCCCGAAACATTGTTGATTGACAGAGAGAACCTCGAAGGGCTCAGGGCCCGCATCAATCAGAGCTTGTCTAAAATGGAGCAGGAAGTGCTGTTTTTATATTTAAATGGCTGTACGTACCAAGAGATCGCGCAAAAGCAGGCTGTTTCTGTGAAAGCGGTGGATAATGCGATTCAGCGGGTACGAAAAAAACTGAAAAACCCATTTTAGAATCTCTATGCCCGGGTAGCTTACGTAGAGCGTTGGTAATCAAAGGAGTCGGTGCGAATCCGTCTAAGGGCAAATATCTTTAATTCAAAGCGAGGTAAAATCAAATGTACGAGGACAAGACTCTCACATGCAAGGAATGCGGTGCGGAATTTGTATTTACTGCCGGCGAGCAGGAGTTTTATGCGGCGAAAGGCTTTGTAAATGAGCCCCAGCGCTGCAAGAGCTGCCGCGATGCCCGCAAGAATGCAGCCAAACCGGAACGTGAAATGTTTGTGGCCACCTGCGCTTCCTGCGGAAAAGAAGCGAAGGTTCCGTTTAAGCCCCGTGAGGATCGCCCGGTTTACTGCAGCGAGTGCTTTGCAAAGATGAGAGAAGAAGGCTGATAAAAGCGAGCGATTAACGCCCCTCGCGCTCTGCGCGGGGGCGTTATTTTTGTATATTGGGACAGGGATTGATTTTTTTTCTTCCGGGTATTATAATAAAAAAAGAATTCAAAAACGGAGGAAATTCCTATGACAAAGATTACAAAGGATACCGTGATCGGCGATATTCTTGATTTAGATCAATCCACCGCGCCTTTCTTTTTGGAGATGGGCATGCACTGCCTTGGCTGCCCGGCCTCCCGTGGGGAATCGATTCAGGAAGCCTGCATGGTACACGGAGTAGACCCCGACGCGCTTGTAGAAAAGCTGAACGCCCATCTGGGTGCGAAATAAGCAAACAGGCCAAATGCCGCCCGGCAGTTACTTTGCCCGGGCGGTTCTTTTATCCGGCGAAGCGGCGGCTTTTCACAGAGCTTTGTTTGGCCGGAAGATCGGGGAGGAATTGTGTGAGCAGACCATTATTTCAGCTGGATCCAAGGCTTCAGCTCTGCGCGGATTTTGTCCGGCCGGGGGCCAGAATGGCCGATATCGGCACAGACCACGCCTATCTGCCCGTGTGGCTCGAAAAGCAGGGGAGAATCCGGTCGGCAGTGGCCGCAGATGTCCGCACCGGGCCGCTGGCCAAAGCGGAAGAAAATCTGAAACGTTACCAAACGGAGAACATCTCTGTGCGCCTGTCGGATGGCCTTGAGAAAATCCAGCCGGAAGAAGCGGAGGACATCGTCATCGCAGGTATGGGCGGCGAGCTGATCGCGCAAATCCTGTCCGGTGCGCCGTGGGTCAGGCAGGAGGAACGCCGCCTGATTCTGCAGCCGATGACCTGTGCGCCGGAGCTTCGGGAGTATCTGCAGCAAAACGGTTTTGCCGTTCTGCGGGAAGAGGCGGTGGAGTCGCGCGGGCATGTGTACAGTGTGATGCTGGTGTGCTGGCAGCCCGGGCACCCGCAGACGGGGGAGCTGTATCCTTATATCGGTATGCTTCGCCCCGATACTGCCGCAGCCCGTACTTATATCAAAAGGCAGAGCGCCGCGCTGCGGGTGCGCGGGAACGGCCTGAGCGCAAAAGATCCCAAAGAGGCGCAGCGGCTTCTGCGGGTGGCAGATCAGCTGGAACGCCTGATTCCAAAGGAGGACTTGAAATGAAAATGGTTACTGCCGGCGATATTTATGACTTCTTAAATGTATGCGCTCCCTTTGAAACGGCGATGAGCTTCGACAATGCCGGTTTCCTCGTGGGGGAACGACAGACTCCTGTTTCCGCCGTACTGCTGGCGCTCGATATTACGCCTGATGTGGTAGGGGAGGCGGCCCGGCTGGGAGCCGAGCTGATCATCAGCCATCATCCGGTCATTTTTCAGCCGCTTCGCCGTATGGGCCCACAGGACGTGCCGTATCTTATGGCACAGCACGGCATCGGGGCGATCTGCGCCCATACCAATCTCGATCTCGCGCCGGGCGGCGTGAACACCTGCCTGGCGGAGGCTTTGGGTCTGGAAGATATCCGCGGTGTCAAACCATATGGTGCAAATGGGCTGTGGGAAGGTCTCATCGGGAATCTGCCGCGCAGTAATTCTCCGGCGGAATTTTCGGAATATGTCAAACAGGCCCTGAACTGCGGTGGGCTGAAATATGTGGACGGAGGAAAGCCCGTGCAAACGGTCGCTTTGTGCGGCGGCGCGGGTGCCGATCTTCTGGAGGATGCGGTGCAGGCCGGCGCAGATGCGTTTGTCACGGCGGACACCAAGCATCATCAGCTGCTTTTGGCAAAGCAGCTTGGCATCACCTTGGTGGATGCCGGTCATTTTAACACGGAGGACGTTGTGATTCTGCCGCTGAAGGAAAATCTGCAGGAACAGTTCCCAACCGTGCATTTTCAAAAATCAGAGGTGCTGTGTGATCCCGCACAATACCTGTAAGGAGGTGCCCCAATGGCTTTGGACGGGGCTTTTTTAAGACATTTATCACGGGAGCTGGAACAGGCGGCGCAAGGGGCCAGGGTAGAGAAAATCTATCAGCCCAATCGGGAAGAGATGGTCTTTCTGCTGCGTACCCGGTCGGAGCAGTTTAAGCTTTTGATTTCTGCCCGCGCCAACAGCGCCCGGATTCATTTTACACGGTTTGTACCGGAAAACCCGAAGCAGCCGCCCATGCTGTGCATGCTGATGCGCAAGCGCCTTTCCGGCGCCAAGCTGGTACAGATTCGTCAGCCGCAGCTGGAACGGCTGCTCTTTCTGGATTTTGAAGCCGTCAACGAGCTGGGCGACCTTGTCCGCCTGACCGTGGTTTCCGAGATCATGGGGCGGTACAGCAATATCATTTTGGTAGACGAAGAGGGTCGGATCATCGATGCGCTCAAGCGGGTCGATGACGAAATGAGCTCGGAACGGCTGGTTCTGCCGGCCCTGTGGTACGAGCTGCCGCCGGCGCAGGGAAAGCTGTGCCTGCTGGAAACACAGCCGCAGCAGGTGCTGGCCGCTCTTCTTGCCCAGCCGAAGGAGATGGAGCTCTCAAAGGGGCTGCTGTCTGTTTTGCAGGGGGTGTCGCCCATTGTCTGCCGCGAGATACAGCACCGCGTTGGCCATGGGGAACAGGTGCTGGTTCACGGGATGACCGATTCGCAAAGGGAACGCCTATTGTTCTTTTTGGGCCGCCTGAAGCAGGAGGTGGAGGAGTGCTCCGGCGTACCGCATCTCGTTTTAGGGCCGGATAAAAAGCCGATGGACTTTTCTTTTCTCCGCCCAGAGCAATACGGTACGTCTGCCGTTGTGCGGGAGCACGCTACCTTCTCCGAGCTTTTGGACGCTTTTTACGAGGAGCGTGACCGTATCGACCGCATGCGGATTCGGGAGCAGGATCTGCTGCGGCACCTGACGACGATCTCTGACCGGCTCAGCAGAAAAATCAACGCCCAGCGCGGCGAGCTGGCACAGTGCGCCGAACGGGAGCATCTGCGCGTCTGCGGAGATTTGCTCAACGCCAATCTGTATCAGATCGAGCCGGGCCTGTCCAGTGTGGAGCTGGAGAATTTTTATGAGGAATCCCTGCCGAAGCTGCGTATCCGGCTTGACCCGCGGCTCACGCCCTCTCAGAACGCACAGAAGTATTACAAGGATTACCGCAAGGCGCGTACAGCCGAGGAGAAGCTGACGGAGCAGATTGCGCAGGCACAGCAGGAGCTTTCATATCTCGACACAGTTCTGGAGGAATTGAGCCGTGCGGAAACGGAGCGCGATCTGATCGAGATTCGCCAGGAGCTGCAGGAGCAGGGCTATGTAAAGGCTCCCAAGGGGAGCAAGCAGCGCCCGGCGGCCACCGCCGCGCCGATGGAATTTACCGTTTCTGATGGATTCCGGGTGCTGGTGGGCCGAAACAACAAGCAGAACGACCGATTGACGCTGAAGCTTGCCAATAACAACGACATCTGGTTTCATACCAAGAACATTCCCGGCTCGCACACCATTCTGGTGACGGACGGCAGAACGCCTACGGAAAGCGCCCTGCTGGATGCCGCGCGCCTTGCAGCGGCACACAGCAAAGGGAAATCCTCTTCTCAGGTGCCGGTGGATTATACACAGGTACGCCATGTGCACAAGCCGGCCGGGGCGAAGCCCGGCATGGTCATCTACGAAAATTACCACACAATGTATGTAACGCCGGAAGAATAAAAGCCATGGCCACCTTGATCGGTGGTCATGGCTTTTTTTTATCTTTCTTTCAAACTGGCCTTTTAAATCAGCTTTCACTTTCCACGACTTCGTTGGCTGCGGCGTTGTCTGTTTGTACGGTCGCATCTTCCAACCGTTTCGCCCGCTGCACCAATATCTGCGAAATGATCAGGTGGCATAGCTCACCGAGGAAGAAAGCGAGATAAAGGCCTTTTCCCGTAAACAGAAAGACGGATACAATCAGAAAAATCTGGATAAACCCGATGCACCGCAGCAGAGAGATCACGGAAGAAAAGGCGTTCTGCTCTGTTGTCTGAAAGAACAGAATGTTCATCATTGTAATTCCAACGGGGATATACGCCAATGGATAAAAACGGAGCATGTGGCTGGTCAGCGCGGTTAATTCAGGGTTTCCGGCACGGAACAGCGAAACAATTCCATTACTGAAAACGAGGCAGAAGAAGACCAATATCAACGGGGTAATAATATTGGTACGCAGCCCAAGGTAATAGATATGCGTAAAAGCCCGCTTGTTTCCCTGGCCGTGGTAGAGGCTCATCAGTGGCTGTGCACCCTGCGTAACGCCGATCAAAACCATATTGATGATAGCGCAGACATAACCGACAATGGAATACGCTGTCACGCCGAGTGTGCCCACAATATAAATGATCGCAAGATTAAAAGAGAACGTAACGGCGGGCAGGCTGAACTCCATAAGAAAGGTAGCAAAGCCGTTGCTCGCGATCCGTTTGATGTCCGGAAAGTGAAAGGCGGGCTTTCTGATCCGGAGCGCGCCCTTCTTGCCGGCAAAGTGGGTCACATAAAAGGTAAGTTCCACCAGCATCCCAATGCCGTTTGTTATGGCGGCCGCTTCAATCCCGTAATGAAGAACCAGGATAAAGAGGACATCAAGGGCAGCGTTAATGATGGCGCCGGTAGAAGTCGCCACCATGACAAGTCTGGGGGCGTCATCATTGCGCACAAAGACGGAAAGCGTGCACACGATCATTTGAAACAGGAAAAACGCCGACATCCATTTCATATATGCCGCTGCGGAGGGCAGCAGCGCCTCGTTGGCTCCTGCGAGCACAACCAGTTGTTCCCGCAAAAAGAATCCCAAAAGAGCCATTATGGTGCCGATGGCAAAGGCAAGCGTCAGGCACTGGCAGAAAATATTGTTTGCTTTGTCGAGCTCACCCTGTCCTTTGTAAAAAGAGTATACATTGGCACCGCCTACCGCGATCAGCATGGCCAGGGCGATAACGATCATGCCGAACGGGAATACAATGTTGATTGCAGCCAGTGCGATTTCTCCAATGCCCTGCCCGACAATAATGCCGTCCAAAACAGTATAAAGTGCCTGAACGACCATACCGATGACGGCAGGAATGACGTACTTGATAAATTGTTTGTTGATGGGTTTCAGATCTGTGTTTTGAATATCCATACTATCCTTGCCTTCCACTAAAATGAATCTTAATAATGAAGAGATGCCAGTGATACGAGTGCACAAGCTTTGCCGTCAATCCATCTTCCGTATGAAAAAAAGCCAGACAAAATACCGGGAAGCATCCCGACATCTTATCTGGCCTTGTTCTCACAAAAAGCCCTGCGATGAAGCTCTCCCATTTCAAATGAATCTGAGTTCATATTTTATTATGGGGATGTAACGTGATAAAAGCACAAAGCTTTTGTTTGTGATATAAAATGATAATAGCACAAATTCAGATGCAGATGGATCACATTTTTCCCAGAAAGCGAAAATATCGGTCCGGTGCTTCCATACTCCCTCAGGCAACAAAAGCTTTGCTTTTTTATGCCGTGGGGTCATTATAGCATCGACCACAAAAATAGTCAACAATCTTCAGGCAGGAAGATAAAGCTGTATGGAACGATCCAATGAAAGCATCTTCCTGATGAGGGACCAATCAGGAAATAAAAAGCGACGCCTCCGAAAAAACTTTCGGAGGCGTCTGATTACCTTGTTTTTACGTCGCGGCAATCATCTGTGACGTGAATCACGCGCGTATGCGTTGATTACGTGAGACCGATGATGACCAGATTCGCCTGAACATCTGAGGTGCCGTAGCTTACCGTGGCGCCGCTGTTGTTGAACAGAGAGAATGTGGTAGGAGTTCCGGTAACAGTCAGCAAAACGCTTCCGTTCAGCTGCAGAGTAGTCACCGGGGACGGAGAAGAGGCAAAAACAGACGGGAAAACACTGCCGCTTAATACTCTGATACCAAAGTTTACGGTAGTTTCCGCTCCGGCTCCATCGGTATTTACCCACCACGAAATAAGATAATTGCCCGGCTGCTGCACAAAGAAGGTTCCGGTTCCGGCATTGTAGGTGATATTTGCGGACGGCGAATTGATTACAGTATCAAACAACACGTTGACGTTGTTTGCCACTGTTCCGCCGCTGCTCCCCTGAAGCTGAACCTGCACGCCGTCAAGAACGGCTTCTGCGGCGGCTCCGGTTGGTCCAGTCGGGCCGGTCGGGCCGTTCCTATTCAGAAAAAAGCTGCCTTTTCATTGACGGGGTTTTATCCCGCTCCCGAATGGCGGTTGGCCTCTATGGATTCCTCCATCCGGCGGATCTCGTCTCTGTGTTTCAGCCTGACGCTGATACTGCCGTTTTCAAACACCTGGATATGATCAACCAGTTCAATCAAAATGTCCCTCGTCAGTTTGTCGATATTTTCGTATTTCCTGTAAGCCGTCAAAACGGGATTTTCTGCGTCCGCGCTCTTTTCAAGCTCCGCCCGTTCCGCCGTCAGATTTTCGATAGTGGTGTCGATGTCCTTCATTTGCCGCTCGTAGTCCTCGTACATCTGGCGGTAGTCCTTATGCGTAAGGTTTCCGTCCTTCCAGTCCTGATAAAGCGATTGCTTGTAGCGCGTGACTTTGGCAAGCTCCCTTCCCTTTGCGGCGATCAAACCGTCCAGTTTGCTTGACTGGCTCTTTTTCAGCGGGGCTTTGTCAACGTGTGCCATAACCTCTGCATAGGCATCGGCCATATGCACCTGCTGCTGAATCACGTACAAAACCGCCGCTTCCAAAAGGTTGTGCTTGATGGAGTGTTTTGTACAGGCGGCTTTGGATTGTTCCTTGTAAGTGCGGCAAAAGTAGTATACCGTACCCTTGACCTCGCTTCTGCACATAGATTTGCCGCAATCGGCGCAGCGCAGAAAACCGCTGAACAGATAGAGCTTCTTTTTTCCGGGAGCCATTCGCGTGTCGCGTTTTAACAGCTCCTGCACCTGAGCAAACCGTTCCCGGTCGATGATGGGCTCATGGGTGTTTTCAACGATAAACCATTCCTCTTCGGGAACAGCGTCCTGAATATGGATTTTGTAGCTCCGTACCCGGTAGCGGCCCTGCACCATGTCACCGACATACAGGCGGTTTTTCAGCATTTGTGTGACGGTCTTTGCGTTCCACAGCGGCTGATTTCCGGCGTTGGGATTTTTATATTTCATGCCCTTGCTCCGCTTATATAGAGAAGGGCATAACACGCCGCGTTCGTTCAGTGTTTGCACAATGGCATTTTTGCTCATTCCGTCCAGAAACCATGAAAAGATGTCCCGCACGACCTCGGCGGCTTCCTCGTCGATCACCAGCGCGTTTTTGTCCTCCGGGTTCTTCTTGTATCCATAGGCAGCGAAGGAACCGATGTGCAATCCCTTTTCCCGTTTCTTGTCGAAGACCTTGCGTACATTTTCGGATGTGTCCTTCGCGTGGCTCTCATTCAGAACTCCCTGTACGGGAACGCCGATATTCGTTGCGCCGTAGGGGTCTTTGTACGTATCGATCGGCTGCTGGTAGAGTGAGACGAACCGCACCTGATGAATAACGAACCAATCTTCTAAATAATAGCCCTGGTCGGCATGGTTCCTGAAGCTGCGGGCCAGATTTTTCACAACGACGCAATTGATCTTTCCGGCCTCAATGAATCGGAGCAGCCTTTGAAAATCCGGGCGTTCCTCATCGGTGGTGCCGCTTACCCCGTCATCGACGAATTCATCCACCAATACGTATTTGTCGTCGTCGAATTGATTGTTGAGCCAGTCTGTCAGG